>OGOS01000001.1_pt1 | contig 222103 bp, 185 predicted proteins | sample 1552701 | NCBI WGS metagenome assembly OGOS01 (sample SAMEA2580128, study PRJEB22360) | human gut metagenome | biome: human gut; feature: human-associated habitat; material: faeces | place: Denmark | collected 2008/2010
TTGTCCCATACGCCGTTCTCTCTTGCTCGGCGATAAAAACTCCATACAGTATCATGTGGCGGATAGTCATGCGGCAGCATTCTCCACTGGCAGCCTGTCTTTACGATATACAACACTGCTTCTACTAATGATCGTTTATGATATTTGCTTTTATTTCCGGATGGAAAGAATTCTTTGATTGCTTCCCATTGTTTGTCTGTCAAATCACTTTCGTAATTTGTTGCTTGATATTCTTTTTTCATATCTCCTATTATATCACTTTTTCGCTATGAACACAAGCTCTTATTGTATACTGTAAAAAAATTGAGCGGCTGTTTTTCAAGCCGCTCCACAATATCGTTTTTTATCACTGTTGTTGAATTTACAGAGATTTTTTCGCAGAGCCAAATGAACTTGTCCAGATAATCTATATCCGGATATGCTCGCAACAAATCACGTCCAACAGCCTTTGTGACCAGTGCAATCATCTGTTCAATGGTTTGTGTTTTGCTCAGAAAACTCTGCATATTCAGGTGAATGACATTGTATTGATTCAGGTGCTTTTCAAAATCTGGATGTGTTGCAATTTTCAGCCCTTGAAATAATTCTCTGGAATCGCAGCCTCGGCTGTAATAAGCCGTCAGCATGTTTGCTGCCACCGACTTTCCAAATCGACGTGGACGGCTAACGCAAATATACTTTTGTTCACCAAACAAGACAGAATTGGTGTATTGGATTAACTCTGTCTTATCTATATAAATTTGAGAGTGATTGACGGCATTATAAAAGTCTGTATGATTCGGATTGAAGTAAATTCCCGTTCTATGCTCCTCCTTGCTGTGCCATCGTTCCATTATCGTTATTATATCATAAAAATAATGGAAAAGCAATGAAAATTCTTTCTGCATGAAAAAAGCCGCCTCCCCGTATCTTATAGATACGCTGGGAAGCGGCTTTTTGATTTAGGATTTAGATTGTATGATTATTTTTCAGTAGGCTGTACAGGCAGGTCATCAATCAGCAGAATGATAAATTGCATAAGAGCAGTTGTATCCTGATCATTCAAAACGCCATCCTGATAGCAATCCGCATTTGCTACTTGAGCATCCGAAAACTGTATCAGCGTTGCGAGATATTTGTTCAAGAAAATTGCATCTACAATATCTACCTTACCATCCAAATTGACATCTCCATAGGATGGAATGGCTGTGGTGGTGGTGGTTGTTACCTTGGTCGTGGTGGCCTTGCTCGGCTTGGTCGTAGTTGTTACCTTGGTTGTGGTGGTCTTGCTTGGTTTTGTCGTAGTTGTTGCATTGGTTGTAGTCGTCTTGCTCGGCTTGGTTGTAGTTGTTGCTTTGGTTGTGGTGGTCTTGCTCGGCTTGGTTGTAGTTGTTGCTTTAGTTGTAGTCGTCTTGTTCGGTTTCGTTGTAGTTGTTACCTTAGTTGTGGTCGTCTTACTCGGTTTAGTCGTAGTTGTTACCTTAGTTGTGGTCGTCTTACTCGGTTTAGTTGTAGTCGTTACCTTAGTTGTGGTGGTCTTGCTCGGTTTGGTCGTAGTTGTTACCTTAGTTGTGGTTGTCTTGCTCGGTTTGGTCGTAGTTGTTGCATTTGTTGTAGTCGTCTTGTTCGGTTTCGTTGTAGTTGTTGCCTTGGTTGTGGTAGTAGTTGCTTTTGTGGTTGTAGTCGTTGTTGTCTGTGCATTTACGACAACTGTTCCTGTTACCATATTATAATTGTTTTCATCTTCCGGGGTGAATTTCCATGTTAAAGTATTTTTTCCGGCAACCAGTGCTTTTATCTCGCTGACAAGTTTCACAACACCCTTGGTACTGTTTTCGCTGAGAATCAACTTCAATTCACTTACCAAATCACCTTCCGTATGCAAATCGCCACTTACAGTAACTTCAACAGTCGGGTCGGCTTTTGCCACCAAGAACAGCAACGTCAGGTTTGCGGTACTGCCATTTTCTGCTGTGAATGTAAAAGTCACTTCTCTGCCGTCCTCGTATGCCTTTGCAGGTTTGCCGGAGAGTTTGCTACCATCCAGTTTCATGCCATCCGGCAGAGCAGAACCGGTTGCAATTTTGACCGAAACTTCACCCACCACATCGGTATTTTTCACATAATCCCGCAGGTCGATCTTGTTCATATCCTGACCGTAAACGCATTTGATTGGCGTGGTTGTTGTGGCGACTTGAACTAAAGCAGGAATCACCGTTTCTGAAAGTTCCACTGCCTTAGCCGTTTCCGGATTAGTATCATCCGATAAGAAATACTTCTTGCAATGCTCACAAGTCCAGTATTCCTTGTTGCCGTTTTCGGCATAGGTTGCGGCTTTCGCTGCTGTTTTCTTTAATGTATGCAATGTATAAGAAACCAAATCCGCTTGCTCGCCGAAATCACTTTTCTTCAATGTGGATTTGCAGCTCAGAGAAATAGTTTTCAAGTTGGTGCAATTCTTAAACACATCATATCCAATGCTGTTGACACCATCTGGAATCGTGATGCTGGTTAAGCTGCTGCAACCATTAAACGTATAATTTCCAATGCTGGTAACGCTATCTGGAATTGTGATGCTTGTTAAACCACTGCAATTATAAAATGCATACTTTCCAATGCTGGTAACGCTATCTGGAATCGTGATGCTGGTTAAGCTGCTGCAACCAGTAAACGTAGCATATCCAATGCTGGTGACGCCATCTGGAATCGTGATGCTGGTTAAGCTGGTACAGCCATAAAATGTAGCTGCTTTAATGCTGGTAACGCTATTTGGAATCGTGATGCTGGTTAAGCTGCTACAACTATCAAACGCCTTATTTCCAATGCTGGTGACACCATCTTCAATTACAACTTCTTTAACATCCGAGTTGTTGTATATAGGGCTTGGATTACTATCACTATCGTAATCTTTCATCGTCCCTGTACCACTGATGGTCAGCTTGCCGTCTTCATACAGTTTCCAGGTCAGGTTGTCTTCCACCCAATAGGTATAACCCTTTTCCAAAACGGTATCGCAGTCTGGACAATAGCGGTCACCGGAATAGCCGGGGGCTGTTTCTGTCGGCTTTACTGCACCACGTGTGGTTGCGTTTTTGTGTTTCAGAGCAGGAATCACCGTTTCCGAAAGTTCCACTGCCTTAGCGGTTTCCGGATTGGTATCATCTGACAAGAAATACTTCTTGCAGTGTTCACAAGTCCAGTATTCCTTGTTGCCTTTCTCGGTGCAGGTTGCGGCTTTCGCTTCCACCTTTGTCAATTTGTGGCTTGCAGGAACCACGGTTTCCGAAAGTTCCACTGCCGTTGCCGTTTCTGGATTGATATCATCCGATAAGAAATATTTTCCGCAGTGTTCGCAAGTCCAGTATTCCTTGTTGCCGTTTTCGGTGCAAGTTGCAGCTTTTGCTGCTGTTTTCTTTAATGTGTGCGATGCATAGGAAACCAAATCCGCTTGATTGCCGAAATCGGTTCGTTTTAATGGAGAATCGCAGTCAAGAGAAATCGTTTTCAAGCTGGAACAATTGTAAAATGGATCATCAATACTGGTCACACTGCTTGGAATCTTAATGCTGGTCAAGCTGGTGCAATCTTTAAATGCCCAATCTCCAATGCTGGTGATACTATTTGGAAGAACGATATTTGTTAAGTTATTACACCATATAAATGCAGCATCTCCGATGCTTTTCACACCATCCTGAAGCGTGACATCCGTCAAATTATCACAACTATAAAATGCACTTTCTCCAATGCTTTCAACATTCCCTGGAATTGTGATACTGGTTAAGTTGTCACAATTCTCAAATGCATAATCTCCAACGCTGGTCACACCCTCTTCAATCACAATGCTGGTGACACTTAAATTTAAGCGTGCAGGGCTTTTATTATTACCATAAATATAATTTTTCATTGCACCCGTACCGCTGATATTCAGTGTTCCATCCTCATACAGTTTCCAGGTCAGGTTATCTTCAATCCAATAAGTATAGCCTTTTTCCAAAACGGTATTGCAGTTCGGACAATAGCGGTCGCCGGAATAGCCAGGGTCTGTTTCGGTCGGCTCTACTGCACCACGAGTGATTGCGTTTTTGTGCTGGATAGCAGGAATCATACATTCTGACTGTTCCACTGCCGTTGCCGTTGCCGGGTTGGTATCATCTGACAAGAAATACTTTCCGCAGTGTTCACAAGTCCAGTATTCCTTGTTGCCGTTTTCGGTGCAGGTTGCAGCTTTCGCTTCTGTTTTGTTTAATGTGTGTGATGTATAGGAAACCAAATCCGCTTGCTTGCCGAAATCACTTCTTTTCAAGGAAGATTTACAGCTCAGAGAAATGGTTGTTAAGCTGCTGCAAGATATAAATACATAATCTCCAATGCTGGTAACGCTATCTGGAATCGTGATGCTGGTTAAGCTGCTGCAAGACTGAAACGCATACTCTCCAATGCTGGTAACGCTATCCGGAATCGTAATGCTGGTTAAGCTGCTGCAACCAGCAAACGCAGCCTCTCCAATGCTGGTAACGCTATCTGGAATCGTGATGCTGGTTAATCTGCTGCAATAAGCAAACGCCCTCTCTCCAATGCTGGTAACGCTATTCGAAATCGTGATACTGGTTAAAAAACGCAAGCTTTCCAATGCTGGTAACGCTATCTGGAATCGTGATGCTGGTTAAGCTACTGCAACTCCTAAACGCATAATTTTCGATGCTGGTGACACTATTTGGAATCGTGATGTTGGTTAAATAGTAGCAATTAGAAAACGCATACGCTCCAATGCTGGTAACGCTATTCGGAATCGTGATACTGGTTAAGCTGTTGCAATCATAAAACGCAGAATTTCTAATGCTGGTGACACCATCTTCAATCACAACTTTTTTTACGCTATCTTTCTTCTGGCTTGCAGGGCTTGGATTGTTATAATAGTCATAATCTTTCATCGCCCCTGTACCGCTGATGGTCAGCGTGCCGTCGGCGTCCAGTTTCCAGGTCAGGTTGCCTTCGTTCCAGTAGGTATAGCCCTTTTCAAAAACGGTATCGCAATCCGGACAATAGCGGTCGCCGGAATAGCCGGGATTTGTTCCATTCGGCTCTGATGCATTGCGGATGATTGCATTTTTATGGTTGAGAGCAGGAATCACCGTTTCTGATAATTCTACTGCCGTTGCCGTTGCCGGGTTGGTATCATCCGATAAGAAATACTTTCCGCAATGTTCGCAAGTCCAGTATTCCTTGTTGCCGCTTTCGGTACAGGTCGCAGCTTTCGCTGCTGTTTTGGTTAAGAGATGTTGATTGGTATAAGAAACCAAATTCGCTTTGTCGCCGAAATCACTTTTTTTCAAAGAAGATTTACAGCTCAGAGAAATGGTTTGCAAGTTGCTGCAAGCATAAAACGCATTATCTCCAATGCTGGTAACGCTATCTGGAATCGTGATGCTGGTTAAGGGACAACCATGAAATGCCCAATTTCCAATGCTGGTGATATTGTTTGAAAGCGTAATACTGCTTAACTTGTTACACAATTCAAACGCAGAATTTCCAATGCTGGTAACGCTATCTGGAATCGTGATGCTTGTTAAACTGCTGCAATTATTAAACGCAGCAAGTTCAATGCTGGTAACGCTATCTGGAATTGTGATGCTGGTTAAGCTTTTGCAATTATAAAACGCAAAATTTCCAATACTGGTGACACCATCTTTAATCACAACTTTTTTTACGCTGCCTTTCTTCTGGTTTGCAGGGCTTGGATTGTTATTATAGTCATAATCTTTCATCGTCCCTGTACCGCTGATGGTCAGCGTGCCGTCGGCGTCCAGTTTCCAGGTCAGGTTGCCTTCGTTCCAGTAGGTATAGCCCTTTTCAAAAACGGTATCGCAATCCGGACAATAGCGGTCGCCGGAATAGCCGGGATTTGTTCCATTCGGCTCTGATGCATTGCGGATGATTGCATTTTTATGGTTGAGAGCAGGAATCACCGTTTCTGATAATTCTACTGCCGTTGCCGTTGCCGGGTTGGTATCATCCGATAAGAAATACTTTCCGCAATGTTCGCAAGTCCAGTATTCCTTGTTGCCGCTTTCGGTACAGGTCGCAGCTTTCGCTGCTGTTTTGGTTAAGAGATGTTGATTGGTATAAGAAACCAAATCCGCTTTGTCGCCAAAATCACTTTTTTTCAAGGAAGATTTGCAGCTCAGAGAAATGGTTGTCAAGTTTTTGCAATTATAAAATGCATAACTTCCAATGCTGGTAACGCTGTCTGGAATCGTGATGCTGGTTAAGCTGATGCAATAAGAAAACGCAAAATTTCCAATGCTGGTAACGCTGTCTGGAATTGTGATGCTGGTTAGGCCGCTGCAACTATTAAACGCAGACGCTCCAATGCTGGTAACGCTATCTGGAATCGTGATGCTGGTTAAGTTGCTGCAAGACTGAAACGCATAAGCTCCAATGCTGGTAACGCTATCTGGAATCGTGATGCTGGTTAAGCTTCTGCAACCAGAAAACGCATAAGTTCCAATGCTGGTGACGCTGTCTGGAATCGTGATGCTGGTTAAGCTGATGCATTCATTAAACGCAGAATTTCCAATGCTGGTAACACCGTCTTCAATCACAACTTTTTTAACATTCGAGTTGTTGTATACAGGGCTTGGATTGTCATTATAGTCATAATTTTTCATCGCCCCCGTGCCGCTGATGGTCAGCGTGCCGTCTTCATACAGCTTCCAGGTCAGGTTGCCTTCGTTCCAGTAAGTATAGCCTTTTTCCACAACCTTATCGCAATCCGGACAATAGCGGTCGCCGGAATATCCGGGGGCTGTTTCTGTCGGTTCTGATGCGTTCTGGATGATGGCGTTTTTGTGGTTCAGAGCAGGAATGATAAATTCTGACTGTTCCACTGCCTTAGCGGTTTCTGGATTGGCATCATCTGACAAGAAATACTTTCCGCAGTGTTCGCAAGTCCAGTATTCCTTGTTTCCATCCTCTGTACAGGTTGGAGCTTTGGCTTCCACCTTTGTCAGCTTATGGCTTGCAGGAATCACGGTTTCCGAAAGTTCCACTGCCTTAGCGGTTTCCGGATTGGTATCATCTGACAAGAAATACTTTCCGCAGTGCTCACAAGTCCAGTATTCCTTATTGCCGTTTTCGGTACAGGTTTCAGCTTTGACTTCTACTTTCTTTAATGTGTGTGGTGTATAGGAAACGAATTTAGATTTTCCTTCAAAATCACTTCTCTTCAATGTAGATTTACAGCTCAGAGAAATCGTTTTCAAGAAGAAACAGTCATTAAATACAGAACTTCCAATGCTGGTAACGCTGTCTGGAATCGAGATGCTGGTTAAAATACGGCATTCTTCAAATGCAGAATCTCCAATACTGATGACACTGTCTGGAATTGTGATGCTGGTTAATTCGTTGCAACCAGAAAACGCAAAATTTCCAATACTGATGACACCATCTGGAATTGTGATGCTGGTTAGACTGCTACAACCATCAAACACATAATTTCCAATGCTGGTAACACTATTCGGAATGGTGATGCTGGTTAAGGAATAGCAACCATCAAATACATAATCTTCAATGCTAGTAACACCGTCTGGAATGGTGACACTGGTTAACTCACTACAATGCCAAAAGGCAGATTCTCCAATATTGGTGACACTGTTTGGAATCGTAACACTGGTTAAGCTACTGCAACCCCAAAACGCACGATTTTCAATGCTAGTAACACCATCCAGAATTGTGGCATCAGTTAAGTTTCTGCAATCGCTAAATGCATACTCTCCAATGCTGGAAACACTACCTGGAATTGTGACACTGGTTAAACTCATGCAATCATCTAATGCATACTTTCCAATACTGGTAACACTACCTGGAATTCTGATGTTGGTTAAACTACAACCATAAAATGCATTATTTCCAATGCTAGTGATACCATCTTCAATCACCACATTTTTGATATTTGAGTTATCGCATGCAGGACTTTTAATGCTATAAGCATTATAACCTCTCATCTCTCCTGTACCACTGATGTTCAGCGTTCCGTCCTCGTACAGTGTCCATGTCAGACCGTCCGATTCTGTTTTTGTCCACGTTACTGCACTTGCATCTTCTGCACTTGCTGAAATTTCCAACCGGATATTTTGCAGGGTGTCGTTTGGGAAATATGTCAGCGTTGCCGCCGCCATGACGATTGCCGATGAGAGAGCAGCCAGTCGTTTCCATTGTTTCATGATATAATATGCCTCCTTTTATTTCGATTTTTTTGCACGTTGGTGATATTTCTATTATACCATAAGTTGAGCCAAAATGTCAAGAAAAATAAAATTTAATTCGTATTTTTTTCATATAGTATATAGAATATTATTATTTAGGTGTGATTTCTATAATTTTACTTACAATTACTTTGCAAGAATGACTGAAATGGATATTTCACGGGACGCTTCGTTACAATCATATGTTCCATCATCGTCAACGGTGATAGAAATATCATAAACATTGGATGGCTCACATTTTCCTTCTGCATCCACAAATGACCATGCATCTGCTGCAACTTCTACCAGTTTTCCATCCTTTCCATAGGCATAAAGCTTATAATCTGAAACATCTTCTGAAAGTCCATTCATTTTCAAGACAACGGTTGTTTTCGGATGCACATTTTCAATCGAAACGCTGTGCAGCCAGCTTGCAGGTGTTCCCACTCCACCATTTTCTTTGAATGTTTCCGCTTTCATGACTTTGCGGGATGTTTGATCCAAATCTACTTTTCGATATGGCATCTCCGGAAGAGAAACAAATCGGTCTTGTAATTTGAGCAGTTCCAGATATCCAGTTGGACAATAGAGTGCATTTCCATTATCCCCTGCATACATGCCGATTGCCATATTGTTATAACCCGGCTTGGAAGCAACATCTATGGCAAGTTTGGTCTCTCCCGTTTCAAAATCAAGAACAATATACTGCCACATGCCGCTTTCAATATCCTGAACATATCCATAAATATATCCAGTTGCAGTTGAAAGTTTCATCATAGAGGTATCTCGAATATCATCCCGACACCACACCGATTTCATTTCATAACCATGATCGGTCTTTACGGTGTCAACACGTTCAACACCTGGCATAATCATAACATTTCCCTTGGTAATCCAGTTGGAATCATAAATATTCTCATAACTCTGAATGGAAGAGTCATTATCTGGCTTTGCAAGATTCGGACTTCCTGCTCCAAACCAGTTGCAAACAATGGTGCTAACCGTACCTTCTCCGTTATCATAAACAATCGCTGAATTATCAACCGATACAGGCATATCTTCCGGCAGGTCATCTATGACAGGCTGAGAGGCAACTTTTTCCCCTGTTTTCATATCCAGAGCAAGCAGATTCACTGGATCAAGATTATCGGTAAAGAATACCAAATCTTTTGTGAGGGATGGGGAACAGCCACTGCCCCATGCAAGCCCTCCACCAGTTGTTGCTGCATCTTCCTGACTGTCCTTTGCTCCAGCACTTTCATATTCGGTACGCCACTTTACAGTCACACCATTTTCCGCAGTCAAAAGATAACATGCTTGATTGGTTAGAATAACTGCACCATCTTTGGAAGAAGCGATTCCGTTTTCAGCCCCTTCTCCGGCTTCTAATTCCTGTACAAATACAGCATTGTCAAGATCAGGATTCTTTCCGGCAAGAATCTCATCAATGGCAGTTCTTGCGATATAGCCAATTGCTCCTGTTTGCTTTCTATCTGGATAAATTCGAAATCCACCTGTTGCAAACCAAAGATTGCCATCATAGTCAAACACAACGGACAACAAATTCTGATCCAGTGTTTTTCCAAGTGCCTTTTCCGCAGCTGCCTTGATATCAATATCCAATACTTTTTCAAATTCTGCAAGCGGAACACCATTTTCATCCGTTGCCTTGAGCATGAGAACATGATTATTGCTCGTCGGGCAGACAATGCGATTACTTTCATCAATAAAAGAATAGGAACTTTGAATAACATACCCGCCGCCATCATGCTTTTTCGGTGAAAAACACCCAAGTGTCTGACATTCTTCCCCATTCAAATCCCGGATTGCAATTCCACCGAGCAGCGGTACAACTGCATTTCCATAGCTGTCAAAGAAAATCGCAGGTGCTGCATTTGCATTCTGTTTTTCCAATGCATAATGGACTTCCGGATTAATCCCCACTGGCAGCACAGAATCCGTTGAATCTGTATTATAGCAATCATGATGAACATTGATATCTCCCGAGGACATATATGGATTCTTGTCAATGGACTTTGCATTCAATGGCTTTGGTTCAAGTGCAGTAATTTCCGCTTGTGGTTGCTCTGTTTCTACTGCTTCTGTAGATGACACAGTTGCAGCTTCTGTTGCTGGTTCTGTTGTTTGCTGTTCTGTTTGCGAGGTACTGCTGCTGGTAGCAGTATCCTTGGAATCTGTGCAACCACCTGCAAGTGTCAGTAGCATCGTTAAAAAAATAGCAGTAGCAATTCTCTTTTTCATATTTTTCCCTCCATCATCTTTTGATAAAATGTTGTTAAAATTGGTAATTCGTTTCGATTATGTTGTTATGTACATTTAAACAGAATCGGCAATCATTTTTAAATATTCGACATTTTTTGAAAAAATATCGAATTGCTTTTATATATTTTATCATTCTGGAAAGAAAAAATCAAGTTTATCTGCGTGAATGACGGTTGAAACTACGTGAATGACATTATACATTCAATAACACATTTGCTCGAAATACGCCATTTTCTGTTTCCACCTTGAAATCACCGTTGTATTTTTTTGCAATGGTTTCTACTGAAAGGAGTCCTGTCCCTCTCCCATCATGGCTTGTAGAATAAAAAACGCCATTCCGACAATCTAGTTTTCCATCATAGGTATTTTCTATCACAATTCCAAGAATTGCCGGGGTAACCATACGGCAATATACAGTTATACTTCGATTCCCTGCCTTTTCGGAACGCACACATCGCACTGCATTTTCCAACAAATTTCCCATCACAACGCACAAATCTGATTCAGAAAGCGGTAATTTTTCAGGAAGCTCAATCCGCCAATGGGCATTAATGTCACTGCCTTGCAATTCCATTCTATAGTATCCAATGATAGCATCCATTGCTGCATTCGCACATATGGGCATTCCTTCGTCTTCTAATTGCATATCATATTGAGCAAGATATTTTTTCAATTCCTCCAATTTTCCAGAAGCAGTTAGACCGGAAATCACACGAAGATGTTGCCGGAAATCATGCCGTTGGTGGCGTGTCTTTTCCATGCGTTCCTGTAATTCTTCATATCGTTTGGCTTCATAGGCAAGCAACTGATTTTCATTGATTAATGCAATATTTATTTTGCATTCTTTTGCAATTCGATAAAATAAATACATAAACATAAAATACAAACTCAGCGAAGCAAGTACCGCTAAAACTGAAATCTTTGGCAACCGATTGATTAAAACAGTAGAAGGGTCTATCGGCATTACAAAAATGTAAAAAATCGTGAATACTGCTGGTATCATCCATACAGAACGCCAAACACTTTTGGAATCCAACTCTAAAATCAACCATCGGATGTATTTTGAAAAAAACACACTGTAAACAATACAAATGATCATTTCCACGGTTAACGCAATTGCTGAAGTAGATGCAAGACAAACTATTTCGGGGTTTTCGGTTTCTCTCCTTGCGTTGAATATAAAAGAAAGCAAAACGGACACTGCTGTCAATAGCGTTGCCATTAAAAATAAAAAGGCTGCTTTTGGAAGAGAAATTTGCTTCCGAAGCAGGATAAAATAAAGCACAAAGGAAAGATTTGTAATTGGCAGCAGCAATCCATTTGACGACAGGGAAAATCGCATGCACAATGCCGCAGAGCCCAAACAAACAAACGTAATACCGATAAAACAAATCAAAAGAGTACGGATTGGCTTCTTCATCAATTTTAATACCGGAGCAAAACAAAGAACTGCTGCTGGATAAATCGAAGCAAAATCAAGAAACCATCGAAGATAGAGATTCTTTTCCATAAGCTGCTCCTTTCAAATATCATCTCGCATTTTGCGAAATTGATATTGTGTAAATTCTACAAAAAGCTTTGATTTATCTTTCTGTCTGACTGGAAAAACAGTACCATTCAGCATCTTTATGCAATCTTTGTCAAACTTCAAGATAAAATCCATATTTACAATAATTCCACGATTACATACCAGAAATCTGGCATCCTCACAAAGACAAGTTTGCATACTGGAAAATGTTGCAGCAGAATGATAGACACCATCTTCCGTTGTGAGATTGACAGAATGATTCTGCGATGTCACAGAATGAATTTTTCCAAATGGAATTTTCATGCGTTGTCTGGAAACACTGATTTCCAATTCTGGTTCTTTTTCCTCCAGAATTTTCATTAAGTCAGAAAATAATTTTATCACACGTGTATCCTCATAGGGTTTCAGAAGATAATCAAAGGGATGAACGGAAAAGGAATTCCAAACATATTCCGCCGAAGATGTCACAAATATAATTGGCGTTGCTGGCATTTTTTTACGAATCTGTATCGCAGTGTCAATCCCATTTAATCCATCCATACAAATATCTAGAAAAATAATATCAAAATTTGTAATATCATCTGATAGCAGCAAATCTCCACTCTTATATTTCAAAAATGTAATCTGATGTCTGCCCTTTGCAGCACACATAAGATCCGTTTCAAGCAGAAGTAAATCAGATTCCACATCATCTACTAACGCAATTTTCAGTTTCAAGCAATCAACCTTCTTTATTCTTCATGATTATTCTATTGAGCCATTTTTGGCAACCCAGCAATTGTAAAAGTGCTTGTTTCACAGCCGTTCTTATTTTTACAGTATACAATTTATTCTTCAAATTGTCAAGAAAGTCTTAATTTCATTCTCAATCCAAAAAATAATGTACAATCCCAGAAAAAAAGCAATAGACAATCAAAGTTGCTATTGCTTTTCTACCTATCATTATGTTTTTTGTTTCATCACGGGCAGATGTTCTGGCATACTGCCAATAATGATTTTTTTCAGCTTATCATCCCAGCAAAAATAGATTCGTATCAACTGTTCGGACTTGATTCCATATTTAATGTGATAGTCTAGCTGATATTTTTTTGTTCCAATCATACAGGAATACGATTCCGCAAAAAATTTCAGACATTCTGCCCCACAAGGTTCTACAAACCAGTGGTTCATTTCTGCATATCGTTCCAATACTTCCTCATCAATTTCTTTTCGTTTATATCGAGCATAACCGGAAAGATACAGCAGTCCATCACAGAGCAATGCCACGTCCAGTTCTCCAGAATATTTTTTCATGAGATTTCTCGCTTTAGAAGAAACCAGCAAATATTCAGAAAACTGCTCCTCCAGCCAGTCACAAACACTTGCCATTTCCGTTGGAAATTTCGCTGCTACCACTGATTTTAACTGATAGAATGCAATGACTTCGGACGCTTTTCCATAAGATGTTTGAATCTGCTGACAATGTTCTGTCATATCTTGCAACTTTTTGGAAAGTTCCTCTGTTTTTTCTTCCAGTTGTCGGATTTTCTTCTGATTCAAGCGATTCGTTTCTTCGGAAATACTGGCATCCATAGTTCGGTTTTGTTCCTCATGAAGCTGCCGTTTCAGTTCTGTATTTTCCATCGAAAGCAGTTCGATTTTCTCTTGATTGCTCAAATTGCTTTCGTTCTTGTCCTGTAATTCTGCCAATCTTGCTTCGGAAATAAATTTGATGCTGCCAAAAGAATAGGTACTGCGTTTTGGCAGCACATGAATTTCTTTTCGCAATATCCGATGAAAAGTCTCGATCTCTTTTTGATAGGAACGATATGGATATTGTGCAACTAGATTGCGATGATGCAAAATCAAAATCATTCCAAAATCAAATTCCGGGCAAAGCTCTTTTCGGATTTTTTCAAAGTATTTTTGCTTCACAGAAACGACGATGCCAAACCCAACTTCTTTCGCAGCCAGTGTTTCCATCGCAATGGCAGGAAGCTGCTGTTTTTCTGCCACTTTTGCAGCCATTTCCGGCTTTTTCTTTTGTTTGACTTTCTGAACACGGCATTGAACTCCCGGCTTCAGCGGTTCAATGCCCGTTGCTTTTGATAAATCCACTTGAAGATTCACAGCAGATGGCTGCTGAAATCCTAAATTAAAACTAAACTGTGGCAATCCGCCAACCATGGTATGTAAATCGGCAAGATCTTTTTTCTCCGGCAGGATTGGTTTTTCTTCTGCCTGATTGCCAGATTCTGCAACAAGAATAATCGGCAGGTCAAACTTTGGGTCTTTTATAATATCCAACAGATAAGAAACATTATCATTGGATGAAAGCGTTATCACAGAACCATCTAGCGGATATTTATACTTCAATTTCACATTGGGATTCGATGCAAGGGCTTTGACCAGTGCCGGACGGAACACTTCGCAGTTTTCTGTTGTGTCAGACGGTTCGGAACAGATTGTCCGAACCCCGACTTCCACACAGTCTTTATGCAGATAATAAGCGATTTCTGTGCTGAAGGTTCTGCCCTGTACTGGCTTTCGTTCGGTTGGTGTTCCCAAATTTGCACCGGCATCAATTTCAATAATCCGAAACGACCAGATTCCTTTTTTCTGGATATACACAACTTCAATTTGAAAGCCCAAATCAATGCTGAAAGAATGCAGCTTGCTCCGGTCAAATGTTTGATAATCTTCTGGCAATGGTACATTTAATTCTTCCGGCAGCTGTTCACAATTTTTCATGCGGGCATGCAGCCATTTCAGCGTTTCAAGAACGCAAATCAGAAACGTATCTTCTGGACTGCATTTTGCATTAGAAAAGGCATGAAACTGATAGGTTGGATAGCTTTTTAGCTGCCGGATGGTGGTAGTTTGATAGGATTTTTCTGGTTTGTTCATGGTGATTTTCTCCTATTTCATTTAAATTCTAATCTTTTCACTATAATTGGAAAAATAATTTCAAAATATTACGCTGAAAGCTTTTTCTTTATTATACAATCAACGTCATTTTTTGTCAATCTATAAAAAGAGCCAACTTCATCCGAAAACGAAGTCAGCTCTTTTCATAACGGATTGATTGACATTCTGAAAAGAATTTAATTTTTATAGAATCTTGTTTTCAAATTTGCTGCACTGCATTCCCGCACCCATTTTTAGATTTGTTTTCAGACAGACACATTTTGCGGTTTGTTCAAACTTCCAGATCCCATTTTTTGGATTTTGCGGCTGAATATACTGATTCGTTGGGTCATACCAATACTTGCAAAACGCACAGCGTTTATTTTTGTTTCCGTTTAAATAATAAGCACACATCATTATAATCACACCCAATCTGTTTTTTAGATTATTCTATGTATCCAGCTGGTGTCTTCTGTTCTGGCAAAGCCACAGCAGAATGGTTCATATGCTCCATCAATTTCATTTGTGATTGATTGTTTATTTCAACAAACGTCGTCTGTGCTTGAATCAAAGAAAGGAGCAGGTCATGATCACCATTTTTTGATGCAGTTTCTATACTAAGTCGAATACTTTCCAAGCATGTCATTGTTTGCTGATGGAACATTTCAATCTGTGCCATTTGGAGTTGATGCTGATCTTGAAGAGCCTGCAAATACACTTCTTTTCTCGCCTGAATGTCTTCTATTTGCACTTTCATCTGTGCCTTAATGGCAGCCCGTTTTGTTTGCTCCTGCTGCCGACACATATTATACTCTTTCACAGAAGAAGTCAATGTGTTTACCATTCTAAAAGCACCATTAAAAAATGTTGATACTGGATCTGCACAGATTGTGATATCCTTATTCTCCTGTTTTTCTGGTTTTTCCTTTACCTCTGTAAAGTCAACATCAATATAATTTTTTTGACTCATAACAATCTCCCAAATCTAATCTTATAATATTGATTGAAAAATTCCGGTTCATTTTGCCGCATGGTTTTGATTAAAATCAAAGCATACCGAACTAATTCTGGATTTTTTCCGTCAATTCCGATATCAATTATCGTCATCGCCTGGTCAAAAATTTGTTTCTGTTCTTCCTGATGATTTTGTAAAAACTGATGTGCAAGCTCTTGATTCATCTGGATTTGCTTCAGATAAACTTCTACCGCCGCTTTGTATTGTTCTTGTGCAACACGACTCGTTGCTTCTGCTTGCATAGCAAGTGTGGCATCCATCATTTTCTGCTGTGCCCTTTGAAACATCATGCTTATCCCTCAATCAGCCAAGATACATTGTCCAAACTGCTATTCAGTTCTGCCATTCTGTTGTGAATGGTCTGATACTGGCTCGTTACCTGATAATTGTTATCAATAAATTCTGTTACAAGAGAATCTGCCAAAAGCTGTGAAATTTGAAGCAATGCATCAATTTGTTCCTTATCCTTTTCAGAATGAATTAAATCTGCCGTTTTCCTGAATTTTTCCATTAACTGTCTGATTTTTGATTTTTCTTCTCTCATAAAACTAGGAATACTTCGAACTGCATTACGTGCATTTTGAAGTTCTCTTCTTTTTGCTCTCATAACATCTCTATAGTTTCTTGCATTATCCATATTCATTTTTGCTTCAAAAACATCACTGATGTCCACATCTCGCACAAAATCCATCAGAGATGGAACTGTCCATGTATCGATAATACGATTGAGACAATCCAACTTTTCCCATGATGGCACATTTACTCTACTATTTTCAACGGATGGAAAATTTACATCCAATGAAAGTTTTAAATCCGAATGATTTTGATCCACCCTTTTTAATGTTCGATTAATTTCTGTCAGTACCTGTTGTTTAAAATTTACAAATTCACGGAATTTATACTGTACATCCCAACATGCATCTCTCAAATCATTATAGGCATCTTGATAAGCTATCTTTCCTTCCTGAATATACTCTTTTGTCCGATAGTTGTAATCATTGATTTTCTGACGATTTTCAAAATTTTCCTTTGCTTTGCTAAACAAACCCATCTTTTGATTCCTCCATCATGTTGTCATCGCTTTAGTCACTGAAATCCGAACAGACATAGCTGCCTGGACAGGATACGCTTCTTCCATGTAAGGTACATTTCCACCAAAAAAACGCCACTTTTTTCTTTATTATACTCCTATAGTTTCTGTTTGTCAACCCTATTAAGCATATTTTTTGTTACATTCGCACAAAAATTTTCAAGATTTTAATTTTTATTAAATCTTATGAAGGTCTTCCTCTGAAAGTTCTGGATTCCATCCAAATATCGTGTAAAGCTGAACGAGAAGATAGGCATTATTTTTTGGAATATGACACAATTGCTCTGCCTTTTCGACTTCCCCAATTTTCCGAAGCCAGATTTCCAGTTCCCCACTGTAGTAATTGTAGACCAGTTCTTCCAAACTCAAACAACGCTTTAAATCTTCGATTGTCTTTACATACTCACCATTCATGAACATCATTCTCACCTCCTGAAAATAGAATATCATAGATGCTCTGATAAGTAAACGTCAAACAGTTCCGAAATTTTTTTGATTTTTCGGAACTGTTTTCTCTTGACAAAAAAGCAGGCAGTGTTTCCTTATTTGGAACACACTGCCTACTTTTTCTCTGATTCTTTTTTCTTAATTCATTTATGCCAACGGTTTTCCGCTGAATACAGGGAAAATATTATATGCAACAGAATCTGGTTTACCATCGGCTTTACCCGACAATCCTGCATCAGACTTTCCAAATCGTCTATCGGGAAATTAGAAACGCCAATCACCCGTACTTTGCCTGCTGCCTGTGCATCTTCCAAGGCACGCCAAACTTCCCTATTCTCTGCAAAATACCGCTTTTCTCCACGAAATTCCTTCCACGGCTGCGGAGAATGAATAATCATCTGATCCAGATAGTCCCATTTTCTTCAAGGTTTCATCGATTGATTTCGCTGCTGCTTCATAGGTTTTCAACTCTGCTGCCACTTTGCTGGCAACAAACAGGGATTCTCTTGGTACTTCACAAGTGCGAACACCTTCGCCCACACCACGTTCATTTCCGTATGCCTGTGCAGTATCAATCAACCGATAGCCCATTGCAACCGCAAAACGAACCGTTTCTGCTGCCTTTTCGTCCTCAATGAACCATGTTCCAAGCCCCAGCTTTGGAATGGTCATTCCATTTGCAAGGGTATTATGTTCCTGTAAAATCATTTTTCATTCCTCCATTCACTTTACAGCATATCGCAGCCAAACTGCACCGCTTGAAAACTGCTGTACATTGGTCAACTTTAATGGTGTCACGGGGCTTTCCATCGGCAAGCCATCAAATACCGCTGCCATACCGCCTCTTCCATCAATGCCTGCTCCAATTAAAATGCTGATTTCGTCCAAAATGATATACGGTTTTTTCATGTAGATTCCTCCTCATTTTTTGAAGATTGCTTGACAAGAAATGCAAGCTGTTGTATAATGTTCTTAAAGCTTGTATCTATTATACAACTTAAAGTGCACTTTCAGTCAAGAGGTTTTTCAAAAAAATGGAGGAATTTCAAGCAGAAACTCCATTACAAAATGAAAATCAGAAGTGATACATCATGGAATGCAACGAAATGCGATATGATATGCGGAACACGAAAATGGAAAACGGCTTACAGAACGATTGTTTCAGCTGAACCATACCATGCCAATGAGCTCGGAATATACAGCTGTTCTCAAGGAGATTTTCGGGGAACAAATTGGAACGGATTCGTATATTGCTCCTCCTTTGAGCGGTGCAGCCATCGACCAAATGAAAATCGGCAATCATGTCTTTATCAATAGCAATCTTCTTGCCATGGCAAGAGGTGGCATCACGATTGAAGATGATGTTCAAATTGCTGGGAACGTGTCCCTGCTCTCCAACAATCACGACCCTTATGACCGTATGGTGCTGACCTGCAAACCGATTCGGATTCAAAAAGGTGCTTGGATTGGTGCAAACGCTGTGATTCTTGCCGGTGTTTCCATCGGAAAGCATGCAATTGTCGGAGCAGGTGCAGTTGTCACAAAAGATGTCCCAGACTATGCGGTTGTCGTTGGAAATCCTGCAAAAGTCATAAAAATGCTGGATGCAGAAAAATTTTCGGATACAGAAATGCATCATTCATAAGTTATCATCTCATCAAAGCGTTCCATTTTTTGTATACTATCTATAAGTATTTCCAAAAATAATTGTCAGGTTGATAGAAATCAAAAAAGAATTTCTTATTTCTCTTGACTTTCTATCCAATTTCTAGTAAAATGGAAATGACGATAATTTCCACCATTTTTTGTAGAAAGAAGGATACTATGTTTTGTAAAAACTGCGGATTTCAAATGAAAGACACTGCAAAATTCTGTCCCAAATGTGGAACAGCAAACACGCCACCACCAATTCCCCCGCAACCCAGCAATTTCGCCCAACAACCCAATAATTTCGCTCCACAACAAAATCCATCATTTTCACCGACTGCACAGAGCATCGCTGTAAAAACGAAAAAGAATCTGATTCCACTGATTATCGTTGGTGTTGGAATTGTGATTTTGATTGTCATTATAATCGTATTCTGCAATCGAAGCAAAAATGGCATGAAATCCAGCAGCGAGGCTGCCGGAGCTTATTTGGTTGCTGTTTACCATGAAGATGTCGACGATATTTTAGATTTAGTTCCGGATGAAGTTTTAAAGCAAATTCTGAAAGAGTATAAAATTTCAAAAAAGCAACTAAAAGAAGCTGTAAAAGCAGAATTGCGTTATAAATCCGAAGATTATCCACATTGCAATTCTGTAGATAAATACGGCAATGCCAACCAAACGCATCAATATTCAGAATATATTGATTGGCGTGCAGAGGATTGTATGGACGAGGATAAGATTTCTAAAATGGAATTGTGCGTTGTATATGTAGAAGATGACTACTATTATTATGATCTACCTACTTATCAATATAAACGAGATAAACATACTTGGTATAGCATGAGTGCCACAAATTTTGTTGCTTATGCGGTATGGGAAAAGTATTAAAATTATTCACTGTTAAAAACCGCTGAACAGATTGATTTCTGTTCAGCGGCTTTCTTTTGGTTTTGTTTTGTTTTTGCGGTCAGGCAGTTACTTCTTCATCCTGTACCACTAATTTTCCATCTTTTGCAGTAATTGTCAATGCACGCAGCGTGTTGGCATTGTGAATAATGCATTCTGCAATCTGGTCTTCGACTTCCTGCCGAATCACACGACGAATTTCTCTTGCTCCGTAAGTTTTGCCGTATGCTTTTTCTGCAATCAGCTTGCAAGCGTCTTCTGTTACGTTCAAGGTAATCTGCTTCTCCAGCAGCGGTTCTTTCATTTCATTCAGCATCAAGCCGGCAATCTTTGCATAATCATCCTTCGTCAGCTTGTTGAATACAATGATCTCATCAATTCGTCCAATGAATTCCGGTCGCAAGAACTCCCGCAGGGCTTTCATTGCCCGTTCCTTGGTAACTTCCTCTTCTGTCCGGTTGAATCCAACCCCAATGCTCTTATCTGTAGAACCAGCGTTGGAAGTCATGCAGATAATCGTATTTGCAAAGCTGACCGTTCTGCCTTGTGCATCGTCAATCTTTCCTTCATCTAAAATCTGCATCAGGATATTCATGACATCCGGATGTGCTTTTTCAATTTCATCGAACAAAATAACAGAATATGGCTTTCTCCGTACCTTTTCAGTCAACTGTCCAGCTTCATCATAGCCAACATATCCCGGAGGCGAACCAATCATTCTTGCAACTGCATGCTTTTCCATAAATTCTGTCATATCCAACCGAATCAATGGGTCGTTGTCATCGAATAATTCTTCTGACAGAACTTTTACCAATTCCGTTTTTCCGACACCAGTCGGTCCTACAAAGATGAACGATGCCGGACGGCGTTTATTCGTCAACTGTACCCGTGTCCGCTTGATTGCCTTTGCCAGAGCAGAAACCGCTTCATCCTGTCCAATGACACGGGCTTTCAAGTGGTCTTCCAGTGCAATCAACTTAGTATATTCCGTTTCCTGAATCTTGCTGGCTGGGATTCCCGTCCAGAGAGCAATCACCTTTGCAAGGTCTGCCTCTGTTACCTGTACTTGGTCAACCTTCTTTTGCAGCTCTGCAAGACGGTCTTTTGCACGAATCATATCGCCCTTGAGCTTTGCAAGTGCTTCATAATCCACTTCTTCCGTCTGTTCTTCCATCTGCTTTTCCTTAGCTTCCAGCTGTTCCAGATTTGCCTTTTCGGTGTCGTATTCCGAAATTTCCGGCGACCGCAGGCAAGTGCAAGCACAGCTTTCATCCATCAGGTCAATCGCTTTATCCGGCAAGAATCGGTCTGTGATATACCGTTCTGCCAGTCTTGCACACAGTCGCACCATTGCATCTGAAATATGCACACGGTGGTGCTGTTCGTAATACTTCTTAATGCCGTTCAAAACCTCAATGGTATCTTCTACTGTCGGTTCTTTAACGGTAACCGGCTGGAAACGCCGTTCCAGTGCAGCATCTTTTTCAATATACTTCCGATATTCTTCAAATGTGGTTGCACCAATTACCTGCACTTCGCCACGGGACAACGCTGGCTTCAGGATATTTGCAGCATTCATAGAACCCTCGGAGTTCCCTGCTCCAACCAAGTTGTGCAATTCATCAATAAAAAGAATGATGTTGCCTTCCTGCTTAACTTCATTCACTAAGCCCTTAATCCGGCTTTCAAACTGTCCACGGAACTGTGTTCCAGCCACCAGAGAAGTCAAATCCAACAGATAAACTTGCTTGCCTTTCAGATAAAACGGAACTTGTCCGGCAGCAATCCGCTGGGCAATGCCCTCTGCAATGGCAGTTTTTCCGACACCCGGTTCACCAATCAAGCAAGGATTGTTTTTGGTACGGCGGCACAGAATCTGCACAACCCGTTCAATTTCCTTATCCCGTCCAATGATGGCATCCATCTTGCCTTCCTCTGCCTTCTGGCTGAGATTCGTGCAGTAGTTGTTCAGGAATTTCAAGTCTTTCTTTTTCTTCCGCTTTTCTTTTTTGCTTGGCTTTGGCGGTTCTGCGGTAAGATCTTCGCTCGGGAGGGTTTCCTCTTCCTCGTTCTGATTGTCACCCGAAAACAGCGGCATATTTGGCATATTCTTCATCATGTTCTGAAGAAATGGCGGCAGCGTTCCAGAACCACCCATTTCAAAACTGTCACCATCCATCATATCCATCATCTGGTCAGACAGCTGTTCCAGTTCTTCATCTGTAATGCCCATATGCTTCATATATTCAGAGATTTGCGGAATATTTAATTCCTTTGCACAGACCATGCAAAGTCCTTCATTCTTCTTTTGATTGCCCTGCTGCGAGGTAATAAATACCACTGCCGGACGCTTTTTGCATCTGCTGCATAAAATCATAACTCCATCACCTTTCTGCAAGTTTCTGTCGGTGGATGAAATACCGACCAGTTATTTTTTCAATTCGTAAAGCAACTGGAATAGATACGTTTTTTGAATCGTTGCCTCTGTGAAAAAGGGCGTTGTTCCCTCTGTTGCAGAAACCACAACTTTTGTCAATACGACCATCATCCAGAGCAAAATCCCCGCTTTTGCCAATCCTGCCAATGCCCCAACGACCAAATCCACGGAAAGTCCCATCTGCTGCACCGGTATCAGGAACAAAACTGCCTGAAACAGCAGCATCAGAACCCCAAAGCATACGCCGAACAAAATTGCCTGCAAGACAGAACAGAGAATGGGTTTCCCATAGGTCGACACCAGTTGCTGTGCAGCTGTATGGGTATCGCCCGAAATCACAGATTTTGCAGTTTCTTTCTGTACCGCACCATCTCCGGCAATCTCTTTCATCAGCCAGCTGGGCAAAACGCCATTCGTCAATTCTTCTACGGAATCCGCCGCAGCATCTATCTGCTGATTCACCCACCCGGAATCGAATCCATACTGGGCAGCAGTTCCCTCTGGGTCTGCCAACATGCTTTGTACTTGTTCTCTCGAAACCGGAATGCCATTGTCAGAAAGTGCCGTTTGTACCAGTCCGGCAACGTCTACCGTATTCAGCTGCCCTTCCACGGCAGAAACCACCGGTTTTTCCAAAAATTCCGTATAACAAAGTTCTGCCAGCGGTTGACTCACCCACAAAGCCACAACTGCACTCAAAATGGTTGCAGCCGTCTGAAGCAGCGAACGGCTAACCCCTTTTCGCATACCATTCCAGACACAAAGAGCGAGAATCGCCAGAACCACCAAATCATAATACCATGCCATACGCCATTCCCTTATTCTTTAAAGTCCACCCGGTCAATTTTATCATACCGCAGCAAGAACAGATAATTGTCTTTCTTCAGGAAAGAATCATAGGTGCTGTCTAACCGCACCGTTGCCACAGCTTTCCCAGAGAAGTTATAGGCAATGACGGTTTCGGCATTCATCATATAGACCCGGTCACCATAAACCTGTACCGCCTTGGCATCACCATTCACAACAATTTCAATTGGTTCGGATGCAGAGCCGGGGAAAATGACCAGTTTGGTTTCTCGCTTTTCTTCATCTCGAATCAAAACCGCTGCATTTCCGGCATCCACTGCATAATTTTCCAGCGTTCCGCCGTAATCATACTGCGATTCCAAATTTCCCTTGTCATCATAATATGCACAGGTCGTATCACCGATGACGCAGGCATGATTGTTTTCTGTCAAAGACAGTGCCAAACTCAAAGTCGTCAGCGGCTCGGATTCCCATGTATAGTCCGTTGTATCAAACTGAATGCATTTCAGCGTTGCCGTCACATCCCCATCTACGGCACTCAGCTCCGTAAAGACGCAGCCGGTACTGTCTGCATTAAATGCAATATCGCTCAATCGTTCGATACAATTACGAGTATACAGCTTTTTTCCGTTTTTGTCAAATATCTGCAAAACGCAGCTGTACAAATCGGATTCTGTTACCAATGCCACGACCCCTGTCGAGCTGATTGATCCGGTAATAATTGCCTGATCCATCGTCTTGGTATAGACATTTCCGCTCTGCCGATCCACACGGAATCGTGTTCCGCCATTTTCATACAGCAATGCAAAATAGTCATTGCTCTTTAAAATTGGCTTACTATATGCCAGCTGTCGGGTTTCCTTCAAGTCCCCATGTAAAGAATACAGATACAGATAGGAAGCATTCAGAATAAACAAATCGTTTTCAACAACCGCTGCCCGATAATCGGCATTTTTGGTAATGGAAAGCGGAAAGTTTCCGTCTGCCAGTGTTCCGTCATTCTGTGTAATTACCGATTCGTAGCGTGTGCCGATGCCCTCCAGTTTTGGAATCCAAGCATCCCGCTGCAAATACAAATATCCACAAAAGGCAGCAATCAGCAAAAACAACAGCAATTTCTTCAAATTGTTCTTTGTCCGCTGTTTTTTTCGTTTCTGAACCGCATCAAAATTTGCTTTACTTCCCATTTCGTTCACCTCCGCTGACAGCACTGCCAAAAAACGCATCCCCCTGCGGCAACCGATATGCTGCATCCTCATAGAAAACCTCATGCAGATACAAGCCATATGGCTGCACCGTTCTTCCGGCATAAATGCGGTTGCGTGCTGCTAAAATTTCTGGAATTTCTGACACGGAAAGCTCCCCTTCGCTGACGCTGAGCAGCGTTCCAACCAGAATCCTAATCATATTATACAAAAAACCATTCCCTTTTACAAGGATGAAACAGTCTGTTCCCTGCATTTTTATATCAAATTGATAGATTGTTCGTACAGTATCTTTATTTTCTGTGCATCCTGAACAAAAGCTGGCAAAGTCATGCGTTCCTTTCAGCAAGTCTGCCGCTGCCTGCATCTGGTCAATCCGCAAAGCACGCCGATAATGCAACGCTCGGTCAGCGGCAAACGGATTTTTCGACTCGCTATTGTGAATCCAGTAACGATATGTTTTCGCCTGACAGCAAAACCGTGCATGAAACGTATCCTTTACTTCTTCACAAGATAAAATCGAAATATCCTCCGGCAAATATCCATTCAATCCCCGCACAAAATTCCGGCAGGGAATGGGATTTTCTGTGGTGAGCGAGAAACAGAACTGCTCCGCATGTACGCCGGTATCTGTTCGGGAACATCCGGCAATCACAGTCGGTGTGTTCAGCAGCTTGGAAACTGCTGCTTCTACCACTGCCTGCACAGTGTTTGCATTGTTCTGTCGCTGATAGCCATGATAGCGTGTCCCACAATATGCCATCATTACTTTTAAGGTTCGCATGTTTTTCTCCTTCTGCCCACAGAATTGCTTCTGCAAGCACGTTTTTGCTTTTGTTCGATGACAAAACAGAATGTCAACAATAAAATGGCACTGCCGCAGCAAATCGTTCCGACAACCGTTCCTTTCGGGCAATATCGCAGTGCAATTGTATGCGTTCCGCTGGAAACTGGAACGCCGAGCATTGCTCCACCAATCGAAATGGGTTCTGTTTGTTTGCCGTCTACGGTGATATGCCAGCCATCTTCCGCCGGAATCGAAAGATAACAGATTCCATCGTGGTCAGCATTTAGCATTCCCGTCAAACGAGTATCACTCCAGTCTGTCACCTGTAACCCACCAGTGGCAAGCTGCTGATAGCCCTGTTCTAAAACATCCTGATTCAAAGCGTAGACAAATAATGTAATCGCTCCGTTCTGGATGCTCTTTCGGTCAACATTCCATTTTAAAGTTGCCTTTTCTCCGGCTTTATAGCTTCCCAACGGGAAAATATACGGCTGTTTTGCAAGTTTCTGGGAAAATGTGTAGCGTTCATTCTGATAAATGTCTACTTCCTCCACCTTGTCTACAGACAAGTATGCATATAACAAGGTGTCCTGCTCCGGCATGAAATTATATTTCAAATAGGGTTCGGCTGATGTGCTCATCGGGAAATAGGTATAATATCCGTAGCCATTCCGGCTGACTTCGACACCGCTGTGCCCAACGTCTTTGACATCGACTGCTGTATACAATGGTTCTGTGATGCCCGTCATCTTTGCAAATAAGTCATTCTGTACTTCAAATGCGTTTTCACTAGTGTCTATGGAAAAATCTGCTGTTTCTTCGTTCACCATAAATCCAACCGGCAACGCATAGCGATTGCGGTAGCTTGTAACGGTATCACTGACAGCAACTTTTTCAACCGTTTCTGCTTCTGGCATAAATCCGGTTTTCTGAATCAGGTAGCGAACCCCTAACAGCATATCCAGATAAGGGGTGCTATGAGCGTAATAATACCGATTTCCTGCCTCGGAAGCTGGCATTCCCAGCTTTTTCAAAAAGGTACTTACCTTGCAGTTTGCCAGAGAGGAAAACTGCGAAACGCCTCGATATTGATACAGTGCCGGATCATTCAAGGTATACCAGCTGGTCAACTCGATGCGATAAAATGCATTCTCTGGTTCTTGCTCTTCAATCTGCGAAAGCAATGCTTCTACCGATTCGTATTTTTCCGGATACGAGGTATAATCTGAAGTGGAAACTGCCTCTGTTGCAATCCGAACATGACAGCCCATTTCTACCAGCATCACAACCAGCATGCCAGCGGCAAAAACACGCCGGTGCAGCAGCCCCAACTTGTGCAGCAACATCCACAACAGATATGCCAGCATCGTCATGCCTGTATATAGAACGACTTGTTTCCGGTCGGTCGTATAGACAAGGAACAGGAATACTCCGCTGCAAAGCACCATTGCAATCAAATCCAACCACTTCATTCGCCGCTCCAACAGCAGCAAATAAGCACGATATGCCAATGTCAACAGGGCAAACGAAAACAAGAAGGAAAACCGATAGGGCAACATATTCGGGAAATGACAGCCGTGCCAGAGATAATTCAAGATGTTCCAGTTACAGCTTACCAGCAGGAACGCCAGAACCAGAATTGCCCCGACTTTCTCCCGAATCCGAATTGACCTTGCCCGGAGAAACATCCCCACCAATACCACACAGAGCACCCCACAATACAGGTTTGGCTTGCCCTCTTTGACCGTTGGAATCTGATAGGCAAGCAGCTGCGAAAGCAGATTCCTCCATGTTTCATAGAATGTGGAATGCTGCGGAAATGTATTGTGAATGCTATACGTATTCTGCAAGGCGTAATAGGTTGGCAGCAGCAAAATGCTGCTGATTGCCAAGCCGAGAATAGTTGCTGCCAGCATTTTTCCGCTGCGAGTCAAAAATCGCTTGAACCCCATTCCGGTAAAGATACAAATACAGAAATAGGCAATCACAGTAAAAATACAGATGAAAAAGCCAATATAGAAATTCGCCAACATCGCCAACGCCAGTGAAATCGTATACAGACGATAAGAACCTGTTCGCACCAGTCGCACAACGCCCAGCATCACCAGCGGCAGCAGTGCCACGGTATCTAACCAAATGATGTTCCAAGAATACCCCATCATGAAATCACAGAGGGCATACATCGTTCCAAACAGACAAAGTGAACTGTCATTTCTGCCATATGTTCCCTTTAAGAACGCTGCAAAAAAGCCGCCTGCTGCCCCGATTTTCAGCAGTACCAGCCCTGTTACGGTATCTCGCAGCATGGATACTGGCACAAGCAGCGTCAGCAGATTCAGCGGACTTGCGGTATAATATGCCATCATCGCTGCAAAATTCGACCCCATTCCCGACTGCCATGTATACAGCAGAGATTCCCCGTGTTTCAGTTTCTCCTGTAAGATACAGAGAAACGGATAATACTGATGCCAGAAATCCGTTACTAAAATTTGCCGTGTCCCGAATGGATGCACCTCTAACACAATCCATCCGACTGCCACCAACAACATTGGCAGCAGCATGGACAGCAGCAAATAGCGTTTCGGATTGTTCCGGTTGGAAGCCAACAAACCAGACCGCATAAATCAGGAACTCCTTTTTATCTTTATCCCAGAATGATTTTCATTGCAATCGAACCGGCAAAGAATACCAGTGTAATGCTCATTGCCAGCCAATCTTTGCCGGATAAGTGCAGCTGCTTCATCTTTGTTCTGCCAATATCACCCCGATAGCAACGGCATTCCATTGCAGTTGCCAATTCTTCCGCCCGGCGAAATGCCGAAACAAACAGCGGAACTAAAATCGGAATCAATGCCTTTGCTCGCTGAATCAGGTTGCCGCTCTCCATATCTGCCCCTCTTGCTTTCTGGGCAGCTATGATTTTATCGGTTTCTTCAATCAAAGTTGGAATAAACCGCAGAGCAATCGTCATCATCATGGAAAAAGCGTGCACCGGAAATTTCAGCTTTTTCAGCGGTGAAAGCAATCGTTCAATCGCATCCGTCAAGGCAATTGGTGAGGTGGTATAGGTCAGCATAGACGTTCCCACAATCAAAAAACTAATCCGGATGATCATTTGAACACCTGTTTTCACGCCCTCTTGTGTGATTTGCAGGAAGCCCAGCGACCAATAGACCGTTCCATCACGAATGAACAGCAAGTCCAGAATCGCTGTAATCAGCAAAATCGGCAGAATGGGTTTCATGCTCTTGAGCAGCACCTTTGCAGCAATGCCCGAACAGAAGAATGTCAGGAAAAAAAAGACGATTCCAAACACCATCGAATAGAGATGACTGCCCATAAACAGCATTGTGATATACAGCAAAGTGATAATGATTTTAAAGCGAGGGTCTAGCCGATGAACAAAACTGTTCCCCGGATAATACTGTCCAATGGTAATATCTTTTAGCATCCTGTCCCCTCCTTCTGCTGCCGGTAAAGCTGTAAAATCTGCTGATAGGCAGCTTCTACCGTATAAATATCATCGCTCAACGGAATGCCCTGCTCTCGCAGCTGCATACAAACTCGGGTAATCTGCGGCACTGCCAGCCCGATTTCCTGCAAGGCTTTTGCCTGCCGGAACACGTTCTCAACCGTATCATAACAGAATACCTTTCCAGCATTCATCACCAGAATTTTTTCTGCACAGTTTGCCATATCTTCCATGCTGTGAGAAACCAGCAGAACCGTTCTTCCGGTTTCTTTGTGATAACGGCGAATCTCTCGAAGAATATCTTCTCTGCCTTTCGGATCTAGTCCAGCCGTTGGCTCGTCCAAAATCAAAACTTTCGGTCGCAACGCCATGACCCCTGCAATCGCAACTCGCCGCTTCTGTCCGCCGGACAAGTCAAACGGCGATTGGTTCAGCTGTGCTTGTGTCAGACCAACCAGAGCAGCCGTTTCTTCCACTCGTTCCTTGATTTCCGCTTCAGACAATCCCATGTTGCGAGGGCCAAACGCAATATCTTTATAAACGGTATCTTCAAAAATCTGATATTCCGGATATTGGAACACCAAACCCACTTGAAAGCGAACTTGCCGGATATTTGTCTTGTCTGCCCAGATGTCTGTTCCATCCAGATAAATTTTTCCGGAAGTCGGACGAATCAGCCCATTAAAATGCTGAATCAAGGTCGATTTTCCCGAGCCAGTATGCCCGATAATGCCGACAAATGCTCCCTCTTCAATCTCCAGATTGACATGATCCACAGCAGTTTTTTCAAACGGTGTGCCAATGCTGTATTGATAGGTCAAATCTTCCGTTTTTAAGATTGCCATGCTGCACCTCCCGTTTTTCCGCTCAGCAGTTTTGTCAATGATGCAACGCATTCTTCCTCTGAAATCATGTGCACATCTACCGGACAGCCTGCCTGCTGCAAGCGATATGCAAGTTCTGTTACCTGCGGAACATCTAAGCCTATCTTTTTCAGCGTTTCCACATGAGAAAAGACTTCTTTCGGCGTGTTGTCCAGCACAACTTTTCCATCATCCATGACAACAACCCGATTTGCCTGTGCTGCCTCTTCCATATAGTGGGTAATCAGCACAATGGTAATCCCATATTCCCGATTCAGCATGTGAATCGTATTCATGACTTCTCGTCTGCCGCTGGGGTCAAGCATGGCAGTGGGTTCATCCAAGACAATGCAATCCGGTCGCATGGCGATAATGCCAGCAATGGCAACTCGTTGCTTCTGTCCACCGGAAAGCTGACTGGGAGCGTGTTCCCGATATTCGTACATCTCCACAGCTTTCAGGGCATCGTCAACCCGTTTCCGAATCTCCTGTGGCGGAATGCCCAGATTTTCAGGTCCAAATGCCACATCTTCTTCGACAATAGTCGCTACAATCTGATTATCTGGATTTTGGAACACCATTCCTACATGACTCCGCAGGGTGAAACGCTGCGACTCGTCCTTTGTATCGATGCCGTCCACGGTCATCGTACCTGCTGACGGCAGCAGGATGGCGTTCATGTGTTTTGCAAATGTTGACTTGCCAGAGCCGTTATGCCCCAGCAAGGCAACAAAATCACCTTTGTCAATCGAAAGAGAAATGTCTTTTAAAATGTCTGGAGAGGTACGCTCTCCGTTTTCATCGGTATAGTGAAACCAAAGTTGTTTCGCCTGTGCTTGTGTTTCCATTCCCGTTCCTTTCTTTTCCGAATTTCTTATTTGCGGCTTAGATTATTCAGCCTGCCAGATGGCAGTTGACCCACACGGCAACGCCAGCCCACTTTGTGCGACTGGCAAGCCGATTTCATCGAAAGTCACTGTTCCGCCAAACCGCTTGCGTACAACGCTGCCCAAAATATAGCCCATTACAGACGGCGACAAACCTGTTGTATAGCTGTTAATCAGGAAAAACAACGGCTGTTCCGTCAAAACGCCGGCACAAAGCTGTACCAAATCATAAATACAATCTTCGAGCTTCCAGATTTCGCCGCCCGGCCCTCTGCCGTAGCTGGGCGGATCCATGATAATGGCATCATACCGCCGATTCCGGCGAATTTCTCGGGCAACAAACTTTTCGCAGTCATCAACAATCCAGCGAATCGGGCGGTCAGACAGTCCTGAAAGTGCTGCATTTTCTCTTGCCCACTGCGTCATTCCCTTGGATGCATCTACATGGCAAACACTCGCTCCGGCTCTCGCACAAGCCAGCGTTGCACCGCCTGTATAAGCAAACAGATTCAAGACAGAAATCGGTCTGCCTGCATTCTGAATCAGATTGGAAACAAAATCCCAGTTGACAGCCTGCTCCGGAAATAATCCGGTATGTTTAAAGCTGGTCGGCTGAATCCGAAATTTCAAATCCAGCGGTGTATATTGAATGTTCCACGATTCCGGCAGTTTCCGGAAAAAATCCCAGCTGCCGCCGCCAGCATTCGAGCGGTGATAATGCCCGTCTGCATGATTCCACATCCCGTGTTCTTTTGGGGTTTTCCAGATAATCTGGGGGTCTGGACGAATCAATGTCACATTGCCCCATTGCTCCAGCTTTTCTTGTCCGGAAGTATCTAAAATCCGGTAATCGTTCCATTGATTTGCAATTCTCACAGTTGTACGGCTCCTTTATCGTTTCGTGTAGCGTTCCAGTTCTTCTGCAATCGCAGAAACAGCTTCCTGCATCAAATCGGCATCCTTTGCTTCTACCATGACCCGAATCAGCGGTTCTGTTCCGCTTTCCCGTACCAGAATTCTGCCGTCTTCGCCCAGTCGTTCTTCATACTGTTTCATCACGCTGCAAACTGCCTCGTCTTCTTTCCAACGGTTTCTCTGGTCAGCTGTAATCCGCACATTCTGCATCTGCTGCGGAAATGTTTCCATTTCTCCTGCCAGTTCGCTCAGTTTTTTTCCAGACTGCTTTACGATTTCCACCAGCTTTGCACCGGAAAGTTCACCGTCTCCTGTGGTAGCGTGTTCCAAAAAGATAATATGACCGCTCTGTTCGCCACCGATACAATAGCCTCCCTTTTTCATCTCTTCCAGCACATACCGGTCACCAACTTTTGTCGCAACGGTATGGATGCCTTCCCGCTTGGTGAAGTGGAAAAAGCCCAGATTCGTCATAACGGTTACAACGGCTGTATCTTTTTCCAGCTTGCCGCTTGCTTTCAGTGCCTTGGCACAAATTGCAATCATCTGGTCGCCGTCTACAACCTTTCCGGTTTCGTCCACTGCCAAACAACGGTCTGCATCTCCATCAAATGCCAGACCCAATTGACAGCCATGTGCTGGTACGTATGCCATCAGCTGTTCCATGTGGGTAGAACCACAGTGGTCATTGATATTCGTGCCGTCTGGCTCTGCACTCAACATGCAAACCTCTGCACCCAATGCGGTGAAGAGCGTTTCTGCGGTTGCAGAGGCACTGCCGTTTGCACAGTCCAGTGCAATCTTCATCCCGTCAAATCGAGTCGGAACACTCTCTAAAATATGCTGAATGTAATCTTCCTTGGCATGTTCATAGCGTTCCATTCTGCCCACATTGGTGTGCGATTGCAGCGTGATTTTTTCCGGTGTATCCAGAATCAACGATTCAATTTCTTCTTCCACTGCATCCGGCAGCTTATAACCAGTGGATGCAAACAGCTTGATGCCGTTAAATTCGACGCTGTTGTGAGATGCAGAAATCATCACACCGGCATCTGCTCCCATCGAACGCACCAGATAGGCAACGCCCGGTGTTGGAATCACACCCAGCTGCACAGCATCTGCCCCAACAGAACAAATTCCTGAACACAGAGCGGCTTCCAGAATATCAGAAGAAATTCGGGTGTCCTTCCCGATGACAATTTTCGCCTTGTGCTTGGCTTCTTTCGTCAAAACCAATGCGGCTGCCCGACCAATCTGCATGGCAAGTTCACAAGTTAATTCTGTAATGGCAACGCCTCTTGCTCCATCTGTTCCAAATAATCTGCCCATTTTTATTCGACTCCTTTGTCTGATGAAACAGCCGCCAAGGGTCAGCGGCTGTCCGTTGTAATGTAAAAATATAGAATGATTTCAGAAAACATTTATTTCTGTTCTGCGGCATCTGCTTCCGCTTCGGATAGGGTCATTTGTCCCTGTATCGGTGCTTTTCTCTGCTCCGGCAGCGGAAAGCCCATGTGTTCATATGCCAGTGCTGTTGCACAGCGTCCCCGTGGCGTTCTCGACAAAAAGCCCAACTGCATCAGATACGGCTCGCAGACATCTTCCAATGTAACCGCTTCTTCGCCCAATGCAGATGCCAGCGTTTCCAGCCCAACAGGCCCACCGCCATAGCCTTTAATCATCATTGTGAGCATTCGGCGGTCATTGCTGTCTAAGCCCAGTTCGTCAATCTCCAGCCGTCCCAGTGCAATTTTGGCAATGTCCAGCGTGATTTCTCCATTGCCCATAACATCGGCAAAGTCCCGTACTCGCTTCAGCAGGCGGTTTGCAATTCGAGGTGTTCCTCTTGCTCGGCTGGCAATTTCTGCTGCTCCCTCAAAGGTACAGGGAATTTCCAGAATCATACTGCTTCGCCGGACAATATCCGTCAGCTGTTCCGTGGTGTAAAGCTCCAACCGCTGAATCACACCGAATCGATCTCGCAGCGGGCTGGAAAGCTGCCCGGCACGTGTTGTTGCACCAATCAATGTGAATGGGTTCAAATCAATCCGCAGGGAACGGGCGGAAGGTCCTTTTCCCATGATAATATCAATGGCGTGGTCTTCCAATGCCGGATAGAGAATTTCTTCTACTGCACGGGAAAGCCGATGGATTTCATCAATGAATAGCACATCGTTCGGCTGTAAGTTGGTCAGCAACGCTGCCAAATCGCCAGGCTTTTCAATGGCTGGGCCAGTTGTTACCCGCAGGTTGACACCCATTTCATGCGCAATGATGGCGGAAAGTGTTGTCTTTCCAAGCCCCGGCGGCCCATACAGCAAGACGTGATCCAAAGGGTCACCTCGCCGCTTCGCTGCCTGAATATAAATCGCCATGTTTTCTTTGACTTTATCCTGCCCGATATATTCCGCCAGCGTTTGTGGTCGCAGTGTGACTTCCACATCATGGTCTTCCGGTGTTTCTTCCGCCGTAACCATCCGGGAATCAAACTGCATATCGCTTGTTTCAATCACAATGCGTCCTCCTTTTTCTGTTTAACGCCGTTTTCCAATGGCTTTCAGCGTTTCTTTGATCAGTTCCGTTGCGGACAACTCTGCTGGCAGCTTTGCCAGAATCGGCATTACTTCCAGCTGTGTATAGCCCAGAACGGTCAGTGCCGACAATGCTTCTGCCACTTCGCTTTCTGCCGGCGGAGCAACTTCAGCAGAGAGATTTGCTGCGGACAGAACACCGCCCTGCTCCTTCGCAATCTGGTCTTTCAGTTCTAGTACAATCCGCTGTGCCATTTTTGTTCCAACGCCTTTGACTTTGGTCAAAGTCTTGCTGTCGCCAGAGGCAACCACCAATGCCAAGCGTTCCGGTGTCAATTCGGACAAAATCGCAAGGGCTGCTTTGCCACCGACACTGCCAACTCCTGTCAGCATGGAGAAACAGCGGCGTTCCTGTGCACTGAGAAAGCCATATAATTCCAGATTCCCTTCCCGCATGGAAACGGAGAGAATCGTATACAAAAATACCTCTTCGCCAACGGCACACAGCTTGCTATAAGTTTGATACGAAATCCGGCAGGCATAGCCAACGCCACCGCATTCGACCACTGCCATATTCATTTCCTTGGCGATTAAAGTTCCATGTAAACTGTCAATCATGTTTTCCGCTCCCTATTTTCCTATGATTTCATTCTTCCCTGCAAGCCCGTTGCACAATGTCCGTGGCAAATGGCAATTGCCAGTGCATCGGCGGCATCATCCGGCTTCGGGATTTTTTGCAGCTTTAAAATCCGGCGTGTCAATTCCATGACTTGCTTCTTCTCGGCTCTGCCATATCCGACGACCGCCTGCTTTACCTGCAAGGGCGTATACTCCGAAACGGGAATTTGTTCCAGCTGTGCCGTCAGCATTAAAACGCCTCTTGCCTGTGCCACATCAATTACCGTTTTTTGGTTGGATGTGAAATAAAGTCGTTCCATCGCCACACAATCCGGATGGTATTGCTGAATCAGCGTCCGAAAATCCCGATAAATGCTCTCCAGCCGCCGTAAAAACGGCGTTTCTGCGGCGGTGGTAATTGCACCGTATGTAATCGGTGTAAAAGTCGTTCCGGTATATTCCAATACGCCAAATCCAACAATGGCATAGCCCGGGTCTACCCCTAAAATTCGCATAACTGCCGTTCTCCTATTCTCATTTTCATCCCGTCCGTTTTACAGACAATTACTATTATACCATATTTCAAGGGGTGCTTTCAATAGTGATTCAAATTTTTATGTTGATTTTCCAAAAAAATTTTTGTATAATAGAAAAAGGCAAAAAAAGTTGAAAGGAATGCGATTATGAATTTAGAAGAAATCCGTACAGAAATTGATGCCTTGGACAAGGAACTGCTCGCACTGTTTGAACGGCGTATGGATCTTTGCCGAGATGTCGCCCTTTACAAGAAAGAACACAACCTCCCAGTTTTCCAGCCGGAACGGGAAGAAAAGTTGCTGGACAAGATCGAACAGGCAGCCTCCCCAGACCGCAAGCATGCTGCACGCACGCTGTTCTCTGTCATCTTAGACATCAGCAAGCAGCTGCAATCCCGTATCTTAGCCAAAATGGAAATCGACCCCATTTTCCCCGTTCCGAATTTTTCTGCTGCCCAGAAAATCGGCTGTCAGGGAACGAATGGTGCAAACTCCGAAACGGCTTCTCAGCAGTTCTTCCCCGGCAGAGCTGTCACCTTCTATCCCACCTTTGAGCACGTCTTTCAGGCAGTGGAACGGGGCGAAGTCGAATTTGGGGTGCTGCCTGTTTATAATAGTACCAGCGGTTCGGTCACACCAACATACGACCTGCTCGGAAAGTATAACTGCTATATTACTGCTATGAATCAAGTCAAAATCAAGCACTGTCTGGCGGTTCGGCCGGGCGTTTCTCTGGAACAGATTCAGGCGGTTTATTCGCATCCACAGGCATTGCTGCAATGTTCGGACTTCCTGAAATATCACAACCTCAAACAAATTGAATACAGCAACACCGCAACAGCAGCTGCCTTTGTTGCATCCAGTTCAGAACCATTTGCAGCGATTTGCTCGGAAGAATGTGCCAAACAAAATCACATGGACATCCTGTTTTCCGGTATCGCCAATGTTGCCTTGAACTATACCCGTTTCATCTGTATTTCCAAACAGATGATGGTCGCACCGGATGCCTCTGTCATTTCGATTATGATGACCTTGCCGAACGTACCCGGTAGCTTGAGCAAGATTTTGAACCAATTCTATTTACAGGGATTGGACTTGGTAAAGCTGGAAAGCCGACCGATTCAGGATGGCAGCTTTGACGTTGCATTCTATGTGGATTTCAAGGGCAACTTGATGGATCGTTCCATTGCAGCCTTCTTAAATGAGCTTTGCAAGAATTGTCAGGACTTCAAACTGCTGGGAAATGCCGTCGAGGTATCCGATTAACCAGCAATTTCAGCACTTCTTTCTTTTGACACAACATCCGCCGATTCGTCCGCAACCGAAAAGGAGGAATGATTTCCCATGATTCAATTACTGTTATTATTATCCGTATCCACGATTGCTTGTATTTTATGCAACAAAATTACCGCAAAAATCGGAATCCCGATGTTGCTGGCATTCCTCTGCGTGGGAATGCTCTGCGGAGAAGATGGGATTCTTGGCATTTCATTCAATGATTATCAACTAACGGAAAACGTCTGCACCGCCGCTCTGATTCTGATTATTTTCTACGGCGGTTTCGGAACAAAATGGAGTGCTGCAAAGCCCGTTGCCGGACGAGCCATCCTGCTTTCTACTGTTGGGGTCTTTCTCACTGCGGTAGCAGTCGGCGGCTTTTGTCACATCGTGCTGCACGTTGGACTACTGGAAAGTTTGCTGATTGGCTCTGTCATCAGCTCTACGGATGCCGCTTCTGTCTTTTCCATCTTGCGTGCAAAAAAGCTGAACTTGAAATACGGCACGGCATCTCTGCTCGAAGTTGAGAGTGGTAGTAATGACCCGATTGCATACTTAATGGTCACCATTGTTGTGGCAATGATGGAAACTTCTGTTTCTGCTGGCTCTGTTCTGTATCAAGTCTTTGCACAGATTGTATTTGGTGTGGGAATCGGGGCAGCGTTGGCACTTGTTGTATTGTTCTTTCTCCGGCGATTCCAGTTCGATACCAGCGGATTTGACTTGGTTTTCATGCTGGCAGTGGCAATTCTCTCCTATGTTGTTCCAACCATGATTGGCGGAAATGGCTATCTGAGTGCCTATATTGCCGGCATTATCCTAGGAAATGCAGAACTCTCCAACAAGAAAAACCTCGTGCATTTCTTTGATGGTGTAACCGGTCTGATGCAATTGCTGGTCTTCTTCATCTTGGGAATGCTCTGCACGCCAACAAAATTGATTGGCGTGCTGCTGCCAGCTTTGGGCATTTCCATCTTCTTGACATTTATCGCACGTCCGCTGGTCGTTGGTGTTCTATTGACACCCTTTCGGGCGAAATTCTCGCAGCAGCTCCTCATCTCCTGGGCTGGGCTGCGTGGTGCAACCTCTGCCATTTTCGCCATCACTGCTGTTGCAAGCATGGAAGCTGCCGGTTCTGTAACGCTGAAATATGACCTCTTTCACTTGGTTTTCTGCATCGTGCTTTTTTCCATTGCCCTACAGGGAACATTTCTTCCTTGGGTGTCCAAAAAGCTACATATGATTGACGATTCTCAGAACGTCTTGAAAACCTTTACTGACTACACGGACGAAGAAATCATTCAGACGCTGCAATTGCCGATTCATGCCAATCATGCTTGGATTGACCAGCCTGTCAGCAGCATTGCTCTTCCGCCGGATACCCTGCTTGCAATGCTGATTCGGAACGGAAAAACCGTGATTCCAAAGGGAAATACCAAAATTGAACAGGGTGATGTCGTTGTACTGAGTGCTGGAAACTGCCAGCAAACGGCAAATATGCAGCTTTCCGAACTCGTGATTGACGACCATCACAAGTGGAACGGCAAGCAAATCCGCAACCTGAACCTCGGGAAAAAGACGCTGATTCTCATGATTCAGCGTGGTTCAGAAACGATTATTCCACAGGGTGACACGGAAATCTTAGTGGGAGATACCGTCGTTCTGCACTCTGAAACGACTTAAACCATCCAACACAAAAGCCCCCGACAGGCTGCACCATTGGGACAGTCTGCCGAGGGCTTGTTCTTTTTTCAAGCTTATAGATTCTGAATATCCTGCTCGGTAATCAGCAAAAAGCCTGCTTTTTTCAGAATGTCTTCTGCTGCTGCAATGTCGGTTACTCGCAGAACAACATATGCCCGTTCGCCTGGATGTGCGACAAACGCATAGGTATATTCCACGTTCATGCCTGTTTCAGACAATACCCGCAACATTCCAGCGATTCCGCCCGGTGCATCCGGTACAGCGACCCCAATGACAGGATTGATGGAAACAATACAGTTCTGATCCCGCAGAACTTCTGCTGCTTTTTCAGTATCATCTGCAATCAGACGCAGAATACTGAATTCTTTCGTGTCGGAGATGAACATTGCCCGCATATCTACGCCTGACTCTGCCAGCAGCTTACAGATTGCAGATAATGCACCGGGTTTATTTTGTACAAAAACGGATACCTGTTGAATTGCCATAATGATACACTCCTTTTTCTTGTTACATTTTTTCGGTTTGGTTTTATGAATTAGTCATGCAGCTTCCGCTTGTCGATGACACGGACTGCCTTGCCTTCGCTTCTTGCAATGGTCTTCGGATCAACCAGATGTACCTTCGGAGAAATGCCCAGCATGGTACGAATTGCTGAAACCAGATGCTTTTCCTGTTTTGCAATCTCTTCGATGGAGTCTGTAAACTGTTCCGGAGAAAGTTCTACATAGACATCCAGCGTATCGGTGTTGTTGACACGGTCAACTTCAATCTGATAGTTTGGTGAATAGCCTTCGTTCAGCAGAACAGTTTCGATCTGAGATGGGAATACGTTGACACCACGAATGATCATCATATCATCGCTGCGTCCCATCGGCTTTGTCATCTTGATCAGTGTTCTGCCGCAAGAGCATTTCTCCCGGCTCAAAACACAAATATCTCTGGTGCGATACCGCAGCAGCGGGAATGCTTCCTTTGTGATGGAAGTGAAGACCAGTTCCCCTTTTTCACCATCCGGCAGTACTTCGCCCGTTTCCGGGTCAATGATTTCCGGAATGAAGTGGTCTTCGTTGATGTGCATACCGTGCTGTTCGCAGCATTCAAATGCAACACCTGGGCCAGAAGTTTCGGTCAAGCCATAAATATCATATGCCCGAATGCCCAGCAAATCCTGAATGTTCTGCCGCATTTCTTCTGTCCATGGTTCTGCACCGAAAATACCAGCCTTCAAGTGGTTATCTTCCGGCTTGTATCCCTTTTCTTTCAGTGTTTCGCCGATGTATGCCGCATAAGATGGGGTACAGCAGAGAATGGTCGATTGCAGATCCATCATGAACTGAATCTGCCGTTCTGTATTACCAGAGGACATCGGCAGCGTCAAACATCCAACCTTATGAGAACCGCCATTCAGACCTGCTCCGCCTGTAAACAAGCCATATCCATAGCAAACCTGGCAGACATCTTCATCTGTTCCACCTACCGCAGTGACTGCTCTTGCACAGCAATCCTCCCAAAGGTCAATGTCATGCTGGGTATAGAATGCAACGACTCTTCTGCCAGTTGTGCCAGAGGTTGACTGAATTCTTACGCATTCCTTCAGCGGCTTTGCGAGCAGTCCGTATGGGTACTGATCCCGCAAATCTGCCTTAGACAGAAACGGCAGCTTATGTAAATCTTCAACGCCATGAATATCTTCCGGCTTTACATGAGCGGCATCCATCTTTTCCCGATAATACGGTACATTTTCATAAACATGCTTGACCTGTGCAACCAACCGTTCTGACTGAAGGGCTTTCATGTCCTCCAGTGGCATGGTTTCTATTTCTTTCTGATAATAACGCTGTTCCATTTTTCCGAATACTCCTATTTCTTTGGTTTCTGTCGTAATTTGCAGAAATTGCTTGCTTGCATTTTTCCCATCCATGTGATACAATCAAAAAGAAACTGTATGCGTTACAGTTCTCAGATTTTTATCACAGAAAGGTCGATTGATATGCCAGTCATTGATTTTCACACCCATGTGTTTCCTGAGGCAATCGCAGAAAAAACCATCTCCATGCTTGCTCAGAAGAGCAACAGCCAGCCGTTTGGCAACGGAACATTTTCCTCTCTGCTGTCCAATATGCAGAATAGCGGCGTTACTCACAGCGTCACGCTGCCTGTTGTGACCCGTCCGAAACAGTTCGACAGCATTCTCAAATATGCTGTTGCCTGCAACGAACATCCGCAGATTTTTGCCTTTGGCGGCATTCATCCAGACAATCCAACGCCGGAAGAACACCTGCTGCAAATCAAACAGGCTGGACTTTACGGCATCAAGCTGCATCCAGACTACCAGCAGACTTACATCGACGACCCGAAGTACATCCGCATTTTGCGGATATGTGTCACTTTGCAGTTACCTGTCGTCATTCATGCCGGTGTGGATGATGGTTTCCCAGAAACGGTACACTGTACGCCAGACCGCACCTTGCACATGTTAGAGCAGGTCTATGGGGATACTGTACCGGAGCAACCCAACATCGTCCTTGCACATGGTGGTGCAAACCGTATGCACGAAGAAGTGTTGGAAAAACTCTGTGGAAAGCCCGTCTATTTTGATATCAGCTTTATTTTGAGCTACATCCAACCGGAACTGCTCCTGCAAATCATCCGCAAACATAAGGCAGATCGCATTCTGTTTGCAACGGATTTCCCGTGGAGCGACCCTGCTGCGGACTTGACAGCAGTACAGAATCTTCCACTGACGGATGCTGAAAAAGAGCAGATTCTCTGGAAAAATGCACAAACGCTTCTGCATCTTCCGCAAATTTAAATATAGCATACCATATTTCGGCGAGAAATGCAAGATTCTTATGCAGTTTTTATAAAAAATTTGTTTTTTTCTGGGTGCAAATCAGGAATCGGCAAATTTTATTTGTTGTCGAAAAAAGATTGTTCCTGCTGCAACGTACCACTCCGGTAGGCTTGCAGCAGCTGCATCAACTCGTCAATGCGTTCCTGAATCTCTCGTCCTCGGTCAGTATCTCGCACTTGCAGCCGTCTGGAGGCTGCCATAACAGAAATTCGGTCGGTGTGAATGTCGGTTTCCTTTTGAATCGCCTCTTCTGTAGAAGTGAATGGCTCATGTGCAACCAGCATCATCCCATAGGAATGATAAATCAGCGTATAACCAGCAATGCCGGTTTTCTCCTGATAGACCTTTGAAAATCCGCCGTCAATAATCATTACTTTTCCGCCGCATTTCACTGGACTTTCTCCGGCAATCTGTAAGACCGGCACATGCCCGTTGACAATGTGAGAATCTGTGCCCAGCCCAAATTCTGCTAGAATGCGATTCATAACCGTTTCGTCATTCAAGAACCGATAATAGGCATTTTTTCGCTCCTGATGGGTTTCAGGCTCTGCTAAAAAGTAGCGTTCAAAGGTGGTCATCTTATCTTTTCCATAGAGCGGTGAATTTTTCGCCGTCCAGATATACCATAGAATATCTCGCCCTTTTTCCTGCTCAATCGGGTCAACCTCCAAAAAGGCTTTCCGAACATAGCTCTCCAGACAGTCATACAAGGCTTTTCCGCTGTATTCGTTCCCATAGATGTTGACTTTTCGGAATGTTCCATCCTCTTCTATCGGGACACAACCATGATACAGCAGGTTTCCATTACAGACTTTATAAAGGCTTCCGTGGTGCAGCAACAACTTCACATGCCGCTGCAACTTTTCGCAGTGCAGGAATGCCGATTGCAGACGCTCCATCACCAGTTGTTCTTCTGGGGTCAGTGTATAGGGGCCTTCTGGGTCAATAGTCGGAAAATGTGTATCCAGCAGGGCAAGCGTCTTTCCTTCATATTCGATTGTTCCGGCTTTGTAGTCAATCAAATGCAGTAACCGGCGGTCTTCCATTTCAAAGGATGGATGCTTTTTCATCAGCTGTCCTTCTAATTTGAATTGCATGATGGCAATCGCCTTATGCATTTTCATATGCAGGGCAGTTTCTGCGGTGCTGGAAGTTTTCGGGTTTCCGGAAAGCTTGAACTGAGAACAGGGGTCATCCTGATAGACTGCCATCGCAAATGTTGCCAGCGGCAACAAGTTGATGCCATATCCATCTTCTAAGATGTCCAGATTGCAATATCGAGCAGAGTTGCGGATAACCGTTGCGATACAGGCAAGCTGTCCGGCTGCTGCTCCCATCCATACAATATCATGATTGCCCCACTGAATATCCAAAGAGTGATACTGCAACAGCTTATCCATAATCTTATGCGGAGCAGGACCACGGTCATAGATGTCCCCTAAAATATGCAGGTGCTCCACTGCCAACCGCTGAATCAGTTCGGACATGGCAACAATGAACGATTCTGCCCGGTCAGTCTGGATAATGGTATCAATAATCGTTTCATAATATGCTTCTTTGTCCAGAATTTCCGGCTTTTCAGTAATCAACTCTTCCATTACAAAGGCATAGTCCTGCGGCATGGCTGCCCGTACTTTTGCACGGGTATACTTTGAGGACAGCGTTTTACAGAGCGTAATCAGCCGATAAAGAACGATTTTGTACCAATCCCGCATATGCCGTTCTGTCTTTTTGACAATATCCATTTTTTCTTGCGGATAATAAATCAGCGTTGCCAATGATTTTTTGTCGGCGTGTGTCAAGGTATGCCCGAATACTTCATCAATTTTTTTCTTGACTGAACCAGAACCATTTTTCAATACATGAGAAAATGCCTCATATTCGCCGTGAATATCGGTGATAAAATGTTCTGTTCCTTTTGGAAGGTTTAAGATGGCTTGCAAATTGATAATTTCCACCGCTGCTTTGTCGATGGTGGGGTATTGTTCCGCAAGCCGCTGTAAATATTTCAGCTGAAGTTGTTCAAATGCAGATGCTTGTGTAGTCGATTGCATAGAAGCCTGCTCCTTTCGTGTCTGTGTTGGTCTTAGTATAGCATTTTTCACGATATTTGTAAAGTAATTCGGAAAAAAGCATCCTAATTTTCCTGTTACCTCCAAATTTCTGATCATAATCTATAAATTTCTATAAAAAATCAGGCAAACAAATTGACGTTGCTGCATATCTGTGCTATAATAAAAAAACAATAAGGAAAGGAAGTTTTTTACTGATGTTTTGGGAAATTTTAAAAGCACTCTTCTTAGGCATTGTCGAGGGTGTGACCGAATGGCTGCCCATCAGCAGCACCGGACACCTGATTTTAGTGGATGCCTTCCTGAAACTGGATGCCAGTGATGCATTTAAAGAAATGTTCGATGTGGTCATTCAGCTGGGTGCAATTCTTGCGGTCGTTGTCATCTACTGGAAAAACCTATGGCCGTTTCACAAGAAAGAAACCAACCCCAACCCCCTGACGAAAACTGGATTCGGGGCGTGTGTGCAGAAAAATATTTTGCAGATGTGGTGCAAGGTATTGGTTGCCTGCGTTCCAGCTGCGATAGTCGGATTGCTGTTTGATGATGTCTTTCATGCTCTCTTCTATAATCCGATTACAGTTGCCATTATGCTGATTTTGTTTGGTGTTGCGTTTATTGTGATTGAACGCTGGCAGAAAACCAAACAGCCTCGCATTCATTCCATTGGCGGACTGGATTACAAAACTGTGTTACTGATTGGCGTATTTCAGTTGATTGCAGCCGTATTTCCGGGTACTTCCCGTTCCGGTGCGACCATTGTCGGAGCGTTGCTGCTGGGCGTTTCCCGTACCGCTGCGGCAGAATTTACGTTCTACTTAGCCGTTCCGGTCATGGCTGGTGCAAGCCTGTTAAAGCTGGTCAAGTTCGGCTTTCACTTCACCGGCATGGAATTTGCCGTTCTGCTGGTCGGCATGGTCAGTGCGTTCGTGGTTTCCATCTTTATCATTCGATTCCTGATGGATTACATCCGCAAGCATGACTTCACTGTTTTCGGCTGGTATCGAATTGTTCTTGGTATTTTAGTCTTGATTTTTGCAGCTGTCGGTGTCATCTGACAACTGATTCTAAAACCGTTGTACTGCTCTTACAGTACAGCGGTTTTTTCTTTGCAAAAAAATTGACAATTTCACCGTTTTTGTGCTATAATAAAATAATTGTATATTTTCGTTCCAATTTTACAGGAGGGTTTATTACCATGTTTTTCTCGGACAAACTGCGGTTACTGCGAACGCAAGCCAATCTCTCACAAGAGGATCTTGCAGATGAATTGCACGTCAGCCGTCAGTCCGTTTCCAAATGGGAATCGGGAATTTCTTTTCCAGAAATCGAAAAACTCATTTCCATCAGCGACTATTTTCATGTTTCCTTGGATGCCTTGCTGAAAGCACCGCTGCACGATACCCCAATTACCGAAACCATGGATCGGCTGGCATTGCAATTCTTAGGTTCTTCGCAGTCTATGCACGACATCTCTCAGCAATTGGTTACCATTATGCAGGATGGAAAAATTGATGCACGAGAAGCCTTGCAACTGGAACAAATTCTATGTGCCTTGGATCACATCATGCAGGACATCTGCAAACTGAAACAGACTTTTTCCACAGCCTGTACCACAAATACAACCGGTGTATCCGGTTCTAAATCTTAAATTTTAATCGAAAAGGAGTTATTATGTATACCTGTATCAAAACAGAAGGAGCTGCCAGACGGGGCGTTTTTGAAACCGTACACGGCACGATTCAAACCCCATTTTTCATGAATGTTGGAACAGCTGCTGCCATTAAAGGCGGTATCTCTTCCGTGGACTTGGCAAACTTAAAATGTCAAGTCGAACTCTGCAACACCTACCACTTGCATCTTCGCCCGGGTGATACCGTTATCCGGCAAATGGGCGGTCTGCACAAGTTTATGCACTGGAACAAGCCGATTCTCACAGACAGCGGCGGATTTCAGGTGTTCTCGCTCGCAAAGCTGCGGAAAATCAAGGAAGAGGGCGTTTATTTCCAATCCCATATTGACGGGAAACGGATTTTCATGGGGCCAGAAGAAAGCATGCAGATTCAATCTAATCTGGCTTCTACCATTGCTATGGCATTCGACGAATGCGTAGAAAATCCATCTCCGTTCGACTATGTCAAGGCATCCTGTGCCCGTACCGTTCGCTGGCTGGAACGCTGCCAGAAAAAAATGGCACAGCTGAACGCTGACCCGAACACCATCAACCAGCATCAGCTTTTGTTCGGCATCAATCAGGGCGGCACATTTGACGGCTTACGAACGGCACACATGAAAGAAATTGCTACGATGGGCTTAGATGGCTATGCCATCGGCGGTCTGGCAGTTGGCGAACCAACGGATGTGATGTATCATATCATCGAAGAAGTTGAACCGTTCATGCCGAAGGACAAGCCACGTTATCTGATGGGCGTTGGAACACCGTCCAACATCATTGAAGCGGTTGCAAGAGGGGTCGATATGTTTGACTGCGTTATGCCGAGCCGAAATGCACGGCATGGCACGGTGTTCACCTGGGACGGCATTCTGCACATCACAAACGCCTGCTATGAAACCGACCCGCAGCCGTTAGACCCGAAGTGTGACTGCCCTGTCTGCAAGAACTTCTCCAGAGCGTATATTCGCCATCTGTTCAAGGCAAAGGAACAGCTTGCCGGACGGCTCGCCGTTACACACAACCTGTATTTCTATAATACCCTGCTGGAAAAAATTCGGGAAGCATTGGATGAAGACCGGTTCGGAGCATTCCGCAGTGAATATTCCGAAAAGTTGGCTCAGAGGATTTAACCATGACAGCGAGAAAAAGAATCTTGCAATTGGGACTGGGGGTTGCGGCGGCTGCTTCGCTGGTAGCCGTTCAGCCCTGTTCCGCATCTGCTCAAGAGGTTCTGTTTGCAGAAACCATTCAAGTAGAAAGATACACGGGAACATTTCAAAAAGAATTTCATATTGATATTGACGGCGATGGCGAAAAAGAAGCAATTGGTTATTACTATGTTGGTTCTAAAAGAGATGGCTATTCTATATCAGATGTTTATTCTGTATTTGACACAAATTCGGAATCATATATTTTATATAGAAGAATTTCAAACGACCATATGAATTATAAATTTCATATCATTCAAGACAAAAATACAGGTGAAACCTTTCTCGGATATATTTATACAGATATGTTTGGCTCTGAAATGTTGTATCGACTTTATTCTGACAATCAAAGCAAATTGATAAATAGTTACAACGCTAATACGGATGGTTCAGATAAATTACAAGCATATAAAACCTACATGAAAAACGTGGATTTTCTCGATGAAATGGCTTATGGGCATGGTGATGTCGATGGAGATGCGGATGTCACAGTATCTGATGCTGTCGCCACGCTTTCCTACTATGCTGCAACTGCTGCCGGACAATCGCCAAGTTTCACAGAACCGCAAAAAAAGGCTGCCGATTTCAATCAAGATGGCATGATTTCCGTTGAGGACGCTGTCAAAACGCTTTCCCTCTATGCAGAACACGCTGCCGGCATCATTGATACCGTTTTGCTTCCGGCTAATATCAGAAGAGATTCCAGCTTTGGTAATACGAATGTTGCAACAGATTCCAATCCTTTTCCACTAAAAAAAGGAACATTAAAATCTACTTTTTATCTGGATATTGATAATGACGGGAAAAAAGAAACCATTGGTCAATATAATCATATTAACACGGTTGGTCATAATCAAGTGGCTATGGATCGTATGTTTCAAGTTTATGATAATGGTGTATTTCAAGGTTCTTTTGGAAATATAATGAATGGCATGGCTCTCCAAAACATCATGCTTATTTATGACCATAATATTGATAAGATATATCTTGTAAATTATTGGATTCAATCCGTTACTATGTATGCGTATGCTGTTTTAGAAGACATATACCCATCCTATAATCAATCAAATTGGAACATATGTGTGTCATCAGATTCATCAGGGGGTTCTCATTCAAATACAGTTAGAATCAATATCAATGGAAAAGAAGCAACCGAACAAGAATTATACGATTATATGAATCAAGTTGAATTTATTTCTAACCCGGAAGAAAAAGAAGACATATTAAATCAGTTCAAAGAAATTATCACTATTTACCGATAAAAACAAAACAGCCAGTCCCCTGCATTTTCCGCAAGGGGCTGGCTGTTTTTTGATTCTATTGCAATGTTATAACTTACTTCACAAACACTTCAAAGAACATCGGTGTATCTTCATCTGATACAAACCGCTGAATCTGCTGGTCAAATTCTTCCTGATTGTGAGAAGAAAGATAGGTAAAGCCCAGCGAGCGTACCCATCCCTCTGCAACTGCATTGTGCTGATAAGTAATTGCCTCTGCATTGTGATGCCGCAACAATCCTGCTCCGGAATTGTTCAGCAGCATAATCCGGATATTGCCGGACAGCTTCTTATTCCAAAGAGAATTCATATCGTAGAAGAAACTCAAATCCCCAATCATCAGGAAACAAAGCTGCTTCGGGTCTGTTACGGCAACTTGCCCCATAAAGGCAGATGCAGAACCATCAATGCCATTTGTACCACGGTTACAGAATGTTTCTACCTTCGGCGGCAGCGAGTAGCTGCAAGCCATTCGGATGGTATTGCTATTTGCCAGATGCAGCAGAGAACCCTGTGGAATTCGCTTCAATGTATGATAAACAGCATATTTCTGGCAATAGGATTCCGGAACAGCGTCTTCCACAATTTCTTTCTTTTTCCATGCCTGATAATACGAATCATCTGCCTGAATATCGCCAACCATTGCATTGACCCGCTTAAAGAACTTGGTCGGTGTGCATTCAAAAATGCAACGCAGCTTCTTGTATGGGTCTGCCGGAACGCCATTCGGTGCAACATCCCAGTGTTCAACTTTTCCAGAGCGAACCACAAAATCTTGAATTGCAGATACATTTGCACCATGTACCGTAATGACAATGTCCGGATGTAATGCCTGCACATATTCTGGTGTCAGCTTCTCCAGTTTCACCATATTATAACAGTTAATCGACTTGCTGCAAGCCGCATTGGAAAGATTATCTGTACAAACCACACAGTTAAACCGCTTTGCCAGATTTTCCAACGCAACTTGTTCATTTTCAGAAAGTACATGATACTGTCCATAGACCACCAAAATCTTAGACGCTGCCATTTTCTTGACAGCTGGTTTCCATGGTGTCCGGTCAGGCAACAACGGATACCGGATAATCCGGTCATAATGTACCCGATCCAGACGGTATGCTTCCGGCGGACGCTTGAAAATCGTCTTAATTGGCACATTGATATGAACTGGACCTGGTGTGCGGTGTGTTGCCTCCAGAATCGTTTCACAAATCAACCGCCGTGCAACGGCTTCTCCAACTGCCCCTTCCATAGTCGGCAGGGTGACAGAATGCAGGCAGACATCTTCAAACATATGATCCTGCGGAACCATCTGCTGTTCTCTCTGATTCAAGAGATGCGGATAACGGTCTGCTGTAATAAAAATCAGCGGAATATGCTGATAAAATGCTTCTGATGCAACTGTCAAATAGTTGGAGGCTGCTGTACCAGAGGTGCAGCAAACAGCTACCGGTTTATGAATCTTTGCGGACAAGCCCAGTGCAAAGAATCCGGCACTTCGTTCATCCAATACATCATGCGTAATAAAGCAATCATTGGATTCAAAGAATTTTACCAGCTGCACATGACGAGTACCAGAGGACAATACAACATGCCGCACACCATAATCTCGCAGCAAAGCTGCAATCATCTTGCATCGCTGTACATCTACTGGCAGCGGCGGAGCTGGCTTGACTGGCGGCTTCGGCTTTGCAACCGGATGATTTCCTTTTCGATGCAGAGCATCTTCCAGCCACTGTCTGGATTCCCGTTTTTTCTGCTCTAACTTTTCCTGAACCGGTGCATAATTGATTGCAGTATCTGCTACTTCTGCATACCGCTGTGCCATTTCTTCCGGAGAAGAAACCATTCGCTCCAGCAAGCCCAGTTCTCCCAGCAGGAACGGGAAACGACTGCCGCCCCGTACCTGATTCCGCAGAACTAAGAAATTTTTCTGGAACAGAATGGAGAAACAAGCTCCATGGAAACTATCTGTCAGAACAAACTGTGCATGTTCCATGCAGAACAGCCATTCCTTGATATTCGGGTCATCCAGAATCTGAATATTCTGGTCGGCATCGGTCAAGCCCAACCGTTCCCGCATCTGCTGCATATTGTGCGGCTGATTATAAACCAATTCATCCAGAATGATGACAACCGGCAAACCGGATTTCTGTGCTGCTTTCCGGAGTGTTTCCCCAAATTCCGGAGATGGGTCTAACACATAAGAAAACAGGTATGGCTGTTTCGGCTGATACGCAGCATCTGCCTGCTGTGCCAATTCCTGATATTTTTCAACCGGACAAAGAAATACCGGATCACTTACGATGGTTGCAGAAATATCAAAATTCTTATCGCAAATGTTCTTCGAGAAATCATCTCGAACAGAAATTGCCTGAAACCGATGTAAATTCTGATAAACCCGTTTCTTTTCATCCTCCGGCCCTACAAACCGATCCAGCCCGAAAGAAGTTCCGTATGCAACTTTATTTTTCTCATCTGCTGCAAAGTCGAAATAATAGCTCTGCTTATAGTTCTGAGAGAGATAATAATTCCACATCTGATCCGAACCCAGCAGGAACGTATCAAAGGAATCGTTCAGCTTTCCCATTTCATTTAACCGCAGCAGCGGTGTAATTTCATACTGTTCTGCTGCGAACCGAAGCGGATGCGAACGGCAAAGCTGATTCACATCCACATTTGCACCCAGCGGATTTTTAATCATCGCATAAGTCAAATGCATGGATTCCAATACTTTTGACAATGCATAATAGGTGATCATGCTGCCGTAATTGTTGCCATACCACAAACCATATACGGCTACGTCATATTTTTTTTCCAACGAAACGGCCTCCCGTCAATCTTATTTTTCTGTCGTTGCTGGCATATGCAGATACTCTCTCCAGAACGATTCGGACTGTAATGTGCCAGCTGCCTGCTGATACATCTGCTCAATCTGTTTCCGGTTCTGCTTATAATACCGCATCACTCGCTGATACCGCTGTTTCAGCTGCTGATACCGCTGCTTATCCCGCTTTCTCAGGTAGGCAGTATGGTCAAATGGGCTGACTGCCAGAACCTGTTCTGCAAAATATTCTTTGGTTGGGTCATCAAACCAGTCATAAGCAATGATTGCAGTTTTATCCTTCTTCAAGAACCAATCCGGCAATTTCTGCCCATTATCAGTTACCTGATACCACCATTTCTGTGTCGGTGTCAGCTGCTTTTCTTCCTTTCGATAAACACGATCAAAGTCAATCGGCTTAGAATATACCATCGCAGCCGGACGCATTTTTTCATTCTTTGCGGCATGAGATTTCATGATCTGTTCACCCTGCGGTGTTTTCATGAAGTCCGGTCCTGCACAGAATTCCTCTACTGCATCCAGCAGCAAATCACAGTTGTTATAAGCCAGACGGCGAATTTCTGTTTCAAAGAAGCCCTGAATTCGCTTGATAAAGTCAATGTCCTTGCAAATGCCACTCATTGCCTGAATAATCAAACTGTTCCGGTGTACCATGTACAATTCCAAATTGGCATTGAACTTGTTCGCAAAACCCTTGTGCCAGATGCAGATACCGTTCAAAGTCAAAAATTCTGCATGGTTGGCAACAGAAAATTCTACGTCATCGCCACGAATAAACAGCGGCACAGGCAGATGACTGCGGTCAATTTTCTTGACTGGAATGCAGCAGTACCACCATCCAGCGTAGGAATCTGCATGGAAATCTACATCTTCATCATTTTCAAAGACACAATCCCAGCGGTGCATTTCCATAATCCGCTTGTTCGGACCATAAGAGCCATCATCGTGTACATAGCCAACGTCTTCGTGCTGCAAGTTCATCTGTTCAAAGTAGAGCATTGCACCGCTGACATAGCGTTCACTATATTGCGGCTTTACCAGTGCCAACAACGAATAGGTACGGATAAAGCTTTCCGGCAGAACCATAACATCATCGTCCATCAGCAGAACATGGGTTGCCTTGAAATCTTCTGCACTGATGGATTCCAGAATGCCTCTTGTAAAGCCGCCTGCTCCGCCAACATTTTCATTCGGGTAAACGTGAATGTATTCGCTGTTGAATTCATCCGGATCTAATGTTCTGCCGTTGTCGATAATCCGCAGGCGAATGTGATCCTTTGCTGGTTCATCACTGTAGAACAGTTCCCGCTCCAGAATGCCGATGTTTCGGGTGATGTAATCTTCTTTCTTAAAGGTTGTGGTTGCAATGGAAATCCGAACGTCATTGATTTTTTCTTCCGGAATGACGGTTTCCCAGCTGCCAGATTCCACCTGAAACCGGAAATCCGGTGCTTTCACACCCTTTTTCTCGGCAATTTCGGTCTTTTTTCGTTCTTCCGGTGTCATTGGCAGCACATCGATCTGAAATCCGATGACCTGCCCCTTGCTGTCCTTCGGCACCATCATTTCAATGTCGGTCAGTTCTTTCAAATCATAAATCACTGGCTCGTACATTTCTTTCTTGATGTCTCTGCCTTCCCGATAGTGTCCGAACATTTGCAGCTTGAAATGTCCCTTACAACGCAAATGCAGATAAATATCGCCTACATTGGTATACTTCTTCCACTTTCCGAGGGAGAAGGAATTGAAATAGGTGAAAAATTCTACAAAATCGCCCGGATTCAAATACTGAGAAGAGGTCAGCGGGTCATATTGCATTCTTGCACCACGATACATCATCCACCAGTGTTCTTCTAGCTGCAAATTATACCGAAAAATCAGATTTTGAATTTTAAACTTTACGTTTCTCATAGATTCTTGTTCCCCTTACTTTCCAACTGCTTGTTCCTGCGAATTCGATGTCGTTGCAGGAGCATCCGGCAATACAATGCCGAACTGTTGCTTCAGCCATACTTCCGAATCCTGCTTCATTTTCTGTAATGCACGGTTCACCCGGTCATACCGAATCGGCTTCCGAAACAGATATTCTTTTTTCTTCAAGTCTTCCTGTAAGATGACCAATCGTTCTTCCAAGCCCAGCGGCTGCAAAATCGCACGATACCGGTACAAATCCGGCAAATCCATGTTTGCCAGTACCACAAATGGCTTTTCAAAAATCAACGCAAAGCACATGCCATAGTAATTGTCTGTGATGACAAATTCACTGTGAATCAAATAATACAGCCAGTCTTCCACACGAATGTGATAAGCTGGGTCGAGTTTCAGCAGTGCTTTCGATTCCGGGAAGCGATTGATGTCAATAAAATTCCGCAGCTGGCTGTAATGATTGACCAACAGAATATCATTGCCCTTCAGCAGGAACTGCCGCTTCCGGTCATCACAGCATTCAATATAAGTGAAGATAAAGCTTTGGTCTGTTTCAACTGCTTTCGCTGCGGAACGCTCTGCACAGTCAATATAAAACTGCTTGTCACACAGAAATACGGGGTCTAACACCATTTCCGGTGTGATGTGGAATAAATCCTGCAACACTTCTGCTTCTTCGTATTCTTTAACCGCAATCCCGTTGAACTGATGCAGCAGTCTGCCGCAATCGTTTCTGGTTTCCCCTTCTGCGGTAAATGCTCCGCCAAAACAAGATGCATATGCAATCTTCCGCTTGTCAGCCGGCACATTTTCCAAAAAATAATACAGACCGGATTGTTTGCCTACTACTTCATAGTTCCAAACAACATCCGATCCAACCACGTAATTCTGCACGTCCTCTCTTAAAATCCGTGCGTCTTCTTCGCTGTCAAAAACCTCCAGAACATTGCAGTTCTGATAAGCGAAGCATCCGGCAATGTTGTCTTTTTCCGCATAATGTTCTCCCCAGAGAGCTGGCTGCTTTTGCAGCAATGCCGGATGTTTTCCGTACTGTTCCAGCGTTTTGTACAATGCACAGGCGGTCAGAATGCTGCCATAATTCAACCCGAACCATAGACTATAAACTGCCGTATCATACGCCATGCTGTTCTTTTTCATAATGATCCTTTTCTCCTTGTCGTACAAGAATATGTACGTTCCTAAAATAAATTTTGTTTTTTGCAAAAAAATTCAGCCGCACGAAATTCTCATTCGCACCGCCTGCTTTTCCGCCAAAAAACAAGTACAAATGTAAACAAATTTATTATATCATACGAACCGCCAAATTGCAAGCCTTTTTTCATGAGAACTTTTATATGTTTTAAAAAAGAAAGAAAAAGAATGGAAAAAAACGGAATATAAGTGAACCATTGACGGATTTCTTGCCTTTCTCCTGCTTTTTTCTCATTTTTTTAAAAAAGCATGCCTGTTCTCTTCCGGAATGAAAAAAGATATTTTAGAAATTCGATTGACAGAATGCCTATTTTTCGCTATAATAGGATGGGGTCACAAGAAAATGAAATTGTTTTGCACCCAATATGCACGACCGAGTCGACATTGTTTTAAAAAAATGTGTATTTGTTCGCAAATGATGATAAAACAATGCTTCGGATTTTTTTCTGTATTCCTGCAAAAAACGAGTTGGAATACTAGCGGAGGATTTTTATGAAGTTACAAAACATCTTATTCCCTTCTACCGATACCTGTACCGAAGAACTGATGTATTTTCGGAGAGGAGACAAAGTCTTTTACAACTGGTCAAGCGATGGCGTTGAAATTCAGAAAGACGGTATTCTCTTTTTTGATACGTATTTTAACGGCTTTACCATTGAAAAATGGGCAAAATATACGAATGTAAAAACCGTATTTCTGACCATCCGAATTGAAGGACATGTTCGTTTAACACTGATGCGGAAAGAAAAGAAAGGCGAAAAAATCTTAACCGATTTCCTTGGTGAATATATCTGCAAAGCCAATTACGGCGAAATCAAGGAATTTACATTTCCATTCCACAGCGTTTCTACCAACGGTATCTATTGCTTCAACATCACCGGCATTTCTGAACAGTCCGGTTTCTACGGCGGTTTTTATTCCGGCGACATTGCAGAAAAAGACATTCAGCCGGTGAAAATTGCCATTGACATTTGCACGTATAAACGGGAACGGTTTATTGAAAAAAATCTAAAGCTGCTGAATGAACGGTTTCTGGAAAACCCCGATTCTTTCTTACAGGGCAAACTGGAAGTTTTCGTTTCTGATAATGCCCACACCTTGGATATTCCAGCATTGAGCAGTGAAAATATCCACATTGTACAAAATAAAAATGTCGGCGGTGCTGGCGGATTTACCCGTGGAATGATTGAAATCAATCGGGTGAAGCAGCAGCGTCACATTACGCACATTCTGGTCATGGATGATGATGTCACCATTGAACCGGAATCCCTGTTCCGTACTTGTACATTTCTCTCCTGCCGCAAGGCACACTATCAGGATTTGTTCATCGGCGGTGCGATGCTGCGGCTGGATACCCAGTGCATTCAGACGGAAGCCGGTGCAGTCTGGAACGGTGGCGAATTGATTTCCCTGAAGCATGGTTTGGATCTGCGGGAACTGGATGCCTGCCTGTACAACGAACTGGAAGAAAAAACACAGTTCAATGCTTGGTGGTACTGCGTTTTCCCATCCGAGGTTGTAACCGACCAGAATTTGCCGATGCCGATTTTCATCCGTGGCGATGATGTGGAATATGGCTTGCGGAATATGAAAAATCTGGTTCTGATGAACGGAATTTGTGTATGGCACGAGCCATTTGAAAACAAGTATTCTTCGTTCCTGTACTATTATATCCTCAGAAATCGTCTGATTGACAATGCTCTGCACGACATGAGCCTTTCGAAAAAAGCATTCCGCCACCTCCTGCAACAACAAGTCTATAACGAAATGCGGCTCTATCGCTATAAAAATGCAAATCTGCTCATGCAGGGTGTGGAAGACTTCCTGCGTGGGGTCAACTGGCTGATGGAACAGGACGGCGAAGCCCTGCACAAGGAAATTATGCAACTGGGCTATAAATTGCAGTATACAGAAGATTTGAAAGAAGATGTGCAATTCTCTTTCCCGATTTATGAAGCTGCCTGCAAAGCCGTTCCGGCAACAAAATTTCATCAGCGTGTCATCAACAAACTGACTATGAACGGGCTGCGGCTGCCCGTCAAGCGGCAATTTAACATCGTTCCGACAGATGGTGTTCAGCAAAGTGCAGTTTATCGAACACAAACCATTCTCAACTATGACTATACCAGCCGAAAGGGATTTGTCACCGAACGAGATCCGGAAGCAGCAAAGCAGTGTTTCCGCCGCTTAAAGGCGCTGTATCATCAGCTGGATAAGCTGTATGATGCGGCTGTTCGGGACTATGCAGAAAACGGAAAGAAACTGATGCAGCTTTCTTTCTGGGAACAGTATTTGGAACTGCCGGAAAAAGAACCGGCAACCATGGAGGCTTAAACCATGATTGCAACAACATCTCTGCCGCAACTGCCGGGAAAAACCTGTACCGGCTGCGGCGGCTGTACCAATGCCTGCCCAAAAGATGCCATCTTTTTTGCACCGGATGCCGAGGGCTTTCAGCATCCGGTTGTGCAGGCAGCTCAATGTATTGGCTGCAAGAAATGTGAGCAAATCTGTCCGGTTCTGCACTGGGAGAGCAGCAACATCGCTAAACCGGATTTGTATGCTGTTCGGGGAGCGGACGACATTCGAGCAAATAGCTCCTCTGGTGGTGTTTTCTCTCTGGCTGCCAAGGAAGTCTTTGCACGGAAAGGCGTTGTCGTTGGAGCAGCATTTGACAAAAACTTGCATCTTTCGCTCTCCATCGCCAAAAATGAAAAGCAGCTTGCTCCCATGCGGGGTTCAAAATATGTGCAGAGTGATCCGGAACTGGTTTATCGGGATGCACTTAAATGTCTAAAGGCTGGAAAACTAGTCTTATTTACCGGATGTCCCTGTCAGGTAGCTGCCATGAAAAACATCGCCGGCAAGAAGTACAGCGATTTGCTCTATACCATTGACCTGCTCTGTCATGGCGTTCCGTCACAGGCAATTTTACAGCGATACTTAGAAGAAACATTCCCCGGAAAACAAGCGGTCGACGTTCGGTTTCGGGATAAATCACACGGCTGGATTGCAACTTACATTGATGTGGATTTTTCTGATGGGACTTCCTACCACGGTGCAAACCGCCGAAATGACCCTTACGAACGGATTTTCCAACACAATATTGCATTACGTCCCTGCTGTCACAACTGCAAATTCTGCACGTTCCCTCGTACGGGTGATTTGACCATGGGCGATTTCTGGGGCATCCAAAAAATCGACCCCAGCCAGACCGATGGCAAAGGCACTTCGATGGTCTTTCTCAACAACGAAAAGGGCAGACAGCTGTTCACTTGGTTTCAGCCGCAAACCGATTCCAAACAAATGCACGTTAACCTTGCAACTATTCCAAACCGACTAAAAGCAACCTATCCACCACATCCGGGAAGATCGGTTTTCTTCCCATTACTGCGTACCAAATCTATGGAGGAAATTGTAAAAATGGTAATGGATAATCAACATGATATTGGGTTGGTTGGCATTCATACCGTTGGCAACTTCGGGGGTGCTCTGACCTATTTTGCTCTATATAAAGTCTTATGCGATCTGGGTTATTCGGTTTTGATGATCGAACGCCCCGGAAACTGTGCCCATAAGCCGGCACTGACAAAAATTTATGGAACATCTCCATACCCTGCCTTTGATACCGCAAAAATTTATCCGAATAAGCAAGCAATGAAAGAACTGAATCAGTTCTGCAAGATGTTTGTGGTTGGCTCTGACCAGCTGTTCAATGATGGTTTGTATAATAACTTCGGCAGATGGTGTACATTGGACTGGGTTCAGGACAACAAAAAGAAAATCGCCTATGCAGCTTCGTTCGGTCATGATTATATCTGGAGTCCGGAAGAAACCCGTGCAGAAATGGCACATTTTATGCAGCGGTTCGATGCTTTCTCCGTTCGGGAACAGAGTGGTGTTGACATCTGCAAAAAAGAATTCGGTGTAGATGCTCAGTGGGTATTAGACCCCGTTTTCCTCTGCAAACCAGAATATTATCGAGAACTGGCAAAGCAGTCTACACAGCCCATTGAAGAAAATTACCTTGGTGCATACATTCTTGACCCAACAAAGGAAAAGGCAGACATTCTCCGCTATGCTGCGAAGAAAAAGAAGCTGAGCACCACGGTTTATACCGAAATGGCATATCGCCAGAAGGATTTGAACGACTTTGACTTGCCTGTACAGTTCGGCGGACTCATCGAAGACCGACTTGCCAACATCATTCATTCTGATTTCTTTATTGCAGATTCCTTCCATGGCATTTGCTTTGCGATTCTGATGAAGAAAAACTTCGTTGCTATCGTCAACGAAAAGCGAGGCAAGAGTCGGTTTGAATCCATTCTGGGATTGCTCGGCTTGAAAGACCGCTTGATTTCCAACTTGAGTGAACTGAAGCAGAAAGAAGCATTGCTGACCACACCAGTTGATTACGATGCTGTTTATAAGATTCTGGAGCAGGAACGGCATCGCTGTCTGACTTGGCTGCGGGATGCTCTGGCAGACCCAACGAAAAAGCCACTTTCTACTTATGACTTGCTGACAAAACGGATTGACTTACTATCCGAACGGGTTTCAAAGTTGATGATTGCAAATGCCACTGCAAACCGCAAAATTGCACATTTGGTAGAATTTGCTGGATTCTCTCTGACAGCGATTTCCGATTTTTCGAAGTACTTCAAGGCATTACAAGCCAACATTGAAAATTATGTCATTGCCATTGCGGTCAAGGATACGCCAGGACTCTGCTTCACAGATGCTTTATATGCTGATATGCAGCGAATCGGTGTTACCATCAACCTGACGAAAAAGCATTGGTATGGCTACGCTGCCATCATTGACGGCGGAAACCTGCTGGCTGAAAATTCTGCTTATCAGAAAGTTGTCACGGTAAAAGCAACCACAGAAGATGGGATTGCTGTTGTCGCCACCAGTAAACCGCTCAAGGTCGGAAATGCAACTGCGATTTCTTTCAATGGTGTTGGCGGATCTGTCTGCCGCCGTGGTATTAACATTATGGTATACGATAAGACAAAGAAATGCGTCTGTGACAGTGTTTGCTTTGATACACACGTCAAGGGCATTGATTGTCATCGATAAAAACAACGTAACAGGAGGATTTTTTCATGAAAAAATACGATTATTTGATTGTCGGTGCTGGCTTGTTCGGTGCAGTGTTCGCTTATGAAGCCATGAAGCGGGGAAAGACCTGCTTGGTGATTGAGCGGAGAGACCACATCGCTGGTAATATCTACTGCGAAACCATCGAGGGCATCCATGTGCACAAGTATGGTGCACATATCTTCCATACCTCCAATCAGGAAGTTTGGAACTATATCAACCAGTTCGCAGAATTCAACAACTATATCAACTCTCCGATTGCCATCTATAAGGACGAACTGTACAACCTGCCGTTCAACATGAATACCTTTAGCAAGATGTGGAACATTCGGACACCGCAGGAAGCAAAAGACCACATTGCACAGCAGATTGCAGCTCTGAACATTACAGAACCAAAGAACCTCGAAGAACAGGCACTTTCTTTGGTTGGTACAGACGTTTATGAAAAGCTGATCAAGGGTTATACTGAAAAGCAGTGGGGCAGAAGCTGCACCGACCTGCCATCTTTCATCATCAAGCGGCTGCCGCTGCGGTTTACTTACGACAACAACTATTTCAATGACCGGTATCAGGGCATTCCGATTGGCGGTTATACCCCGATTGTGGAAAAGATGCTCGCAGGTGCAGACATCCTGACCAATACCGACTACTTTGCATTTATCAAGGAACATCCGGACGTTGCAGACAAGACCGTCTTTACTGGACAGATTGATGCTTTCTTTGATTACAAACTGGGCGTTCTGGAATATCGCAGCGTTCGCTTTGAAACTGAAGTGCTGGATTGCGAAAACTATCAGGGCAATGCAGTTGTGAACTACACCGAACGGGAAGTTCCGTATACCAGAATCATTGAACACAAGCACTTTGAATTCGGCAAACAGCCGAAAACCGTCATCTCCAGAGAATATTCTTCCGAATGGAAGAAGGGCGATGAACCGTATTATCCGGTCAACAACGAACGAAACAACCAGATGTATCAGGAATATCAGAAGCTGGCAGAAACCGTTCCGAATGTCATCTTTGGCGGTCGTCTGGGTCAGTATAAGTATTATGACATGGACAAGGTCATTGCAGCAGCACTGGAAACCGTTCAGAACGAATTTGGTGCATAAGAGAGGGGCTTAAATATGTGGGTTCGTACACAAAATGAAGATGCCCTCTATCATGTCTCTGCGGTACGGGCAGTGAAAATGATTTCAGAACGCACTTATTCCGTCATTGGCATTCTGCTGGGTGCTAGCACATCGGAATCAGTTGTTCTGGGCGAATACAAAGATTATGCAACTGCAAAAGCAGAAGTGAATCACATGGATGCCCTCCTTACGGAAGGTGCTTCCTCCGTCTACCATATGGCAAAAGAAAATTAAACGATACAACGCCGTCTTTTCCCGTGAATCCCATGGGAAAAGACGGTATTGTTCGATATTGGAATCAGAATGTCATAATTTCCCTGTCAAATCGTCATGGTTCTCTGATTTCCATTCCAATTGCAAACAATCTTCCTGACAAAAAAGGAGTTTATTTATGATAAAGACACTCAAACAACATCAGTTCCTGTTCCGGGAACTGGTAAAACGGGATTTCCGGCAAAAATATAAAAAGACAACCCTTGGTGTTATCTGGAGCATTCTCAATCCACTGGCAGAATTTTTGGTTTTGATGCTGATTTTTAAAAACATATTCAGCAGAAACACCCCGCATTATACCATCTACATGCTCGTTGGTATCTTAAATTATACCTATTTCAACAATGCAACGCATACTGGTATGCAATCTTTTCTGAATAATGCTGGTATCATTCAAAAAATCAAAGTTCCGACTTGGATTTTCCCGCTTTCCAAAAACGTATCTGCTCTATTCAACTTCTTCATTACGCTAGTACTGCTGATTCCCTTCATGATTTATGACCACATGGGATTCACATGGAAACTGGTTTTCCTCATCTATCCGATTGTATTGCTGTTCTTCTTTAATCTTGGCGTTAGCTTCATTCTGGCATCTCTCTATGTCTTTTTTAAAGATGTTCAGTATTTTTACAATATCTTCTGTCGACTGCTCTACTTCTGCTGTGCGGTATTCTGGTATGATACTTCCATGTCAGAAACCAGACAAAAATTGCTGCACATCAATCCTGTCTATGACTTCATCTATTATTCTCGTACTGTCATCATCCACAAACAAATCCCAACGATGTTTGACCATCTGGTTTTGCTGGGATATACCGTTCTGTTCTTAGTGATTGGACTTCTCATCTACCACTTCAACAAGAACAAATTTGTCTACTACTTATAAGGAGGAACGAATATGGAACCAATTATTGATGCATCTCATGTCTATATTCGCTACCTGCTGGGCGATTTCCGAGATATTGGACTAAAAGAATGGACGATTCAAAAAGTGAAACGGGAACGGCGTGTGGAAAGCCGCTGGTCGGTGGAAGATATTTCTTTCACGCTGGAAAAAGGCGATTTTCTAGGCATCATTGGTGCAAATGGTGCTGGAAAATCTACTATCTTAAAAGCAATCTGCGGCATTCTGCCACCTGTCAAGGGCAACATTCAAGTGAATGGAAATATCAGTGCCCTGCTGGAATTGGGAACGGGCTTTGATGGGGACTTAAACCTCATCGAAAATATCTATATGCGTGGTGCATTGCTGGGATATGGAAAGGATTTCATCACAGAACGTGTGGATGAAATCATTGAATTTGCAGAGCTGAAAGAATTTCAGTTCTACAAATATAAACAGCTTTCCAGTGGGATGCGTTCTCGTTTGGCATTTGCGATTGCCTGTATGGTTGACCCGGAAATTTTAATTCTGGACGAAGTGTTATCTGTCGGGGACAGCGGCTTCCGAAAAAAGAGCGAACAGAAAATGATGGAAGTCATCAAAGGCGGTGCGACAACTTTATTTGTCAGCCACTCAATTTCTCAAATGAAACGACTGTGCAACAAAGTGCTTTGGCTGGATATGGGCAAACAAGTTGCCTTTGCCAAAAACAAAGAGGAATCCGCAAAGATTCTGACTTGTTACAGCAATTATATGAAAGAACGGGCAATCAATCCCGCTGCAAAGCCCAGCTTGACGCTGCCTGCTCCTGCAAAAAAGCCTGCAAAACCAGCTACACCCAAAAAGCCCACTGCAAAGCCAAAGCCAGCCGCAAAGCCACAAAAACGCTCGGCTTCTGATATTCAATATGAGATTTACTCGAAAGCTTATATTGACATTCTAAATGAAATGGTGCTGCATCCAGAAACAATTGACCAGTTCAAGGCATATTTTCAGGACAAACAAATCACCCATCTTGCCATCTATGGCGAGAGCATGGTATTGAAAACCATCACTGTTCTGCTGAAAGAGGCTGGTATTTCGATTGACTACCTGCTGGAAAATGAAAAGAAATCCAGCCCCTATGCAAAAACGATCCACAGCCGAGATATTCAGAAATATCCGGATACGCAATGTATTCTTGTCGGGGACGTGCGATTTGAACCACAGATTCTCGAAAAAGTGAAAAAGTGTACGAATATTCCAGTAGTTACGATTTCCGAAGCGATGCACTACAAAAAATCCTAAAAGAAGCATTAAAAAACCAGAAAACAAATAAAAAAACCGACTTGCAGTAGGAGAAAATCCCCGATTGCAAGTCGGTTTTTATGTTTCATTTATTCCGCCAGCAACACATGTTTTGGAATCGGAATCGAAAAGGTTTCATAAACTGCACAAATTTTATCAGCAATGCAAACCAAAATGCTTTCCCGATACCGTGGCGGTGTCAGATTTAAGGGAAACATATGCCGAGCAATGATGTCCCGTTCTACTGCATTTAAAGCAAAATCTCGCTCAGCGTTTTGTAACGCTGCTGCTGCGTGGGAGAAACCATGTGCTTTTCGGTCAGGGTCTTTGATGTGCCAATCATATAGAAAATAATCGTGCAGCAATGCTCCCCGCACCAAACTCCGCAAATGTACCCGAATCCGAAACCGCTTTGCCAGCCAGACACTCATATATGCTACGAAAAAAGAATGCAGGTAACAGCTGACTGCTCCGTGCTGAATGTATCCCTTTTCCTGCTCCATACCGGCGGACTGTAAAATCAACCGTCCGTTTCGCTCCACTAGGGCAACAACTTCTGTTTCGATGGATTTCATATCTTCATCTTCCTTCCTATTTATTGGCTGTTCTTCTCTCTTTCTATTTTTAGTATAATCTTCTTATTGGAGGATTTTCAAGAATGTTCTGTGAAATTTTGGTGAAATTCATCGACAAATTTCATCAAATCGAAAAGAATTACAAGATGTTAGTTGCTGCTAATGTCGACAAAACAAAATCATCCGGAAACCCGTTGCATATTCGACAGGTCGCCGGATGAGTTTTCTCTTTTTTAGAAACTGCAATTATTCTGCACAATGTGCACAGTTTTCACAGTTCGGGAACTGAGCAGCATCGTAAGCAATGCCGTTCTTGTCGTAGTAATCTTTCAGTGCAGACTTAATTGCTTCTTCTGCCAGTACAGAACAGTGCAATTTGTGTGCTGGCAGTCCGTCCAATGCCTCTGCAACTGCCTTATTCGTCAGCTGCAACGCTTCCGAAACCGGCTTGCCCTTAATCATTTCTGTTGCCATGGAACTGGAGGCAATTGCACTGCCGCAGCCAAATGTTTCAAACTTTACATCTGAAATCACATCATTGTCAATCTTGAGATAGATTTTCATGATGTCGCCGCACTTTGCATTTCCAACTTCTCCAACGCCATCCGCATCTTCCAGAACACCAACATTCCGTGGGTGCAGAAAATGATCCATTACCTTTTCACTATATAAAGCCATCGTTGTTTCTCCTTTTTCTTACAGCAAGAAAGACTTCTTTCCGCTCTCTAAATCTCTCCAAACCGGAGACATATGCCGCAGATAGGCAACCACTTCCGGAATTGCCTGCAACATATAATCCACTTCCGCCATGGTATTCTCTTCGCCCAGCGACAATCGCAGAGAACCATGTGCAATTTCATGCGGTCTACCGATTGCCAGCAGAACGTGAGAAGGGTCTAATGAACCAGAGGTGCAGGCAGACCCAGAAGATGCACAAATCCCCTTCTGGTCTAGCAGCAGCAGCAACGATTCCCCTTCGATTCCCTCAAAGCAAAAATGCACGTTGCTCGGCAGACGATGTTCCCGGTCGCCGTTCAGAACGGAATGTGGAATCTTGGAAAGCCCTGCAATCAAGCGTTCCCGCAGTTCCAGACAATGACGCGTATTTTCTTCCATATGGTCGCAAGCATCCTGCAAAGCAGCTGCCATGCCCAAAATTGCTGGAATATTTTCCGTTCCGGCACGCTTGCCCCGTTCCTGTGCTCCGCCAGCAATCAAAGAAGTTAAGCGAACACCTTTCTTTGCATATAAAACGCCAATTCCCTTTGGCCCATGGAATTTGTGGGCGGAAAGGGACAGCATATCAATGTTGTCATTCTTGACGGAAATCGGAATGTGTCCCACTGCCTGAACAGCATCGGTATGGAACAGAACATTGTGCTTTCTGCAAACCGCTCCAATTTCTGCAATCGGCAGAATCGAACCGATTTCATTGTTGGCATACATCACAGTAACCAGACAAGTATCCGGCTGAATGGCAGCTTCCACCTGCTCCGGTGTTACCATTCCATTTTCGTGCACATCCAGCAGTGTGATAGAAAAGCCCTCTGCTTTCAGCTGTTCCAGCGTGTGCAGAATCGCATGATGTTCAAACGCTGTGGAGATAATGTGCATGTGCCCGTTCCGCTTGCCGATGGCTGCAGCGGAACGAAGTGCCTGATTGTCTGCTTCGCTGCCGCCGGAAGTAAAATAAATTTCTTTCGGGTCAGCATCCAGACAGACTGCAATCTGTTCTCTTGCTTTCTGCAAAACAACAGCAGCTTCTTGTCCGATGGTGTGCAGGCTGGACGGATTGCCGTATACTTCCCAGCCCTTTACCATGGCTGCCATCGCTTCTGCACTCATTTTTGTGGTTGCAGCGTGGTCTGCATAAATCATGGTTGTTCTTCCTCTCTTGGATTGGATTGTTTGGATGCAGGGTTTGCATCCGATAAAAAATAGGAGGGCTTGTTCGCTCCTGCAAACGCAGCCAGAACAAACCCTCCATACACTGCAATATTCGGATTGCGGTTGTATCCAATTTACTTTACAGCATCAAAACCATGCTGCAGGTCAGCCAGAATATCATCAATGTGTTCTGTACCGATAGAAAGCCGAATGGTGTTCGGATGAATGCCGCATGCCAGCAGTTCTTCTTCGTCCAACTGAGAATGGGTTGTGGATGCCGGATGGATCACCAAGCTCTTAACATCGGCAACATTTGCCAGCAGGGAGAAGAGTTCCAGACTTTCGGTGAACTTCTTTGCCTTTTCTGCATCGCCCTTAATCGTAAAGGTGAAAATCGAACCTGCACCGTTTGGGAAGTACTTGTCATACAGTTCCTTTTCCTTGCCAGTAGACAGGGACGGATGGTAAACCTTTTCTACCTGCGGATGATTCTTCAGGAAGTCGACAACCTTCAGTGCATTTTCTACGTGCCGTTCTACCCGCAAAGACAGGGTTTCCAGACCTTGCAGCAGCAAGAAGGAATTAAACGGAGAGAGTACTGCACCTTGATCTCGCATCAGTGTGGTACGAATCTTCATGATATAAGCAGCGTTTCCGCATGCTTCTGTAAATACAACGCCGTGGTAAGATGGATTCGGCTTGCTCAGACCCGGGAACTTGTCGTTCTGTGTCCAGTCAAACTTTCCGCCGTCAATGATGATACCACCCATAACCGTACCATGACCGCCGATGAACTTTGTTGCAGAGTGCACAACAACGTCTGCACCATGTTCCAGCGGACGCAGCAGATATGGCGTTGCAAAGGTGCTGTCTACGATCAGCGGAATGCCATGCTTGTGAGCAACCGCAGCCAGTGCTTCCAAATCAATGATATCTGAATTTGGGTTGCCGAGTGTTTCTGCATAAATCAGCTTGGTATTTTCCTGAATGGCTGCTTCAAAATCTGCCGGATCTTTCGAGTTTACAAATGTAGTTTCCAGACCCTGTTCTTTCAAGGTGTTGGAAAACAAGTTGTGTGTACCGCCGTAGAGATTGCTGGCAGATACAATATGGTCGCCAACTGTTGCAATGTTCTGGACAGCGTAGGTAATCGCAGCAGAACCGCTGGCAGTTGCCAACGCACCAACGCCGCCTTCCAGCTTTGCCATCCGTTCTTCAAATACAGAGTTGGTCGGATTCATCAGACGGGTGTAGATGTTTCCTGGTTCTGTCAGGGCAAACCGACCGGCTGCCTGTGCGGAATCCTTGAAGACATAGGATGTCGTGGCATAAATCGGAACGGCTCTTGCGTCTGTGGTCGGGTCTGGTTGTTCCTGACCAGCATGTACTTGTAAGGTTTCAAAATGATACTGTTTCATATGCAAAGGCTCCTTTATCCTTTTTCCTATCTGTTTTGTAGGTTAGTAAAAGTATACACCAATTTTCTGATTTTGTCAACAGGAAAAGACCACTTTTTCGGAGATTTTTTCTTTTCTATTCAAATTCCCGTGCAGCGATTCATTTTTGTAGGAATCATCGCCATTCTATTTTTGGTCTGTGAATGTTGAAATAAACATCTGCTATGCTCTTCCATAGATAAACGACTTGGAAAACCAATTCAAAATGATTCGGCAGAATCAATTCGCTGTCTGCCTGTGTTCGCTGTTCGCCAGTGGTTGCCTACAATAGAAAACAGTAGTATCATATCCGCTTTTTGAAAAAATATCCGCTGAACTTTAAAATTGCTGCTTCAATCGGTGCTGTTTGGAAAGCCGATACTGCAACGGCGTACAATGCATTAAATTCCCGAACAGGCGGATAAAATAGCTGACGTTTTCATAGCCGCATTCCAATGCAATTTCCAAAACAGTATCATCCGTTTCCAACAACAATTGACAAGCATGATTCATCCGAATGGTATTCAGATAAGCGGTAAACGTCTGCCCTGTTGCATTCCGAAAGTAACGGGAAAAATATTTTTCTGACATATGAAACGTATCTGCCAAACTGGAAAGCGTCAGCGGTTCTGTCATGTGCTGTTTGAGATACGTCAGAATCTTTTTCATCCGTTCCCGTTGGTTGCGGCTCGCCTCTAACGTAATGGGGTCTGTGGGCAACAGCAATCCTTGATAGAGCAACTCTGCGGTCAATTGCAACAGCCCTGCTTTGACCAATAATTCATACCCCACTGCTTTTTCCTCGGCTGCCTGTAAAATCCGGTGCAACAAAGGTTGCAAGGTCGCCTTTACCGCTGCATCGGTGATGCAAGTTGGAAACTGCATACGTCCATCTATGAGCGGCTGCAACAGCAACTGTGCTTGGTCGGAAATTGCAAAGGAAAATAAATCCGGCTGAAAAATAAAGGTACTATATTCTAATGTTGCATCTTCCGAAGTAATCCGGTGCAGTTCTTCCGCATTGATACAAAATAAATCGCCGCCTTTTGCCGGATAGGTTTCATTTCCAATGGTCAACAAACAAGTGCCATGATGGACATGCATCAACTCCGTTTTTTTATGCCAATGCAATGGAATAAAAAAGTCGGTTGTATCTGTCTGTGTGCGGAAACATTCAAACGGAAACGCTGGTGTTCCATGCTGTTTATTTTCTAAAAGCTGTTGTTTTTTCATGAAAAACACCTCGAAAAAAGAAGTAGAAAAAGTGCAATTTTTTGCGGATAACGTGTGAGATTTTGTCGTATTTTAACGATATAATAAAGATAACATCAAGACAGGAGGGATTGCAAATGCAATTTTCAAACGATTTTCTGTGGGGTGCAGCGTCTGCATCCTATCAAATAGAGGGAGCTTATCTCGAAGACGGAAAGGGCGAAAACATCTGGGACGCTTATTGTCAGGAAAGCGGTCACGTTGCACATGGTGAAAACGGAAATGTTGCCTGCGACCACTACCACTTGTTCCGAGAAGATGTCAAGATGATGCAGAAAATGGGCATCAAAAACTATCGGTTTTCCATCAGCTGGACTCGTATTCTGCCGGATGGGACGGGTGCTGTCAACCAGAAGGGCATTCAGTTCTATTCGGATTTGGTCGATGCTCTGCTGGAAGCTGGTATTACTCCAATGGTTACCCTGTTCCACTGGGATTATCCGTATGCCCTGCACCAGAAAGGTGGCTGGCTGAATCCGGATTCTTCTGACTGGTTCGCTGACTACGCAAAAATTGTAGTCGATGCACTGTCCGACCGGGTTACCTACTGGATGACCATCAATGAACCGCAAGTATTCATCGGCTGCGGCTATGCAATCGGCAAATTTGCCCCATTCCAGAAGCTTCCAGCAAGAGATTTGGCTCAGATGTCCCACAATGTTCTGCTGGCACACGGCAAGACCGTAAAGATGATTCGGGAATGTGCAAAGAAAGCCCCAAAGATTGGCTTTGCATTCTCGACCCCTTGCACCACACCGACAGACAACTCTCCGCTTGCGATTGAAATCGCACGGCAAAAGAGCTTTGCGTTTACACGGGAACGGTTTGCGTTTGAAACAGCTTGGTGGGCAGACCCGATTTTCTTGGGCGATTATCCGCAGGATGCTTACAGCGTTTTAAAGTCTGATATGCCAAACATCAAAGAAGGCGATATGGAATTGATTTCTCAGCCTGTTGACTTCTACGGTGTCAACATCTATTACAGTCAGGCAGAAGAAAATCCAAATGCCTATGTAGAAAATGATTATATGGGTTGTCCGAGAACCCAGATGGGCTGGCCGGTTACACCGGAAGCATTATACTGGGGGCCAAAGTTCCTGTTTGAACGGTACGGTAAGCCGATTCTCATCAGCGAGAACGGCATGGCAAGCCATGACTGGGTACAGCTGGACGGCAAAGTTCATGACCCGGGCAGAATTGACTATATGAAGCGGTATCTGCGAGAACTGCACCGTGCAATGCAGGACGGAACAGAAGTCATGGGTTATATGTACTGGTCGATTATGGATAACTTTGAATGGGCAGACGGCTACGACAAGCGGTTTGGTCTGGTCTATGTGGACTATCGGACGCAGGAACGTACCATCAAGGATTCCGGTTATTTCTATCAGACTGTGATTGAAACAAACGGAGAAACCATTTTCTAATTCTAAAACATCAAATCTCTATTTTATCAATTTGCCCCCTTGCAGATGTAGCAAGGGGGCATTTTTCCTGAAAAAAGCAAGTCTTACCGCTGGAAATATGCCCGCAGGGCTGCATACAGCGTTTCCATCTGCTCCTCTGTTCCAATCGTAATCCGCAGATAGTCTTTCGTTCTGCCTGTTCCAAAATAACGGACAAAAATGTGCTGCTCTTTCAGCATCTCGTATAATTCCTTTGCAGAATAATCCGGATGGGTCACAAACAGGAAATTGCTCTGAGAATCCGGGAACTGGAAGCCCATTTCTGCCAGAACTTTCTTGGCGTGTTCTCTGGTTGCAACAATCTTTGCAAGCGTTTCTTCCAAATAAGCACGGTCAGAAACCGCAGCAACACCAGCTGCAATGGTTGTTTGGTTCATGGTATAGGAATTAAAGGAGAATTTGCAGTCATTCAGTACCCGAATCAAAGTCGAGTTGGAAACGGCAAATCCAATCCGCATCCCTGCCATCGAACGGGACTTCGAGAAAGTCTGTACCACAATCAAATTGTCGTATTTATCAATCAACGGCAATACCGATGTTCCACCGAAGTCAATATAGGCTTCATCAACAATCACAATGCTATCCGGATTGTGCTGAATGATGTCCTCAATGTCTGCAACAGACAGGGCAATGCCCGTTGGTGCATTCGGATTCGGGAATACAATGCCGCCATTTTCTGCATAATAATCTTCTTTCACCAATTCAAAGCGGTCATTCAGCGGCTTTTTTTCATACGGAATCTGGAACAGTTCTGACCATACCGGATAGAATCCATATGTGACATCCGGAAAGAAAATCGGCTTTTTCGAGTTGAAAAACGTCAAAAAGCACATCGCAAGCACATCATCTGACCCAACGCCACTGAAAACCTGCTCCGGTTTCACGCCGTAAAAGTCTGCAATGGCGGTATTTAACTTGGAAACAACTGGGTCTGGATAGAGCCGCAGCGAATCAACAGATAAATCATGCAGGGCAGCTTCTACTGCTGGAGCAGGCGGATATGGATTTTCATTGGTGTTCAGTTTTACCATGTCCGGAAAATTTGGCTGGTCGCCCGGAACATAAGGGTCTACCTTGCGGACGTAGTTCATAAAAGCAGCTGACATAATGATTCTTCTTTCTTTTTCAATAATTTTCTATTCAGAACCGCTTACCGATTCTTCTTTAACAAATCCTGTTTTACTTCCCAGAGTGCATGGGACAAATCGACATAGTAATTATGCGGATTCTCAAACCGTTTGACTTCATCCCAAAGCAATGCAATCTGTTCTTTGCAGTACTGGCAAATCTCCGACAAAGAGGGCTGGTCATAGACACAGACACCATTTTTGAAAATCGGCACTAACAATTCCCGTACCGTGTAATTTGTCATTTCTTTGGTTTTCCAAGTCGCAATTGGGTCGAAAATGGTATGCGGCTGGCTGTCATCAATCGTTTCTGTATGCAGACAGAGTTCATCGGCAATCGCCTTACCTGTTTCCTTGTCGTAGAACCGATAGACCTTCTTGAAGTGCGGATTGGTGATTTTCGTGATGTTTTCGCTAATTTTAATCTTCGGTACAATCGTACCATCTGGCTGTTCAATCGCAACCAACTTATAAACCCCGCCAAATACAGGTGTACTTTTAGCGGTAATCATCCGTTCTCCAACCCCAAACACATCAATTTGTGCGTGCTGAGCCATCAAATCTTGAATCAAGTATTCATCCAACGAATTGGATACAACGATTTTACAGCTCTGCAAGCCAGCAGCATCCAACATTTTTCTTGCCTTTTTCGTCAGATACGCAATATCACCGGAATCCAACCGGATTCCAAAGTCTGTGATGCCCTGCGGCAGCAGAATCTCTTTAAATGCTCGAATCGCATTCGGGATACCGCTTTTCAGGGTGTTATAAGTGTCTACCAGCAAGGTTGCCTGATGCGGATAATTTTCACAATAGGCTTTAAATGCTTCATATTCTGTATCAAACATCTGCACCCAAGAATGTGCCATTGTTCCGCCTGCTGGAACACCATACAATTCATCTGTTAAAGTGCATGCTGTTCCGGCACAGCCGCCAATATAGGCAGCCCTTGCTCCTAAAATTGCACCGGATGCCCCCTGTGCTCGGCGAGAACCAAACTCCAGAATGGTTCTGCCATCTGCTGCCCGTACAATCCGATTGGCTTTTGTTGCAATCAAAGACTGGTGATTCAGTGAGAGCAAGATGAATGTTTCCAGCAATTGTGCTTCAATAGCAGGTGCTCGAATGGTCATAATCGGTTCATTCGGGAATACCGGTGTTCCCTCTGGAACTGCCCAAATATCACCGCTGAAGTGGAATTCTTTCAAGTAAGTCAGAAAGCCTTCATCAAAACACTGCTTACTTCTTAAAAAAGCAATGTCCTCTTCGGTGAAATGCAACTCTTTCACGTAATCAATGACCTGTTCCAATCCGGCAGCAATCGCAAAGCCACCGCCATCCGGAATATCTCGGAAAAAGACATCAAAATAAACGGTTTTCTGATAAAAGCCATTGCGGAAGTATCCATTACTCATCGTAAATTCGTAGAAATCACAGAGCATGGCATAATTTTCTTGTTTCATGGTGTTTCCTCCTCCGGCAAAATTTGCATTTGCAGATTTTTCATCATCAAAATCGCTGCTTCCTGTAATGCAGGGTCTGGTGCAGCAATACAGCTCAAATCCACTAAAATTGGAACTTCTGGCAATGCGGTCTTACAAAGCACTGCATTGGAAAGCACACAAATACTGGAAACCACACCGACCAATTCAATGCTTGCATACTGCTGTGTCCGCAAATATACAAATAAATTGGTTGACCCGAATGTATCTTTTTCAAAGAACAAATCCTGCGGTTCTACTTGCTCCGCCACTTCTGGAACTAATGTATGCCCAGCCGTTCCCTTGATACAATGCGGAACAGGCAGATGCTTTCCCTCCTGTGTTTTTAGATAATTATCCGTATGGGTATCCATTGTAAACAGCACCACATCGCCACTCTTGTGATAAGCAGCAATTTTCTTTGCAATTCGCTCCGCCAGTGCCACTGCACCCGGAAAACCCAACGAACCTGTTACAAAATCCCGTTGATAATCCACCACAATCAATGCACGTTTCATGGATGCACGCTCCTTTTTCCAGTATCCCATATGGGTGTTGTTTTTATTATACAAGTAAAATTTGTTTTTGTCAACGCTGTTTTCTGATTTCTGGTGACCATTTTGCCATCAAAAAACCGGTTTTCTTCGCTTGTTTTTTGTGCAAAATTGCCTTTGACAGTGGCTTGAAAATATGATAAAATGAAAAATAGATGTGTAGCAACCCTGCGTAAGTCCAATCCAGGGGTGCTGCACATCTTTTTTTATAGAGAAATGTGTCTATCCGGCACGTTTTTTACCAGAAAGGAAGCGGTATTTTTTATGACAACAAACACAAACGCCAAACCACGAAAAGCGGACAAAATGCGGACAACACCACCGCATCAACTTCTCTTGAAAATGGGCATTCCAATGATTTGTTCGATGGTATTGCAAGCCATGTACAATATTGTAGACAGTGCCTTTGTTTCTAATATGCCAGAAAATGGAGAAGCTGCCCTGAATGCTCTGACGCTGGCATTTCCTATGCAAATGCTGATGATTGCGGTTAGTATTGGCACGGGAGTTGGTGTTAATGCACTGGTATCCAAAAGTCTTGGGCAGGGGGATACAGAAAAAGCTAGCCGAACTGCTGGAAATGGCGGATTTCTTGCCGTTTTGATTTTTCTTCTCTGCGTGTTCTTCGGTATTTTTGGCGTTGCACCTTATATCCACCTGCAAACAAAAGATTTCCTCATTGCAGATATGGGGATTTCTTACTTGCGAATTTGCTGTATGCTCTCGATGGGAATCATTTTCTTTTCCATCTATGAAAAACTGCTGCAAGCCTCTGGAAATCCGATTTTTTCTACCATTGCACAAATCTCTGGAGCGGTCTGCAACATCCTATTAGACCCTATTTTGATTTATGGGTGGTGTGGTTTTCCGGAATTAGGGGTGCGAGGGGCTGCTTATGCAACTGTTCTTGGTCAAATTCTGTCGTTCTTGCTGGCATGGATTTTTCATTGCAAAGTGGACAAACAAATTTCCAACAAGCTGCAATACTGGAAACCAAACAGCACCATCATTCGGGAAATCTATGCAATCGGGCTGCCAGCAATTCTGGCACAAGCATTGATGTCGGTAATGACCTACGGGATGAATCTAATTTTGGGTTCTGTAAATACTGCCTTGGTAACAGCGTACGGATTATACTATAAAATTCAGCAATTCATTCTATTCGCAGCTTTTGGGCTGCGAGATGCTATTACACCTGTTCTCTCCTTTTATCATGGCATGCGAAGCCGTGCCAGAATTCGCTATGGCATTCGTTATGGAATGCTGTATACTTGGGTCATCATGCTTGCAGGTACATTGCTGATTGAAGCTCTTGCCGTTCCATTTTCCAAATTATTTGGTTTATCCGGCGAAACGGAACAGCTTTGCATAGAAGCTATGCGAATCATTTCCATTAGCTTTCTGTTTGCTGGAACAAATATTGCCTTGCAAGGTATTTTTCAAGCATTGGATAGTGGACTGGAATCTCTCATCATCTCTGTATGCCGCCAAATTCTTTTTGTTTTGCCAGTTGCTTGGCTGTTTTCGCTGGCAGCAAAGGAAAACTTCGACCAAAGTTGGCTGATTTGGTTGACCTTTCCAATTGCAGAACTTGTTTCAATGGGAATCGGATTTGGATTTTTGCACCGGATTCAGAAAATAAAAATCGCCAAACTTTGATGAGGATTTCCTTAAAAAGGAAAAAGGACTGCTGCGAAATGATTGCAGCAGTCCTTCTTTTTTGTTTTTTAGTCTTCGTCTGTAATTGGATCGTCCAGCTTTGCACCGCACTTTCCGCAGAATGCAAACTGATATTTTTCATCAAACTGCATGCCGCAGCCTGGGCAAACCCGCTTGCCTTTCATCTGCTGTAATTCCAAACGCATGCTCTGGATTCTCCGCTTTCTGTCATCAATATCCGCACAGAGTTCCTTCAGTTTTGCAAGTTCCTTTTCCTGGCTCTCATAATAGAGTTCGCCAATTTCCTGCATGACCTCCTGAATCCGTTCCCGTTCGTATGCAATCTTTTTCCGCAGATTGTTGACCTCAGAAGCGTTCTTAGACATTCCAGAAACGCTGCGGCTCATTTGTTCAAAAATATTTGCCATTGCCATCGACCCCTGTCTTTCGTAGATTTCATGATGTTCCAACTATGAAACGCTCATAAAGTATATATCAATTATACAACTTCTCTCGCCTATTGTCAAGCAATTTTTAGATAGATTTGCTGTTTTTTCTAAAATCCTCAAAAAATAAAAGAACCGTACAGCTTTCGCCATACGGTTCTCTTTTAACGCAACTAAAATTGCGATCGTTACATCAATATAGGAATATGCAATTTATTGAATACAAACGTCTATCTTATTCAGCGATATACGGCAGATTCTGATAACCATCCATGTTCAGAACGAATCTTACCAGAGCTGTGGTATCCTTTTCACCAACATTATCAATATCATCTGCACTCTGGTCGCAGTTTGCGTTCCGATAAGCCTGATCACTCAACTGTACAACACCAGCCAGATACTTGTTCAGCATTACAGCATCCAAGATATCTACAACGCCATCCAGGTTTACGTCACCGATGTTATCTGCATTCGGGTCAACGGTAGTAGTTTCGCCAGCAGTTGTTGTAGTTTTTGCACCTGTAGTAGTTGTTTCAGATTCCGTGGTAGTAGTGGTAGCTTCTGTTGTAGTTGTATCAGCAGCTGTTACAGTAACAGTTACAGTGGTGGACTTGCCATCCTTGTTGGTTACAGTGATGGTAGTCTTACCTTCCTTTACACCAGTGATAGTGCCATCCTTAGAAACGGAAGCGATGCTATCATCGTCAGATTTAAAGTCGCAACCAGTCTGATCAACGGTCAGATCCTTGGTTTCGCCAACTGCAACGGTTACATCAGACGGTGTTACAACCGGAGCATCTGTATCCGGATTTTCAGAATCTGGAGCCAGATCCGGATATACTTCAGACATCGTACCCAAAGCCATCATGATGTCGCCAGCATGCCAGAATCTGTGCAGTGTGAAGTAATAACCATCGGTGTTGCCATCCTGCTTGTAGTACTTTTCAGCTTCCAGATACATTGGATCGCTCTTGTAGTTCGAACGAATATCAACGAATGCTACGCCGTCCTGAATCAGGTCGCCGTTCGGCATCTTACCGGTGTAATCGCCCTTAGCCAGAGTCTTGCCCTGACCATTCTGACGCTGGCCATTCGGCAGAACCAGCTTGGTTTCCCACAAACGCGTCAAGTTGGTGTTGTGGTCAGAAACGCCCAGACCAATATCGTCACGATACTTGTTCCATTCTCTGTCGAGGAGTTCCTTAGCCAGATACAGGGACTGTGCTGCACGATCCTTCATATCTGTGCTCTTTGTACCTCTGTTTGCCTTATAAGAAGCTTCACCAGTTGCCAGATCACTTGCAGAAATACCACGACCTGCTGCATAGTAAATCAAAGTGTTTGCCAGAGAAGATACGCATCCGAGGTCGCCGTCGCCATAGCCAACGATAGTTGCCTTCAGGTTGGTATTTTCCTGATATGTGCCTGTCCAAGAATTCGGTTCGCCAGACCAGATCAAGCTGGACGGAATCGAGAAGCTTTCACCATCATCGGTAACGGTACTCAGATCCGGAATTTCGAACTTGGTCTTGCCAGTACCATCTTTTTCATGATACTTTTCATAATAATCTTCAAATGTGATGGTTCCGCTTGCCTTACCCAAAATGGAGTTGTCGAGGAACCAGCCTGTCCACTTGTCCAGAATGGTTTCCAGAGCAGTGGTCAGATCCATGCCGCCAACAGTGATGCCGCTTGCATCGCCCTGTGTCTTAACAACATAGTACAATTCAGCCAGACGCTGAACAGCCCATACCTGGTTACCGATCCAGTGGTTCGAACCTGGGTCAGCATAAACCGGGTGTTCTACATAAACCATCTTGTTGAATTCAGAAGTACCAGATACATTCTTGCTGTGGTCTTCATAACGACCATTTACAGAGTTGGTGCTACCACCAGCGATTACGCCGTCATTAGACAGCAGCCACAGGTAGTATTCCATCTGTGTCTGGAAGGACTTCTTGAAGTCTTCTACAGCACCCTGTGCCTTCATGTTGGAGCTCAGGTTGGTGTCATATGCCAGTGCATAAGCAGCCAGCGGGTTCTGATAGAATTCGTGTGCGTGCGAGCAACCGATCTGCCATGCCCAAGAGCCATCCAGAGCACCGCCCCAAGATGTATACCAGTTCATCAGGTAATACTGACCATTGCTGTTGGATTTATCCCACTTATCGGTTGTACCAATGGTTTTGTAGTACTTATCGAACATGTTGTTTCTGGTTTCGTCACCCATCTTAGCAGCCAGAACATCCAGCTTCTGAGAGCCGCCCCACTTGGAGTCAACGCTCTGATCAGCAACGCCCCATCTGTTTGCAGCGTATACAGCCTGAATTGCACGGTCTTCTGCGTCCGGTGCGTTGGTGTAAGAATACTGCTGAGCAACCTTCTGTTCGGTGTTGAAGAAGCCCTTCATACCGCCGATACGAGTGCTGCCTTCCTGACCGTTCTGAATACCAAACTTCAGTTCTTCTACGCAAGCATGCGGAATGGTTTCCCAGCAGGATTCCTGTTCGCCACGCTGGAATGTGTTGATCATGGTGAAAGAACCGCTTACGTTCTGCTGCTTGTACTGAGAAGAAGTACCAGAACCGAAGCCATACCAGTCATCCACGTCAGCCAGCCAGTGCATCAGGTACAAGCCCTTATCGCTGCCATATGCACTTGTGAAGTACTGGTGAATCGGGTTTACAGCAGTGTTGCCCTCCAGCATGTCGGTCGGATACAGTTCAATCTGTTCCCATTCATCGCTGTAGGTTGCACTCAGCTGCTGCTTCTGCATGATGCCAGCCTGTGTATCCGGAACCAAAGTAGATTCCATGGTCTTCCAAGCCTTTGCGGTATCGCCAACGCTTTCGGAAGCGGCATCCTTTTCACCCTTAACAGTGATTTCGCCCTTGTTTGCCTTATTTACGATGTTATCACGCATTGCTGCGGTCCATACCAAGTAGGACAAAGCTTCAGAAGTGGTTTCATGACCGTAGTCCGGAGCTTCGATACAGAGGGTTTCAACCGAGTGATACGGTACACCCAGACCGCCGCTAACGGTAGACGAGCTAGACATATAGCCATTCTGAACACCGTTTGTGATTACGTCATCATACAAAGACATGAACCGTGCTGCATAGGTAGTATCACCGTATGCTTCTGCCTTTGTTCTGGTGCCTGCTGCGGAAGCAGCAGTCGGAACAATTGCACTGCATGCCATTGCAGCAGCAAGAATCGCTGCCAGAACAGTTTTGTTCTTCTTAAACTGCATGGAAAAATTTCCCCTTTCAAGAAATAGAATATAAAGTAAAAATGGTTTTGTAGCCGGCATGTGCGTTTCCCAGAACACGCATCCTTTCATCGGTACGGTACCGGTGTGTCCGCTCTGACAAGCAGAAAAAGAACTGCACACAACCGTTACAGTTGTGCATTCATATTTTTTCACAAAATCCACACACAATGCGTCCACTTTTATATTCAAATTATACCCCAAGCCCTTTTGATTGTCAACCCTTATGACAAAAGAAACGGTTTTTTCAGCGTTTTGCCCATAATTAAGGAAACCCGTTTGTATAAATTGACCATACTTTGTTCCTGTTTTTTCAGATTTCTTGGAATTTGCGGAATTTTTTCTGATTTCCGCTGACCTTTCACAAAACGCCCACATAAGGTTGTTATGATACCATTGGCACAGAATTTCCAAAATCCGCACGATTTTCACGGGCACTTTTTCAGGGAATTTATCAGTTTTCCCCGATTTTAATATAATGATTACAATTCGTCCATGACACATACAAGTTTTTTTGCAATAATAAATAGGAGTGCTTTTCGGTATCATTCCGAATATGCGGAAAGGAGATTTTTATGGTTGAAATCAAAAACCTAACCAAATACTACGGGCAAAAAGCCGCTGTGAAAAACATCAGCTTTACCGTAGAAGATCACGAAATCCTCGGCTTTCTAGGGCCGAACGGTGCGGGAAAATCCACCACAATGAATATCATCTGCGGTGTCATCCCGTCCAGCTCTGGCACGGTCACCATCAATGGCTTTGACATTGCAAAAGATCCGATCAAGGCAAAACGCCACATCGGATTCCTGCCGGAAATTCCGCCAGTTTATCCAGATATGAAAGTTAAGGAATATTTGACATTTGTTGCTGGGCTGAAAGGCGTTCCGGGCGTGAAACGCAAGGCTCAAGTTGCAAAGGCAATGGATCGTCTGCGGATTACCGATGTTGCAGGTCGTCTGATTCGCAACCTCTCGAAAGGTTATCGGCAGCGTGTTGGCTTTGCACAGGCACTGCTGGGTGAACCGGATGTTTTGATTTTAGACGAACCGACTGTTGGTCTTGACCCGGAACAGGTCATTGAAGTTCGGAATCTGATTCTGGAATTGAAACAGGATCATACGATTATTTTAAGCTCTCACGTTCTGAGTGAAATCAGTGCTGTTTGTGACCGTGTTGTCATTATCAGCAAGGGCGAAATTCGGGCAGTGGACACCATTGACCACCTCGAAGAACGGGCAGACACCAACCCGATTTTACACCTCAAGGTCAAGGGCGGTTCGCAGGAAGTGGCTGCTACCATGCGGCAGGTGGACGGTGTTCGCAATGTTTCCAATATTTCCCGTTTCAAAACTGGTATCTATACTTATGATGTGGAATTGCAGAGCAGCGACATTCGGAATTCCCTGCTGGCAGCTCTGCTGGTCAAAAAGTTCGATGTGCTGGAAGTAAAGGAACAGAAGAAGAACCTCGAACAGGTATTCGTCAAGTTGGTCAACCAGTCGTCCAGTTCAGAACAGCGTTCTTCCATGCAGGCACTTTTAAAGGAACTGGAAGCAGACGACACCGAACAAGAAGCCTCGGACAAGCAAGACGATTCCGACCATCATCCGCACACGAATCAATAAGGAGGTTCACCCCATCATGTTTTCACTTTATAAAAAGGAATTACAGAGCTATTTCCTTTCACCGGCAGCGTATGCGGTGTTGGCATTCTTCACGCTGACATTCTCGCTAACGATGATTATGGATATTTCTGCTGCATCTTCTCTCTATGAATTCTCATTCACATCTTTGTTCTATACGAACTTGTTTTACCTTGCCATTTTGTTCCCCGTTCTGACGATGCGAAGCTTTTCAGAAGAACGAAAGAACGGAACAGAAGTGCTTCTGCTCTCCAGCCCGATTAGTGTTACCAAAATCGTACTGGCAAAGTTCTTGGCAACTGCTACCATCTTTTTAATTATGCTGGCGGTTTCTCTATTCTACCCGATTGTTACCGCTTTAAACGGTCATGTTATTCTGGCAAATTTAATCTGTACTTATGTGGGATTCTATCTGTTTGGTCTGGTCTGCATTGCACTGGGCATTTTGATTTCTTCTTTCACAGAATCCATCATTCTTTCCATCATCATGAGCGAAGCTGCTATTATCATTTTGCTGCTGATGGACAACATTGGTACTTATTCCTTCTTCTCCAGTATTCCGGTTTTGTCCGACCTGCTGCACTGGCTCTCGAATCAGCAGAAATTTATTACATTCTCAAACGGCTATATGCAGATATCGGATTTGTTCGCTTACTGCACAGAAATTGCAGTGTTCCTGATTCTTACTGTGATTTCTGTAGAAAAAAGACGTTGGAGTCGGAGGTAATGCACGATGGAAGAAAAAAAGTTTCACAATTCTAAAAACAATTCAAAAGAACAGGATGCTCTCATTTCTAAGAACGCTCCTGCGGAAGAACAGGACGCTCTCATTTCTAAGAACGCTCCTGCGGAAGAACAAGATGCTCTTATTTCTAAAAACATATATCGTACTTCCAGCAATTCCGCTGTAAAAGAAAGGAAATTCCACAATTTTAAAAACAAAAAGTTTTCCAGCATCGCTTGGATCATGGCGATTTTGGTCATTGTGATTGCAGTCATTTTAAATATGATCGTTTCACAATTGGATTTGGGCTGGGACGTTTCTCCAAATAAACAATACAGCTTGGGCAAAACTACCACTGCTTATTTGGATGAACTCGACCAAAACGGCACAAAAATTGACTTTTATGTGCTCGCAAAGATGGATGACATCAAAGACAGTGTGGATACACTGGCACTCTATCGGGCTTTGAAAGAATATGATGAGCATGACTGCATCAACCTCATTGATATTGACCCGAACAGCGATGAAGCTACCATGGAAAAAATCAATCCAGATAATGCTCTGACGCTGAACACTGGTGATATGGTGCTGGTTTGCGGTGATACCAAAAAGCGAATCCCGGGCAACACCATGTACACGACCAATAGCGATGACAACGGCAACGCTGTTTCTCAGACATTCAACGGCGAAAATATCCTGACGGGTGCAATCAAATCCGTTGTAGATGGCTTCACACCGACTGTTTACTTCCTGACTGGACATGGTGAAAAGTCCGCAGATGACAACTACACACAATTTAAAAAGAACCTGCAAAACTACAACTATGCTGCAAAATCCCTGCTGCTCTCTGATGTAGATGCTGTTCCGAGTGATGCAGCGATGGTTTTGGTGGCTGCTCCAACTTCTGATATTTCAGACAGTGACAAGGAAAAACTGGACGCTTATTTGAACGACGGCGGTAATCTCTCCCTGCTGATGTCCCCGAATGCCGGAACATTCAACTATACCAACTTGGACTTGATTATGGAAGAATTCAGCATTATCATGGACTATGACACTGTAAAGGAAACCGACGCTTCCATGCATGTTTCCGGCGATGACAGCACCATTCAATGTAATCTGGTCGAACTGAGCAGTGACAGTGAAGCAGCTGACCTGACTTCTTCTCTGATAAATCAGGGCTTAGTTCCGTATATGACGAACTCCAGAAGTTTCTACTTTGATACAGACACCACTGGCACACTTACCACCGCAGAACTGCTGACCACCAATGATACCGCAGTTGGTGAACCGAATGGCGGTGCATACGATACGAAAAAAATCACCAACAGCGAATTGATGCTGGCTGGTTATTCCCAGAGCAACACCAAAAACAACGCAAAGTTGGCAGTCTTCGGAAACGCTGATTTCTTGGATGATACCCATTTGCAGGACAGCCGGTACATCGTTGCTGTTTATCTGTATCTGAGTACCATTAGCTGGATGTATGATACCGATGTGGATATGGGCATTGACAGCAAATCCACTGTTTATGATGAAATTTCTCTGCCGGATGCAAATTCTGCTCGTTCGCTGATGATTGTCTTTGCTGCTCTGCCAGTCGCTATCATTATCATTGGTGTTGGCGTTTGGGTAAAACGGCGGAACAGTTAAGCGGAAACGGAGGAAGCGATTATGAAAAAACAAGTGATTGTGATTCTTTCGCTGGTTTTGCTGGTTGCAATTACGTTAGGAGCTTATTTGTTCGTTCGGAACAACAACCAAGAAAAACAAAAAAAAGAATCGGAAGACGCTGCTGCATTGCAGCTGGTGGATTTTAATTCTTCCAACATCAATAAAATTGAGATTCAAACACCGGACGGTGATGATTACACCGCTGTGATCGGAGCAGAAAGCAATGTCTGGGAATTGACAGAAGACACCGATTTCCATATCAATGTTTACTTCTTGAACTCTGTTGCTGGTTCGCTCTGCAATCTGACTGCTACAGAAAATTTAGGCGTTGCAACCGAGGACGTCAAGAAACAATATGAGTTGGACAATCCATATACCATTACCCTTTCCACGGACGATGATTCCCGTACACTGTACACGGGAAAACTCACCGCAACGAAGGAGTACTATTATATAATGTCTGACAAATCTGACGATGTTTTCTTAGTGGATGCCAAGTATGGCGATTACCTCCGCCCAAACAAAAATTCTCTCAAGAGCATTTATGTGCAGACCAATCAGGATTCCCAGATTGACCAGATGAAGTTGATTCACAATGGCGAAACTGTTTTCGACTTAAAGAAAAAAGATGCAACTTCTTGGCAGATGATCAGCCCGATTGAATCGGATTTTGTCAATGTTCTGAACATCAACAACCTGCAAACTAATATCATGCAGTTGATTATTGATAAGTTCGGCGAAGAACATATTACAGAAGACCAATATGCAGAATATGGATTTGATGACCCTGCTTATACCTTCTATTTCTCGCAGGAGGACGGCACGGAAACTACCATCTATGCAAAGGATTATGACACAGAATCCGCACAGTTTGTAGAATGTCTGCAAAAGGAAACCGGACAGATTTTCTATTGTGCAACAAACTATATTAGTTTCCTGCTGGCAGAACCAGCGGATTTTCTGAGTGATGTCATTTATGATGCCGATATGACAGATGTTGCTTCTGTTCAAGTTCATATTGACGGTGAAACCGATTTGAATATGGAACTGGATTCCGAAAACAAACAGTATACTGTCAATGATATTGATGTAGATGCACTGGGAACGGATGCAGTGGATGCATTGACCACCTTGTATGACAACTTAACCGGTCTTACCACTTCCACGCTGGACTTAACAGACAATGTTCCAACAGAAGAAGAACCAGAAATCACATTGACTTACAACCTGAAAGACGGTACAACCGAAGTCATTACATTCTTGGCAAAGGATAAAGAATCCTATTATGTTTTGCGAAATGGCGAATATTCCGGATTCCTTGCAAAACGCACCGCCTTTACCTCCAGAAATGGTATCTTAGAGTTCTACCATCGTCTGGAAAAGACAATCGGCATGACTGAATAAGCAGATTGCGTTCAAAATCTTACGAAGCGGCAGATTTCCCTGCCGCTTCTTTCTATTCTTCTGCCGAATTTCTAAAAACAGCGTTCCCATTGCTATTGACAAACGAGGTTTTCTGTATTATAATTAACATGGTGTATTGAGGCAATTTCGCAACTTTCTGCAAAATTGAAACACAATCCCCTATTTTAAAACGATTTCATCAAATTCAGAGGTGTCATTATGGTCTTTCGCAACAAATATACAGGTAAAATCAATTGGATTCCCCTATTGGGTACGATTGCAGGCGGATTATTTCTCATCGTTTTATTGACCGTCATTCTCTCCGAAGTCTTTCGAGGCGACCCCGTACAAAGTACGGCAACCTCCTCCGGCAACGGCAGCATGATTGCACAGCCCATCACAGATATTTCCTATAGTGAAGCCAGTGATGGTTCGATGGTGATTGACAATTATCCTGAATATGCGAAGAATGAAAAGAAACTGACAGAAAACAACATTTACAGCAAATATGCTGTGCTGCTAGATGTCAAAAACAATCAAATCTTGGCTGACCGCAACTGCGAACAGAAAATGTATCCGGCATCTATGACAAAGTTGATGTCCTTGTTGGTTGCAGTTGAAAATATCAAGGATTTCAATGATACTTACACCATAACCTATGAATTGATTGCCCCACTGATTGAACAGGAAGCTGCTCGGGCTGGTTTTGAATCCGGCGAAACCGTTTCCATTACTGACCTCTTATATGGTATGGCTCTGCCGTCCGGTGCAGATGCAACCATGGCAATTGTAGATTATGTTTCTGGCAATGAAGAAACCTTTGTTGCTCTGATGAACCAGAAAGCAAAAGCTCTTGGTATGAATCACACACACTTCACAAATGCTGTTGGTTTGCACGATGAAAATCATTACTCTACTGCATTGGACATTGCCATTTTGATGAAAGCGGCTATGGAAAATCCAACTTGCCGGCAGATTCTCGGCAGTGTTGAATATCGCACCACTTCTACCCAACAGCATCCAAATGGTATGATTTTACTGAGTACCATGTATAAACGGATGTATGGTAACGAAGTAAAAAATATGACCATTATCGGCGGAAAAACGGGCTTTACTGACCAGGCAATGCAGTGCCTCGCAAGCTATGCAACCGCAGTAGATGGGAATGAATATGTTGTTGTAACAGCATATGCTCCAACAGAAATGAACCCTGTTTTTGATAGCTTTGCGATGTATGGGCTGGTCAATGGCGGTTATGAAATGCCAACCCATCTGGAAAAAACAACCTACCCGCCAACAGAAGCAACCACTACAGATTCATCTGATGATTCAGACAGCACAGAAACCGCATCAGATGCAGAAACAGAACTTGATTCCAGCAGCGAAGACCTTTATGGCAATGGCGATACAGAAGCCACTGACCCAGAAGAATCTTCCTCGGAATTCTATGAATAAAAGGAGATGGAAACGTGAAACAGAAAACCAAAAAGCGACCGCAAATTGTCAGCGTTGTGATTGCTCTTGCTTGTTTAATCTGTTTGATTTTAGTCATTGATTTTGTTGTCCGGACGGTTACACGGGCAAATGTGACCTATGTTGTCAGTGAGGGCACTTTCTCAACTGACAACAACAATGGCATTCCAGAGGCAACCGACAAGCCTACCGAAGCAAAAGACGACAAAAAAGGCAATGAAACAGCTACTACCACAAAAAATGATGATCCGAATTATGATACTATTACGCTTTCCGATTCGGATTTGCACAATGGTTCTTTGGTTATGGTCAGCAACACTTGTCCTTACTCTGGAAAAACGGATTTCACCGACTTTTCTACACTTTCTGACACGTCTTTAAAGCCACGTTCTGAATCTTTGACGTTCCAGACAGAAATGCGGAATCCGCTTATCAATCTGTTTGATGCATATCAGGCTTCTCAGGGTACGGTAAACTTGCAGATTCACAGCACCAGCGTGACCAATACCGATTCTGACAGCTTGTATACCAATGTTCTTGCAGAACGCAGCAGCGGTTACACGTTTGATATCGGCTTGATTACCTCCACGGGCGAAGTCGTTGCCTACCTGACAAAGCGGAATGAATGGATGGTTGCAAACTGCTGGTATTACGGCTTTATTCTGCGGTATCCAGACGATAAAACCAGCATCACTGGCGTGGACTATATGCCACATCATTTCCGGTATGTCGGCTTACCGCATTCCCTGATCATGTACGAAAACAACTATTGCTTGGAAGAATATTTGGACTATCTCAAATCCTATACCATCGATCAGCCACTCACCTATACAACCGATGATGCTTCCTATGAAATTTATTACTATGCTGCAAACTCCAACGGAGAAACAGAAGTGAAAATTCCGAAAAAGGATAGCTACAGTATTTCCGGAAATAATACAGACGGATTTATCATCACCGTACAGAAAAGTGCTGGCGAAATCAGCGGAGAAGCTGCTACTGATGCTGCAACGCAGGATGACAATGCAGATGCGGCAACTGGTGACACTACAACAAGTAACAACAGCGAAGCGGCTACAACCGAAGCTGCTGCTGCCAACGAAGAATAAAAAAATAGCTGCTTGTCATTTTTATGACAGCAGCTATTTTTCTGACTTTTCTCAGAAAGGATGCATGTTCATGTGGGACAACGGCAGACGATACTATGCCCGATTTGAATACGACCAAAAGCAATTTCACTGCCGTGTCATGAAGGCAGTCGTAGACGGCGGTTTTTCCTGTCCAAACTTAGATGGAACAAAGGGAACTGGCGGCTGTATTTTCTGCGATGGCGGAAGCGGTTATTTCACCCATTCCGGCAGCATTGCAGAACAGCTGCAAACCGAACGGACACGCATTCATGCAAAGTTTCCAGCTGCAAAGCTGATTGCCTATTTTCAAGCACACACAAACACCTATGCACCGCTCTCTATCTTAAAAGAACGCTATGAAACTGCCCTGCAACAACCGGATGTCATCGGACTTTCTATCGGAACACGTCCGGACTGCCTACCGGAGGATGTTTTAGATTATTTGGAGGAACTTTCTCACCGTACCGTTCTAACCGTAGAATTAGGCTTGCAGACTTTTCAGCCGAAAACTGCAATGCTCATCCATCGCTGTTATGAAAATGATGTTTTTTTATCTGCATTTTCCAGCTTAAAAGCCCGTGGGATTCGCACCTGTGTGCATCTCATCAATGGACTGCCAACAGAAACCATCGAACAAATGCTGGACAACGCTCGCCAGCTGGGACAGCTGCAGCCAAATGCAGTGAAATTGCAGCTGCTGCACGTCATTCAAGGAACGCCATTGGAAAAGTGGTATCAAGGCGGCAGACTTTCCACGCTCGACCAAGAAACTTATGTTGCTCTCATTGCAGAACAGCTGACCTATTTTCCACCAGAAACTGTCATTGAACGATTAACTGGTGATGGCGATGCACGAACACTGGTTGCTCCGCTCTGGAGCAGAAACAAGCGTGGCGTTTTAAATGCCATTGCTGCCTATCAGAAATCGCATGACCTTGTACAAGGGATGCGATTTTCCGGATAAACGAAAAAGCACCCACAGCGGTAGACCTCCGCTTGGGTGCATTTTTTATTTTTTCAGATAAAGGATTGAAAGAACTTTCATTCTTTCGCTGAAGCTTCGATTGGACTCACTCCCAACATCTTATTTTTCAGCTAAATAATCTCTTTTCTTTGCCACTGGACTCACCTTTTTCAAGTAATATCGTTTTCCAGAAATTTTCATACGATTAGTACATGGGAACCACCCTTACATAAAATTTTGGTTTTAAGTAATATGGTAACCTTCCATGGGAATCATTCCTTTTCTACGAAATACAAATTAAAAAGCTTTCCCTTCCATTGGACTCACCTTTTTCAATTATTTTGTAAGCTGCCTGCACAAATCGGTTCTTCTTGTCATAAGAATCATCCCTTTGCCTGCAAAATTTCGTTCCGGCATCTATTCTCAAGGCTTTCGCCGTCGATACAAGATCGTCATCATCTTGCATTAGGTTCTCACCTATGCTGCCAATCCGAATTTTCTGTTGGTACAGTCACACTCGTCAAATCACATTCCGTTTTCCAGTCTGCCAACTTTATCATTTCCTTGGCATGCGACCAGTTTTTCTGATCCTAATACCCGATTCTTACAGCGACTGGATCAGGATGCGATCCTGACAGCATATGTACTGTGGTTCTTCACTTGCCATGGGATCTCACCCTCCTCACTGGAAAAATATCTGCATATTAAAAGACCGATTGTCTTAAACCTTAATATGCGTTCCGAAAGTTCATTTGGAACATCCACCAACTTGTGTTTCCGTCTGGGGAACTTCTTTTTGGTTTCTGTTCTTTTTCCCTTTCCTTGATTATATAATACCACAGCTTTTGTGATTTGTCAATAGTTTTCTCCACGATTTTGATAAATTAAGTGTGAAATATGCTTAATAACGTAAAAAATAGATTTTGCTTTCTTTTGTTTCGTGCTTACTTTATTTTTTTCTGTTTCAAGTTGCTGAACTTTGATTTCAAAAGTTCGCATTCATAATTTTACGTGATGATCGTGTGTTTGATTTGTGTTTTTTGCACAAAAAGAAATTCAAATCTGCTTTTTCTCGTCTAAATTCTCAGGATTTGGGGCTTGTTTATTCCATTTGACAGATTTCCCAAACTGGTTTATACTAATCAGTAGGATTCTGATGCTGTTTTCTTCGATTCCATCGCTCCTGCACCCATTGCAGCAGGTCTTCCCGTTCGTTCGGCAACTTGCCACGAATCACCTGCTCCAATGCATCTTGCAGCAGCTTCCCAATGAGAACACCCTTTGGAATCCCCATCGCAAGCAAGTCATTTCCACGAATCGCCAAATCTTTCAGCTGAAAGCATGCCTGCTCTTGCAATAATTCCTGTAAAAGCTGCTGCATCTGCTCCAGTTTTTGCAAGTCCTGCTCTGCATATGCTGGAACTTGTGCCTGTAAATCCGCTTTTCGCAGAGCAAGCAAGCGTTTTGCCTGTACTGCTCCATATTTTCGCAGCATCCGCAGCAAATAAGTGCGTTGCGGTAATAATTGCACCTCATGTGCGGCAATCAATGCAACAATGGCATCGGTTCGCTTTCGATCCATTTTCAGACGCTTGCAAATTTGCTTTGCCAATGCTGCACTTTCTGCCGGATGTCCGTAGAAATGCCCGATTCCGGCTGCATCCCGATGAAAACAAGCTGGTTTTCCAATGTCATGCAGCAATGATGCCCAGCAAAGCACTGTGTCCTGCTGGTCGCTGTAAGATAATGCCAGCAGACTGTGTTCCCATACATCATGTGCATGCCGTGGATGATACTGCTGAAAGCCCTGCAACGGCTGCATCTCTGGAAACAGACGAAACCAAATCGCAGGATATGCTGCCAATGTTGCAGCAGCATACGAAGCCGTGACAATGCGGTCACATTCAGAGAGAATCCGCTCCGCAGACACCCATTTTAAAAAAGGGATTGTCTGTTCCATCGCTGCTGCCGTTTCCGGCTGAATGGTTAGCCCATATACCGCAGCAAACCGGACAGCTCGCAAAATCCGCAGGGCATCTTCTGTAAAGCGTTCTGTTGGAACGCCTACGCATCGCAGCTGCCGTTTCTGCAAGTCTGCTGCTCCATGAAAGGGGTCTATGATTCCGGTTTCCGGATGATATGCCATCGCATTGATGGTAAAATCTCGCCGCTGTAAATCTGTTTGCAGCGAATCGGCAAATTGTACCGCATCTGGATGACGATGGTCATGGTAGGTGGTTTCCTTGCGAAATGTAGTAATCTCATATACCGTATGATTCCGCAAAACGCCAATTGTTCCATGCTGGCTGCCAATGGTCAGACAGGGTACATCTGAAAAGCAAGCTTGTATTTGCTCCGGCGTTGCAGAAGTGCAGAAATCCCAGTCATGCGGTGTTCGGTGCAGCAGTGCATCCCGCACACATCCGCCGACGGCATACCCTACATAGCCATGTTCCTGCAAACGGTTTAAAATCCAAATGCCGTCTGCCGGAATGGTGATTTGTTCGTTCATTCTTGTTCCTCCATTTATTTCTCATAGAAAGGTTGTTGTTTTATGCATCATCATATAATTGCTCCAGAATCCATTGTCTATCAGCGTCCCGTCCAGTACTACGAAACCGACCGGATGCAGATTGTCCACCACTCCAACTATATCCGTTGGATGGAAGAAATCCGTGTGGCATTCATGGCACAAAAGGGCGTTCCCTATGACCAGATGGAACACAATGGCATTTTAATGCCTGTGTTAGGGGTCACCTGCTCTTATCACATTCCATTCCAGTTCGGGGAAACATTTCAGGCAACCTGTAAAATTACGGAGTACAACGGTGTTCGGCTTGCATTGTCTTATGAAATTTATAAGCCTGGGGAATCTCGCTGCTGCGTGACCGGAACTTCTCAGCATTGCTTCACCAACAACGACCGCAAACCACTGCGGCTGCCCCGTCAGAATCCAGAGTTGCACCAGCTGTTCTTATCTCTGCTGGAATCCTGATTGGATTATAGCATGAATGGATTTCTCTTGTCAATTTGAAACCATTCTCTCAAAATCAAAATACGCCCCCTCTTTTCATAGAAAGGACTCTTTATGAAATCACTGAAAAAAGCAACCGGTTGGATTATTGCCGGTGTCGCTGCACTCTTAATCATTGTCGCTGCTACCAGTGCAACCACCATCGTTCCGGCTGGTCATGCCGGCGTTGTCGTAACCATGGGCAGTGTCAGCAATCGTGTATTGGATGAGGGCTTACATTTTAAAGTGCCATTCGTCCAACAGGTTGTAATGATGAACAACAAGATTCAAAAGACAGAAGTCGCCTCCAACAGCGTTTCTAAGGATTTGCAGACCATTTCCAGCTCGGTTGCGATCAACTTTCACATCACAAAAGACGCTTCCGCTACCATCTATCAAACCATCGGCGAACAGTATTCCGATACCGTCTTGCAGCCTGCCATTCAAGAAGCGGTCAAGGCAGTTACTGCACAATACACCGCAGAAGAATTGATTACCAAGCGTTCTGCTGTTGGGGACGAAATCGGGCAGACACTCTCGGAAAAGGTTTCCGACTATGGTATTTTAATCGACAAGTTCAATATTGTTGACTTTGATTTCTCCGAGGAATTTAACGCTGCCATTGAACAAAAACAAGTTGCCGAACAAAACAAACTTCGGGCAGAAACCGAAAAAGAACAGCAGATTATTGAAGCAGAGGCAGCCGCAAAACAGAAAACCATTGCAGCGGATGCCGATGCAGAGGCAACCTTGAAAAAGGCAGAAGCAGAAGCCGCTGCCAACGAAAAAATCAATGCCTCTTTGAATGACAAGGTGCTGCGGTATCAGCAGATTCAGAAATGGGACGGCAAGTACCCGAATGTTGTTTCGGACTCCGCCTCTGTTCTGATGAATCTGCCGTCTGATGATACGGATTCCAATTCCACTGAAACCCCAACCAATCCATAACCATTCTCTCTTAGGAGGGCTTTCACGCTATGCAACATTATACTTTTCCCTATACAGAAGTGTTTCACTGCACTGCTGGCGATTGTCCAGACAGCTGCTGTAAAGGCTGGGAAATTGTCATCGACCCCAAAACACTCCAAACCTATCAGCAGACCTGCTCCCCCATCGGAGAAACCATCCGTTCAATGCTTACAAAAAATGAAGACGATGAATGGATGTTTCAAAATCGGGAAGATGGAAACTGTCCGTTCTGGAACGCAGAAAAACTTTGTGACTTACAAATACAAGCTGGAGAACGCCTGCTCTGTGATACCTGCCGACAGTTTCCACGCATTCCGCAGGATTATACGCTTTTTACAGAGCATGTGCTCTCGCTTGCCTGTCCAGAGGCTGCCCGTCTAGTTCTAACGCAAACAGAACCGTTCCAAGCAATTCCGCTCACACAAGCTGAACCATCTGAGCCCATCAACGAAGCGGAACTCCCCTATTCCTTGAACTGGATGAACTGCCTGCTTGAAACTCGTACCGTTCTACTGCAATTGTTTCAGGAAACAAGCATTCCGCTTGCAGAGGCTCTCTGTTACGGGTTGCACTATGTACAGCAGTTTCAAGATTGGATTGAAGAAAAGACAGACGATTTCCCAGAATTACAGTCCATCCCCAGCAAGCCTGTATTTCTTCATCACGAATCTGTTCAACATTTATATGATACCCTCGAATGGATGACTCCGGAATGGGCAGACTGGATGCAGCAAATCCAACAACATCCGGTTACCGATGCAGATTTACAGGCATTTATAAAAATCGCTGAACCATGGATTCCAGCGTTCCGGAACTTTTGTTCCTATTACCTTTATCTATATTGGCTGCAAGCGTTGAACACCGGAAACGCCTTGATACAGTATCAAAAGCTGCTCACTGCTCTTCATGAAATTGCCATTGTTTCCGCTTGGAAGCTGCGGGAAACGCATACGTACACGCTGACAGATTGCATGATAATTGTGCAACGCTACGCAAAGGAAGTCATGCACGATGCTGAAAATATTGAAAAAATAGAGGACATTCTGTATAATTTAGGAAGTTTATAAAAGAAAGATTAACAATGAAAACGATTCCACACAAAAATTTTTTTGCTCCGATTCTTTACAGATTTATGGGTTTCATGTTATAATAAGGTGAGTGCAAATTACGATTTTGAGACATCATAAAAAAATTGGTGCTACACCAAAAAGAACGGAGGATGAACGTGACCATCAACACCATCGCAAAAATGGCAGGCGTTTCCCCTGCTACTGTTTCACGTTATTTAAATCAGGGGTATGTCAGCGAAGAAAAAAAAGAACGCATTCGGAATGTCATTGAACAGACCGGTTACTCCCCTAGCCCTTCTGCACAGATGCTCCGCACCGGAAAAAATCATCTGGTCGGTGTTATCGTTCCCCGTATCAACTCAGAACCTGTTGCAGAAATGGTGGAAGGCATTACTCGCATCATGGCACAGGCTGGCTATCAAATCCTGCTCGCCAACACCAGCAACCAAGTGGAAAAGGAACTGGAATTTCTAAAGATTTTCCGCACCAACAATGTGGACGGTGTCATCTTTATGGGCACACTGATGTCCAAACGCCATCTTACGGTGATGCGTTCCTATCAAAAGCCGATTGTTCTGCTGGCTCAGCAGGAAGAAATTATACCTAGCGTTTATTTTGATGACTATCAATCTGCCTATCTGGCAACAGAAATTCTGCTGAAACGAGATTGCCGAGAAATTGCCTACATCGGCGTTACCTTGAAAGATCGTGCAGTCGGTCGAAATCGCCGCATTGGCTTTACCGATGCCCTCGCTCAATATCAGATTCAGCCAGATGAACGGAGAATGGTCGAAACACAATTTGACATGGAAGACGGCTATGAAGCAGCTCGGATTCTGATGGAACGAAATGTGCCATTTGACGGCATTTTCTGTGCAACGGCAGAACTGGCATTCGGTGCGATGAGTTACCTGCGACAGCAAAATGTTCTCGTTCCGGAACAAGTCAAGGTGTCTGCGGTCGGCAATAACCGCCTTGCAACTCTGTATGACCCGCCGCTGACAACGGTTTCCCTCTCCCACCGCACAGGCGGTTCAGAAGCAGCAGCCATGCTGTTGGATCTGATTCAGGAACAGGAAATTCCCCGCCGCAGTGAAAAAATGATTTGCTGTCTGCACGAACGCAAAAGCACTCTCGGATGAAAGATTTTTCATATTTTTTGTAGAACCGAAATAAAAATCATTTTTCACCTTTGTGAAAAATCCATCTATCTTTTGTCGCTGGAATATGGTATAATAACATCATGACGAAAACGATTTCACACTCTTTTTGTGCGAAAATTCACCCATTCTGACTTCATAAAAAGGAGCGTTGATTCAGATGTATGATGTGACTGCAATCGGGGAAGCCCTGATTGACTTTATTCCAGCACAGCGTGACTGTGCCTTAAAAGAAGTAGAATCTTTCACCCGTGTTTGCGGCGGAGCACCAACCAATGTTGCTGCTGTTGTTGCAAAATTACAGGGAAATGCTCGCCTGCTGACGCAGGTCGGCAACGATGCATTCGGCGACTATATTGTCGATACGATTCAAGCTTGCGGCGTTAAAACGGATGGCGTTTGCCGGACGGATGCCGCAAATACTGCCCTCGCTTTTGTTTCCTTAAAAGCAGATGGCAACCGGGATTTTTCCTTCTATCGGAAACCCAGTGCAGACTTGCTTTTACAGCCGGAACAGATTCAGCCGATTTGGCTGGAGGAAACCGGTATCCTGCACTTCTGCTCGGTTTCTCTGGTCGAATCCCCGATGAAAGAAACCCATAAAGCCGTTTTAAAACTGGCAAAGAAAAACCATGCCATCATCAGTTTTGACCCGAATATCCGCCTGCCGCTCTGGTCTTCTGCGGAAGCTTGTCAAGAAACCGTTCGGGAATTTCTCCCCGATGCGGATTTAGTAAAACTCTCTGATGAAGAATGCTTCTTCGTCACGGGCAAGCACTCTATTTTAGATGCAGCGGACTGGCTATTTGAACAGGGCTGCAAAATGGTACTCTATTCCATGGGAAAAGAAGGTGCTATGATTTTAACACCGCATTTTTCCAGCCATGTAGAGAACCCGGAAGTTCGGGTAAAAGATACCACTGGGGCTGGCGATGCCATCATTGGTGCATATCTGTACTGTCTGGCAAAAAATCATATCACCGTTTCGCAGCTGGCGGACTGCCTGCCAGAACAGGTGCAGGAATGGTTGACCTTTGCCGTTTATTATGCAAATTACAGCATTACAAAAAGCGGTGCAATTGCATCCTATCCGGACTATACCACATTCGTGAAATGGATGCAGGAAAAGAGAAAGAAAGCTCATTGAATCTCACTTTTTTGAAAAAAATTCCTTGGTTAAAGATTTTAAAAATGACAGTCGGTGCAGTTCTGGCAATGGAGCTCGCCGGACTGCTGCATTTAGAATATGCTGCTTCTGCCGGAGTCATTGCGTTTCTGACCATTCAGGACACCCGACAGGAAACGAGCAGCAGTGCCCTACGAAGAGGCATTGCCTTTTGTATCATGACACTGCTCTGCCTGCCCATCTTCTCTCTTTTGGGAAATCAACCGTGGGCATTCGGCATATTCTTTCCCCTATTTCTATTGATTTGTTTTACCTGCCACATGGAAGATTCCATCGCCGTCAATACCGTCTTGGCAACGCATTACATGGCAGCTGGCGGCGTATCGCTACCCATGCTGAAAAATGAATGCGGTTTGCTGCTGGTTGGCGTTGGTCTGGGCATCCTGCTCAACAGCTTTATGCCGAACAACTTACGGCGGATTCAAGCCAAACAATCCGAACTCGATACCGAATTGCAGCAGATTCTGCATCGCATGGCAATTCATGTTCTAAAGACGGAACATCCAGATTATGATGGTAGCTGCTTCCATCGCACGGATCAATTATTGACCGAGATGGAACAGGAAACCGTCCGGTTTATGCGAAATCATTATCTCGAACAAGACCTCTATTTCATGCAGTATCTGATGATGCGGCGAGAACAATGTGAGATTCTGCGGATGATTTACCGGCAAATCTGCAAATTGACTCTGATTCCCACACAGGCAAAACCGCTCTCTGATTATCTACAGACCATCAGCGACCAGTATCATGAAACAAATGATGCAGTTGCTCTGTTGGAGAAATTGGATGCTCTGCATCGGTTCTATCAGGAACAGCCGCTGCCGGAAACAAGAGAACAGTTTGAAAATCGTGCGATTCTATACGCTATTTTATCAGATTTGCGTTCTTTGCTGCAAATCAAGCAGCAGTTCTCTGCGTCATTACCGAAAAAAGGACGAGGTTCTTCGTCTTTTTATAGAAAACAGAATTTCAAAACAAATTAAAACTCATTGGAAAGGATGAATTTTTATGCGTATTTTAGTATTCGGCGGTGCTGGTTACATCGGCTCTCATACCGCACTCGAACTGATTCGTGCTGGCGAAGAAGTTGTTGTTGCTGACAACCTGCAAACCGGTTTCCGGGCTGCCATTCCGGAAGGTGCAACCTTCTATCAGGGCGACATCCGTGACCGTGCATTCCTCGATGACTTGTTCACCAAGGAAAAGATTGACGCTGTGATTCACTTCGCTGCTTGCTCTCTGGTTGGCGAAAGCGTCAACCTGCCGCTGAAGTATTATGACAACAATCTCTGTGGTACAAAAGTACTGCTGGAAGCAATGGTGGCTCACGATGTCAAGAAAATTGTTTTCTCCTCTACCGCTGCTACTTACGGCGAACCGGAAAATATTCCGATTCTGGAAACCGACCGCACCTGTCCGACCAACCCATATGGCGAAACCAAGCTGGCAATGGAAAAGATGTTCTATTGGACTGCAAAGGCACATGGTCTGCGGTATGTTTCTCTCCGGTATTTCAACGCTTGCGGTGCAGATAAGACTGGCACAATCGGTGAAGCACACAATCCGGAAAGCCACCTGATTCCGCTGATTCTGCAAGTTCCAAACGGCAAGCGGGAAGCAATTTCCATCTTTGGTACAGACTATGACACACCAGATGGCACTTGCATTCGGGACTACATCCATGTCACCGACTTGGCACAGGCTCATATTCTAGCGGTTCGTTATCTCCAGAATGGCGGCGAAAGCAACATCTTTAATCTGGGTAACGGCATCGGCTATTCTGTTCGGGAAGTTATCGAAACTGCAAGAGCCGTCACCGGTCATCCGATTCCGGCAATTGAATCCCCGAGAAGAGCTGGCGACCCGGCAAGACTGGTCGCATCCAGCCAGAAGGCAAGAGAAGTTCTGGGTTGGGATCCGCAGCATGCAAGTCTGGAAGAAATCATTGGCGATGCTTGGAGATGGCACAAGAATCATCCGAACGGCTACGCTGAAGCATAAGGGACTACTTTTGGATTCATTTTCCATTCACTTGCATTTTATTTATTTTTTACAATTTTTTCTATTTATTACAAACTGCACGAAGAAATTCGTGCAGTTTTTGTTTAAAAAGTCAAAACTTTGTAGAACATTTGAAAACTTAACATTTATTTTACGCTGATGTTACAAAGCAATCCGCTTTTTCTCCTATAATGAAAGAGATATCATAAAATCGCTTTTTTGAAAAAATAAGCGAAATATTGAAAATAGGATGTGCTTGCGGATGGATATTTTTTCTTTTCTCACCCTGTTTGGCGGTCTGGCATTCTTTTTGTATGGCATGAACGTCATGTCCTCCGGTTTGGAAAAGCTGGCGGGCGGTAAACTCGAAGTGATCCTGCAAAAAATCACTTCAAACAAATGGAAAAGTCTGCTATTCGGAATCGGCATTACTGCCGCCGTGCAGTCTTCCTCAGCGGTTACGGTCATGTTGGTTGGTTTGGTCAACTCCGGCATTATGCAGCTTGGACAAACCATTGGCATTCTGATGGGCTCTAACATTGGTACAACCTTAACTGTCTGGCTGCTGGCACTGTCTGGCATCAGTGGGGAAAGCGTTTTCCTGAAGCTCATTAAACCGGAATCATTCTCCCCTGTGTTGGCTCTCATTGGTATCATTATGATCATGACTGCCAAGCACAACAAAACCAAAGACATTGGTCGTATCTTAGTTGGATTCTCTGTTCTGTTCACAGGCATGATGATGATGGGCGAATCGGTTGAACCGCTGAAAGATTCTCCGTCATTCTCCCACATTTTAACTGCATTCAATAATCCATTGGTCGGCGTGTTGGCGGGTGCAATTATTACTGCTGTCATTCAGAGTTCTGCTGCTTCTATCGGAATTTTGCAGTCCCTCTCAATTACAGGTCATATCACCTATGGTATGGCAATCCCGATTATTATGGGACAGAATATCGGTACTTGTGTCACTGCCCTGATTTCCAGCATCGGTGTCAACCGCAGTGCACGAAGAGTTGCTGTGATTCACATCGCATTCAACTGCATCGGCACGATTATTTTGCTGCCAATTCTGTATCTGGTGAATGCGTTTGTAGACTTCGCCTTTATGGACTGGACCATCAGCTATGCTGGCATTGCTCTGGTACACACCATTTTCAATATGGTTGTTACCTTCCTGCTGCTGCCGTTCTCGAAGCTACTGGAAAAGCTTGCATATCTGGTTATCAAACAGCTGCCGGAAGAAACCCAGAAGGAACAGCTGATCTTGCCGGGAGAAATCCTGCTGAATACGCCAGCCGTTGCCATTGAAGCTTGCCGTACCTCTGTCAATGATATGGCACGACTTGCAGAAGATACCATTCTGAAAGCTCTCAGCCTGCATGACAACTATTCAGAATGTGTTGCACATGCTGTTTCCAAACAGGAAAAACTGTTAGACCAGTATGAGGACAAGCTGAACGCCTATATTGTCCGTATTTCCAAACATAGTATTGCCTCTTCGGATAATCGTACGCTTTCCAAGATGCTGCATGGGATTGGAAACTTTGAGCGAATCGGCGACCATGCTTTGAATGTGGCACAATCTGCACAGGAAATGCATGACAAGCAAATTTCATTTTCTACCGAAGCAAAGTCAGAATTACAGACAATGCGAGCAGCTCTGACGGAAACGGTTCATCTGGCATTTGATGCGTTCTGCAAAGATGATTTGAATTTGGCTCATCAGGTCGAACCAATGGAAGAAGTCATTGATACATTCAATATGAGAATGAAAAAGAAACACATCGAACGGCTGCAAAAAGCTGCTTGCACTGTGGAACTGGGTTATATTTTCCAAGATCTCCTGACAAACTTTGAACGAATTTCCGACCACTGCTCCAACATTGCAGGATGTCTGATTGAAATTGAAGAAAATCGGGATATGCATGAATATCTACATGAACTGAAGAAGTCAGACGAAACATTCCAAGAACAGTATCATGCAAATCTGGAACGATATATGATGCAACTGCAACAATTTTTGGAACAAAATCAGCAAACCGCAGAACCTGTAAAAAGCAAATAATTTCCTTTTTTTCAAGAAAATAGCACTTTGGCGGAATCTTTTCAGATTCCGCCATTTTTGTATAAAAAGAACAGTTCTTTATAAATAAAGTGTACGATTCTTTCGTAAAAAGTACAGTGGAATTGTAAAACTTCTCGGAGGGGATTGACTTTTTTGTCGAATGGGCGTATACTAAAAATAGAGGGAAACTCAAAAAACGAGTAAAAAAACCGCCGTATTTTCGGCGGAAATGATAGAAAGGGATGGATCATATGTATACTAAGAAAAAGGGGCTGGCTGCTCTCTTAGCAGCTGTAACTGGACTTTCTTCACTGGCAGTCGGCACAGTTTCCGCTGCACCGGCGGCTGCTGGAGATACCGAGGCAGTCAAAATTCTGTCGTTGGGCGATTCCATCACAGACGGTTATTGGACTTCCGGTGCTTATCGAAAGTATATGTACCACGATTTGGAACAGATGGGCTACAACATTGATATGGTAGGCCCGAAGGGAAGCAATTCCAACACATTTACTTACAACGGACAAACCGTTTCCTATGACGATAACAACGCCGGATACAGCGGTTATGCCATTCAGGAAATGACAACCAAGGAACACCGTTCCGGCATTCTGGAAACCATTCAGGGGACTTGGTATAACGGTCAAAATATGATCGCTGCTTATCAGCCGGATATTGTCCTGCTGCAAATCGGCACAAATGATATTCTGAGCAACTACAATGACGGTATTACCGACCGTCTGGAAAATCTGGTCAATGTTATTTTGCAGGATTTGGATGCCGACAGCACCGTTTTCGTTTCCACCATTCCAGACATTGATGCATACACCCGTGCAGACTGGCTTGGTTCTTATGGCATCAACGCTTGGGGCAGCACGCAGGAAGAAAAAGACCAGCTGATGGAAACTGTTACTGGCTGCATTGATACCTACAATACTTCTATTTATAACCTTGTTCTCAAGATGCAGAGCGAAGGTAAAAATGTTCAGTTTGCTGACATCAATAGTGTTGTAGATTACCAAACCGACTTACATGATGGTGTACATCCGAATGAAGCCGGTTATGAAAATATGGGCAACTACTGGGCTGGACTGTTGAATGACTTCTTCCAGAGCAAGGGCACTGATCCGAAGCCGGTTACAACCACTACCACAACACAGCCAGCAGTTACGACAACGACCACCACAACCACAACAAAGGCTACTACAAAGCCCATCACAACCACTTCTACTGCTAAAACTACGACCACAACCAAAGCAACGACCACAACAACAGCTGCAACTGTTCCGGCTGGTGCAACTGCAATTCACCTCACTGACGTAAAGAAGGGCGAAAGCTACAGTCTGGCAAATTATCCGGATGCAACTGCAATTTCGTTCACTCTCTCTGGAAATCTTCAGTACCTCGGCGGTGCGTTCGTTCTTGGCAACTGGACAAAAAATCAGCCATATAATGAAAGCAACTTGAATGGCAATACTTTGACATTCCCGATTGATATGACTGATGTTAAGCAAAAGACTTTCACATTCTTTAGATGGAACGACGGCGATGATGTACAGCTTGAAGATGTAACCTTGTATTGCGGCACTGCTCCGGCAACCACTACAAAAGTTACCACCACAACCGCAAAACCAACTACCACAACTACCACTACCACCACAACTGCAAAGCCGACTACAACAACTACCACTACCACCACAACTGCAAAGCCGACCACAACTACCACCACTACCACGACTGCAAAACCGACCACAACAACCACCACTACCACCACAACTGCAAAGCCGACTACCACAACAACCACTACCACCACGACTGCAAAGCCGACCACAACTACCACCACTACCACTACAACCGCAAAGCCGACCACAACAACGACGACGACTACTACCACAACTGCGAAACCGGTGACAACTACAAAGGCTACTACCACGACTGCAAAGGTTACTACTACAACAGCTTCCCATGCAAAGAAAGTGGTTCTGACCGATGTTCAGTATGGCAAAACCTACTCGCTGGCAGATTATCATCCATCTGACATTAAGGAAATCGTTTTACAGCTGGATGGTGAAGTCGGATATGGATTCGGCGGAAAGTTGGCTCTCGGCGGCTGGGCTGTTCAAATGGATTACGGCGTTGCTGACATGAAGGACGACAAGACCATTACCTTCAAGATTACCAATCCGCAGGATGTTATGACGGTTTACGGTTACTGGGGTAACATGAAGCTCAAGAGCGTTACTTTGGTTTACTAATTTTCTATTAAGCTAATTTCATTGTTTGTCAATGTCAAGGGGCTGTTGCAAATTTTGCAGCAGCCCCGCTTTTTTATCAAATAATTTCCTCCGACTCTGCATAGAATAACAGAAAAAAGGAGGAACGATAACCATGAAAAAGGGTGCATGGATTGATTTTTCCCTGTGGCTGGCAGCCACAGAACTGGTCGGGATTCTCTCCGGCTGGCTCGCCGGAGATATTCGGGCAGTCTATCAGAATTTGCATCAGCCGCCATTCTCGCCACCTGGATGGGTCTTTCCTGTGATGTGGGGCATTCTCTATGCCATGATGGCAATTTCCGCATACTTGATTCAACACGCTGACAGCACGCCTTGGAAAAAACGTAGAACGGCATTGCTGCTCTATGCTGCACAACTTGCCATCAACTTTTCGTGGAGCATCGTCTTTTTCCGGTTTCAAAAATTCGGTGCTGCTATTGGTGTCATCGGTCTGTTGATTCTGCTGGTGATTGCAATGATTGTGATTTTCAGAAAAATTCGTCCCGCTGCGGCTGGCTGGAACATTCCCTATCTGCTCTGGCTGCTCTTCGCCGCTTATTTGAATATCGGCACATTTCTTTTGAATCCATAATGGCAAAGAACAGAACTGCTTTTTTGCGGTTCTGTTTTTCCTGCATTATTTTTTTAAGAATTACAGTTCTAATTCCATGGTTTTTTATGTTGCTTCCATCAAATTTGTGATTTTATCGAATCAGCTCTTAAAAATACAAAAAATGTGATTTTTTTCAAAAAATCGGTTGACAAATCCGGAAAGACGTGCTATAATAATATACGTTGTGAGACACAAAAACAACAAAAACGAAATACCTTGCGGGTGTAGTTCAATGGTAGAATTCCAGCCTTCCAAGCTGGTTACGTGGGTTCGATTCCCATCACCCGCTCCAATTTTTCAAAATGCGCCTTTAACTCAGCTGGATAGAGTAACTGCCTTCTAAGCAGTAAGCCACTGGTTCGAATCCAGTAAGGCGCGCCATACATGGTGGGTGTAGCTTAGCTGGTTAAAGCGTCGGATTGTGGTCCCGAAGATCGTGGGTTCGAATCCCATCTCCCACCCCATATTTACCATGGTCATCATGGTGCAAAAAAGTCCGTTTCAAACGGGCTTTTTTTGTTTTTCTGATTCTTTTTCTTTTCGACAAGAATCGACAAAATTCGACAAAAAGCAGAATTGACGATACGCCAAAAGTCCTTTATAATAAAATTGTTCACATTGTAAATTTCCGATAGCGATGTGAATAATTCCAACCAAAATTGCAGGTGCTCCTCTGGTTTTTTTATTCTTCCACCAGTGGAGCACTTGCGTTTTTCCGGAAAGTTTCGTTCTTTTTTTCCGCTCCCCTACATAAGATATAACAATTTCTACAATCCCAGTGGGAAATCCTGCACGTTTCCCACGCTGTGCGGATAATTTTGGAGGGAGCAGCTATGAAACAACAGACAAGGGAACGTGCCATTATTCTCGGCGAATATATTCTGGAACAACAAGCCACCGTTCGTGCAGCTGCGGAATGGTTCGGCATTTCTAAGAGCACGGTTCATAAAGATGTCAGCGAACGTCTTTCCGATTTAGACCCCCACCTCTATGCAGGGGTAAAGATGATTTTAGAAAAAAATAAGCAGGAACGCCATATTCGTGGCGGACTTGCAACCAGAAAAAAATATGCTCTGCTGGCACAGCAGAGAGAACAGCAAAAACACGCACACTTCTGCCATCCGGCAGCAGAAATGCCTGTACGCAGGGATTCCTACATACAGGCATAACTACAAGGAAACGGTAGCAGGTCTGTGCACATCTGCACCGTTTCTCTGTCTGCCGGTTCAGAGCTATGACAGACAGAATCTATGACAAAGCGGTAGTTCCCTCCTCGGAGAACTGCCGCTTTTCGATTGCATTTCTGCCATCACAGTTCCCCGACCTCTGCGGTGCGTACCGCTATTGCTATATTGTATGCAAAAACGGCAGAAATGTAACAAGGTAAATTCTGCTAATCAATCGCAGCTTATTCCCCAAAATACTTGACAATCCGGAAATCAATGATACCACTATAAGGGTCATAGAAAATATCTCGGTTTTCATTTCGATAAACCAGATACGTTTTCTTATAATACACCGGAATGAAGCTGTATTCGGAAAGCAGTTGATGTTCCATCTGCATACAAAGGTCGGTCAGTTGTGCAGCATTGTTACAAGTTGTGGTCTGCTGTATCATTGCATCAAAAGATTCGTTCTGATAGAATGGGTTCTGGTCGGAACAAAACGCAGACAGCACAGATGCTGGATTATTCTCTGAACCGGTAACGCCATAGAGTGCAATGCCATAATTCCCCGATTCCAGTCGGTCTTGATATTCCGAAGCGGTTACCTCTTCAATGCCAATGTAAAATTCAAATGTCTTTTGCCAGTTCTGAAGAATTTCATGCAGGTAAGAACAATCCATCAGTTCCGGACAAACAAGAATTTGGTCAGACGGCAGAGAATCCATTTTCAGTTCCTGTAAACCCTTTTCAAAGTCCTGCTTAGCAGTTTCGTTCTGATAGGTTGTAGACGGCTCAGGGACGTTATCTCGATACCGTACAGCGTCTACACGGGTATCAGGCGGAACAATGCCGGAAGCCCCTGTCAAGTCCCCGTCAGAGTCTGCACCGATGTTGGAGCGGTCAATACTCTCTGAGAGTGCCTTGCGGATATTTGTATTGGCATAGGCTGTATTCGTCGGATTGAACACCAAGCCCAATGTCACTGAGGAATAGGCGTTCACTGTATAGACATCCGGCTGTGCAAGCTCTTGTTTCGGATAAATCGAAGTCGTTAAAATATCCGACTGTTCGGAATCAAACGCTTCTTCTGCTTGTGCCTGCTTTTTCCGAATCAAAAATGTTAAGTCAGAGGGGTAGATTTTCCGGTCTGCTTCTTTGGAATCGTTTGCAGAGTTACACTGCATATAGATTACATTATCGCTTCCATAGGGGTCATAAAACCACTTCCGCAGATAAAAAGAACCGTTGGAAATCACAGAAGTTTCGTCCAGTCCATACCGTCCCTTTGTCTGCTGAAAAAAGGTTTCGTTGCAGGGCAAGGCGGCAGTCGTTGCCAGCAGTTCCGGAAAGCGGCTGTTTGGCTCTGCAAGCTGGAAAATTAACGTCTGGTCATCCTGTGCAGTTACGCCAATCTGCGTGGCATCTACTGTCCCCTGCATGATTTCAGTGGCATTCAGCAGGCAGGAGAATGTTTCTCGATAGGGAGAACGGGTTTCTGCTAAAAACATTCGCTGAAATGCATAGACAAAGTCCTGTGCGGTAACTTTCCACGTTTCGCCGTCATCAATCTGTTCATTTTGATTCTCATCAAAATACCAATAACAATCATCTCGCAAATGAAATGTATATAGCAATCCATCATCCTGCATGGTATAGCTATCTGCAACGCCGTTCGACAGCGTTCCATCTGGATTTTCTTCCAGCAGTCCTTGCATCATATTCCGCAAAATCAACTTTGAAGAGGCATCCGTCGCCAGCAATGGATCTAAATTCTCTGGATTTCCTAAAAGTGTATAAGTAAATAAGTAGCCAGAGCCATCCGATTCTTCTTTCTGAAATGGCGATGTACAACCACTGAGCAGAACGACTGGCAAACACAAACACAGGCATTTTTTTAGCAAATGATTCATCAGAAATTGTCCTTCCCTGAACTCTCGTTTTCTTTTATTATAACACGCCGCCCTGCAACTTGCAATCCTTTTCCGGACAAAATGCGTTATTCGTATTCATAAGCTCCCTTTGCATAAAAATAAAAAATTTTCTCTGCGAACTGCGACCCAAATTTGATTTGCAGATGTTTCGCAACATCATTTCCAACCAAAACCATTCCATAAGGAATCAGATCGTTTTCTATCATGTGATTTGTGAGAAATGCTTGCATTCTGCTTGCAACACCCTGCCGTCTTGCCTGTGGGGCAACATATTCAAAGCCCAAAGAACCATCCTTATGAATCCCGGCATATCCTTTTTTATCGTGTTCCGCTTCCAATACCCACATTTGTTTCTGTGCAATTCGATTTCATAATTGTTGGTGTCCAGAGCGGTGATAGGTGCTTTCGATATACGGCAAATCTTCCATTGTTGCAAGCCGGATTCCACTTTCGTCAAAATGTTTTGTTTCTGGTATCATAGCAATCCAGCAATCTTCATGGTAAGAAAAGACATCAAACTGTTGCAGAATATCCGATATTTGCTCGATGTTGGTGTAAACAGCAATATATTTCTCGTCCTGAATCCAACGCATCCATAAATTGTAACATTCTTGCTCCGTCCAATTTTCCGGCAAACATCCCATGATAGAAAGCCATGGCTGATAGGTCATATCTTCTGCAATATAGAAATCATCGTCTGCATACAGGATATTGAGTCAGCCGTTGATGGCTGCATCATAATCTCGTATATAGGCAGAGATGCCTTCCCGTTCAATCAATGTATCCAGCGGCTTTATATTCGTTGATTTTATTTTCATTGATTCTTTCCTCTTGAATTTTTTCATGCCAACTTCATATATAAAAGCGGATATGGATTCCCCTATTCATCGTGGTCTGTTCTCTGATACGTTACAAAGCCTAGATGCTCATAAACAACCGCCTGCGGATTCTGTTCATTGACCGTTACCATTTGGATTCCGTACTACTGTATCCCGTATTGCACCAACTGCTTTCCAATTCCCTTTCCTCTTTCGGTTGGAGAGAGAAATAACATCTCTAACCGATTCTGTTCCGTTCCCATAAAACCAATCAGTTCATTCGATGCATTTACCGCAATAATGAGATGGCTCACGCTCTGCAATGCCTGTGGAAAATAGCTTTTTATCTGCTCACCTCTGCATCCGAAAGAAAATGATGCGTTGCCCGAACAGATGCTTCCCAGATCATCAGTAGGCGTTCTAATTGCTGTGGGGGGCTTTCCTGCAATTCATAGATGTTCATTTGATTGTACCTCATTTCTAAACTCTAAACGAAAAACAAAAGGGACTACCGCTTTTCAGCGGCAGCCCCCTGTTTTTTGTTTGTTTGCTGTTGGAAGCGAAACGAATCTTACTTCATTTCACCCGGCAACTGCTGTACATAACCTACCAGATACTGCATCAATGCATTCAGGTCATGTTCATCCAGAACCTGATCCACATTACCGCAGTCTGCATTCAAGAATGCCTGTTCATCCAGTGTTACCTTACCAGCGATTGCCTTGTTCAGAAGAACAACGTCTATGATGGTAACCTGACCGTTCACGTTTACGTCACCATACAGCGGAACCAGCGGCTTCTTGGTAGTAGTTGTAGTGGTTGTGGTAGCCTTTGCAGTCGTGGTAGTTGTAGCTGCTGTAGTTGGCTTTGCAGTGGTAGTTGTAGCCTTTGTTGTTGTGGTAGTAGCCTTTGCAGTCGTCGTTGTAGTAGTGGTTGTAGTGGTTGGCTTTGCAGTGGTTGTGGTTGTCGTAGTAGTGGTGGTTGTCGTGGTCGGCTTTGCAGTGGTTGTCGTGGTAGCAGTTGTTGTAGTGGTGGTCGGTACTGGAGTAGTTGTAGTGGTGGTCGTTGTGGTAGCAGCTGTAGTGGTGGTTGTGGTTGTGGTTGTAGTAGTAGTAGTGGTTGTAGTGGTGGTCGTTGTTGTGGTTTCTTCCGGAATCAATACGCAAATCGAACCGTCTACATAGGTTGGTTCTACGGATTTTTCATTCAAAGTAACCCATTCCAGTGCAAAACCGCCTCTGCTGTTCTTCTTTTCCTTATCGAAGTTCATCGGGAATTCATAGTAAGAACCATGTTCATCATCATGCTTCAGTGTCAAACCGTTTTCTTCTGCAATGCTCTTAACAGTACTTACATCCGGAATGTCATAATAGATGGAGAGAACGGTAGAACCATCCGGCATGCTGTCAGCTGTTGCAACTTCATTGCCATTAGCGGAAACGCCCCAAATGAGTTCCTTGTTGTTATCCATTGGCGTACCCAGATTTACCAGCGATTCTGCAAATTCATAATAATCAGAATTATATGCACCTTCGCTATTCAGCAATTTCTGTGTTGCTGCACCTTCTCCATCTGTCTGGAATGCAAAGGAAACAGCGGTTGCATCAACTGCACTATACACCTTCAGCGGAACTTCTGCAGCCTTCTGATCCGGTTCTACGAAAATCTTGTGAGAATCCACAGTGTTTCCACTTTCGTCCGTTGTTTCTTCGCCGGAAACTTCTACTCTGGTATCTACGTGGACATTTCTGTCTACATAAACACGAAGAATATTATCTTCATAAGTTGCATGATCCCGAATGCTTACGTCATGCGGACCAACCCAGTCAAGCAGTTTGCCCTTCTTGCTGTTCAGCTTTTCTCTTTCAAATACCAGCGGGAAGTCATAGTAATGATTTCCATCTTTATCTTTCTTCTCTTCCAATCCATTGTCTTTAGCGATTGTCTTTACCGCATCCTCATCCGGAACTTTATAGAACAGCGTAAGGAATGCGTCACCATCTGCAACTTCGCTTGCACTTACAACTTCGTTACCGCCGGACGGAATGCCCCAGCTCAAGCCCTTCGGATTTTCTTCCCATGTACCAAGGTTTACGAATGCATCCATTGCATCATAGGACTGGTAGGTATCACTGTTCTTATTCAACAGTGCCTGGGTTGCTGCACCCTCTCCATCTGTTTTAAATGCAATGGTAATACCAACGGTATCTTCTGCCTTATACATATTTACCGGAATTTCTGCAAGATCTTCCTGACCAGCATCAACCTCAATTATGTTACCCTCATTGATTTTGATTGCAGGACCATCGGTGACATTCATGACTACGCAGAGATTGCTGCTGACATAGTTCGCATTTACACGAGTATTGTTTGCACCAGCCCATGCAACGACGTGTCCCTTCTTGTTGTTCAATCTCTCCATATCGAATGTCAACGGGAATTCATAGTATTCAACCATTTGACCATTATATGTGCCAGTCTTCTTTTCCAATCCATTGTCTTCAGCGATTGTCTTCACTGTATCCTCATCCGGAATGTTGTAAAACAGGCTGAAAATGGATTCATCGGTAGGAATATCGCTGCCACTTACAACGAATTTGCTACCTGCATTTCCCCAACACAAGCCCTTCGGATTTTCTTCCCATGTACCAAGATTGGTAAACAAATCCGATGCATCATAACCAACATAAGCATCCTTAGTCAACAATGCCTGGGTTGCTTTATCCAGCTTAAAGCCGAAAGACAAACCACTTGTATCAGCCGGATTCTTCATGTACAGCGGGATTTCTGCCATCTGTGCCGGCTCTACAAAAATATCATCGCCGTGGTTGATGTTCAGTTCTGGCCCGTTTTCATCCGGCTTTTCTGTTGTAGTGGTGGTAACTGTAGTCGTCGTTGTCTGTGCAGTGGTTGTCGTTACATCCGAATCATCTGGTGTTACATAAACACGAATTGCAGTGTTTCCAATAACTGCACTTTCTTCATAACGAGCACCATTTGGACCACCCCAAGCAAACAACTTACCTTTTTTATTGTTCTTGCTCACTCTATCCATTTCCAGTGGGAAGTCGTAATATTCCTTACCATCTTTCTTTAGCCTTTCCAAACCATTTTCTTCTGCACATTCCTTTACGGTTTTCTCATCCGGCATGGTGTAATAAATAGTGAAAAATGGCTCGTCTGGAGAAACATCGCTTGCCTTTACAATCGCATCGGGACTAGCAGCTTTTGCAATCCCCCAGCTTAAGCCCTTCGGATTTTCCTCCCAACTACCAAGGTTGACAAACGGATCGGAAGCATCGTAGCTTTCATAGGTAGCTGCATTCAACAATGCCTTCGTTGCTGCACCTTTCCCTTTGGATACAAACGCAAAAGAAATACCTTCCGTATCTCCAGGTGCTTGCATATACAGCGGGATTTCTAAAAGACCTCCTCCTGCGGTTACTGTAATTGGCTCGTCTTTGCTGCCACTGCCAATTGTAATTGCTCCTGCATCGGCTGCTTTTGCCATCAATAACGAAGAGGCTGGAACAGCAGTTGCTGCCATTGTAACAGCAGCACAAAAAGAAATAATTTTGGTTATCTTCTTCATAGCTTTTCCTTTCTGTTCATAAACATAGATTGTATACTGTTTTCCACATACGGACTGCGGATGGTGTACGGAAGCGTCATTTTCCCGTGCGTTGCGACACAAATTGGAACGCTCCCGTACCTATCACATTTCCTTTTTTATTATACAATTTTTCCTAAAGAATCTCAAATAAATTTGTGTAAATTTTATGAGAAATTTTATTAAACAAATGTGACTAAAAAACAACTTGACAGATTTTTATTTCTCTGTTAGAATAAAATGCACGAACTTGAACAAAAGCGATGAAAGAGAAGGTGTCTAGGTTGCTAACAAACTTTTTCGTAAATCGGATGATTTCTGACCCCAAAAACATCGAAAACCCCTCTGTTCGGAAGGCTTATGGAACGCTGAGCAGTGTTGTTTGCATGGTCTGCAACATCCTGTTATTCAGTATCAAATACCTTGCTGGAAGTCTTTCTGGTTCGATTGCGATTCTCTCTGATGCGTTCAATAATCTGTCGGACTGTGCAAACTGCCTGATTACTTTTTTCGGCTATCGCATGGCGGCGAAACCTGCCGACAAGGGGCATCCGTTCGGACACGGCAGAATGGAATATTTGACTTCCCTGCTGATTGCTGTGCTCATCGCCATTATGGGCGTGGAACTGCTGCGGGATTCGTTCGATAAGCTCCGGCATCCTGCTCCTGTCACATTCCGCTGGCTGGTGCTGGGGATCCTTCTGCTTTCCATCCTCATCAAACTCTGGATGGCACTGTTTAACCAGAAGTTGGGGAAACAGTGTCAATCTTCTGCCATCCTTGCAACTGCCAAAGACAGTTACAGCGATGTGCTGGCGACAACTTCGACACTGATTGTGCTGGTGGTTTCTCGATTTACGGATTTTCCATTAGATGGGTGGATGGGGATTTTGGTTTCCCTGTTTATCTTGAAAACGGCTTATGACATTATTAAAGATACGGTCGATGATTTATTGGGAAAGCCGGCAGATGCTGCATTGGTCAAGCAGATTTGCCAGCTGATTCGCTCTCATTCCGAAATCTTAGGGATTCATGATTTAGTCATCCACAACTACGGCATGGGCAAACGAATCGGAAGCTGCCACGTGGAAGTGTCCAGTCATTCGGATTTTGTCGCCATTCACGACTTGGTGGACAACATCGAACACCAGATTCAAAACCAGCTGCAAATCAACATGACCATTCACATGGATCCGATGGAACTGGACAACGAACAGATTAATGCCTGTCGTTCCATGCTCCTGCATATTCTGCATCAACTCGACCCGCATTTACATATGCACGATTTTCGGATGGTTGCCGGCGAAACACACACCAACCTGATTTTTGACTTGGTTGTTCCATTCGATTGTGTATACAAGAACGACCAGCTGAAAGAAATGATTGAATCTGCTTTGGCAGCTCAGCCGATTCAGTACTATACAATCATTACCTTCGACCGGGAATATACCGCCATTGACTCCGAAACAGATAGTGGTGAAAATTTTTAAAAATCCACTTGACAACATCCGTCTGCCTATGGTAGAATAGAAAAAATGGCGTGGATGAGAAAGAGTAACCGTTCTACAGCTTTTCAGAGAGCCTTTGGGTGGTGGAAAAAGGCAAGCTGCACGGCGAATACATCTCGGAGCTGACTGCCTGAACCAGATTTGCAGTAGGGTTGTCCGGGTGTGCCCGTTACAGCATGCTTGAGGTCAGCTGTTTTTCTACGGCTGATGAACTGAGGTGGTACCACGGTGAATGATAACATCGTCCTCTGACAAATTCGCTTGTCAGGGGCGTTTTTTTATGCTCCTGAACAAATTTTCAGAAAGGTTGTATGAAAAACATGACAGTATTTGAAGAACTGAAACGGCGTGGCTTGATTGCACAGATGACCGATGAGGCAGAAATTGCAGAACTCATCAACACGGGAAAAGCAACATTCTACATTGGCTTCGACCCGACTGCTGACAGCTTGCACGTTGGACACTTCATGGCACTGTGCCTGATGAAGCGGCTGCAAATGGCTGGAAACAAGCCAATTATCCTGATTGGCGGCGGTACGGCAATGATTGGCGACCCGTCCGGCAAGACCGATATGCGGAAAATGATGACAAAGGAAACCATTCAGCACAATGTTGACTGCTTTAAAAAACAGATGAGCCGCTTTATTGACTTCTCCGAAGATAAGGCGATTGTGGTTAACAATGGTGACTGGCTGCTGAATCTGAACTATATTGACGTTCTGCGGGAAGTTGGTGCTTGCTTTAGCGTCAACCGGATGCTGACCCACGAATGCTACAAGCAGCGGATGGAACGGGGTCTAACATTCCTCGAATTTAACTACATGATTATGCAGAGTTACGACTTCTACAAGCTGTTCCAGGATTACGGCTGCAATATGCAGTTCGGCGGCGATGACCAGTGGGCAAATATGCTCGGCGGTACGGAACTGATTCGCCGGAAGCTCGGAAAAGATGCTTATGCAATGACCATTACCCTGCTCCTGAACTCGGAAGGCAAGAAAATGGGTAAGACCGAAAAGGGTGCTGTTTGGCTGGATGCAGAAAAGACAACACCGTACGAATTCTACCAGTACTGGCGGAATGTTTCTGACCAAGACGTCATCAAGTGCCTGAAACTGTTGACATTCGTTCCGATTGAACAAATTGAAGAAATGGAACGAACACTCGAAGGTCAGCAGCTGAATCAGGCAAAGGAACTGCTTGCTTACTCCCTGACCGAACTGGTACACGGAAAAGAAGCCGCTGACCAGGCACAGGATGCTGCAAAAGCAATCTTCACCAGCGGCAGTTCGAGCGAAAATATGCCGACAACTGCAATTCCAGCAGCAGATTTACAGGATGGCGGAATCGGCATCCTGACTTTGATGGTAAAGGCTGGACTGTGTGCCTCTAACGGTGAAGCACGCCGGTTGGTACAGCAGGGCGGCGTTTCCGTCAACAATGAAAAAGTAACAGACCCGAAGGCAATCATTCCTTTGAATGGCGAAACCATTATCAAGAAGGGCAAAAAAGTGTTCCATAAGGTTGTTGTGGAATAAACTTTTTGCACGCTTATTTTTGAAAAAACGGGAAAGCAAGCGAATTTTTGCCTTGCTTTCCTTTTTTTCTGCAATTTTTCTGCCGCTTTTCTTTGGAAAAGATGGTTTTTCCCTGCTTTTCAAAAAATTGCTTGACAAATTCCATGTGGTGTGGTATTCTATAGTTAGTCACAAATAACTGACTATTTTCATCAGTTAGTTATAACTAACTGATTCAGGATGATAATCCTATAAAAACAACAAAGAATAACTTTACACAATCCAAAACAAGGAGGATTTTATGAGCGTTGTAATTATCGGCGGAAATGAATGTATGAGCCGGAAGTATACAGATATCTGTCAGGAACACGGCTGTAAGGCAAAGGTATTTCCAAAGGAAACTGGCCCGTTGGAGAAGAAAATCGGTTCTCCGGACTTGATGATTCTGTTCACCAATACCGTTTCCCACAAAATGATTCAAGGTGCAATGAAAGCCGCAAAGAAAAACTCTGTGCCAGTTGCACGAATCCACAGCAGCAGTGCAACTGCCCTGCGGAATCTGCTGTGCGAACATTGCCCGATTTGTTCCAACTGTCAGGCAAAGGCAGAATAAACTAGATTTCCTCTACCTATCTCAATTTTATCTCACAGAAAAAGCAGCTGTCGGTTTTCCCGACAGCTGCTTTTTTCTATGTGCTTTTCTATTTACTTTGCGGCTTCTTCGGTTTCCGATGCAGAACGATGCATATTAATGCTGTCAATATCTGCAAACCGATGCAAATTCTCGGAAATGTTCCGGTCATCTGCCTGCCCAATCAATTTATCACGGTTTCGCTTTGTCACTTCTGGTTCAATATGTCGGCTTGGGCCACCCACGCATCCGCCAACACACGCCATACCTTCTACAAAGTCTGCTGGCAATCTGCCCAGCTTCATCAGCAGCAAAGCTTTCTTACATTCTTCTGCCCCATTGCACTTATGAACATTGACTTCTTCGGTAAAGCCCTGTTCTTTCATGCCCTCCAGAACGGCTGCGGTGACACCACCGCTATCACCGAACCGCTTTCCGAATACGCTGCCGTCCTGCTGCTCGTTCGGCTCTGGCTTCAGCGTAACGCCCTTTGCACGGATAATGGCACGAATTTCCCCGAACGTCAATACATAGTCCGCATTTCCTTCCAGCCGCTGTTCCAAAACTTCGCTCTTCTTTGCAACACAGGGCCCAATAAAGACCGTAATCGTTCCCGGATGCTCTGCTTTCAGCTTTCGAGATACCGCACACATCGGGGAAACCGTTGTAGAAACATTCTCTTTCAGCATCGGATAATGCTTTTCAATCATATTTACAAATGCTGGACAACAAGAAGTTGTCTTCTTCTTGCCCTCCTGATACGCTTCCATCCATTCTGCTGCTTCTGCGTTGGCGGTCATATCTGCACCCAATGCCACTTCCACCAAATCGGCAAATCCGACCTGCTGCAGGGCTTCTCTCCAGCTGGCAATGGTAATACCATCCCCAAACTGCCCTTCTGCACTCGGGGCAATCATTGCAACGACCCGCTTTCCAGCAACCAATGCCTTTACGACATCTACCAAAAATGCCTTGGAACTAATCGCTCCGAATGGGCAGCTATGAATACAGTGCCCGCACTGAATGCATTTGCTCTCGTCAATCTGACAGACACCATATTCATCCATCGTCATTGCATTCACTGGGCAACTCCGCTTACATGGTCGGATCAAGTCTGCAATCGCATTGTACGGACAGGCTTTTGCACATTTTCCGCATTCTTTACAGAGCGATGGGTTAATATGTGCCCGTGTTCGTCCAATATCAATCGCACCAAATCGGCAGGACTGCTGACACGCTTTTCCCATGCATTTCTGACAGTTATCTGTGACAACATAACGGGAAATCGGACATTCTTCACAGGCTGCCCGAACAACCTGTACCACCAAATTATTTGGTGCACCTTCTACATTTCTGCCCTCTGCCAAACGAACCCGCTGCCGCACAATTTCTCGTTCTTTATAAACGCAGCAACGATATTTTGCCGTTGGACCTGGCATCAATCGCAATGGCAATTCGTCTTTTTCTTCTTCAAATTTTCCGGCGAAAACCAGTTTTGCAACTTCTTCTAAGATTTCATGTTTAATTTTGACAATGGTTGCGTCATTCGTAGCCATAGTTTCACTCCTCTGGGTCTGATTGCTTTTATCCATCCGCTTTTTCTATGAAATTCTGCCAAATTTCATAAAACCAGTTCTATGTACAGTATACTCGTTTTCTGGCTATTTGTCAAGCAAGTTCTCAACGCAGCAAAACCCGTCAAAAAATCTGAATTTTTCCCAAAAATCAACAGATTTCTACATGGAAAAGCGGTTCTTTTCCGAAGTTATTGAAAATAAGATATAAAAAGTTTAGAAATCCACAGTAAAAGCAGCAATAAAATCGTGATAGAATAAAGATAAGCATAAAATAATGCAGATGAAACAAAACTAAATTCGACTTTAATTAGGAGTGAAAAAACGCCTTGATCATCGACTTTGTGAATTATACGCTCTATCATCCCGGTGCAGAAGCATCTATTTTATTTCATCTACATGAATATGGACTGCGTGTTCCTCGGTTTTTTTGTATTCCGGAACAATACGAACCAGAAGAACTGGATGCCTATTTTGCCATGCACTTTCAGGATGTCTTACAATATCATGTTTGGATGACGGCAACCATTGTCGTTTCTGAAAATAAAACTGACCGAACCGAATGGATACCCAATTGTAAAGCGGACTTACCTGTTTATACGAACGTCAAAAAATATGCTCTATACCGCAACATTGAACGGATTTTAGAAAGCCGGGAATCCTATCGGCAGAAAATTGCAGCAGCAGAATCTGTTTCGCCGGAACAGGTGCAATTTCATATTATCATTCAAGAAGCAAGAGCATTTACAGAGTTTGCCGTTCTGAATACCATTCAGCAAGACGGCATTCTGAACGAAACCCAAATTCAAATTGGCTGCGGCTGGGATAGTGAACTGGTTTGGAACGATACGCCTACTATTACGATGTGCTATCACAACACCGACCAACTTCTCTACTATGGACTGCCAGCCGGCACGACCCCTCCAGAAGATGATTTTCTACGGAAACTGGAAAAGGCAGCTCAAATTCTATTTACCAAGTTTGACGTGCAAATGCAGATTTCCATTTTTGTTGACCCGGAAAGCCACCATTTATTCGCTCTAACTGTTCGGCAAACAGCTCTCCCCAGTGAGGAAAGCATTTTATTTGACAGCCGCAGCATTTTAAGTGCATTCTACCCCACCACTTGCACCCCGTTGATGGGCAGCTATATGCAAAATATGTATAACCATGTGATTCATAGCTTTTTTAAAACAACCCTGCACTTATTTGACCGCCCCTATTCCGTTTCCGATGATATGGATGATATTGTCATTTATATCAATGGCAGACTTTATTTCTGTGTGGAACATTGGAACAAATTGCTGTATTATTTTCCAACTTTCCGAAAGAAGCAGAGTTTTAAAAATGTCTATGCCCTGCTCCACGACCGAGATGGAATCCGTTCGTGGATGGTGCACCGCTATATTGAATATATCGGAAGACGATTGATGCATTCCGATTTTAAAGCGGTACAAGAGAAATTACAGCTGCTGGAAAATCGGGTGCAAATCTATCAATCCTATGACCTCTCCCGAATGTCCCTGTCAGAATTGAATCAATATTACAAACGCTTTCAAAATACCAACATTGCTTGCTGGCACTATACATTGCTGAGTGTGCTGAACAGCCGGATTTCCATTCAGCATCTGAAAAAAAGCCTGCGGAAAGCACATCCGGATTTGCCATCTGGGATTCAATATCAATACGCTGCCGATATGCTCCCGATGCCGGACTGGGCAGGAAAAAAACTACAGAAAAAAATCCGGTGCACACAAAAATCCGAAACCTATCGAAAGCAATTCCTGAAATTACAAGACCAACTGGTAAAATTGCTGGCAGAGTTGTTCTTAGCTGCCGGAAACCGCTTGTATGAAGCCGGTGCGATTTCAGATGTCGATGATGTGCACTATCTGGTTTTAAAGGAAGTCTTAGCCTCTATGGAAGACCCCTCCATTCAGTGGAAAGACAATCGTTCCGCATGGCGGAGAGAAGCTTACCGCTGGTATTTAAATCTCCCCAACTATACAGAAATGGTACTGCAAAAGAAATGCATTGGGCAGCAGGAAGAACCGTTGACACACATGGTTTTCCCGAGCGGCAGCGGAAAAACGCAAGGTCGTCCTTGCATGCCCGGACTTTCCAAAGGAGATATTCTCATCTACGACGGAAAACAGCCGCTACCCGAAGAACAGGCTGCCGGAAAAATCATCATCACAGCTCATCTCTCCAAATTTCTGTTATCCCTGCCATTAAAAGGTTTGATTTTGGAAGAAGAGTTGACTTGTGAACAGGTATCCACACAAGCAAATCCACGGGTATGCTTTCCGGTACTATCTGGCGTGCGAGGTGCTTGCAGCTTATTCCAACACACCCAGCAAATCTATTTGAATGGATGGACAGGCGAAATCACTGCCAGCCGAGAACAAACCTCCGAAAAAACAAAAACTCTCTGGTCAGAATATCGTTCCAGACATCAATAAGAAAAAATCCATCCGGTTGCCTGTTGAAATACGGCAGCCGGATGGATTTTTTATATGAAATGCTGAACAATCAATGCTATAATCGTAACCAAAATAGACAGTCCCACAATTGAAACACAACAGATACAATATATGTTGTCTGCTTTTTCCTGTTCCTTTGTCCTTTGTTTTGCATCTTTGGAATTTATTGTTGTTTGTCCCTGTTTGTGCTCCTCTTTTTCCATGTCCTGCAAGACTTGACAGGTAACTGCTAACTTTACAAAATCTTTGCCGTTATAATGAAACGGCTTATATGGTTTATAATCCATCTGTAGTTCCTCCTTTTAGGGCTTGGTTTGTGTGTTCCAATTTCTCCGGAAGAATAATTCCCGATACTGTTTCGGAGTCTTTCCCATCTCCTTTTTAAAAATCTGAATAAAATGGCTCTCTGAACTAAAACAGAGATAGTTTGCAATCTCTGCACAGGAATAATCCGAAAACTTCAGCATATTTCCGGCTGCCTCTACTCGTTTCTTTCGGATGTAATCGCTAATCGTAAGCCCCATTTCTCTATGAAACAGCTTGGACAAATGGGACGGGCTGAGGTGCACTTCCTCCGCCAATGCTTGCAGCGTGATTTTAGTATGTAAGTGGTCATAGATGTAATCCAACACCACCAAAACTGGTTTTGGATATCGTGGCTTCTTGTGAATTATCTGCATTCGCTGCGTAAAGTCATCAATCACCTGTTGGTGCAGCACGCTTATTTCCTGCTCTTTTTGGCAGCGGTCAGCACTGCGAATATAAATATCACTGAGATTGAATGCTTCTTCCATCTCCATGCCACCCTCAATACAATAACGGGTCAGAAATGCAACGGTGATAATAAAATGATAGGTCAAATTTCGCAGTGGGTTTTGACTGAGTGTTCCCATCTTGTCGCTATCCAATGGCTTAAATAATCGGTGGACAGTTTCCAGATTGCCCCGTTGAATGGCTTTAAAAAACGCCATTTCCCGATCATATGCCAGATGTGAAACTTGATACTCCCGATTTAAAAATGCAACATGTGTCAACTCTTTTTCAATATCCATGGCGTTCCTGCCCCCCCTTTTTCCTCATTATAGCATATCTTTTCGGAAAACGCAATCAAAAACACGACAAAAATCTGATAAAAATCACCATTATATGATATAAAAGCAAGAAAAATTGTGCTATATTAGTAGTAATGAAAGCATTCTCATGCACAAATTTTATTCAGATTTGATAAATCTCATCGGTCTTTATCGTTCAAAGGAGGATTTTTTATGCATCGTCACATTTTTCAAAAAAGCCTTGCAGCCATCGCTGCAGGTGCTCTGGCAGTCACCAGTCTTGCTGTGCTGCCCTCATTTTCTGCTTCGGCAGCAACTACCATTTTATCTTCGGATTTTTCCAATGGTTCTTCCGGCTGGTCAACCTACAAGGCAAGCGGCGGAAGCTGCTCGATGGGCGTAGAAAATGGAAAATTGGCATTGACCGTCAATAGTGTTGGCACGCTGAACTATTCCGTACAAGTCGGCTATGATGTTGTACCGCTCTATCAAAACGGTGTTTATCGCTTGAAATATGATATTTCTTCTACCGAAGATTGCACCGTTGAACAGATGATTCAGCAGAATGGCGGAACGTATCAGTCTTACACTTGGAAAGGCTTAGATCTGACCGCTGAAACACAGACAGTAGACTACACCTTCACCATGAAGCAGGAAACCGACATCATGTCAAAACTGGTTTTCAACTGCGGCTATGAAGGAAAAGATGTTGCACCGCATACTATTTATCTGGACAACGTATCTTTGGAACTGATTGATGATAGCAAGGTTGACTATACTTCATTTCAGCCATACGAACCGTCTATTATAACAGATCAGGTCGGCTATCAGCCAAACAGCAAGAAAACAGCGGTGTTCCGAGATGTAACCAGTGAAACAACCTTCTCCGTTGTCAATGCAGACACCAAACAGACTGTTTACACCGGAACATTATCCGACAGCATCAACAATTCCCCTGCAAGAGAAACCGAATGGACAGGTGATTTTTCTGCTGTTACAGAACCAGGGTCTTATTATATCACTTGTGGCGATTTAGACCAATCTTACACCTTTACCATTTCAGATAGCGTTTATGACACGCTCTTGACCGACTCTGTAAAAATGTTGTATTTGCAGCGATGTGGAACGGAAATTGAAGATGACACTTTTGGGCATGTTGCCTGCCACAACACAAAAGCAACGATTTATGGCACATCTGAAACTATTGATGTAAGCGGCGGCTGGCACGATGCTGGCGACTATGGACGTTATGTTGTTCCGGGAGCAAAGACTGTTGCCGACCTGCTCTATGCATATGCTGCTTCTCCGTCCTCTTACGGCGATGCAACCGGCATTCCGGAGAGTGGCAACGGTGTTCCGGATATTCTGGACGAAACCCGGTACGAACTGGAATGGATGCTGAAAATGCAGGATGCAAAATCCGGCGGTGTTCACCACAAAGTCACCTGCGAAAATTTCCCAGGCTATGTGATGCCGGAAAACGAAACAGATGCCTTGATCGTAACGCCGATCACAACCACAGCAACTGCGGATTTCTGTGCTTCCATGGCAATGGCATATGAATTCTATCAGGATGTTGACCCGAATTTCGCCAACACCTGCCTGAATGCAGCAAAGAAAGCATGGGATTTCTTAGAAGAAAATCCGAAACTCATCTATGAGAATCCGGAGGATATCACTACCGGTGCTTATGAAGATACCAGCGATACGGATGAACGCTACTGGGCAGCGATGCAGATGTATCGGGCAACTGGGGATGAATCTTATCTGCAAAACTTTATCGGTTCTGCTGCGAAAACTGGCATGGACTGGTCAACAGTCGGCGACTATGGCAACATTGCCATTCTGACTATGGCAAATCCGAATCAAACCATGTATGCAAAGGCAAAGAAAGCCGTTTTGAAAGAGGCTGACCAGTTTGTTTCTACTGCAAAATCCAGTCCGTATGGCGTTTCCGTTGTTAATTTCAACTGGGGCAGCAATATGACGGTTGCCAATGCTGGTGTAATTTTAGGGCTGGCTTATCAGCTGACCGATGATACTTCTTATTTAAATGTTTCTGCATCAAACTTGCATTATCTGCTCGGCAGCAATCCGATCGGAGAATGCTTTGTCACTGGATTTGGTACAGTTTCCCCGCAGAATCCGCATCACCGCCCATCTATGGCGAAAAAACAGGCAATGCATGGCATGGTAGTCGGCGGTGTCAACTCCAACTTAGAGGACAGTGCTGCAAAGGCATATTTGGCAACCACTGCCCCTGCAAAATGCTACGTTGACCACTCCGAAAGCTATTCTACAAACGAAATCGCAATTTATTGGAACTCTCCGCTCACCTATTTGATTTCCCTGAACAACGCAAATACGGGCAACACTGGAACAGTCGGCGATGTCAATCAAGATGGTGCTGTCAATGTTGCAGACGTGATTCTGCTGCAAAAATACTTGATTCGCAAGGCAACATTGACCGCTGAACAAGGTGTTAATGCCGATATGACAAAAGATAATATCGTTAATGTTGTAGACCTCTGTCTGTTAAAAAAGAACGTGTTGAAAAACAATTCTAAACCAAGTCAGCCAGAAAAGCCAGACAATCCTTCTACTAACGAACCTGATCCAAATGCAACGATGTACGCAAACTTCCGAGCAGGTTCTACCAAAGAATTTATCGCTTCCGATGGCTGGACAAACGGCAACCCGTTTGACTGCGTCTGGAAAGCTTCCAACGCAACCTTCAAAGACAACGCTTTGAATCTGACCATTGACAAAGACTCTACTGGGCAATATCATTACACCGGTGCAGAATACAGAACCAATGATTTCTATTCCTATGGCTACTATGAAACTTCCATGAAGGCAATCAAAAATGACGGTGTTATTTCCTCATTCTTCACCTACACTGGGCCAAGCGACAACAACCCGTGGGATGAAATTGACGTGGAAGTTCTCGGCAAGGACACCACAAAGGTACAGTTCAACTACTACACCAACGGTGTAGGCAACCACGAATATATGTACGATTTGGGCTTTGATGCTTCCGAGGGCTATCACACCTATGGCTTTGACTGGCAGAAAGATTCCATTACTTGGTATGTAGACGGAAAGGCAGTTTACAAGGCAACCTCCGACATTCCATCCACACCGGGCAAAATCATGATGAATGTATGGCCGGGCATCGGTGTTGACGACTGGCTCAAGCCGTTTGACGGCACAACACCGCTGACTGCAAAGTATCAGTGGGTGACTTATAACGAAAACGGTCACAAGTAATTGCTTTCTTCTTGCGTGCAGCCCTCCCATAAAACAATTGCTGCACGCAGTGTTTCTGATTTATTCTCCAAAAAATCCCGATACAGTTCCATTCAAATCTGTATCGGGATTTTTTTATTTCTTATTCGATTTCCCAGAGAATCCAGTCGCCTTCGTTCCAGTTCTGGTTCAGCAAAACAGCATCCGCAATTCTTGTCCAATGCTCTTCGCCGTCTTCTGTTCGCAACAGCACTTGATCCATCGGTTCTTCCCCCTCTGGAATGCCCTCGCAGCCGTGATCCTCTTCATAAATCGTGATAATTTGATAGCGTTGTTTCATCGCTGTTCCTCCGGTTTGATTGCTCGCAGCTGCTGCATCAGCTGTTCTGGCTCTTCTGCCTGCATCCAATCTGACATCATACAGATGCCATCCGCACCAACTGCCTGCACCTGTGCAGCGTTCTGTACATGAATGCCACCGATTCCATAAACCGGAATAGAAACTGCTTGTTTGATTTCCTGCAAAAAGGAAAGTCCTCTCGGCGGTAAATCCGGTTTGCAGGCAGTTGAAAAGACATGCCCGGCAATCACCCAGCTTGCTCCAACCTGCTCCGCTTGTTTTGCTTCCTCCAACTTGTGGACAGAAACCCCAAACGGTACAGACCATACACTCGCCTGCTCTAACTGCGAAACGGAAACCTGCACAGGCAAAGATAGGTGTTCTGCTACAGAAATCTGATGATTACAAATCAGCTGCACGCCCTGCCCCTGACAAATACGCTGTACTTGCTCCGCCAACGCCTGATATGCGGTTTTAGAAAGCTGTTTCTCTCGCAAAATCATCGCATCTGGCTTTGCAGAAGCAATTTTCTGCAACTGCTGCAAATAATCGCCCTTACAGAGGGCTTGATTCGTTACACAGAGTATTTTCATAGCAAATTCGTGTTGATGTAGTCGGTATAAACCGGCTGCATACCCTGTTCCAGAATGGCTTGATGAATTTCAGCAAGACTTCTGCCGTCTGAAATTTCAAACTGTGCATCGCCCTTTTGCTCTTCTTCCGTATGACCACCGATTCCGACATTGACACCAGCGGAAATCTTTGTTGCACTGATTGGCAACACATGGTCTCGAAAACCTGCCCGTTCTCGGGTAGAAATCGTAATGCTGGCAAACGGCAGGAAAATCCGAACCGCCAGCATCATTTGCAGGAGCTGCGTTTCATGAACATCATTTTCTTCTGTTTTTTCGTGGTTCTTATATGGTCGCAGCCGTGGGAACGACATGGCAATTTCAGCGTGCGGATACTTCTTTTGCAGCAGATATGCATGATATCCGGCTGCAAACATATCGCTCCGGAAGTTGCTCAAGCCCAGCAATGCCCCAAATCCAACGCCACGCATACCGCCTAAAATTGCCCGTTCCTGTGCATAGAATCGGTATGGCATACAGCGTTTTGCTCCAGCCTGATGCATCTTTTCATAGCAGTCTAAATGGTAAGTTTCCTGAAAGACGGTTACAAAATCCGCCCCGCACTGATTCAAATACTGGTATTCATCGACATTCAGCGGATAAACTTCCAGTCCGATGGTCGGGAAATACTTCTTCGCAATCTGTACCGCATTTCCGATATATTCCACGCTGGATGCAGAACGGCTTTCGCCTGTCAGCAACAGCACTTCTCGCATATCGGTCTTTGCGATTGCCTGCATTTCTTTTTCGACTTCTTCCATGTTCAAATGACTGCGGTGAATCTTATTCTTGCAGTTAAATCCGCAATAAACACACTCATTCTCACAATAATTGGAGATATAAAGCGGTGTAAACAGCTGTACGCAGTTGCCGAAATGCTTTTCCCGTTCTCGCTTTGCCTTTTCTGCCATCTGTTCCAGAAATGGCTGTGCTGCGGAAGAAAGCAAGGCTGCAAATTCCTGTACGGTACAAGTTGTGCTTCGCAGGGCAGCCTGCACCTCTTTTGCTGTGTAAGTTGTCTGTTCAAATGCCTGCATGGCAGTTTGAACTTCTTCAAACATCTGAGAATCCAGCTGCTGCATGTGCGGCTGGTAGGTCATCGGGTCGTAAATGGTACGCAAATGAAACTTCCCCCTTAATCCTGCAAAAATCCAGTCAATGGGCTGGATGCTTCTGCACCTTTATCCAAAACTCTGCCCAACTTCGACAGATATGCCAGCCGTCCCGCTTCAATGGCAAGGCGGAAAGCCGTTGCCATTGCGGCACAATCTCCGGCAGTTGCAACGGCAGTATTTGCCATAACCGCAGCAGCACCCATTTCCATAGCTTCACACGCCTGAGAAGGTGCACCAATGCCAGCATCTACAATGATTGGCAGCTTCATTTCATCAATTAAAATGCGAATAAAGTCTTTTGTCCGCAAGCCCTGATTGCTGCCAATCGGTGCACCGAGCGGCATAATGGCAGCCGCACCGGCATCTTCCAGCTTCCGAGCAGCCACCAAATCCGGATACATATACGGCAGGACAATAAAGCCTTCTTTTGCAAGCTGACGGGTTGCCCGAATCGTTTCTTCGTTGTCTGGCAGCAGGTACTTTGTTTCGTGAATGATTTCTACCTTTACAAAATCACCGCAGCCCAGTTCTCTGGAAAGCCGTGCAATCCGAATGGCTTCTTCTGCATTTCTTGCACCAGATGTATTCGGCAGCAGGGTAATATTTTTCGGCAGAAAATCCAAAATGTTTTCTTTGCTGTCTGCGTTGGCACGCCGCAGAGCAATCGTTGCAATTTCGCTGCCGCCGTATTCCATAACGGTTTGAATCAGGGACAGGGAAAACTTTCCCGAACCCAAAATAAAACGAGAATGGAACGGATGTCCGCCCAACATCAACACATCATCTTCATATTCTTTTTTCTGCATGGAACTTCCTCCTATTTTGTTTTCGAGGACTGACCGCCGCCCATAAAGTGAACGACTTCCAGTACATCGCAATCTTGCAGCATGACTTCCGCATAAGTTGCCTTCGGCACAATTTCCTCATTCCGCTCCACTGCAATGGTACGGAGGTCGTAGTGCTGTTCCAGCAAAAACGCTTGCAGGGAAATGGGTGCGTTCAGCGGGATTTCTTTTCCATTGACACGCATCGGTGACAACTCCTTTTCTATGATAATGTTTGCAAATAGACAGAAAAAGGGCTGCACCCGCAGGTGGTGCACCCCATTTTTTGAAAGCTATGTTGCTATGTTTCAGTATAGCAGATTTTTTGGCATTTGTCAACTGTTTCAATTTTGTATTTAGGTTTTGTGTTTGGTGGCATTTGGGAAAACCATCTTGCAGATGGTTCGGCAGATACGCTTTGCTGTCTGCCTGTGTGCTGTTCGCCAGTGGTTACGTTTTCCGAATTGGTTATGAGTCTTTCTTAGATTTCGGTTTGTCTGAATTTTCTATGCTCTTAGAATGGCGAACAGCATTTTCATATATTCCTCTTAGATTTCAATATCATCTAATCAATACGTCTGTTAAGGGGGACAGCTTGTCCCCCCTTAACAATCCCTCTCCGCCGAGCTGAGCCAGCTCGACCGCAGTTCCGCCTACGGCGGTTTTTACTTGCTCTCTTGATAGTAAACACTGCCACCGATAAATTCCCTTACCAACGCAGTTTCTGGAATCCAGTCCAGCGAAAACGGCACTTGCTCTTCCAAAATCGCTTTTAATTCCGGTATTGTTCGTGCAATCGAAACTGCCTCCGGAATCTGTTCCAATACAGCTGTATAGGCAAAGGTTTCATAGGGCAAAAATGTATTGACTTCATACTGTGCCAAGGAACGATACGGTGTAATAAAGGTGTCTTCTCCTGCCTGCACAGTGTGATGCATCCGAATTGTTTCCGTCAACGACCGCTTCCGGTATTTCAAGTCCCGAATCATCCGCCGCAGCAATCGAATATAAGTCGGCGGAATCAACTGGTCATGATCTGTCCGCAGAGCCGTTTGTACATTGACATAACACCGTGCAGCATCGTGGTCAGAAAGTGTAATCACCGATGGATTCAAAGCGTGAATGCCCTCTAAAATGACCAATTCTTCCGGCTTCCGCTGCAAAATTCGCCCCGACGGTACACGGCTGGAAATCCGGAAATCATATCTCGGCAGCTCCACTGGTTCGCAATCTCGAATGGCTTTCAATTGCTGATTTAAAAACGGAATATCCACCCGTTCCGGTGATTCTAAGTCAAATTCTCCAATCTCTGCAAGCTTTAACTGCTCTGGGGTAATGCTTTTAAAATAGTGATCCATGGAAAGCGTATGCGTTTCCAATCCCATTCCATCCAGAATGGATTCCAGCATCATGGCGGTAATGGTCTTTCCAGAACCAGACGGCCCAGATAATAAGATGATGGGGCAGGTTCGCCGATGTTCTGCAATTTCTTCTGCAATGGTGCGAAGTTGTGCCCAGTGCTGCTGTTCCATTTGTGTGATCCATGCCTGTGGATGTTCCAACAGAGCAACTTTTAAGTCGGAAAGAAAAATTGTCTGCATAAACTCGTACTCCTTTTTCTGATATGGATTTCTTGCAAAGTCATCTTGAAATAAGTCTTATCATACCATATTTTTCTTTTTTTCGCAACTCTTTTTTGTGCATTTTCTATAAACATTGTCGGGCAAGTCAGCCTTACGGAATAGCAGCAAAATACCAAGCAAGTTTGGAATCGCCATCAATCCATTTGCAAGGTCGGAGAATGTCCAGATGGTTGACAGCGTTCCCACTGCTCCCAATCCCCCTGCAAAGCAATATGCCCAGCGATACCAGCGAACGCCCCGTTCTCCGCCCAAATATCGAACGGCAACTTCTCCGCAACAACACCAGCCAAGCAGTGTTGCCAAGGCAAACAGGGCAATCATCCATGACAGCACAGACTCTGCTCCAACACCAAACACACTGGAAAAGGCTGCTGCAATCCCAGAGATGCCATCTGTTCCAGATGTTCCGGTGCAGAGCAACACCAGAGCCGTCACCGTACAGCAAAGCATTGTATCTACAAACACTTCTACCATACTCCACATTCCCTGCTGCCCGTGCACAGCATCTACCGCATGACTGTGAATCATGGCACTGCTGCCAAGCCCTGCCTCATTCGAGAACACCCCATGCCGCAGACCAGCAGACAACACTGTCCCCAGCGTTCCGCCGCCAACGGCTGCCGGATGCCATGCTGCATGAAAAATTGTTGCAAATGCCGTTCCCAGCTGTCCGGCATGCTGTACCAGCACAATCACAGCTGCCAACAGATATCCACCCGATAAAATCGGCATGAGAAATTGTGTCACCGTTCCAATGGTACGCATTCCGCCCAACACCGTTCCCAGCAACAAAATCGTTACTCCAACCCCTGTCCAAATCGGCGGAATGTGACAGCCTTGCTCCAGTGCAGCAGCAGCGGCACTGCTCTGTGTCATATTTCCCATGCCAAACGATGCCAACACACAAAATACGGCATAAAGCCCTGCCAAAATCGGACTTCGCAAGCCATTTTTCAGATATGCCAATGCCCCAACTGCATGTTCTTCTGCTTCCGAACGATACCGCACCGCCAATACATTTTCAGCATAGGTCAGCATCATGCCCAAAAATCCAGATACCCACATCCAAAAAACTGCCCCTGCTCCGCCAGCGGAAATGGCTGCTGCAACACCGACAATGTTTCCCGTTCCCATGGCAGCTGCCAACGCTGCGGAACACGTTTTCCATTGTTCTGCACCGTCTTCCCGACGGAACAGTCTGCCGAACGTCTGTCGGAAAATCATACGGATTCCAAAAATCTGAAAAAAATGCGTGCGAATACTGAGAAACAATCCTGTTCCCAGCAGCAAGACCAGCAATCCACTGCCCCAAACCCATGTATTCAGCTGTTCCAGCATAAAGCCGTCCTCCGTATTTTCATAAAATCGACAGACCTTTCATAAACAGGCTCTTGACGATATTGCTAAAATGGTTATAATAATATTATACACTTGTTGCTAATTGTATGCTGCATTTTCACAAAACGGAGGTTCTTATGAATCATCTACAAAAAAGCTATCGTCCTGACCCCCACGCACAATATCTACTACAGCTACTTGCCCTGCCGACTGCATTGGTTTTAATCGCAGCCATTCGCTATGTGCTAAAAATTGTCCCGGCTGGCATTGTCAACCTCATCTGTTTGCTATTGCTATTGGCTGCTCTGCTGGGCATCTTTATTTTACTGCCATTCTGGTTTCGCAATACTCGCTATATCATTACAGAACAAGACATCATCTCAATATCCGGCATTTTTATCCGGCGAGAAAAACGCATGCGGCTGCGTGCTCTGCAATGCAGCACCATTGTGCAAACGCCGTTCTGCAAATATACGGGAATGACTTTTCTGCCACTGCACGCCTACGGCAGCACGCTGATTCTGCTATTTCTCAAAAAAGAGGATGCAGCGGAACTCTGTATGCGATTTGCAGATTTATTTTACCTTGCTGCACAGGAGGAATCTCATGCTCCATGAACACCCCATCAAAATCCTGCGATACACGGCAAAAAACCTCTGGCTGTTGATTTTTCCGCTGCTGCGTTCTGCACACTTCTTTCCATTCTCTGCGAAAGAAGTTGCTGCTTGGCTGCATGGTTCTTGGTTTGACCTGCTCATCTGCGTGTTGATTTTGACGTATGGTGCAATTCGCTGGTACTTCTGCGGATTTATGTATAACACGGAAGTCATCCGCCGGCAAAGCGGTATCCTGCTGAAACGGGAAACCGAAATTCCCTGCTCCAGCATTACTTCTGTAACGGAAGAACACGCATTTTTTCTGCGACCGTTCGGGGCGGTTCGAGTTTCGATTCACACGGGAGCGGAGGACATCGCCGGAGCAGATATGCAGCTAGTCTTATACAAAGCAGATCTGGCTGCCATTCGGCAAGTCATTCCGCTGCTGCGACCTGCTTCAGACGTTAAAATGCATCGACCACATACTTCCCGATTGCTGTTATTTTCGTTTCTCTTCTCCAGTAGCTTATCCGGGGCAGTTTATGCAGCAGCGATTTTTTTTCAAGGTGGTCGAATTACCAGAGATTTGCTCGAAGAATTGCAGGCAGAAGAAATTCTCATGACGCTGACCGACCAAGCAGCCGCCTATTTTAAGGGCATTCCACGCCTTGCTATTACCATTTCCATCTTGATTTTGTCGGCATGGCTGATTTCTTTTATTGGAAATTTGCTTCGATACAGCCGATTCCGATTCTATGCAGACCGAAAAGCATTTTCCGTTCATCGTGGACTGATTTCCCCGTATCGCTATCGCCTGCGGAGAGGGGCAGTCAATTACATCGACATTCGGCAAAATCTCATGATGAAGTTATTGCATCTGATGTCGGTTCATATCAGCTGTCCGGGCTATGGCAATCAGAAAAACGAACTGCCCGTATTAATGCCCTTGCTGCAAAAATCGCATGCAGACCGCTTTTTACAACCGTTGCTCAAACAGCAGCCAAATGTCATTGGAAAAAATAAACCGAAACAACCGTTCAATTTGTTTCGGTTCTGGCTTTTTATCTGGCAGCCGTTGTTCTTGCTGGGCATTGTATTGGTACTGATTGCGTTGGCACGCTATTTTTTCTATCCGATTTATGTGCGATTTTCATTTTTGGGCTGGATGTTGGTTTTCCCCTGCGTCTGGTTTCTACTCATTCGGATTGTTTCTGCGATGCGAACCCGTATGTGGCTGGAAGACGGAAAACTTTATCTGCATTATAGCAGTGGCTTTGTCTTTCATACCATTGTTGCCCCGGCAACCAACATTGCCAGCATTCAAGTAACCCGTACAAAAACGGGCAGAAAATGCGGTCTTTGCAATGTATTCTTCTACTTACAGGGAAAAACCATGCACCGCCACAAATTGACGGGCGTATCCGAAAGCGTTTGGCAGCAGATTCTCGCCGAACTCGAACAAATGAAAGACCTTTAAACGCATACAAAAAGAGCAGGGATTCTCTATTTTGAATCCCTGCTCGTTTGTTTTTTGTAAGAATTATTTTATTCCTGTTCCGGCAGATTCTGTTCTTCGGAAGAAGATTCCGGCTGCGGTGGTGCTGTCGGCTGTTCTTCAAATGCAGATGCTTCCATCTTACCTTGCATCAGCTTTTCAAAGTCTTCCCGCTCAATCTTTTCGTGCAGAATCAAGTACTTTGATAACAAATGCAGCTGATCCATATGTGCCTGCAACAAAATGGTTGCTTTCTGGTAAGCAGTTTCTACGATGTTGCGTACTTCGTCATCAATTTCTCCAGCTACCCGATCAGAATAATCTCTGGAAGAACCCAAGTCCTTTCCTAAGAACACTTCGTTCTGGTCGTTGCCATAGACAATTGGCCCGAGCTTCTTGCTGAAGCCATAACGAGTTACCATCTTCCGAGCGGTTGCGGTTGCCCGTTCCAAGTCGTTGGATGCACCTGTTGAAATGTCATCCAAAACCAACTGTTCTGCAACACGACCGCCCAGCAAGGTAACAATGTTTTCTTCCATTTCTGTCTTGCTGACAAAGGATTTATCCTGTTCCGGCAGGGACATTGTATAGCCGCCTGCCATCCCTCTCGGAATGATGGAAACCTGATGCACCTTGTCCTGATGGTCGCAATAATATGTGCAGACCGCATGACCTGCTTCGTGATAAGCGGTCAGCCGCTTTTCCTTTTCGGAAACCTTATGCGACTTCTTTTCCGGCCCTGCAATGACCTTGATGGTCGCTTCCTGAATTTCCTGCATGGTAATCGCACGCTTGTTCTGGCGAGCTGCCAGCAAGGAGGCTTCGTTGACTAAGTTTTCCAAATCTGCACCTGTAAAGCCAACTGTGGACTTTGCAATCGTTGCCAAGTCTACATCCGGTGCAAGCGGACGTTTTTTCGTATGCACACGCAGAATAGCCTCTCTGCCCTTTACATCCGGATAGCCAACAACAATTTGACGGTCAAACCGACCCGGACGCAACAACGCTGGGTCGAGAATATCTCTCCGGTTGGTGGCTGCAATGACAATGACATTATCTTTTCCAGTAAAGCCATCCATTTCTACCAGCAACTGGTTCAAGGTCTGTTCCCGTTCATCGTGTCCGCCACCCAGTCCAGCACCTCTGTGCCGACCAACTGCATCAATTTCATCTATGAAAATGATGGACGGAGCATTTTTCTTTGCCTGTTCAAACAAGTCCCGCACACGGGATGCACCAACACCGACAAACATTTCTACGAAATCCGAACCAGAAATAGAGAAGAATGGGCAGCCTGCTTCTCCGGCAACCGCTCTTGCCAGCAAGGTTTTCCCCGTTCCCGGAGGTCCCAGCAGCAGAACACCCTTCGGGATTCTTGCCCCAATTTCGGTGTATTTCTTCGGGTTCTTCAGGAAGTCTACAATTTCTTCGAGTTCGTGTTTTTCTTCATCTGCTCCGGCAACATCCGCAAATGTTGCCTTTCGGGTGTTTGCCTGATTCTTGATATTTGCCTTGCCAAAAGACGTATACTTTCCGCCGCCATTTGCCTGCCGCATCATAAAGACAAACAGCAGAATGCCCATAATCAACAGCAAAATCGTTGGCAGCAGCGTCCAAATCCAAGACGAATCTTTTACCTTGTAGTAGTCCATTTGCAGTGGTGCATCTGGATGTTTGGCATTATATTCCTGTCGATAATCCTTCACATCATCCAGAAAGCCACTGATATACGGCACTTCATAGGTGATGGTGCGGTTGTCTTGCAGGGTCATTTTCAGCTGTCCATTTCCCAAATTCAAGGTATATTTCTTGACATCATAGTCATCAAAATAATTCATGATTTCGGAATACTGGGTATCATTTTCTTTTCCGCCGATATTTTGCGTAATGAAAAATACGCCCAGCAACAGCAATACAACGACCAGCAAATACGCTCCAATGCCCTTACTTTTCTTTGGTGTCAAATTGTTCACTCCATTCTTTCAAACTGGTTTCCCCGTTTTCTGTTTTTCGTGGCAAGCCCAACGATGATTCCGGCAGTTGTTCTAACCTCGTTTGCTCCTGTATAATTTCCAGTTCCAGAACATGCGTGGTTTCTGCGGTTGGTGCAACCCGTGCTGCAACCCCTAAAAACTCCGCAAAAATTGTTCCTGCTTCGTCCGCCAAGAAGTGCAGATTTTTCCTTCTCTCCGGCGGAACTTGTTTCTGAATCTGTTTCTTTACAGAAGCAACCGTACGATGTCCAGCAAACTGCACATGATCGCCGTATTGTCGCCCACGCAAAAGAATCACACCCCTTATTTTATCATAATCTAAGTGTATTTTTGATAACTTTTTATGAACAATTAGAGGATTTCGCATATTTTCCCATGAAACCATCCTTGCTTTTACAAGAAAACCGGAAAAAATTTGATTCTCGCCTTCGTGTAAAATTTTCGGTTTCACAGGCTCTGGCAATGTCATCCGTTTTTGAATGGAAAGACTGCCGTTTTTTGCAACTGCATCATAGTCCGCATTCAAGTTGCATTTTCCGCCCGTTTGCAATAAGCGTTGTAACCGAGCAATCCGGTCTGCTTGATAGGAAATTTGGAACTGCTCCAACAATTGAATGATACAACACTGCTGCATCGCAGGATGTTCCTCCAACAAACCGGAAAGCGTTCCGGCTGCGGTCGTATGCTGTTGAAAACAGTGTTCCGTCTGCTGCCGCAGATAATCCTGCTCACTCCGCAACACCTGCAACATTCCGATCGAAGTTTGCTCCAACGAGGGATTCAACTGCTTTAATATCGGGATCAACTGGTGGCGGATTTGATTGCGAGTATACGCATCCGTTTCATTCGTGCTGTCTGTCACATAATCTTGCCCCAGCGTTTGCAGATATGCTTCTACTTCTGCCCGTGTTACGATTAGCAATGGGCGAATATAGCGTTCCCGAACGGCTGGAATCCCTGCCAGTCCTCGCAGACCACTGCCCCGAATCAAACGGTGCAGCATCGTTTCCAAGTTATCAGAGGCAGTGTGTGCAGTTGCAATATGATTCGCCGGAATGGCAGAAAATGCCGCATAGCGGCAAGCTCTGGCAGCAGTTTCAATGGAAACGTGGTGCTGTTCCGCATAAGCGTTTACATCACACCGCACCATGTGCAATGGAATATTCCAACGGGTGCAAAGAGCTTCGCAAAAAGCCGCATCCCGTTCACTCTCCACTCCTCGCAACTGGTGATTGACGTGCACAGCGGTGATGGTGAGGTGGAACGGCTCTGCCAATTCCAACAGACACCGCAGCAGACAAACACTATCCGCACCGCCTGACAGAGCACAACAAACCGTATCCCCTGCCTGTACCATCTGTTGTTCCTGCAAAAATGCCTGCACCTGCTCCGGCAGCGTTTCCTTATGTTTCATGCTGCATCTCCATATTCGAGAACCGAGTAAACTGTCCGTCCCAAATCATTTTAACCGTTCCTGTATTTCCGTGCCGGTTTTTTGCAACGATACATTCTGAAATGTTTGGGGTCGGACTCTCTTTATTATAATAAGCATCCCGATATAAAAACAATACAATATCAGCATCCTGCTCGATTGAACCGGATTCACGCAAGTCTGACAGCATCGGACGTTTGTCCGTTCTGCCTTCCGGTGCACGGGACAGCTGCGACAGCAAAATGACTGGAACATCCATTTCTTTCGCCATGATTTTCAATTGTCGGGTGATTTCAGAGATGACCAATACACGGTTATCTGTCCGCAGCGTGGAAGTCATCAATTGCAGATAGTCAATCACGACCAATCCAACATTTTTCATTCGCCGCAGTTTGGCTTTAATCTGCTGGGCAGTAATGCCAGCAGTATCATCAATATACATCGGCAACCCACTCAAAACCCCAGCACTGGTTGCCAACCGCACCCAGTCATCACTGGTCAGAAATCCGCTCCGCAGTTTGTTGGAATCAACCAGTGCCTCCGTGGAGAGCAGTCGGGTTGCAATTTGTTCTTTGGACATTTCCAAGGAAAAAACCGCCACTTCCCGGTCGCTGTGTCGGGCAACATGCGTTGCAATATTCATCGCAAAGGACGTTTTTCCCATACCCGGACGGGCTGCAATCAAAATTAAGTCCGACCGGTTCAAGCCGGATGTAATTGTATCCAAGTGCTGAAATCCGGTGCGAGCACCAACATATTTTTCCTTGTCCGGGCCTGCAATCTTTCCAATGTGGTCATAAGCACCACAAATTGCATCCCCGATTTTTACCATGCCCTGTGTATCTTTCCCCTGCCGAATCTCAAAAATACGTTGCTCCGCTGCATCCAGCAGCATTTGTGCACTTTGTTCCCCTGTTTGGATGTCCTGTAAGATGGAACGGGCGGCAAATGCCAGACTGCGGATGTAATATTTTTCTTCGACAATCTTGCAGTAACTCTCAACATTGGCAACGGACGGCACTAAATCGACCAATGCCCCCAGATAAGCACGTCCCTCGGCAGCCGTGTCAAAAATATGCCCTGCCATCGCTGCATTCAAAACCGTGACAATATCAATTTTTTCTCCAGATGTAAACATTTGCATGATAATCTGAAACAGGGCTTTATGCTGTTCATTGAAAAAACTGTCCGGCTTGATTCGCTCTAAGACAACAGATAATACAGATGCATCAACAAAAATCGAACCCAAAATGGTCTGTTCTGCTTCCAGACTGTACGGTAATTCGGTTTGGTCGACTTGCTCGAATTCCTGTGCCATCCTTACCTCCTCTTTTCCATCCTCTTCTATCGTATAAATAAGATACGGGCGAACGATGTCCGCCCATACCTGTTGGTTTTATCCGTCAAACAGCTTATGCTTCGCCGACTTCTACAGTTACTTTTGCCAAGATGCCTGCATATAACCGGATTTCTGCTTCATAAGTACCAAAGTTCTTGATGTCGCTCTTAAAAGAAATCCGCTTCTTATCGACCTTGCAGCCGTACTGCTGGGCGATGAGGTCGGCAATGTTTCCGGCAGTTATTGCACCGAACAACCGTCCGCCGTTGCCAGCCTTTGCAGTTGCCTTGACCGTCTTTCCGTTCAGCAGATTTGCGGTTTCCTGTGCCTGCTGTTTTTCTACATCAATCTTATGGGCTGCGGAAGACTGCTTGCCTGCCAATTCTGACAATGCCTTCGGAGTTGCTTCCATAGCTAAGCCCTTTTTCAGCAGCATATTGCGTGCATATCCGTCTGCTACATTCTTCACTTCGCCCTTTTTTCCAGAGCCTTTGACATCCTGTAAAAAGATGACCTTCATAAAAATTCTCCTGCCTTTCTGTTATTTCTTTTCTTCGTATGCTTCCAGTACCTGCAAGAGCCGTTCCTTTGCTTCCTGTAAGGTTACGCCGGTAATCTGTGTGGCTGCCATCGTCTGATGGCCGCCGCCGCCCAACTCTTCCATAATCAGCTGTACATTCATTCCGCCCAGAGAACGGGCAGAAATACTGAATCCATTCTGATCCGGAAATAATACGAAGGATGCCTCTACGCCTTGAATGCTCAGCAGCTCATCGGCTGCCTGTGCTGCCAGAACACGGGTGTCCGCATCCTGCATTTTCACGGCGGAAATAGCACTTTTATGATAAATTTCGGCATGTGCCACAATCTGCGAACGCATTTGATACATGGAAATCGTACTGGAGAACAGAGATTTTACCTGAATGGTATCTGCCCCAATCTTCCGCAGATAAGCCGCTGCTTCAAACGTCCGCACACCGGTACGCATGACAAAATTTTTGGTATCTAAGGTAATGCCGGCAAGCAGTGCATCTGCATTGGCTGCCGGGATCTCGCCATCCAGCCGGAAATACTGAATGATTTCCGTCACCATTTCCGATGCCGAAGAGGCATACGGTTCATGGTGGAACAGGACTGCATTTTCAATAAAGTTGACATTCTTTCGATGATGGTCAATGACTGCCACATAACGGCAGGCTTCATATAATTCGACACTTTCGAGGATGTCCTTGTTGTGGGTGTCTACGACAATCAGCAAGCTATTGCTGCTGACTCGTTCCATTGCCTCTTCCGGTTCGATGAACTCCGGCGGATGTTCCGATTTTTTCATATACTGAATCAACTGATTTGCCAGACAGTTCTTCTGATTCACAACAATGGAAACAGGCTTTTTCATCATATCAATTGCTCCAGCCAGTCCGCAGGCAGAACCAATTGCATCCAAATCGCCAAACCGATGCCCCATCAGGAAAATCTGATCTGCATTTTCAATCAGTTCTTGCAATGCGGTTGCAACAGAACGAATTTTTGTCTTAGACTTCTTTTCTACGCCCTTAGACGTTCCGCCAAAGAAACAAAAACCGTTTTCTGTCTTCACAGCTGCTTGGTCACCGCCTCGTCCCAATGCCATATCCAGCGACTGATGAGCAAATTTTTCGCTCTCTTCGAGCGAATTCGCTCCGAATCCAACGCCAATCGAAAACGTAATATGAATTCTGCCATTGACCAGAATTTTTCGGGCATCGTCCAAAACCTTGAACTTTTCCTGCATCATCACCCGCAGGTGACGAGTTTCTACCACAGCATAGAACATATCATTTTCAATCTTCCGAATAATGCCATTTGTGCCTGTCATAAACGATTCCAGCACCTTTTCCACTTCCGCAGAAACCTGTGCCTTTTCGCTCTCCTTGGCATACTGCAAAATATCATCGTAGCTGTCAATCACCAGAATCAAAACACAGGGCTTTGCACTCGCAAAATCTCGCTTCCATTGCAGCAATTCGGTCACATCATTAAACTGAAATGCGTGCAATGCGGGGGTATCTTTCTGAGCTGCACAAGACATACTGTGAATCTTGTAACTTCGATCCTGAAATTCCACGATTTGATCTTGCTGCTGAGCGGCATAGGTATGCAGATGCAGCAAGCGTTGAATCAGTTGTTTGCCCTTTCCGGCATCCTGTAAAATCTGTTCCGCAAACTGTGTATTATACCAGAATACATCGCCGTTTTCCTGCACCAGTACTACTGGAACGGTCAACTGCTCCAGAACGGGGGTTTCTGCACTGCTCATATCTGTCCGCAGCCGATTCAAAGGGTATCGCCTGCGAAAAACAAAAAACAATTGCACAACAAATAGAATACTCAGCAGCAATGCTGGCACAAATAGCAGAGCAGTCCGGCAAGAGCCATACAAAAGTGTAGCGGCAACCAGCGGCACGGCAATGCTCAATAGTGTTAAAATGCCTGTAATCAACAGCAAAATATGTCTGAGTTTCTTCTTCATCGTTCACACTCCCCGTTTACCCGGCAGCATTTTTTAAACTTCCATAATAATCGGCAGAATCATCGGGCTTCGTTTGGTTTTGCCATAAATATAATCTGAAAGCACATCCCGCAGCTTGTTTTTCAGCGTGCCCCATTCCTTCAATTCCTGTGCGGAGCAGTGCTGCAACGTATCCAGCAAAATCTGACGAGCTTCTTCCATCAATTCTTCCGATTCCCGCACATAGACGAATCCTCTCGAAATAATGTCAGGGCCGGAAACAATCAGGTTTGCCGTCCGTTCAATGCCGATGACAACAATAATCAAGCCATCCTGTGCCAGATGTTTCCGGTCACGCAGGACGATTGACCCAACATCGCCAACGCCCAATCCATCGACCATGACTCTGCCAGATGGAACTTGTGTCACAATCTTCATGGAAACACCATCGGTTTCGATGACATCGCCAATCGAACCGATAATGACATTGGATTCCGGCATACCCATGGAATAAGCAATCTGTGCATGCTTTACCAGATGTTTGTATTCGCCGTGCACCGGAATAAAGAACTTCGGTTTTGTCAGTGCATGAATCAGCTTCAATTCTTCTTGGCAGGCATGACCAGAAACGTGGACATCTTCATAAATCACTTCTGCTCCGGAACGCATCAGTTCATTGACTACACGGGTAACATGCTTTTCATTGCCCGGAATCGGGTTTGCAGAGATAATGATGAAATCATTCGGTGTGATAACCACTTTTTTATGGCTGTTCATTGCCATACGAGTCAAAGCGGACATCGGTTCGCCCTGGCTGCCCGTGGTAATCAGAACGACCCGTTCATCTGGGAAACGGTTCATTTCATCAATATCAATCAGCATACCCTTCGGGATTTTCAAATATCCCATCTCCAAAGCGATGTTGACAACATTCACCATACTTCTGCCGAATACGGCAACCTTTCGGTTGCTCCGCTGTGCATTGTCTACAATCTGCTGAATCCGGTGGATATTCGAGGAGAAAGTTGCAATGATAATCCGCTTGCCCGTTGCCTGCTTAAACAGCTTGTCGAACGATTCGCCCACTGTCCGTTCCGAACGAGTAAATCCGGAACGTTCTGCATTGGTGGAATCTGCCATCAATGCCAGTACGCCACGGCTGCCCAATTCGCCGAACCGTGCCAAATCAATAATATCATCGTCCACTGGAGAATAGTCCACCTTAAAGTCCCCTGTGTGTACAATAATGCCTGCCGGCGTATGAATTGCCATGCCAACTGCACCCGGAATGGAGTGGTTCACCTTGATAAATTCCACACCCATACAGCCCATTTTGACGGTTCTTCTCGGCTGCACTTCACAGAGCTTTACAGAATTGGCAAGTCCATGTTCTTCCAACTTGCCCTTAACCAGTCCCAACGTCAGCTTTGTTCCATAGACCGGAACATTGATTTTCTTCAGGAGATACGCCAGACCGCCAATGTGGTCTTCGTGTCCGTGCGTCAGCACGATGCCCCGCACCTTGTCCCGATTTGCTTCTACATAGGTGAAATCTGGGATGACGATATCAACGCCCGGCATATCACCGTCTGGAAATGCCAGACCGCAATCCAGAATGAACATATCGTTGCTGCATTCAAACACGGTCATATTCTTTCCGATTTCGTTCAAGCCGCCCAGCGGAATGATCCGAACCGGTGTCCGGCGAACTTCCTGCTTATGATTGGAGCGGCTCTGTGCAGCGGAAAACGCTGCTGCACGGGTCACTGTCTTGGCACGACCTCTTGCCTGCTTTGCTGGCTGTTCGCCACTGTTTTGCTTTGGCGTTCTCCGCCGATAATTTCGCTTCTTCGGCAGTGCTGCTGCCTTTCCTTCTTTTCCTTCTTTCGTAGCCAAATAAAAAACCTCTCTTTCTGCTCGCAAATGCGGCAGAAGGTATCTTGCACAAAGACGCACAATTTCCGTTCTGCTGTGTCATAGTCTGTGCAATTTCCATAACCGGATACATCCGATACAAATAAATCAAATCAAAAACAAGTCTTATCATGATGGCCGCTGCTCCTGCTTTCAGCAGCGGTGGTTCCCTGATGTTGTTCTGTTTATTTGCCGCATTTGCATTGTACGATTATAAATAAGTATGATATATGATCCTGCATCGAAAAAAATGCAGTCATTTCCAAACGAGTTTGTAAGATTGCTTCTTACCAGAAAACCAAAAAACGATTCCAACCAGCATCGTTTTTGGAAACGAACTATCACATGTAGTTTTATTATACGACAGGAACAGCAAATTGTCAAGGTTTTTTATTTTCACGCATTGGGCATCATTGAAAATTCCTTACAGAAATCGGAAAATTTCATGCAGAAACATAAACCGCTGCCTGTCTGCATAGATTGTAGTAACATCAACCCAGCATGGGATTTATCAGGAGGATCACCGCATGGAGTGGAAAATCAACCGGGAACGAATTCCCGTGACAGAACGCATTTTGGATGAAACACAGGAACAGGGCGTGGAACTGGATTATGTGCTGCCCGACTATGATCCGGAAATTTTCCGCATCATCCGCTGTGAAATGCAGCCTGCCATCTTAGAATATCAGTTGCAGGAAACCCGACTCAGCTATGAATTACAAGTGGATCTTCGGATTCTCTATTGTGGCTCTGACAGTCACCGTCTGCAATGTGTGACTCAGACCATGCACTATACCAAAACCTTAGACCTGCCGGAAAAGCCAGAAAATCCAGCAGTTCTGCTGCAAGCAAAGGCAGATTATGCGAATTGTCGGGCAGTCAGCCGCAGACGGCTGGATGTGCGGGGAGCTGTTTCTGTTCGGGTTCAAATTACAGGCGAACGGATGCAGGAAGTCATCTCCGATGTATTCGGCATGCAAGTACAGTGCCAGAAGCAGACGATTGCCTACGCCAGCCAGAAACAACGTGCTGTTAAAACCATTTCTCTATCTGAGGACATCGAGCGAAACGCTGCAAAAGCCCCCATTCAAAGCATTCTTCGCTGCACAGCACGGGCAGAACAGGGGGAACAGTCCATCATTGCCGGAAAATTTGTCGTACGGGGTGAAGTGCTTGTGTCGCTCCTCTATTGCAGCACATCCGAGGAACAAACCGAACCGGAATCCATGCAATTCACGCTGCCGTACAGCCAAATCATCGACATGGAGCAGATTGATGAAACCTTTACGGGTATGGCTGCGGTGCAGGTGATTCGCTGCGAATGCAAACCCGTTTCCAACAAGGGCAGCGATTCCGATAACTTGCACTGTGAGGCAGATTTACGGATTACCTGCACCGCCTGCAAACCAGCTACCATTTCGATTGTAACGGATGCCTATTCCACTGCATATTTGTGCGACTGTGTGCGGACACCGCTACGAATTGACGGCACACCAGTTCTATTAAAAGAACAGTTTTCCTGCACAGCTGCGATTCCTGCCGGAGATACCCCCGTGGATTTTGTCAGTGACTTACAATGTCGAATCAAAAACGTCAGTGCAACGCCTGTTCCAGAACAAAACCGCATTCGAGTCAGTGGTATGCTCTGTTGCAGCGTTCTTGCAAAAGACCAAGAAGGCATGCCATTCCTGCTGGAGAAAGAAGAAGCGTTCGAGGAGTTGCTTGCAACCACCGTTCCACTGGAACAAGCAATGCTTTGTGCAGAGGCAGAACCGGCAGACAGTTCGTTCCATTTGGCAGCAGATGGAAGTCTTTCCATCAAAGCCACAATTTCCTTGCAAGGGATGCTCTATCCAGCAACACAACAAACCGGACTCTCTGAAATTACGGTCGATGAAAACCGCAAACGTACCCGAGATAGCGACTGTGCATTGCGGCTCTATTATGGTACAGTCGGCGAATCCGTCTGGGAGATTGCCAAACGCTGCAACACGAAAGTTTCTGCAATTGCAGCAGAAAATGACCTGTCCGGCGATACCCTAACCAAACCGGGAATGTTATTCATCCCCATTGTATCTTAAGGAGGCAACGCTATGGCAAAAGATATTTACGAGGACATCGCCAAACGTACTGGCGGTGATATTTATATCGGCGTTGTCGGGCCTGTCCGAACCGGAAAATCTACGCTGATTAAACAGCTCATGGAAAAGCTGGTCATTCCCAATATTCCAGAAGAATCCAAACGCCTGCGAGCAGTCGATGAACTGCCGCAATCTGCTGCCGGAAAAACCATTATGACCACAGAACCGAAATTTATTCCGGAAGAAGCGGCGGAAATCACCATTGGCGAACATACCCACTTCCGGATTCGGATGGTGGATTGTGTAGGTTACATCCTACCAAGTGCATTGGGATACATTGAAAATGATATGCCCCGCATGGTGAAAACACCGTGGTTTGAGGAAGAAGTTCCGTTCGGCATGGCGGCAGAAGTCGGCACGCAAAAAGTCATTACAGAACACGCAACCGTTGGGCTAGTCGTCACCACAGACGGCAGCATTACCAACCTGCCACGGGAGGAATATGCTGCCTGTGAAGAACGGGTCATTCAGGAACTGCAACAGCTGGAAAAGCCCTTTGTTGTGCTGGTCAATGCAATCGAACCCCACAGCCGACAGACCGAAGCCCTCTGCGAAAGCCTGCGAAAAAAATATCATGCAGCGGTTCTGCCAGTCTGCTGCCCCGAACTCGAAGAAGCAGACATTCAGGAAATTTTAACGCAACTGCTCTATGCATTCCCCATTCGAGAGGTTCAAATTCAAACGGCTGGCTGGATTACCGCTTTAGACCCGGAACACTGGCTGCGAAAATCCGTCTTTTCCAGCATTCGGGCTGCTGCTGAACCGCTGCGATATGTGCGAGATGTTCCGATGATGACGGAAACCCTTGCAGGAGCAGAACATATTCTCTCTGCTTCCGTGCAGCAAATCGACTTGGGAACAGGGCGTGCCGTTGTTTCCGTTGCCATGAATGGTTCTCTATTCTATCAGATTCTTGGCGAAACCACAGGCTTACAGATTGCATCGGAAAGCGATTTGTTCCCTGTTCTAACGGAACTCTGCAAAATCAAAAAATCCTATGACCGCATTGCCCCAGCCCTCGAAGCAGTAGAAGCGACTGGCTATGGCATCGTTATGCCACAGCTGGAAGAAATGTCGCTGGAAGAACCGGAAATCATCAAGCAGGGCGGAAAATATGGCGTACGGCTGCGAGCCTCTGCCCCTTCGATTCATATGATGAAAGCATCTATTCGTACGGCAGTCAGCCCCATTGTCGGAACAGAAAAACAGAGCGAAGAACTGGTCATGTACCTGTTGGAGGGATTCGAGGAAGACCCAACGAAAATTTGGTCTTCTAACATCTTTGGGAAATCCCTGCATGAACTGGTCAATGAAGGACTACACAGCAAGCTCAGCAAAATGCCGATGGAAGCACGGCTCAAGTTACAGGAAACCTTGGAACGGGTCATCAACGAAGGTTGCAGCGGACTCATTTGTTTTATTTTGTAACATTTTTCCTCTTTTACATTCATAGATTCCACAAATCTATCTGTTATACTGAAGTTGGAACTTCCAATTCTAACAGAGGAGGCGTGTTTCTTTATGGATGCAAAAATCAATGAATTGGTAACGGCAATGATTACGCTGTACCACGATGACCCGAAACGAATCCATCATTTTATGAAAGTCTATGCGTTTGCCAGTGCCATTGCACAGAGCGAACAGGTCAATGCTCTGCTGCAAACACGAATTGAAGCAGCTGCACTGGTACATGACATTGGTATTCACGCTGCGGAGCGGAAATATCGTTCTGCTGCAGGGGCTTATCAAGAAAAAGAAGGTCCACCGCTTGCCCGTGCCATGCTGATGACCATTGGCTTTTCTGATTCTCTGATTGACCGGGTTTGTTTCTTGGTTGGACATCACCACACCTATACAGAAATTGACGGGATTGATTTTCAGATTTTGGTCGAGGCAGATTTTCTGGTCAATGCCAGAGAAGAAAAAATGACCAAAAAGGCAATCACCCACTTCCGGAACGTCTATTTTCAGACAGAAACCGGCAAGCAATACTTGGACGAAACCTACGGTTTGAACAGCCTGAGCGGTTGACACAGCAAGTATCCAATGTTCCATAAAACAAAAATGAGCAGTTCCCATTGCTGGAAATCTGCTCATTTTTTATGCACGTATCAAAAATTTTGGCTTCTAAGCCATTAAAGCTGGTCTGCGATGGTGTAAATCAGCTTTTCGGACTTTTCCCAGCCCAGGCACGGATCTGTAATGGACTTTCCGTAAACGCCTTCGCCAATCTTCTGTGCACCATCTTCAATATAGCTTTCAATCATGAAGCCCTTGAACAGCTTCCGGATGTCATCGCTGTGACGGCAACTATGCAGCACTTCGTTGCAAATCCGAATCTGTTCCAGATACTTCTTGCCGGAATTTGCATGGTTTGCATCGACAATGACAGCCGGATCTGCAAGTTTCTTCTGGTCATACAGTTCGCACAAATGCATCAGGTCTTCGTAGTGATAGTTTGGCATGGAGTGACCCTGACTATCTACATAGCCTCTCAGAATTGCATGGGACAGCGGATTGCCTGCAGTCTGCACTTCCCAACCACGATACAGGAAGGTATGGCTCGCATGAGCTGCAATCAGAGAATTCATCATAACGGACAAGTCACCGCTAGTCGGGTTCTTCATACCAACCGGAATATCCAGACCACTTGCAGTCAATCTATGCTGCTGGTCTTCTACAGAACGAGCACCAACGGCAACATAGGACAACAGGTCAGACAGATACCGATGATTTTCCGGATACAGCATTTCATCTGCACAAGTCAAGCCAGTCATTTCTACTGCCTTGGTGTGCATCTGCCGAATGGCAATGACACCCTGCAACATATCTTCTTTCTTTTCTGGGTCTGGCTGATGCACCATGCCCTTATAGCCTTCTCCGGTGGTTCTCGGCTTGTTGGTGTAAATTCTCGGAATCAGAATCAGCTTGTCCTTGACCTGTTCCTGCACCTTTGCCAGACGGCAAACATAATCCAGAACAGCGTCTTCCCGGTCAGCAGAACAAGGACCAATAATTAACAGCTTCTTATCTGATTCGCCAGTGAACACTTTCTGAATTTCTGCATCTCTAGCGGCTTTTACAGCAACCAATTCATCAGAAAGAGAAAATTGCTTCTTCAATTCCTGCGGAATCGGCAGCTTCCGAATAAAATTCATGTTCATATTGAAAAACTCCTTTTTTGACATCGTTTCTCTCTCATTATAACCCATTTTTCGTACAATTGCAAGTATTTTTTACATCCGCACGAAATCTGTTGTTTTTTGCGAGGTTTTTGGAAAGAAACTTGCAATTTTTTTCTAAAAATGCTATAATGGAATCTATCCCACATAAGAATCACTTTGAAACAGAAAGGAACAAACCACAATGCCAAACTTTATTTTAATTGGTATGCCAGCCTCTGGTAAAAGCACACTGGGAAAAATGGCTGCTGCTGCGTTACAGTATAATTTTGTTGATACCGATGATACCATTATGGATACCTATCATGCAGATTTAATGCACCTCATTGACCAATTCGGAATTGATGGCTTTATTGAACTGGAAAGCAAAATTTTACAGCAAGTGCAGGTGGAAAACACCATCATTGCAACTGGCGGCAGTGCAATTTATAGCGATGCAGCCATGCAACACCTGAAACAAATTGGAACTGTCATCTATTTAAAACGGGAATTGTCTGAAATTGCTGCACAGGTCGGCAATCTGACTACCAGAGGGGTGGTCTGCCGCAATGCCAACAACTTGGCGGAACTCTATGCAGAACGCTGCCCACTCTATGAAAAATATGCAGATGTTGTGGTTTCACTTGACAAAAAAAGCGTCGAACAGGCAGCTGCAGAAATTGTAGCTGCGGCGAAAAAGACACTGAATGATTAATTTCTTCAGAACGCTACAAAAACAAAAGCAGCAGGTCATCGGAATATCCGACAGCCTGCTGTTGTTGTTTTTATGAGAAAAATAAACCGCCTTGCCGTCATGCGGCACATAAAACCAAGCTAAAATAGCAAGGTGGGTATCCGCCTGTATCCTTCACGCTCCCTTCGTCCGCAAAGCGGGAGGTCTGCAATCCAAATCCAGAGCTAAATTCCCTTTAAAAAAGTGTTGGATTATAAAAACCGCATTGACACGCAACGTGCATCATGCAACAAGGCAGTTATATTTTTCTTAGCTATAGTATAACACACTTTTCAGAAAAAATCAAATCTTTTTTCCGAAAATTTATGAGGAATTTTGTTGACTGAAAAATTCTTGCGATTATTCAAAAATTTCGTCGTCATCCTCATCTTCTTCGTCGTCCTCATCGCCGTAAATTTCATTTAGGCGTTCCAGGAACTTGTTTCCGATGGTTTCATATTCTGCATCTTCTTCGATGGAAACCAGCATTTCTTCCCCATTGACTTCTTCGGTCTTTAAGATGACAAATTCTCCGTCATCCTGTGCCAAAGCATCTTCATCATCGCCATAATAAGGAACTAATGCATAATAGGTGTTGTCCTCGTATTCCAGAACATCCAGCAATTCAAAAACCTGCTCGTTTCCGTCCTCATCTTCAAGGGTAAACAAATCCGGTGTAAATTCGTTTCTTTCTTCCGACATGTCGTCCTCCTGTCTGCTCCTGAGAGCGGCTGTATTCTGCAACGCTCTTGCATTGCTGTAAGACTATTATACAATATGTGCAGAAAAAAAGCAAGTGGTTTCTGCAAATTTGTAAAATTTTTTTACATCTGAACAAAAATCCGATTTTTGTTCACCGAATCTGCATCTCTGTATAATGGGATTGCCGTTCGGAAAACCCAACTTTTTGATAAACTGGATAGCCGGCTTTTGTGGCAGAGAGATTCACATAATCCAGCCCGTTGGCTCTCGCATAATCAACCAGTCGTTGCATATTGTGCTGTGCAATGCCCTGCCGGCGATAGGCAGGCAGCGTATACACGCTGAGGACTTCTCCCATCTTTCCATGAATCATTTTTGGATGACAAGGCTTTTGCAGAATCATCAGCAATGCCACGGAAACAACCGTTTCCCCATCCTTTGCCAGAAATGCAATGCAGTCCCGATTTAAATGCTCTGAAAAGTAATCCGGCAAGGTCTTTCGCATGATTGCCTCGTCCTCTAGGGACAGTTCTCCAAAGTCTTCTAAAATATATGCTGTTCGCATGTCGATTAGTGCTGGAATATCTGCAATTGTTCCAAATGTGTATTTCACTGATTCTGCCTCCTTTGCAGCTGACCGTTATTTGTCTGCCGATTTTTCTGCTGTGTATGCTGCAATTTCTTTGATAAACGTCTTCCCGTATTTCTGCGATTTGATAATCCCAACACCGGAAACCTGCCGAAACGCTGCCAAACTGCTGGGCTTTTTCCGGCACATATCTCGTAGGGCTGCATTGGAAAAGACAATATACGCTGGCATGTGTTCTTTCTCAGCCAGCTTTGCCCGCAGGGCAGATAGTCGCTGAAACAGTGCCTCTTCCACGTCTTCTTCCACGGTTGGCTTTGGTTTCGGAACAAAAACTGCTTTTCGTTCTTCTTTTCTCCGCCGCCAGAGCACCTGTTGATTTCCTCGAATCACCTCGGCTGCTGCTGGTGTGAGTTGCAGCATCTGAAAGTCCCGATATGTTTGCAGCTCCAAAATATGCAAATCTAGCAGAGCATCAATCATCTGTACGACTTGACGGGCGGTGCATTCTTTCAAAATGCCATAGGTGGAAAGCCGATTTAACTGCATTTCTGAAATCGCAGCCCTTTTACTGCCCGTCAGAACATCTGCTGCCAGCGTTCGGCTCAAGTGATAATGATGCTGCAATCCTCGATAGACGCAGGAAATAATTTTCTTCGCCTCTAATGTAATATCTGTTGTTTCAAATGTACCCTGACAGTTGGAACAGTGTCCGCAACACTGCGGTGCTCGCTCGCCAAAATACCGCAACAAATATTCTCGCAGGCAATTCGTTGTCGTGGCATAGCCTGCCATGATTCGCAGCCGTTCTTTGCTGCGAGTCAGCCACTGTTCTTTCTGCTGGGCATCCTGTATTTCAGAAATCTCCCGTGCCTGATCCAATAGAAATAAATGCGTTTGAACATCTCGCCCACTGTATAATAAAATACAATCTGCTGGTTCACCATCTCGTCCGGCACGCCCTGCCTCCTGATAATAACTCTCTAAATCTTTCGGCATATTGTAATGCACGACAAAAGACACATTGGATTTATCAATCCCCATGCCAAAGGCATTGGTTGCAATCATAATGGGCTTTGTATCAAACAGAAATGCTTCCTGATTGGCTGCCCGTTCTGCCTGCGAGAGTCCGGCATGATATCGAGTTGCCGGAAAGCCCTGCTCACAAAGCCGGTCGCAGAGTTCTTCCACGGTTTTTCGTGCTAAACAATAGACAATGCCACTCTTTCCCCGACGTTCCTGTAACAATTCCAGAAGTTCCTGTTCTTTGTTGCGAGGGGTTCGGACAGCAAAATACAAGTTTTTCCGGTCAAAACCTGTTGTAATCTGAAACGGATCTTGCAGCTGCAATAGACGACAGATGTCCTTGCAGACCTGCTCGGTTGCAGTAGCCGTAAAAGCACTGACAATCGGACGCTTTGGCAGCTTGTTCAAAAATTCTGCAATGCTGAGATAACTTTGCCGGAAGTCCTGCCCCCACTGAGAAACGCAGTGTGCTTCATCCACCGTAACCATCGAAATTTCTGCCTGCTCTGCAAACGATAAAAAACCTTCTGTTTGCAGCCGTTCCGGTGCAACATATAAAATACGATAGATGCCCTGTCGGGCTTGCAACATGGTCACTTGATATTCTCCAGCATCCATGCTGCTATTGAGATAGGCAGCGGAGATACCGATTTCCAGCAGACTATCCACTTGGTCTTTCATCAGCGAAATCAGCGGTGAAATGACAATTGTCAAACCAGAAAGCAACATGGCAGAAAGCTGGTAGCAGACCGATTTTCCTGCTCCCGTCGGCATAATGCCCAAAACATCCCGCCCCTGCAAAATCGCATCCACAACTTCTTCCTGTCCATCCCGAAAGGTGGCATGTCCAAAATACTGTTGGAGTGCTTCGTGTTTGTCCATTTATGACTTCTTTGCAAGTTTCCGCAGTTCGTCCGGTGTAAAAGTATACTGCTTGTGGCAGAAATGACAAGTCACTGTAATATTTTCACCGTCTGCTGCCATCTGTTCCAGTTCCTGCTTTCCAAGGCTGACTAAGACCCGTTCTGTCCGCTCCTGACTGCAATCACAGTGATAGGAAACCGTTGCTTCATCCAGAAGATTTGGCTCTAATCCATCCAGCAACCGCAATGCAATTTGGTCAGGTGTCATGCCGTCTGTCAACAGCTTTGTAACGTGTGGCAAGCCCTGAATATTCTTCTCCAGCTGGTCAATACAAGCATCGCTTGCAAACGGCAGCACCTGAATCAGATAACCGCCAGCCGCTTTGACGTGCAAGTCTGGATTTACTAAAACACCCAGTCCGCAGACGGTTGGAGTCTGTTCACTGGTTGCAAAATAGCTTGCAATATCTTCTGCAATTTCGCCGGATACCAGCGGGCACATTCCCACATAGGGTTCTTTCAAGCCCAAATCCTTCACAACAGACAGCATTCCATCTGTTCCGACTGCTCCGCCAACATCCAGTTTTCCATGTGCGTTCAGCGGAATTTCTACAATTGGATGTTCTACATCACATTTTACATTGCCGTGGCTGTCTGCAACAGCAACCAACTGCCCTGCTGGGCCTTTTCCGTCTACCCGAAGGGTAACCGTATCTTTTTCACCCTTCAATCCATAGCCCATCATGCTGGCTGCGATTGCTAACCGCCCCAATGCTGCGGTTACAACCGCAGAGGTTTCATGAATCCGTTCGATTTCTGCAACCATATCCGTTGCATCCAGTGCATAAGATACAACCGATGCATCTTTTGAAATTGCTCGCTTTAAAATTGCCATATTGTACGCTCCTCTTTACTTTGTTTTTCTCACTGCAAATACCATCCGCTGGCTGTCTTCCCGTAATGGCTCTTCTGTGTCTGCATGATAGCAGCCGAGCACTTCCCAGCCAATCTGCTGTAACGCTGCGGTTACCTGCCCTGGCGGATATGCCCGTTCGGTCATGCATTCCTCTGAGCGGACATAAGTATCATCTTCCTGCCGAGCAAAAAAATGCAGCTGAATGGTCACTTGATTATCTGGCTCTTCATACTGATTTTCCCACACACAATAGACATCATCTGTATCATACAGATAAATCTGATTTCCCAGCACTTCCCGATGCTTATATGGCGTATTCATATCAAACAGAAAAATACCGCCGGGTTCTGTCACATCGAAAACCTGCTGAAAAACGGTTTTGACATCAGAAAACGAATCCAAATGATTCAAGCTATCCAATGCACAGACCGTAACATCCACTGTTCCGTACAAGTCCAGTTCTCGCATATCCTGACAAATATACTGAATCGGCAGGTTGTGTTCGAGCTTCTTCTGCATTGCCTGATTCAGCATTCCATAGGAATAGTCAACACCCAATACATCATAGCCCAGTTTTGCAAATTCTTCCGAAAGACTGCCCGTTCCGCAAGCCAAATCCAACAGTACAACGCCCTCCGATTGGCGGTATTTCTGAATCAGCCTGTGAAAATAGGCTGCTCGCTGCGGATATTCCACATTTTCTGTCAGCTGGTCGTAATAAAACGAAAATGCCTCGTATCCTGTTTCCATTCAAACGCCTCTTTTCTCTGAAAAAAGGGCGTGTCATTGCTGCCACGCCCCTTTTGTTGTTTCTGTATCTTCTCTGCCACTGGTTAGGAAACTTCTGCACCAAACGGCATCAAAGCAAGTTTTGCCATTTTAAAACACTGTAACCCGAACGGAATGCCAATGATGGTACAGCACAATCCAATTCCATTTACTGCCGCAGCAACTGCCAACGGAATCCCACTGACCAAAATCCAAATCAGATTTAGGAGCAGGGAAACCGTTCCGCCACCATAACGCACCTCTTTCCCAAAGGGGAAGAATGCCAGCGAAGCAAATTTAAAGCACTGTAATCCGATCGGGATTCCAACAATGGTAATGCACCATAAAAGCCCTGCCAGCAGCCACGAAAGCCCCTGCCAAAGTCCGCAGCACAAAAACCAAAGGAGATTTCCCAGACAACTCATCGCACTCATCCATTCTGACTGTGTTTTTTATTGCTTATTTCTGATTTTTCTTTGCAGCCCGTGCCGGATTTCTTCTCTGTGCGCCAAAGCTACCATCTCCAGCACCTGCATTCGGTGCATCCGGCTTAGAAACCTGTTCCCGTTCCGGAGCCTGATTCTGTCGCAGCTGCATGGTCAATAGCATCCGAATGGTGTCTTCCTTAATGGAAGCAACCATTGCATCGAACATTTCAAAGCCCTCATACCGATATTCAACAACTGGGTTCTGCTGTCCATATGCACGCAGACCGATACCCTTCTTGAGCTCGTCCATATCGTCAATGTGTGCCATCCACTTGGTATCAACGACCTTCAGCATAACAACCCGTTCCAGTTCCCGAATGACATCTGAACCATACTGTTCTTCCCGTGCTGCATAGAGGCTCTTTGCCTTTTCTGTCAGGGTTTCAATCAGTGTATCTACGGTCAGCTTTTCGAGTTCTTCTCCCTCATATTCGAGGTCATGTTCTTCTGTAATCCAGCCTAAGAAGTGATCCTTCAGACCAACCAGATTCCATTGTGTCCGGTCAACGACTTCTTCATTGATATACTGCTTTACAGTATCGCTGATGAGTTCTTCCATCATCTTCAAGATGCTGTCGTGGAGGTCTTCGCCATCCAGTACCTGCTGCCGTTCCTTATAGATGATTTCTCTCTGAGTATTCATAACGTCATCATAGTTGAGGACATTCTTACGAATACTGAAGTTTCTGCCTTCTACCTTCTTCTGAGAAGATTCGATAATCTTGGACAGGGACTTACTTTCAATCGGTGTATTTTCATCGACATTGAGTGTCCGCATCAGGTTTTCCAGACGGTCACCAGCAAATACACGCATCAGGTCATCTTCGACAGACAGGAAGAACCGGCTTTCACCTTCATCACCCTGACGACCAGAACGACCACGCAGCTGGTTATCAATTCTTCTGGATTCATGCCGTTCTGTACCCAAAATATACAGACCGCCTGCTTCCTTGACCGCCACTGCTTTTTCCTTGACTTCCGCACTGAATTTGCGGTACAGTTCCTGATATTCTTCTCTGGCTGCCAATACTTCTTCGTTGTCGGTATCGGCGTAACCGATGGCTTCTGTGATGATTTCTTCCGGATATGCTTTCTTCCGCATTTCTGCTCTTGCCAAAAATTCCGCATTACCGCCCAGCATAATATCCGTACCACGACCAGCCATGTTGGTTGCAATGGTAACTGCACCCAGCTTACCAGCCTGTGCAACAATTTCTGCTTCCTTTGCGTGATACTTCGCATTCAAGACTTCGTGCTTGATGCCCTTCTTCTTCAGCATTGCGGAGAGCAGTTCAGATTTTTCAATGGAAATCGTACCAACCAGTACCGGCTGTCCTTTTTCGTGACATTCCATAATCTGTTCAATGATAGCACGATACTTTGCAGCTTCTGTCCGGTAAACCAAATCGTTCCGGTCAATTCGTTTAATTGGTCGGTTGGTCGGGATTGCGATAACATCCAACTTGTAAATTTCCCGGAATTCGTCTTCTTCCGTCATGGCAGTACCAGTCATACCGGAGAGCTTGTTATACAGACGGAAATAGTTCTGGAATGTAATGGTTGCCAGTGTCTTGGATTCTCTTGCAACCTTTACGCCTTCCTTTGCTTCAATTGCCTGATGCAGACCATCATTAAACCGTCTGCCCAGCATCTTACGACCAGTAAATTCATCAATGATGACAACTTCGCCGTCTTCTACGATATAGTCAATATCCTTTCGCATAACACCATTGGCTTTCAATGCCTGATTGATGTGGTGCAGCAAGGTCAAGTTTTCCGGTGCCATCAGGTTATCAATTGCAAAATAATCTTCTGCTTTCTTGACACCACGACGGGTAATGGTTGCAGTCTTTGCCTTTTCATCAATGATGTAATCGGCATTTTCATTGGTATCTTCCTGATCCTGCTTGCTGTCCATTTCGACAACCATGGTCGGGGTCAAGGTCTTTGCAAACTTGTCCACAACGCCATACAGAGAAGTGGACTTGTCCCCACGACCAGAAATAATCAACGGGGTTCTTGCTTCATCAATCAAGATGGAGTCCACTTCGTCGACGATGGCAAAGTTATGTTCCCGCTGTACCTTGTCTTTCTTATAGATAACCATGTTATCTCTCAGATAGTCAAAGCCCAGTTCGTTGTTAGTACCATAAGTAACATCACAGGCATATGCTGCACGCCGCTGGTCGTTGGTCAGACCATGCAGGATACAGCCAACCGTCAAGCCCAAGAACCGGAGCACCTTACCCATTTCATCGGACTGTGTTTTTGCCAAGTAATCGTTTACGGTGACAACATGAACGCCCTTGCCTGGCAGTGCATTCAGATAGGATGCAACGCAGGCTACCAAAGTTTTACCTTCACCGGTCTTCATTTCTGCAATTCGTCCCTGATGCAGAACAATTGCACCAATAATCTGTACCGGGAACGGTTTCTTGCCCAGTACACGATACGCTGCTTCCCGAACGGTTGCCAGTGCTTCTGCCATCATGGAATCCAGTGCTTCGCCGCTTTCCAGCCGGTCACGGAATTCCTGTGTCTTTCCCTTTAATTCTGCATCCGATAAAGCTGTATATTCTTCGTCCAGTGCCAGAACTTTTTGCTTAATCGGTTCAATACGTGCAAGCTCTCTCGTACTGTAAGAGCCAAATAATTTACTAAATATTCCCATCGGATTACCGCCTTTTCCTGTAAATATACAAGTACCAGTATAGCACACCGCCTTGTATTTGTCAATTCTTTTTTCAAAAAATCGTATAAAATCCATGTGAAAAATGGTTGTTCTTTTGTTTGAACAGCCGGATTTTCACGCTGTCTAGAGATATTATGCCTCTCTGGACGGACAAAAATCTGCCATCGGACAGTTTCCACAGAGTGGCTTTCTTGCCCGACAGACATCTCGCCCAAACTGCACGATTCGATGGCAAAAGTCCGAAGAGCGTTCCGGCGGAATCAGTGGACGCAAGTCCCGTTCCACTTTTGCCGGTTCTTTATTCGTGGTCAACCCCAGCCGTCCGGTGATACGAATAAAATGCGTATCCGTGACAATTGCCGGCTGCCCGTAGACATCGCCTAAAATCAAATTTGCCGTTTTCCGTCCAACGCCTGGCAACGTCAGCAGTTCTTCCATCGTATCCGGAATTTTGCCGTCATAGACTGTCAGCAGCCGAATTGCCATTTCTTTGATGCTCTTCGCTTTCATGTGATAGAACCCGCAGGGTTTCACTGCCTGCTCCAGTTCTTCCAGATTGGCAGCTGCAAACGATTCCAGCGTTGGATACTGCTGGAACAGCGTTTTCGTGACAATATTGACCCGTGCATCGGTACACTGTGCGGAAAGCCGCACCGCAATCAATAATTCATATGGCTCTTTGTACTGCAACGCACAGACCGATTCCGGATAATATTCTTCCAGTATCGTACAGGCTCGCAGTGCCGTTTCTTGTTTGGTCATAAAAAGCCCCCCTCCTTTCTGTTGATTATACCACACTTTCTGAGCTTTTTCTAGTCTTACCAAAAAATTTTTACAGATGAAAACAGCCGTCCTCTATGGAAAGAGAACGACTGTTTTTCGGTTTGTTTGAGATGTATGTTTAGAGGTTGCTGTAATGCATCAAATATTCATCCACTGCACGAGCGGCTTCTTTGCCTTCCCGAATTGCCCAGACAACCAAAGACTGTCCTCTGTGCATATCGCCAGCCGTGAATACTTTCTCTACATTGGTCTGATAGGAATCCGGTGTTTCGGTTGCCACGTTGGTTCTGGCATTCAGATTGACACCGAATGCATCTGCAACATAGGACTGTGCCCCTAAGAATCCGGCTGCAATCAAAACCAAATCGGCTTCCAGAATCTGTTCGCTGCCCGGAATTTCTTCCATCCGCATCCGTCCGGTCTTTTCATCCCGTACCGATTGCAGCTTAATCGTTTCAACGGCTTTCAGATGTCCTTCCTCATTTGGAATGAATCGTTTTACCGTTGTCTGATAAATTCTCGGGTCGTGTCCGAATACGGCAATGGCTTCTTCCTGACCGTAATCGGTCTTGCAGATTCTCGGCCACTCCGGCCAAGGGTTGTTCTCTGCACGCTGATCCGGCAGCTTCGGCATCATTTCCAACTGAATGACGGATTTGCAGCCATGCCGAATTGCCGTTCCCACGCAGTCGTTTCCGGTATCGCCGCCGCCGATGACGATGACATTCTTGTACTTTGCACTGATGTAATAACCATCAGACAAGTTGGAGTTAATCAAACTCTTTGTGGTTGCCTTCAAAAATTCTACTGCATAATAAATGCCCTTAGATTCTCTGCCCGGTGCATTGATGTTTCTTGGATTGGAAGAACCGCAAGCCAATACCACTGCATCATACTGTTTCTGAAGTTCTTCCGCAGAAATATCCTTACCGACATCCACACCCGTCCGGAATACAACACCCTCCTGCTCCATCAGAGCAATCCGGCGGTCAATGACGGTCTTTTCCAGCTTCATATTTGGAATACCATACATCAGCAGACCACCGACACGGTCTTCCCGTTCATAGACGGTTACGGAGTGTCCTCTCCGGTTCAGCTGCAAAGCGGCTGCCAAACCGGAAGGGCCAGAACCAATGACGGCTACTTTCTTTCCCGTCCGCACCTTTGGGATTCTCGGCTTCATGAATCCGCTTTCATAAGCCGATTCAATGATGGCATATTCGTTTTCTTTCACGGTAACAGGGTCGCCGTACAATCCGCAGGTGCAAGCCTTTTCACAAAGTGCCGGACATACTCTGGAGGTAAACTCCGGAAAGCAGTTGGTCAACAGCAGCCGTCTGGCTGCATCTTCCATTCTGCCCTTATAAACCAGTTCGTTCCACTCCGGACAGAGGTTGTTCAGCGGACAGCCGGACACCATGCCCATGATTGGCTTTCCGTTCTGACAGAATGGAACACCGCAATCCATACAGCGTGCACCCTGTTTCTGCCGTTCTTCCGGATTCAGTGGTGTATGAAATTCCCGATAGGTCTTTATGCGTTCGAGCGGCTCCTGCCCCGGATTCTCCACCCGTTCATATTCCAGAAATCCCGTTGCTTTTCCCATGATACGCCCCTCCTGCTCACTTTGTATTGACATAGAATGCTTCGATTTTTGCTTCTTCCTGCGGCAATCCCTGATCCATAAACTGCCGGATGGAGCGGAGCATCTTTGCATAATCGTGCGGTACAATCTTCTTAAACTTCGGCAAATAAGCATCAAACTGATCCAGAATTTCCTGTCCTCTTACGGAATGTGTTCTTGCAACGTGTTCCGTAATCAGTTCTTTCAGCTGTGCAACATCTTCCGGATGTGTCACCTTGCTGAAGCCAACCAGTGCTTTATTCAGCTTGGTGTACAAATCGCTTTCTTCGTCCAGTACATAAGCAATACCGCCACTCATGCCGGCTGCAAAGTTCTTGCTGGTCTTGCCGAGGATGACTGCACAACCACCGGTCATATATTCACAACCATGGTCGCCCACGCCTTCTACAACAACCGTTGCACCGGAGTTCCGGACGCAGAACCGTTCGCCAGCAACACCAGCAATAAACGCCTTACCGCTGGTTGCACCGAACAGAGCAACATTACCAATAATAATATTTTCATCTGCCTGGAATTTCGCATCCTTTGGCGGATAGACAACCAATGTACCGCCAGAAAGTCCCTTTCCGAAATAGTCGTTGCTGTCGCCCTCCAGCTCAAGCGTCAAGCCCTTTGGAATGAATGCACCGAAACTCTGTCCGCCAGAGCCTTTGCACTGCAATGTGAAAGTATCTTCTTCCAGTGTGTTGTAATACTTCCGTGTGATTTCTGCCCCGAACAGTGTTCCCAGTGTCCGGTTCAGGTTGCTGACATTCAGCTTCAAGGTCTTTTTCTTCTTCTTTGCCAGTGCTTCTTGCATTGCTGGAATGATGGTCGTTTCATCAATCGTTTCTGCAAGCTTGAAATCAAATGCATCCTTTGGATGGAAGTGCTGCGGAACATTCTTGCCAACATACGGGTTGGTCAGGATGTTCGACATATCAATCTTGCTTTCCTTTGAGCCAGCCGGGAAACTTCTCTGTACCAACAAATCAGAACGTCCAATCAGTTCATCCATCGTACGGATGCCCAGCTTTGCCATGTATTCCCGCATTTCCTGTGCAATGAATCGCATAAAATTGATGATGTATTCCGGCTTGCCCTTGAACCGCTTCCGCAATTCCGGATTCTGCGTTGCAACGCCTGCCGGACAGGTATCCAAGTTGCAGACACGCATCATGACGCAACCCATTGTTACCAGCGGAGCAGTTGCAAAACCGTATTCTTCTGCACCCAGCATTGCTGCAATGATGACATCTCGTCCTGTCATCATCTTACCATCGGTTTCAATGACAACCTTAGAACGCAGACCGTTCATAATCAAGGTTTGGTGGGTTTCTGCCAAGCCCAGTTCCCACGGCAATCCGGCATTGTGGATGGAGCTGCTCGGTGCTGCACCCGTACCGCCGTCATAACCGGAAATCAGAATAACGCCTGCACCAGCCTTTGCAACGCCGGCTGCAATCGTTCCAACGCCAGCTTCTGAAACCAGCTTTACGGAAATTCTTGCACGCTTGTTGGCATTCTTCAGGTCGTAAATCAGCTGTGCCAAGTCTTCAATGGAATAAATATCGTGGTGCGGTGGCGGAGAAATCAGTGCCACACCCGGTGTAGAATGTCTGGTCTTTGCAATCCACGGATAAACTTTCTTTGCTGGCAGGTGTCCGCCTTCGCCTGGCTTTGCACCCTGTGCCATCTTAATTTGAATTTCCTTTGCGGAAGTCAAGTATTTAGAAGTGACACCGAACCGTCCAGAGGCAACCTGCTTGATGGCAGAACATTTATCAACGGCACTACCAGAAGTGACGATTCGTTCCAAATCTTCGCCGCCTTCCCCGCTGTTGGACTTGCCGCCGATGCGGTTCATTGCCATTGCCATGCATTCGTGTGCTTCCTGCGAAATCGAACCATAGGACATTGCACCCGTCTTGAACCGCCGCATAATGCTTTCGACGCTCTCGACTTCTTCCAGCGGAATGCCGCCGTCTTCTGCAAACCGGAAGTCCAGTGTGCTCCGCAATGTTACATGCTTGTGCTCTTCATTTAGACAGGCTGTATATTGTTTAAACAGGTTGTAATCATCTCTCCATGTTGCCTGCTGCAACAGGTGAATCGTTTCCGGATTGTAGAGATGTTCTTCCTGATTGCTTCTTGCTTTGTGTGTACCAATGCTGCGAACTTCTTCTTCGGTCATCAAACCGTTCGGGTCAAAAGCTGCATCATGCAGAGCCAATGAACGGTTGCTGATGTCCTGCAAGTCGATACCGCCAACCCGACTGACGGTATCCGGGAAGAACTGTTCACAAACAGACTTTGCAATGCCAAGGGCTTCAAAAATCTTAGAGCCCTGATAAGACTGAATGGTGGAAATGCCCATCTTCGAGGCAATCTTTACGATACCGCTGACAACTGCCTGAATGTATGCCTTGCTTGCCTGCGAATAATCCTTATCCAGTTCGCCAGTGTTGGTCATTTCATACAGGGTATCCAGTGCCAAATACGGATTGACTGCACTTGCACCAAAACCGAGCAAAGTTGCAAAGTGATGGACTTCAGTCGGTTCTGCAGTTTCTACAATCAGAGAAACAGCGGTATTCTTTCTGGTGCGTACCAAATAGGTTTCCAGTGCTGCAACTGCCAGCAAGGACGGAATTGCAATGTGTTCCTGGTCAACACCACGGTCTGTCAGAATCAAAATCGCTGCTCCGGCATCGTGTGCAGCATCTGCCTGTGCATACAGATTGGAAATGGCATCTGCCAGTGAAGTATCCTTGGTATACAGCATGGAAATGTCAGCTGTCTGCAAGCCTTCAATATGAGAATCCCGAATTTTCATCAAATCCAGACTGGTCAAAATCGGATTTTCTACTTTCAGCACTCGGCAGTTTGCCTCTTCTTCTTTCAGGAGGTTGCCAGCTGCACCTAAATAAACGGTCGTATCTGTGATGACGGATTCCCGAATAGAGTCAATCGGCGGATTGGTAACCTGTGCGAACAGCTGCTTGAAATAGTCGAACAGCGGCGGATTCTGCTTGGAAAGCGGCGGAATCGGCACATCAACACCCATGGCTGCGGTCGGTTCGCCACCGTTCAGAGCCATTGGAATCATCATGCTGTACATGGTTTCATAGGTATAGCCAAATGCACGCTGCAACCGCTTTAGTTCCATACCGTGATACCGGAACGGACGCTTGTTCGGAATTTTCAGGTCTGCCAGCGGATACAGGTTATGGTCTAACCATTCGCCGTATGGCTGCCGCTTTGCGTAATCATTTTTCAGGGTTTCGTCCTCAATCAATTCACCCTTTACGGTATCTACCAACAGCATTTTGCCTGGGTGCAACCGTTCTTTTTTGATGATGACATCAGACGGAATTTCCAATGCACCAACTTCCGAGGAGAGAACCAGATACCGGTTACCCTTTCCGTCGTCAGTCAGATAATACCGAGATGGACGCAGACCGTTTCTGTCCAGCACTGCCCCCATGATGTCGCCATCTGTGAAAATAATGGATGCAGGGCCGTCCCACGGTTCCATCATCGTTGCATAATACTGATAGAATGCTTTCTTTTCCCGGCTCATTGTCGGAATGTGCTGCCATGGTTCTGGAATGGTTGCCATGACTGCCAGCGGCAAATCCATGCCGGACATCATCATAAATTCCAGTGTGTTATCCAGCCGTGCAGAGTCCGAACCTCTGACATCCAGCATCGGGACAATATCTTTCATCCGGTCACCGAGAACATCGCTTTTCAGGATGTTTTCCCGGCTCAACATCTTATCCACGTTTCCGGTGATGGTATTGATTTCGCCGTTGTGTACCATCATCCGGTTCGGATGCGAACGCTGCCAGCTTGGATTGGTGTTGGTACTGAATCGAGAGTGCACGATACCAATTGCAGAATGATAATCCGGACTGTTCAAATCCTCGTAGAACAACCGCAGCTGCTTGACTAAGAACATACCTTTATAGACAATCGTTCTGCTGGAGCAGGAAACGACATAAGTTTCTGTTTCCCGCTTTTCAAATACCATTCTTGCAACATACAGCTTCCGGTCAAATGCAATGCCCTTTTCGCAATCCTTCGGCTTCTTGATGAATGCCTGCATGATGTGCGGCATACTTTCCAGTGCCTTAGAACCCAGAACAGACGGATTTACCGGAACTTCTCTCCAGCCGAGGAATTCGAGGTTTTCTTCTTTCAGAACCTGTTCAAAGGTTTTCATTGCCTTTTCGTACTTTGCCTTGGTCTGTGGAAAGAAGAACATACCAATGCCATATTCCCGCTTGTCGCCGATTGGAATATTCAATTCCTTTGCAACCTTGGAAAAATACGTGTGCGAGATTTGCAGCAAGATGCCGACACCGTCACCGGTTTTTCCCTCTGCATCTTTTCCGGCTCTGTGTTCGAGGGTTTCCACGATTTTCAGGGCGTTATCTACAACGCTGCGGTCTGTTTCGCCCTTCATATTTACAACCGCACCAATTCCACAGTTTTCATGTTCAAACCGTGGGTCATAGAGTCCCTGTGCCGGAAATGGTGCTTGTTCTCTATAGTTATCCATAAGCCTTTGCTCCTTGTCGTTTTTTGAACCGTAACAGCCGAAAAAACAGAAAACGCCCGTAAAGACTTTTCACTTCTGAAAAATCCTTACGAGCGTCATTGCTCTATCTTCTATTTTTTGGCTGTTCAAATGAACTGTTCTTATTATAGCGAATCCGGCTTGATTTGTCAATAGCAAAACAGGTGTTTTTTCTAAGAAAAATAAGTTTTTTCGCTTTTTTCTTTCTTTTTCCTGTTTCATCCTTGCAAACAAACGAATTTCAAAGAAATCAGAAAAGAAATCGGTGTTTTTCCATGTTTCTTCTTAAAAAAACAAAGTTTGCCGATTTTGTCCGCAAGAAAAAAGCAGCTGTTTTTTCAGTTTGTACAGTCATTTGCTGCATTCACTCAGCGATTCCGAACCGTTTCCGGATATAAATCGTGATGTGTCAGGCGTTCCCATGCTACCTGCTCCCACTTTGTGCCTGGCATGCCATAGTTGCAATATGGGTCAATCGAAATACCGCCTCTCGGCAGGAACTTTCCCCATACTTCAATGTATCTCGGGTGCATCAGCTCAATCAGGTCATTCATGATAATATTCACGCAGTCCTCATGAAAATCGCCATGATTCCGGAAACTGAACAGATACAGTTTCAGTGACTTGCTTTCCACCATGATTTCATCCGGCACATAGGAAATATAGAGGGTCGCAAAGTCCGGCTGTCCGGTAATCGGGCAAAGGCTTGTAAATTCTGGACAGTTAAACTTGACAAAATAATCGTGGTCTGGATGCTTATTGACGAATGTTTCCAGAACCTTTGGGTCATAGTCGTTCGGGTATTGGGTGTGCTGGTTGCCCAGCAGGGTCACGCCATTTGTTTCTTCTTTGGTTCTACCTGTCATGTGAGAATCTCCTTTTTGTCAATTGTTTTATTTATTTCAGAAGTGGGTCTTCTACACCATTCGCTAAGAATGCAGCCTGTCGATCTCGACACGTTCCGCAAACACCACACGGCTTCTCGCCACCCTCGTAGCAACTCCACGTCAATTCATATGGAACGTGCAGTTCCAAGCCTTTTTTTACAATGTCTTTTTTCGTCCATGTGACAAACGGGGCTTCTACTCGCAATTCATGACCGCTACCCTCATAAATTGCTGTTTTCATCGCATCATTAAAGACGGTGCTGCAATCCGGATATGCATTTCCAGCGGCATCATCTGCATGGGGTCCGTAATAAATCACTTCACAACCGTTTGACAGTGCCATACTGGCAGCAGATGCCAGAAACAGACCGTTCCGAAACGGTACATACGTGGAAACCGGTGCACCATTGGTTTTTTCCAGCTGTTCTGCATAGCTTTCCTGCGGAATTTCTTCTGTAGAATTTTCCAGCAAGCTGCAATTGGAATCTGCAAAAATGGTGGTCAAGTCCAGCTGTTTCCAGGCAACACCATAATAATTGACGACTTTCTGTGCAGCTTCCAATTCTTTTTTATGCTTCTGTCCATAATAAATCGAAAGTGCCAGTACTTCCGATGCTCCGTACTTTTCAACTGCCAATGCCAATGCGGTCGTGCTATCTACGCCGCCGCTGAATAATACCATTGCTTTCATAATCATTCCATCCTTTCTGTACTCAGTTCATCACTCTCTGCTGCAAGGTGACATCTGTTTCATAGGCTCCGCAAAAAGTCGTTGTAGTCGTCACTGCCGGCACATTCCGAATCCCTCTCGCCGTCATGCAGCTGTGCGAACCCGTAATCACAACGCCCACATCCGGTGTCCCTGCTGCTTCCATAATGATTTCTGCAATATCCTGTCCGAGCCGTTCCTGCAATTGCAGCCGCTTTGCTGCCAGATCGCAGATTCTTGCAACCTTGCTCAATCCCAACACTTTTCCGTGCGGAACATAGGACACATTCACGTGCATATCATACATCAATGCCATGTGGTGTTCGCAGTAGCTAAATACACTGATGTCTTTCATCGTTACTACAGTTTGTCCGGCATCGGTTTCCGGTTTGGAAAACGTCTTTCCGAACATCTCTGCAATTTCATGGTTACTATATGCAATTCCGGCGAATACTTCCGCATACATTCTTGCAACCCGTTCCGGTGTTTCTTTCAGTCCTTCCCGTTCCGGATCTTCGCCCAATGCCTTTAAAATACCCTTTACATGGTATGCAATGGCTTCTGTATCAATTGCCATTTCTGCCGCTTCCTTTCTATTTTTTAAACGCCACGTTCCTGTGGATCCCAAATATATTTATGCAGCTGTAATTGCAGCCGCACGCCGTTCAACTTCCGCTCAATCAAAAACTGTACCATTTCCTGTGGTTCAATTGAGCCAAACACCGGACTAAAATAGACATGACAGCGATGCGTCAAGTCATACTGTTGAATCAATGCTGCTCCCCGTTCCAAATCTTCCAGCGAACCAGAAACCAGTTTTACAGTATCCTGCGGTTGCAGCAGCTGCATATTTTCCAGACACATCTTATGTTCCATCCCACTGGACGGCAACTTATAGTCCATCGTAAAAATCGGACGAGGTTGGATTGCTGCAAACGATTGCAGGGGAACGCTGCCGTTTGTTTCAATCTCCAGCGACAAGGTCGGCTGTGCGGTAATTGCAGCAATCAGCCCTGCAACATTTGGTGTGAGCAGCGGTTCTCCACCAGTTAAGGTGACATTCCGAACGCCCGTTTCTAAGATTGCCTGTACAATTTCTTCGGTAGTTTGCAGCTGGTAAGAAACATCTGGCTGATTTGCCCACTGCGTATCACAATAACTGCACTGCAAATTACAACCGCAGAGCCGTACAAAAACCGCCAATTCTCCAGCCCGTGTTCCCTCGCCGTTGATGCTGACAAACTGTTCTGCAACCCGATAGGTAGCACTCACTTGGTTTCCGCCTCCTCATACGCCGCATAATTATCCGGTGTTTCATAGACAATGACCCGTTTTACAGGCAAATTCTGCTGCTGTAACTGATGGAAAAAGTGCTTTGCAAAGCATTCTGCGGTCGGTCGGAACGGAACTGGAATCAGGCGAAACGATTCTTCCTGCAATGCCTGTATGGTTGTCTGCCGCAGTGAGCCTTCTTCATAAATCAAAGCGTGGTCATAGAAATCTGCCAATGCTCGCAGGGCTTTTTTCAAGTCCCCGAAATCAATCAACATCCCCCGACAGACACCCTCTGTCTGCAAGTCTTCCTGCTCTACGATTACTTCAATCGTCCAGCGGTGTCCGTGCAGGTTCGCACACTTTCCCTTATAACCACTTAAAAAATGAGCACTGTCAAATGCTGCTTTTGCTTTCAGCTGATACATATGAATTGCATCCCTCTCTCTAAAAATAAGCCATAAAAAAGGCGGTGCTTTCTGCAAAAAGAAAGACCGCCGATCGTTTGATAGAAAACAGGCAACCGCCTGTTGTAACAACGAAAAAATTTTGGCAGCCCTGGTTTTGTTTAACGACAGGATGGTGCAAACGAACTGTCGTAAATTTAATTATAGCACAACTTTTCCGGCTTGTCAACTATTCATGAAAAACAAATCACCGCACAGAGAAATTTCTTTTCCTGTGCGGTGAACCTCTGTTGGTTTCCAGATTATGCAGATTCAATTGATATTAATATTTAATCATCATAAAAATAGTATTCCAAATAAATTCCATACCATCTTCCGTTATACTTATAAACATATGCATCATTTGTGGTATGTACCTCTTTTTCGCCATCCAGAATTACATCAAAATTATTAAAATATATCGTTTCGTCCGCTGTTATTTCATATCTCTTTAAGCAATCATTTACATCTTTTACCACTTCAATATCGTTTTCTGAAGAAATATTATTGCTTACCTCTATAGAAACATCATCATGTTCGCGTTCATTCTTATTCAATACATCTTGAATATAATCTTCCAGCTGATTTTCTGTCAGATTTTTATCATCTTCCCAATACGCTCTTCCTTCGGGTGGTAACAACTTCATTATCGTCGCAGCATCTCTGGTATATTGTGCCATCAAAACCGCTTCTGCTGCTTCCAATGCATCTTTGTACCCACCCTTTGAGCCTCCGCCTGCACCGCATCCAGTAAATCCGATGCTACACAAACAACAAAACGCTAATCCCAAACTGATTGCCTTTTTCATCATGAACATCCTCCTATAAATTCCCTGTCTTAATTTGGTCGCTTACATCCATTCTTATGAATGAACTGGTAATATTATAGCATATATTCCTTATTTTGTCAACCCATTTAAAGGAATTTTTTCTTTTTTATACAATTTCAAGCGAATATCCCGACTTGTCAACCGTCCAACAAAAACAAATCACCGCACAGAGAAATTTCTTTTCCTGTGCGGTGAAAATCTGCTCACTTTTAAAAATGATTGCTATTTACTTTGCAGCATTGTATGGCAGGTTTTCATAACCTTCCATCATGAGAACAAATCGCATCAAAGCAACGGTATCATCTTCAGTAATGTTTTCTGTGCCATCTGTAATATCACAGTTTGCATTTGCTTTCTGTGCATCAGTGAATGTCACCAGACCAGCCTGATACTTGTTCAATATAATCGCATCTGTCAAGTCTACCTTACCATCCATGTTGACATCACCATACATTGCTTCGCTTTCGCCACCTGTTGTAGCAGCGGTTGTAACGGTTGTGGTAGTTTCACTCGGTGCAGTCGTCGTTCCTTCTGCAGAAGCAGTGGTAGTAGATTCAGTCGCTTCTGTCGTTGTTACTGCGGTTTCTGTAGTGGTAGTTTCGCCGCTTTCATCCTTCAGATAAGCTGCTACCAGCTTTGCCTTTGCAGTGTCTGCCTTTTTGCCAGCAGCATCGTTTGCCCACCATACCTGGAACTGTGCCTGCTTTTCCTTCTGTGCAGCTTCTGCAATCTTTGCAATCAAAGCTTCATCTTCAACCTCGTCGCTGCCGTTGTTGTAGGTAATGTTGTAGATGTCCTTGCTCAAATCAACAGCAATATCACCCGACTTATCTGCTTCCCACTTGTAAGAAACCCAATAATTAACGCCATCAACCTTTACAGAAACGCCCACACAGCCGTTTGCATAGCCAAGGCTGTCATCCAGATTTACAATCAGATGGATTTCCTTGCCCATCGAACGGTCAAAGATGATATTTACAACGCCGTCATTGTTTTCAATGTCCGCCATGGTTGCACCATCAATCTTTGTGGTAGTCATGGTTGTGGTGGTTGTAGTGGTTGTAGAGGTGGTTGTCTGACCAGTGCCAGATGTAGTAGTAATGATTGCACCGCTGTTGCTGTACAGATTTTCCGGCAGTTCATCCAGTGTGATACAATAATCACTGGTGTAGATTTCCTTGAGGTCTTCCTTCTTGTTGAACATTTCGTTGCTCAGGAAGTTCGTATCATTTGAACCGCCATCATACCACGGGCAGAAATACAGCCAGCCAGCCTTTTCCATCTGGAGATTTTCCAGTGTCGGAATGCTGTCGTTTTCTGCCATGGCAACCATCTTCTTACCGCCATACTGTTCCACCAAGCTGTAGAATGTGCCACCGATTGCACTGTCATTGTGTACCAGAACAGCACTACCAGTTGACCAGTCGGTGCAGTTGTACTTGTCATAAGCTACCAAGTCTACATATTCATCACCCGGATACCAGTTGGTAGAAGTTTCGAAAGTATAGCTGTTCCATTCCCAAATGATATTGTGCAGACCATAGTCTTCGGTCAAGGTCTTATAAGTCAGCTTCCACAGATCTTTATAGACAGCAGAACCAGACTTGCCCCACCAGAACCAAGAACCATCTTCACCGCCGCCACCTTCTGCTTCATGCAGCGGACGGAAAATCATTGGAACACCAGCATCCTGCAACTTCTGAATCTGTTCTGCCAGCATCTTCAGACAGAGCATATAATATTCCCGTTCCTTTGTACCTTCTTCCAAAACCTTAGCGGTATCAAAGTCTGTTTCATCCGGCTTATAAGTTCCGTTTGCCCAGTCTACCTTATCTCCAATGTTATAGCTGGAAAAATTCTTCGGAACGGTAATGTGCCAAGATGCAGTTACGATACCCTTGCTGTCCTTTACCCAGCTAATCATACGGTCAACTGTACCATCTTCACTGCCATACAGCGGATTGGTATTCAAGAAGTCAAAACCACGGATTGCCGGCAGCTTGCCAGTGTTATCCTTGATGTAGTTGAATTCATAGTCGAAATCATGCGGCCCATACTTATAAATTTCCTGCTGACCAGAAATGATGTGTTCGCCATAAACACTTGCCAGATAGTTCATCAAAGACTGTGTTTCCGGCGTTGCATTCTTGTCTGCCAGGTCACTCGTTGCAGAGAGTTCCGGATAATTCGGTTCGGTCAAAGTCAGGTAGTCGAACTGTGTCCAGCCCCAGTAGCTGACAAATTCCAGTTCATTTTCGCCAGCATTCAATTTGATTCTAGCAACATTTGATTCGCTGAGATCAACATGATTCGACAACGCAATATCGCCCACCGGACTGCCATTGACATTCAGCTTCTGGGTCTTTGCACTGCCATCGGTTGCATAGCAAATGTTCAGGTCATACATGCCAGCTTTTTCAACATTGACTGTCAACTTAATGGATTCGCCGGCATCTTTCATGTGAACGACTTTACCGCCGCTTGCACCTTCCACGTCTTCTTCTTTCATAGAAGTTCCGGTAATCTTGCCACTTTCAAATTCATATTTAGTTTCTCCGGCAGCGGAAACGCCACCGAAAAACGAGCTGACGCAAACAGCATTCAATGCCATTGCAGCTGCCAAGCTGGCAGCAAATACTTTTTTCTGGATCTTCATGGTTCAAACATCCTCCTTCATGATTTAAAAAAACGAATGATTTCGATTACGCATATTTTTATTGCACTTTGCACAATTTACGTGCACACTTTTTGATTTATTTTACTATAAAATAAGATGCATGTCAATAGAATTTTGATTTCAGCCAAAAAATCTACCTATTTCACAAAAATTGTTCCTGTACTTTGTGCAACATTTCCTCCGCTTGGTTTTCATTTCTGTTTTACATGGATGGATTCGGAAATTTGCTGAAAAAATAGAAAATGGATAAAAAATCCATTTTAGCTGATTTTTACAGTTCCAATATATTTTTGTCATGGAAATTCAGATTTCTTTGCTTTAATCTCTAGCAATTTTGTTGTAAAATAAAGGAAACGATTTTTATATGATTCCGAAAGGGAGGATTCAAAATTGGAACAGGAACTGACACTCTATACACTCAAACCGCTACTCCTGCAATCGGATGCAGAGAACTGCTCTGATGCACTGTTTTTAAAAAAACTATTCTACAATATCATCGACGAATCTGTCATGCAAAAGAAATTGATTTGCAAATCCGCATCCAGTCTGAAAGCATTTATGCAAGGCAACCGTCGAAGAAATCGCCAGCAAAAACGCACCTATGCCAACTATCATGGTACAAAATTATTAAAAGAAATATTTGAAATAAAAGAACGAAAGCAATTATTCCAAAATGAAACTCTCCACCAGCTTGCTTATAATATTGATACCATGATGGCAGAGGCAAAAATTTCAGACTGGCGTGCGGTACAAATTTCTATTTTTAAGATGCTCAATGCCAAAATGGTCTATGGTTCTGAACTACTTGATGATATCAAAGAATTATATAGACAGAATAAAATCTCCCGAATCATTGCTGTTATCGTTCTCATTTCGATTTTTCAGGAAACCATTTCGGATGTATTTTGTTGGCTGACACCCAAAACCGATATTTGTGAAACAATTCCAGCCATTCGGAATGCTGCCATGCAGATGCTCCACCACGCCGCAGAAGAACAAGGCAGAATGCTGGCATTTCAAAGCGTTTCCCATAAAATTGATATGCCTGGTATCGGAAATCTTCTCTCCACCGCACTGGGCGTTCAGAATTATCACATTGATTCGATTTTGGTAGAAAACGAACAGCATAACCGGGAATCCTTACGGGCACTCTTCTCCAATCCCCCCTATCCAAATATTATGCTGACGGGAACTGGCGGAGCAGGAAAAACCTTTTTGCTGCTGGATTTGGGCGAATTTCTCTTACAAAAAAATCGTTCACTGATTCCAATTTATATTCCTTTAAACCTGCTGAACTACAATGCCATCGGAAAACAGGAATCGCCGATTCTCCATCATTTTTATCAGATTCTCTCAGAAGAAAAACAACGCTCTTACGAACAGTTTCTCTCCCTGCTGCAAACAGAATCTGATGTGTATTTTTTCTTCTTATTGGATGGCTACAACGAAATCTCCAGCGAAACTGCAAAAAATCAGCTTCTCTTAGAAATCAAGGAAATGAAACGGAACTATCCAGCCATTCGCTTTCTGATTACCAGCCGAAACAATCTTGCCGACTGCTTTTCAACGGGCGGAGAACTGCCGTTTCTCTGCAAGCGTGTGAATCCCCTGCAAGATGCTCAAATCCAAGACTTTTTCAAGCAGTTATTCGGAACAGAACGGGCAGAGCAGGAATGGCAGACTCTGACACACAGCAACTGCATGGATATTTTACGAAGTCCCATGGCTCTTGCGATGTATGCCTACACGCTGAAAAAAGATGTCATCCCGACTGCACCGCTGCCCCATCGACTGCCGGAAACAACAGGGGAACTGATTTGCAACTTCATCGAACAGGTGAAACGCACTCCCACACTGAACGGAACATCAGAAGAACGGGAACAGACGAATTTCGCCATGCAGATGCTCTATTATATCGCCTACTGTATGACCAGAAACGGCAGCTTTCGTATGGATGAATTTTCTATACGAAATGCCATTCAAGATGCTATTGCTTTTTATAAGACCTACTCCCCGCATCCCATGCCGGACACATTCGCTGCTACATTCTGGGAAATTGAACACAAAATGGGCTTTCTCATTGAACCGCAGCATGCTGACCAAGATTTCCGATTCTACCACCAGAATTTCCGAGATTATTTCTATGCCAATTTTCTATTGGAAATCATTCAAACTGCAATCTGGATGCAACAATATTCTGCATCTTCACAGTCTGCCGGACAGCTGCTCTGTCGGTTCTTCTCAGAATTAATTCCAGAAGAAATCCTGCAATTTTTAGGGGAAAGCACGCTGGAACGCCTTTACCTGCCCGAACAGCCTCGCATGAACGACCCACAAGGTTCTTTACTGGAACAGGCTTTGCAAATTCTATCTGAATTGCCAGCCAATTCCGCTGTGCAAAAATCCATTGAACAGCTTATCTTTGCCGTCAAGCAAACCCGTCACCAAAATCTCAGCACGTTCCGTTTCAACGATCTGCATCTGGAAACCGTCAATTTAAATGGTATCCGTCTATATGATTTTCAATGCAACACGCTGCATACTGCGGACTTTTCCGGCAGCTTTCTCAATGCGTATACATTCCAGCCACTCGGACATTCTGCTGCTGTTCATACATTCTGCACGATTCAAAATAATGTGCTCTCTATTTCCGGTAGTGGCATTTGGTGCTACAACAACCGAACCCGACAATTTCGGTTTCTCTCCGCTTATAATGGTACATATGTTTCTACCTCGGTATCTGTTCCACAGCATCAGCTCTTATTGATGGGCGACAAAAACGGGAATCTCTCTTTTTGGAGCGTTTCATTTCAAGACAAGCTGCTCTCGATTCAGCAGCAGCCAGAACGCACCATTTCTCTGGACAATACCATTCAGCATTTGTTATATGACACTGCACAGGACTGCTGTTTTGCTGCCATCAAGGGGGAAGGCATCTGGCGAATTCCGCTTCTGCATCCGGAAAACCGGAAATTTGTCCCCTATCCGGAACACTGCCGTAATTTCCGTAAATATCGTCTTGCTGCTGTAGAAGACGTGCTGATTTTCTCTTGCGGGAAAACATTGTATCAGATTCCCATGCATACAAAATCCTTCTGTTCCGAACAGATTCAGCCATTCTTGACCGTTTCCACGCAATCTCCAGAGCCAGATAACGCTTTTATCTATGACTTCAAGGTGCTCTCTTATTTGCATCAACCCTGTTTTCTCATCAACTTACGGGGAAAATCTCGTTCTGTTGTCCTGCTTGCAACGCCAAACGGCAACCTTGAGATTCAGCGAAAAGAACATACCGACACATTCAATGGCTTTAATGATTTGATTCTATCGCCGGATGCATCCAAATTCTGCATCTGCAACAAGGTTTACGGAAATCGAGAACCCTGCATCAGCGAAGTGCTGCTCTCCATCTTTGAAAAAGATATCATCTGCAAGCCCTATTATGGCAAACAAAATTTTGAGATTGAAACCGCTTGCTATCTGGACTCTGATTCCATCATGCTCAGTTCGTTAGACCGTTCGCTTCAGATTATCAATACTCGCACAGAAACGATTTGCTGTCAGTTCCTCGGCTACGATGCCGGAATTCATTCCCTCTTTCCCGTCAATGAAAACACTCTTTATACCAGCTCCTATGATGGCACGCTGCATCAATTGTCACGGGAAAGCTGGTTTACAGGTAGCTGGCACTGTGTGCGTGCGATTCCAGCTCATAACAACTGGGTGCATCAAGTCAAGCAATTCTCGATAGATGGTGTTCCGGTTCTGGCATCCTGCTCCCATGACCACACCATCCGCATTTGGAACGCCAAAACAGAAACTTGCATCTGTACCATTTCTATGCCCTATCTGGTGATTGCTGTTGGATTTTTTCCCGATGGTACAGTAGTTGGCGTTACCCGGAATGGCATGATTGGGCACTATCGAATTGACCTGAATCACCAGCAGGCGGAAACGCTTTCTCTGTTGGATTTGCATCAAATTCCGGAATGTTCCTTTGCACGCACCAGAAAACTCTGTATGCGAAAAAAAGCAGATGGTACTTGGCTGCTGTTTCTCTTAGTCTGGACGGAGAACCACACAACGGTTGTCTATCAGCTGACAGAGAACGACCAACAGGAATTACAGCTGAACCGCTGTTGCAGTATGGATGAACTGGTCACAGAAAATGTCATTTTAAGAGATGTAGACGTTGCTTTTTTAAAAGATGGACATACCCGCTGTGCATTGTTCTGCGGCAGCCCTTATCAGCAATACCAAAATAATTTCTTTGCCCTGCAAACCGACCAAAATCAACAATACCTCTATCGCCCAGAAGCAGATACCCCCATTTCTGTTTCCCGTCACGATGCTTTGGACAACTACAATGGCGTAACTGCTGGGCTGTTTCTTTCTTATCAAGGGGAACTGTATGCTGCGATTGCAACCTATTCCTATCAGATTATTATCTTTGCTGTCAGAGAAGTGACCAACGCCAAAATCATCCTCAAATGTGTCCATGATACGCCAATTTTAGACCTGCAAACAGCTGGCAACACACTATTTGCAGCCGGAGCAAACGGGAAAGTTTTTCAGTGGAATCTTGCACAGCTGCTGCCCGTTTCAGATACGGAAAAGCCCTTGATTTTCCACAGCCAACCGGAAAACATCATATTTGAAAATGTTTCTGGCTTTTTCATGAACCATGTGCGGTTCGCAGATAGCCACACCGACTGGAGCGAGGACTTCCGAAAAAAAATCGAACAATATGCAGAAAACAGTTGACAAACGCTCCGTTTTATGCTACAATAACATTGTTTCGTATGCGGTAAGAACTGCTTACCGCCTCGTTCTGCGGATGTGGTGAAATTGGCAGACACGCAAGATTTAGGTTCTTGTGCCGTAAGGTGTGCAGGTTCAAGTCCTGTCATCCGCACCAAAAAAGAAAACCAGTCGGAGCAATTTTTATCATCTGCTCTGACTGGTTTTTTGTATCATTTTATAGTATTATGCTTCTCTCAGCAATGCCTTTAAATCTGCCTCCGGTGTGGTAATCGGTGCAATGCCATAGTGTTCTACCAGATATTGCAGCACGTTTGGAGAGAGAAACGCCGGCAGCGATGGGCCAAGCCGAATATTCTGAATGCCCAGATGCAGCAGCGTCAACAGAATGCAGACGGCTTTCTGCTCATACCAAGACAGCACATAGGACAGCGGCAATTCATTCACGGAACAGCCGAATGCCTGCGACAATGCGACAGCAACCTGAATGGCACCATATGCATCGTTACACTGTCCCATATCCATCAACCGTGGTAAACCGCCAATTGTTCCCAAATCCAAATCGTTAAACCGATACTTTCCGCATGCCAGCGTCAAAACAATGGAATCTTTCGGGGCCTGCTTTACAAATTCCGTGTAATAATTCCGTCCGGTCTTTGCTCCATCGCAACCGCCGACCAAGAAGAAGTGCCGAATTGCTCCCGAACGAACGCCTGCAACTACCTGCTCTGCAACAGACAAAATCGTTCCATGTCCAAAGCCGGTTGTGACAGTCGTTCCGCCATTGATGCCGGTCATCTGCCGGTCTTCAGAATAACCGCCCAGTTCCAATGCTTTTTCAATCAGGGGCGTAAAGTCTTTTTCTTCCCCAATGTGCACCGCATCCGGAAAAGCAACCGCTTCTGTTGTAAACACTCGGTCGGCATAGCTGCCCTTTGGTGGCATTAAACAGTTGGTGGTAAAGAGAATCGGTGCTGGCAAATCTGCAAATTCTTTCTGCTGATTTTGCCATGCTGTGCCAAAGTTGCCCTTTAAATGCGGATACGCATTCAGTTTCGGGTAAGCATGTGCCGGGAGCATTTCTCCATGCGTATAGATGGAAATGCCCTTGTCTTTGGTCTGCTCTAACAGCAGCTGTAAATCTCGCAGGTCATGCCCGGTTACCACAATAAACGACCCTTTTTCAATCTTCATCGAAACCGTTTTCGGGGACGGTGTTCCAAAGGTTTCCGTGTTGGCTTTGTCCAGCAGTGCCATGCATTGCAGGTTCACTTCGCCGACTTTCAGAGCCGTTTGCAGCAGCTCTTCCATTGGGAACGCTTCGCCGACTTTACAGAGTGCCTCACTAAAGAAAGTGTCAATCGCTGCATCCCGATACCCCAGTACCATTGCATGATATGCATACGCTGCCATACCACGCAAACCGAACAGAATCAGGGATTTCAGGGAACGAATGTCTTCGTCCGGCTCTTCCCAGAGCTGTTGCAAATCATAATCATCATTTCTGCCGCAAGGTGCTCCGCAGCTTTGACACTGTGGTACTAAGGCATCTTTTGCTCGATGCACAGCGGCAATCTGTTCCCGAATCGCAGCATCGTCAAAGCTAACATTGGTCAGCGTTGCAAACAAGCCCGTAATCATAACATTCCAAGTTTCCTCGGTTGCCAGCGTATCGCCAACGGTTGCCCGTGCCAGACCAATCAACGCCCCAGTCAATTCATCTTGCAGCTGGGCTGTCTGAGCTGTTTTTCCGCAAACGCCACGGCTGCCCGTACATCCGGTACATCCTGCGGTCTGTTCGCACTGATAACAAAACATCTTCTGTTCCATTTCAATTCCTCCATTTTCATCTATGGTTTCCCATTGTTTTTATTTTATGCTTTTCGTCTGCCATCGGTGGAAAGAATCACCACTTCGCAAGGGATTTCTGCACCGCTTGCCGTTAATGCACGCTGTACCGCCTGCACCAGTCCACCGCAACAAGGCACTTCCATTCGTACCACAGTGATGCTTCGGATGGAGCAGGTTGCAAAAATTTCAGTTAATTTCTCTGCATAATCCACGGTATCCAATTTCGGGCATCCAATCAAAGTGATTCGATTCCGCATAAACTGTTCGTGAAAGTCATGATATGCATAGGCGGTACAGTCCGCAGCAATCAGCAAATCTGCCCCCTGCAAATACGGAGCGACTGGAGAAATCAACTGAATCTGCACCGGCCACTGTGCCAGACAACTTTCCGTTTCTCCCTGCGGACAAACTGCCGGAGCTGCTGTTCGTTTCAGCTGTTTTGCCTGTGTGCCGGGGCATCCGCACGGCAATGGTTTCGCCGCTGCTTTGGCAGCTTTCGCTGCTAAGACTGCCTGTTCATTATAAGCCGGAGCTTCTCGTTCTTCAAACGTAATCGCATTCGTCGGACAGGCTGGCAGGCAATCGCCTAAGCCGTCACAATAATCCTCCCGCAGCAGTTTTGCTTTTCCGTTTACCATGCCAATTGCCCCTTCATGGCAAGCCTCTGCACATGCTCCGCATCCAATACAAGCAGCTTCATCAATCCGAATAATGGTTCGTTTCATCATTTTATCAACCTTTCCACGGGTGTTCCCGTTTGATTTTATCGGTGTGTGTTCGGTTCTTCTGGGTCTATTATAGAACAGAATCGAAAAAAAGTCTGTTGAATTTTCAACAAAAAGGAGATTTTCATGCAACAATATCTGGAAATTTTACAAACCTGCCGCCTGTTTGCAGAAATTCCGCCGGATTCTCTGAAAACCATGCTGGAATGTTTTGCTCCAACGATTCAAACCTACGCCAAACAACAAACGCTATTATATGCCGGAGAACCACTGCATCAGCTGGGCATTGTTCTCACGGGAAAAGTGCAGCTTGTCCGTCTGGACTATGACGGAAACCGCAGTATTACTGCAAGTCTGTCACCAGCACAGCCGTTCGGGGAGGCGTTTGTCTGTGCTGGCGTTGATGCTGCCCCGATCAGTGTTATTGCAGCCACAGAAAGCACGATTCTATGGCTGGAGGGAGAAAAGCTTCTGCATCCCTGCTGCAATGCCTGCGGCTTTCATCAGCAGTTGCTATTCAACGTCATTCAATTGCTGGCAAGGAAAAATGTTTTGTTTCACCAGAAACTCGAAATCACCGCAAAACGTACTACTCGAGAAAAACTGCTTGCCTATCTCTTTCAGCAGGCGAAGCAGGAAAACAGCAATACTTTTGTGATTCCATATGACCGGCAGGGGCTGGCGGATTATCTGGAGGTTGACCGGAGCGGACTTTCTGCGGAAATCAGCAAGCTGCGAAAAGAGGGAATCTTAGAGAGTAAAAAGAATTGGTTCTGCCTGCATCTATAAACAAAAACAGCCCGTATGGTTTCCCATACGAGCTATTTTTTCATTTGTCCTGATAATGAGAGCCGCATTGCACAATTTTCAAGACTTCTCCATCAATTCGATAGACAATCCGATTTGCATCATCAATTCTACGCCTCCAATAAGCAGAAAGGTCACCGCTCAATCGTTCTGGCTTTCCAATTCCTTCATTTCCATTTCGGTCAATATCTTTTAAAAGCAACAAGATTCGTTTTAATGTTTTCTTGTCCTGTTTCAACCAATATTCAAAATCTTCCCATGCTTCATCTGTCCACGCCTTAATCATCAGTTGAAACCTCGTGAATCGTGCCACCAGTCGCTTCCATCTGTGCAATGGACTTTCTCAACCGTTCCATATTTTCAGGCGAATAAAAAGGATCTACGGATACTTCAAACGGAATCCGCTTTTCCCGTGCCATCTTTTTTGCAAGCATGATGACAGCGGTAGACATTGTTAAACCGAGGTCATTGCAAACACCATCAAATTCTTTTTTTAACTGTTCGTCCATGCGAACGCTGACTGTTGTCTGTGACATCATACATCACACTCCTTTTCTTTTATTGTACCACAAAACGCATACATTGTCAATACAACTTCCTATCATTTCATGCACAAAAACAGCCCGTATGGTTTCCCATACGAGCCGCTTTTTTGTATTTGCTTTGGAGTCGTTTTTTATGCGATGAGCTGCTTGCCCAGTTCCTTGCAGGTTTCCAAATCTTCATCAGACGGCGTTTCGTTGACAATCAGACCTTCGCCGTTCACCAGAACAGCACCGTCTGCCTTTGCCCGTTCTTCCCAGTTCCGCATCCATTCGCCGTCGCCCCAGCCATAAGAGCCAAACAGTGCGATGGTCTTTCCACTCAGTGCACCTTCAATTGCAGTGAAGAACGGTTCGAATTCGGATTCTTCCAGAACTTCATCTCCCATTGCAGAACAGCCAAATGCAATTCTGTCATAATCGGCAATATCGCCTGTAAAATCGGATACGCTGAACAGTTCTGCACCTGCTCCTTCTGCGATTGCATTTGCCATCTGTTCGGTATTACCGGTACCACTCCAATAAATTACTGCTGCCTTCATGTTCATTTCCTCCTGTTTCAAGAAATTTTCAGTGCCTGATAGAGATCATAGCCCTGATTCAGCTGATTGCACAGAAATGCTCTGCAACGATCATAGCTTTCAAAAGTATGCTTTGCCCGTTCGGCGTGGTGATATACCTTCCAATATTTGCAAAGCACGTAATTTTTGCCTTTGTTTTCCATGAACCCAATCACATCTTCCACAGGATAGCCCAGAAATACGCCGATTTCGTGGGGAAATTCCCCTGAACAGCGGATGCGTTCGGAAAGCTGCTGCAACGCTGCCTCCAGATTGACAGGTTCTGCATATCCCTGCTGCCGTAAAATCAATTGCACTTGCGAGTTTTGCAACTGCTGCTGTAACAAGGTTTCCTGATAGAGCAGGATTAACGCACGATTGGTGCAGTCACACAGCAACCGCAATTTCAACCCTTTTGCATGAGCTCTTGCATTGAATCGCTCCAAATGTTCCAAAACAGAAAATTCTGTTTTGTTGATGGACATCAGACTGGCACACTTGATTCCCAACAACGATGGTGCCATAAAATACGCCAGTTTCTGCTCAAATTTTACACATTCAGAAACGGACATGCAACCCCTCCTATTCTTGTTTTTGTGGACAGCGGATCTTCGCCGGCAAATTGTTAGTTTTAACTAACCGAGAAACGGAAAAAATCGGGAAATCCGGATGCTTCCCGTACTTTTGCAGTTAGTGTTCTCTAACTAACGAACTCATTCTACCACACAATTTCAAATTTGTCAAGAGCTTTTTTTATTTTTTTTGAATCTTTTTCAAAGTATGTTATCCCAAGGCAGTATCCAAAATCATCATCGCAACAAATCCCACTGCAAACGAAATTGTTCCGACATTGGAGTGCTTCCCCTCGGACATCTCTGGAATCAGTTCCTCCACGACTACATACAGCATTGCTCCGGCTGCAAAACTCAGCAGATACGGCATTAACGGGATAAAAAAGCCAGATGCTAAAATCGTCAGCAACGCTCCCAGCGGTTCGACAACGCCGGACAACGTACCGTATAAAAACGCTTTCGATTTTCGCATACCTTCTGCACGCAGTGGCATTGAAATAATTGCCCCCTCCGGAAAGTTCTGGATGGCAATACCGAGCGACAATGCCAGTGCTCCGGCGGCAGTAATCGAAGCCTGATGCCCATACAACACGCCAGCATAAACAACCCCGACAGCCATTCCCTCCGGAATGTTATGCAGCGTCACTGCAAAAACCAGCATGGTTGTCTTTTTTAAGCGTGCCGGAATGCCTTCTGCTTCTTTGCTGTTCATATGCAGATGCGGAATCAGCCGATCCAACAGCAGCAAAAACGCAATTCCAACCAAAAAGCCAATGGCTGCCGGTAAAAATGCAAGCCGTCCTCGGTCAGATTCTTGCTCTAAAGCTGGAATCAACAGACTCCAAACAGAGGCAGCGGTCATAATTCCAGCAGCAAAGCCCGTTAAAATCCGCTGTACACTGGTTGGAAGATTGTTTTTCAAAAACAGTGCACACGCTGCCCCCAGTGTTGTGCCCAGAAACGGGATTAAAATTCCCTGTACAACTTGTGTCATCATGATTCTCCTTTCTCTGATGCTCATGGTTGATTAGTTAGTTTTAACTAACTATAAAATAGTATACACAGCTTTTCTCTTTTTGTCAATCCTTTTCCCTGACGAATTTTTTCGACAAATCAACACAGACTACAAGAACAGGAGGTGTATCCAAATGCCATTTCCCGATTTACAAACATTATTACAGGCAAGCAATTCTTCTCGGCAGTTTCTGCTTTCGCTGCCTGTAGATGTGCAATTGCAGCTGCATGAACAGAACGACTGGATTCACACACAAGCAGACTTACGGCGATATGCCGCTTATTATCATATAAATTAAATCGCACAAAAAGGGCGGTGCTCCGGTTGGAACATCGCCCTTTTCATACATCTTGATTTTTATTTCCGGTCTTCCTGCTTCAGCAGTGGTGTCATGCTCTTTGCACAAATTGCCATAGTAGACGCATTGTGTAAAAAGGCGGACGTTGCCGGCGGAAGTACGCTTAACAAGCCCAACAGCAACAAGGTGGAATTAAAGCCCAGAATAAAGCGATAGTTGGAATGAATCCGCTTCATCAGACGTTCGCTCAATTTCCGCAGGGTTGCCAGTTCGGTCAGATTTGCTCCACGCAAAGTAATATCTGCTGCTTCACGGGCAATATCCGAAGCATCGCTCATTGCAACAGAAACATTCGCTGCTGCAAGTGCTGGTGCATCGTTGATACCGTCACCAACCATAATGACCCGTTTGCCCTCTGCTTTCAGTTCTTCGACATAGCGGTGCTTGTCCTCCGGCAGAACCTGTGCATGATACTGCGTAATGCCCAGCATTTCTGCAGTTCGGCTGGCTGCCTGTTCGCTGTCACCCGTCAACATGACAAGGTTGCTGATACCAGCTTCTCGCAGCATGGTAATTGCCTGCTTTGCTTCTGCTCTTGGCGGGTCTGCAATGCAGAGCACTCCTGCCAACTCTGAACCAATTGCCAGATAGACAACGGAGCATGCTCCAGATTTTGCATCAATTTCCGCCTGCTGTTCCGGCGTAATCACAATGCCTTCATCTTCTGCAACAAAATGCTTGCTGCCGATAATCGCACGTTCTCCATGCAGCGTGGTTGCAATGCCATGTGCAACGATATACTGCACTTCTGCGTGTTCTTCTTCGTGATGCAGGTTCTGTTCCGCAGCTCCCTTTACAATGGCTCTTGCAACGCTGTGCGGGAAATGCTCTTCCAGACAAGCTGCTGTTTTCAGCACTTCCGATTCTGTATATGCTCCAAACGGAATGACCTTTTCCAGAACGGGTTCTGCATTCGTCAGCGTACCAGTCTTATCAAAGACAATCGTATCTGCCTCAGCAAACGCTTCGAGATACTTTCCGCCCTTGATGGTAATATCACAGTCTGCTGCTTCCCGAATTGCCGAAATTACAGAAATCGGCGTGGAAAGCTTGATGGCACAAGAATAGTCCACCATTAAAATCGAAACTGCCTTTGTAATATTCCGTGTCAGCAGCAAGGTCAATCCAAAGCCTAAGAAGCTAAACGGGACAATGCTGTCCGCCAGATGTTCCGCACGGCTCTGAACGCCTGCTTTCAGATTTTCGGAATGGTCAATCAATTCAATGATTTTTTGCAGCTTGGTATTTCCGCTAACGGCTTTTACCTGAATGACAATCGTTCCTTCTTCGACAACCGTTCCGGCAAATACCGTTGCTCCAGCGGATTTCATCACGCTCAGCGGTTCGCCTGTCATAGAGGATTCGTTGATATTGGCTTCGCCGTCTACAATCGTACCATCAACCGGAATGATGCTGCCCGTCCGAACACGGATGCAGTCATCTACCTGCAAGTCTGCCATTGGCATCAGCCGCTCTACATCGCCGTCAACAACCCAGACTTGTTCGGTCTTAATCGCTAAACTATCTGTCAAAGCAGCCTTTGTTCTGGCTCTGGTATAATCTTCCAGCAAGGAGGAAACAGACAGCAAGAACATAATTGTTCCAGCAGTCTTATAGTTCTTTTGCAGCAGACAAGCTGCCACAGAAGTACCATCCAGCACTTCTACATTCAGATGACAGTCAAATAAGTTCTTCACTGCCCGTCCGACATACCGCAATCCTCTCAGGAAAACCATTGCGTTTCCGATTGGAGCTGGCAGCAATGCTTTATATAGAACCCGTTTTGCAACCAGTTTTGCCAAATCATTTTTGAAATCAGAATCAATCTGTTCCGTTCCGATTTGATTTTCCAACGGCTGCATGGTGCGAGGATTCATTCTTGCAACCAGACGGATGACATCCAAGCGATGTCCATTCCGGTAATGTACCAGAATACCGCCGTTCTGTGCGTGAACTTCTACCTGCAATACAAACCGATTCCGCAGCAATGCTTCCTGAATGGCGGTTTCCAGTTCCCGTTCAAATGCATATGCACCGCAACGAAACCGGATTCTGCCGGGTTTGTCATAAACGATTTTGCCATTCATGGTACAATCACTTCGTTTCTTCTTCAGTTGCAGCTTCTTCTGCGATGTCTGCCAGTCCAGCTTCTTCCTTTGCATCACAGCAAATGTCAGATGCTTCATCTCTCATGTTCTGGAAAGTTGCCTTTGCATCGCTCTGGAGCTTCATGCCCTTTGCCAGACCGCTGACAGCCAGCTTCCGAGTGGTTTCTGCTGTTACAATCTTCTTACCGATTACCAGAGCAGCTGCACCACCGATTGCACACCACAGTTTTTCATTTTTAAAACATTTCCACATATGTAACACTCCTTTAATTCTATGAAAGTTCTTTTTGCTTTTGGTAAACTCTACGTGAGTTCCTGTGATTTTATTATACGACAAACACCCTAAAAAGTCAATAGAATCCGACAAAAATTAGACCTTACAAACCGCAGTTTTTAAAAAGAAAAGGTTAGTCAAAACTTTTCAAAACCTATTTGCAGCGTTTCATTTTAAAAGAAAATCCTACAAGCCGTTTTCATATGGCTTTTCAAAAAAATAACAAAAAATCAATGCTGCTTTTTCAAATTTAACCGGATAGTTGCAGGAAGTTCCAAAGTATGTTATACTATAAAAAGCATATGCTGACAAACTCCACAGCACTCTGGAAAGGTGGTTTGATTTCTTGTACCCATTTCTTGAAAAGAGCATTCTATTCTGGATGATTCTCATTTCTGTTGCATCCACAATTGACACCATTCACCCACTCCCTGTGATTTCTCTCTTGCTTGCCCTGACGATTTCCGCCCTTGCACAAGCATTCCCGAAAAATTGGCTGTCCAGCGTCTGCCTTGGCGGTTACTTTCTGCTTTGCAGCTGTTATCCGCCGATTCTCTTGACGATGCCGCTGCTCTTATATGATGCAATTCGGGCGAAAAAATGGTATCTTTCTATTTTTGCCGTGGGTGCTCTGCTGCACATTGCTACATTTTCCGTGCTGCAAATCTGTTTATTCTGCGGACTGATTCCGCTTTCGATTCTATTGGGCTGGCATGCTCAACAATGGGAAACTTGGGTACAGACTGCCCACCAGCAGCATGACCATGCAAGCGAATTGCAGCAAAAATTGACCCAGCGAAACCGCCAGTTGCAAACGGCACAGAATGATGCGGTACGCATGGCAACGCTGCAAGAACGCAACCGCATTGCCAGAGAAATTCATGACAATGTAGGGCATATGCTGACCCGTGCTCTGCTACAAACGGGAGCACTTGCTGTTTGTGTCAAAGAAGAGCCGCTAAAAGCCTCTGTTGCTGCCCTACAGGAAACATTAGACAGTGCCATGACCAGTATCCGCAGCAGCGTGCACAAGCTGCATGGTGATGCCATCCCATTGGAAAAGTCTGTACAAGACTGCTTGCAACCTCTGAAAGATACTTACCACATCACCTTGACTTATGATATTTCCGAACAGATTCCCAGCATTGTAAAGCTGTGTTTGCTGGGCGTTTTAAAGGAAAGCTTGTCGAATGTTGTCAAGCACTCCAACGGCGATGCCATTCAAATTGTCCTTCGGGAACATCCGGCTTTTTATCAGCTTTCCATTACAGACAACGGAACAGGCTCGCACTTGCAGCAAACCGGAATCGGTCTGGAAACCATGCAAGATCGAGCCGAACAAGTTCACGGGCTGATTCGATTCTTTCCAGAAAAAGATTCGTTTCGGGTGTTTCTCTCTATTCCAAAATCATAAATCGCCCACCCTACCATTATAATGTAAAGAAAGGAATCTTCTCCTATGCGTATTATTCTCATTGATGACGACCAGCTTGTGACGCTCTCGCTGAAAACCATCCTCGAAAGCACCAGCTCTGTACAGGTTCTGGCAACCGGAACATCTGGAGCAGAAGCGATTGCTCTCTATCAACAGTGGAAACCGGATGTCCTGCTACTGGACATTCAAATGCCGAATGGAAGCGGACTGGATGCCGGCGAACAGATTCTGCAACAAAACCCGAACGCTCGCATTTTGTTCCTAACAACATTTTCCGATGATGCCTATATTGCAAAGGCGTTGGAACTCGGGGCAAAGGGATACTTATTAAAACAGGACTTTGCTGGAATTGTTCCGGCTCTCGAAGCAGTCATGCAGGGGCAACACGTATTCGGGGAGCAAGTCGTTTCCTGTTTCTCCAAACAGTTCAAAAAAAAATCCACATTCGACTATGCCAAATATGACATTACAGAAAAAGAACAGGAAATCATTGCACAGGTTGCAAAGGGATACAGCAACAAAGAAATCGCTGCGGCACTTTGTTTCAGTGAGGGAACAATTCGGAATTATCTCAGCAGCATTTTGGAAAAATTGCAGCTGCGTGACCGGACACAGCTGGCAGTTTACTACTATCATCACCAGATGGACGTGTAAAATTCCGGAATTTGTGCAACTTGCATAAAATCTAGGTTCAATTTGAATTTTCTTTTTACGTAAAAAAGTCGAAAAACCGCTTGACAATCCTGCAAATTTCTGCTATAATAATAAAGCACTGAGGCGAGATACCAAAACGTAAGATAATGAAAACGTGATATCGTATCTTGTTAAAATATGCGAGTGTGCTGGAATTGGCAGACAGGCACGTTTGAGGGGCGTGTGTTTCGACGTACGGGTTCAAGTCCCGTCACTCGCACCACATGCACACAGTGCAGAATACGGATGGAAAGATGGCTGAGCTGGTCTAAGGCGCACGACTGGAACTCGTGTGTACGTTAATAGCGTACCGAGGGTTCGAATCCCTCTCTTTCCGCCAAATATTTTACGGAAAAGCGGTAGATGATTTTACATTTACCGCTTTTTTGTGTATCAAAAACAAGAAACATAAAAAAATAGATTCCCTGACTGGATTCACACACCATCAAGGAATCTATTTTTCATTTATAAATCTGTCCACGTCTGACCTGCTTATGTCATATTGTGTCACATATCAAACGGAAACGGTACATCTTTTAAAATCCGCTTCTGTTGCGGTACGGGTTGCTTTTGAATGAACTTCATCGCTTTTTCTCTGAATCTCGTACTCGTAAATCATCCGGCTGCAACCCCAATTCCTTCACAAAATCATCCAGTTTCATAGACTCTGTATTTTCTTTCTTGCTGTCTGCAATCATTTCCCGATCCCATGCATCCGGCTCTTCCTCCGGAATCATAGGAACAGAAACCAAATCATGAAACATCAGAATAAATCCCCGCAACTGTTCTTCTGTCAGTTGATTAAAAATCTGTACTGCTTGTTCTCTGGTACTCATTCTAAACGCCTCCTATTCATTCTCTTGCGTCTATTCGGTTTCCTCTGCATTCAGCATACCAAATTTTTTCTGCTTTGTCAATCTCCTTTTTCAAAAACAGCCACCCCCTACCGTTTCGGTAAGAGATGGCTGTTTCTCGTTTCACCAAAAATCAAATTTACAGTGCCTGCTTCAAAATTGCAACCACATCTTCATGTGTCAATACCTGATAACCGCCAGTCATAATCAGCGTTGCATCTGCAATGCCCTCCAGCATATCTTCTGTCACGCCCAAGTCGGTCAGATTCATTACCAGACCCAATTGCTTCATATATGCTTCCATGCAAGCAAGCCCTTCTTCTGCAATCTGTTCATCAGTCTTTCCATCTGGGCATACATCCCAAACATTCATCGCATACCGCTTGAACTTCGGCAAGCCAGCCTGCAAAATATACCGATAATACGGCAGCGAAACAGCAGACAGCGTCATGCCATGGGTTGCATCGGTATACGCACCGACTGCCTGCCCAATCATATGCACTTCCCAGTCGGTTGTCTTTCCCTTTTCTACCAGTGTATTCAGTGCCCATGTTGCAATCCACATGATATTGCTTCTTGCTTCGTAGTCTTTCGGATTCTCTACTGCAATCTTTGCACTGTGAATCAGTGATTTCAGCAACCCTTCCATCAGATAATCCGAAGTGTTGTCATCTGTTCCAGAGAAATACTGTTCCAGAATGTGTGACATAATATCAAAGAATCCAGCAATCATCTGATACTTCGGCAGCGTAAAGGTAAAGACTGGATTCAGAATAGAGAATTTTGGCAGAACAGCTTCCCCGAATACATGCCCGATTTTCAGCTTCTGTTCATGGTTGGTGATAACCGAGCCTGCGTTCATTTCTGAACCGGTTCCGACCATCGTCAGCACACAGCCCACCGGAATGATTTCGTTTTCCGGCTCTTCTTCCCGAATATAGAACTTTTCCCACGGGTCTTCCGGACAATGCACGGAAACAGAAACGGCTTTCGCATAGTCGCAGACAGAACCGCCGCCAACTGCCAGAATAAAATCAACTTTTCCGGCTCTTGCCCGTTCGCAGCCCTCTTTCAGCTTTTCTACAGTCGGGTTCGGCATAACGCCAGCATCTTCTACAATCGTCTTGCCGCATTCCTGCAAGATGGAAACGACTTGATCATAAATGCCATTCTTCTGAATCGAACCGCCGCCGTAAACCAGCAGAATATTTTTCCCGTACTTCGGCAGTTCTTTCCGCAAGCCATCGAGTGCCTGCTCTCCGAAATACAGCTTGGTCGGATTACAATATTCAAAATTTCCTAACATGAGAGATTCCTCCTCTTTTATTTGTATCTACTTACTGAATGCTATCTACCCAGCTTTTCAGCCCTGCAATGCTCTGTGTGCCGTTCAGCAGCTTACCTTCTACAATCATTGCACCCGGTGCACTGTCTTTCAGATTGGCAACAGTCTTGCCGAATCCGCTGCCGCCGGAAGTTGCAAACAGAACAATCTTCTTTCCAGAGAAATCGCCGCTTTCCAAAAACGTATTGATGATGGTCGGTGCAACATACCACCAAATCGGAAAGCCTACAAAAATCGTGTCATAGTCTGCCAGATTGCTGCACGGAGCTGCAATTGCTGGACGAGAACGCTTATCCTGCATTTCAACCGTGCTGCGGCTCTTCTTGTCCATCCAGTTCAAGTCCGCATTGGTATACGGAACAGCCGGCTGGATTTCAAATAAGTCTGCTCCTGCTGCCTCTGCCAGCAACTTCGCAACATTTGCAGTAACGCCACTTGCGGAAAAATAAGCAACCAATGTTTTCATGAGAAATTCCTCCTATTAATAAAAATCATAACCTTTTTTACTTGCCGAAGCTTGCCAAAAGCTCAACGGTTTCTGGATCATAGTGCGAGAAGAACGCACTTTCTGCCTCATCCAATGCCTGAATCTTCTGCATATCATCTTCATTCAAGGTGAAATCAAAGACATTGAAATTTTCCTGCATCCGTTCCTTGTGGGTCGACTTTGGAATCACAACAACACCGCTCTGAATCAAGAACCGCAGAACGGTCTGTGCAACGGTCTTTCCGTATTTCGCACCAACTTCCTGCAAAACCGAATTCTGGAACAAATCTTTTCTGCCCTCGGCAAACGGCCCCCAAGATTCAATCTGCGTGTGATACTTGTCCAGATACTTCCGAGCCTGCTTCTGCTGCTGGAACGGATGGGTTTCAATCTGGTTCACTGCCGGCTGTACCTTGACAAAATGGCTGATGTCTACGAATCGGTCAGGATAGAAGTTAGAAACCCCAATTGCTTTTAAAATGCCCTCTTCATATGCTTCTTCCATTGCCCGATACGTGCCGTAATAATCCCCGATTGGCTGATGAATCAACAGCAGGTCAATATAATCCGTCTTTAACTTTTTCAGAGATTCTTCAATGGATGCCTTTGCCTTTTCATAGCCAGCATTTGTAATCCATACCTTTGTAGTCAGGAACAGTTCTTCCCGTGGAATGCCACTGTTTGAAATCGCTGCACCAACGCCTTCTTCATTATAATAAGCCTGTGCAGTGTCAATCAGCCGATAGCCCACTTCCAAGGCATCGGATACGCAGCGTTCGCATTCCTTCGAGTCAACCTGATACACACCATAACCTAAAATCGGCATCTTCACACCATTGTTCAATGTTACAGATTTCATTTTGTTTCGTCCTCCTTCAAAGCAGCATACTGTTCATCGGTTACAGCTTCTAACCATTCATTGCTGGTTTCTTCGCCCGGGCATTCAATTGCAAGGTGGCTGAACCAACTGTTTGCCTTTGCACCATGCCAATGCTTAACTTCCGGCGGAATCACAACAACATCTCCCGGATGCAGACTCTGTGCTGGTTTTCCCTCTTCCTGATACCAGCCTTCCCCATCGACACAAAGCAGAATCTGCCCACCACCGCTCTTTGCGTGGTGAATGTGCCAGTTGTTCCGGCAGCCCGGCTCAAAGGTTACATTTGCAATGAAAACGGTTTCCTTTGGATTGGTCAGCGGTTTCAGATAGGATTGTCCGATGAAATACTTTGCAAATGCGGTATTTGGTTCACCTTGTCCAAAAAATCCGCCATGTTCTTCGGTCGCATCGTCTGCATAAACTTCCTTTGCCATCCGGAATGCAGCCCATGCATTCGGCCAGCCTGCATAGAATGCAACCTGTGTCAGGATTTCCACCATTTCAGACTTGCTGACACCGTTTTTCTTTGCGGTTGCCAGATGATATTGCAGCGAACTGTCCACAATGCCCTTACTAATCAAGGAAGTAATTGTTACGATAGAACGCAACTTCAACGGAAGCTGTGCCTCTCTCGACCAAACTTCTCCAAACAATACATCATCGTTCAATGCTGCAAACTGCGGTGCAAATGTTCCAAGGGCATCTCTGCCGGCGGTCTGTTTTACCATGAGAAAAACCTCCTATTTTCTGTTTGTTTTTCAGATCTGTTTTCCGAGCTGATAAGCCTGCTCTTCGTAATCGGTTCGTTCCAGTGCCGGAACATCCATACAATCTGCACCAATCACCATGCCAGCAATGTCCCAATCCAAGAACTTTGCCATGCCCTGAAAAGAAGCAATTGCTCCGGCTGCGGATTCCATGGTATTATCTGCCATTGTCACCAGCAGAGCCGTTTTCTTGTTGTGGTGCAACTGGGCATCACAGGCATAAAATCGGTCAATGACTGCCCGAATCTGTGCATTCATTGCATAATAATAAATCGGGGTTGCAAAGACAACCGCATCCGCTGCCAACAGTTCCGGATACAGCGTTTTCATATCATCTGCAAAGGCACAGCCTCGGTCGGTGTTGTGGCAAGTTTCACAGGCAATACAAGGATGTACCTGCCGAAAGGCAGCATCAAACCGACAGACTTCGTGTCCGGTTTCCTCTGCACCTCGAATGAAGGCTGCTGCCAAGTGGGCAGACGTTCCATTTTTATGATGGCTTCCGGTAATTACAACAATTTTCATACGGTTTCCTCCTGTGTTTCGTCTGCACAGATTGCAGCAATCCATGCTTTGATTTCCTGCATCGGGGTTTCCAGATGGTCACCGCCGTTGGAGTCAAACTGAATTTCTTTTTCGTGTGCAAATGCAGCACCTCGACAGGCGATTTTCATATCTGCAATCGTATGTCCCGGCCATCCGCCGTTTGTCATAAACGGAATCACGGTCTTTCCGCTGAAATTCTGCTGGTGCAGGAATGTCCGAACGGCTGGTGCCATGGTATACCACCAAGTCGGCGTTCCAATGAAAATCCGGTCATAATCTGCAACGGACACCGAAAGCGGTTGAATCTCCGGTTCATATCCCCGATTGACTTCTTCCTGTCCCTGTGCAACAACGGCATCATATCCGCCTGTGTAAGGCGTAACTGTTTGAATCTCGGCAATGTCTGCCTGCGTTGCCTGTTGCAGCATCTCTGCAATTCGTTTCGTGTTGCCGTTTGTCAGAGAATAATAAACAATCAGCGATTTCATATTGTTGTTCGCTCCTTATCGAATAAAATTCGTTCCTTGCCGTGGTTCTTGTTCCGGCAAACCATAGGCTTCCTTACCCAGTGCAATGCTTTTCATCAGGAACGTCATATTTCTTGCAAGGGTTCGCATCGTCTGCAATCCCTCTGCATCCTGTTTGGCTTCGCCCGGCTCTCTGCCGTGAATGCTGTTCCAATACTGGCTAGAGGCAACCGGCATACCGGAAATCGTGAAGAACTTGTTCAGTTCGTCAAATGTTGCAGACAAACCACCTCTTCTGGCTGCAACTACACTTGCACCCACTTTCATCCGTTTATCAAACGGGGTGCTATAAAACAGCCGATGCAAAAACGCAACCAAGGTTGCATTTGCAGAGGCATAATAAACCGGACTGCCAATGACCATTCCATCACAGGCTTCAAACTTCGGAGCGGTTTCGTTGACTAAATCATCGAACACACAAGCTCCCTTTTTCGTACATCCATAGCAGGCAACACAGCCCCGAATGTCCTTGTTTCCAACCTGAATCCACTCTGTTTCCACTTGATTTTCCTGAAAAATCCGTTCCATTTCCCGCAGGGCAACGGCAGTATTGCCGTTTGCATGCGGACTTCCGTTAATCAATAATACGTTCATGATTTTTACTCCTCTTTCCATGTGGATTTGATTCCTGATTGCCGTGGCAAGCGGCGGCTGTCGCTCCGCCGTCTGCCAAGGGCATCAATCCCACTTTAATTCGCCCGTTTCCACAGCGATTTCGTAGCGTTCAATCTTGTAGTTCAACCGTTTCAATGTGGTATCAATTTTTTCTTTCTGCTCCAACAGCAATTCTCGCTGTTCTGTCAAAAGCTGCAATCTTGCCGGAATGGTATGTTCGCCTTCCTGTGTTAGCTTTACATATTCAATAATCGCTTCTACTGGAAGTCCTGCTCCTCGCATACACTTTGCCAGCTCAATCCAACCCAAATCATCCAGCTGATAATCTCGAATGCCGCTTGCAGTGCGGTGAACTGGTGGAATCATTCCTACACGCTCATAATACCGCAAAGTATCCTGTGATAAGTCGTAGCGTTCACTCACTTCTTTGATGGTTATGACAAACACCTCCGTTTTTTCGTTTTTTTCATTATAGACCCTGGAGTTCACTCCAAGTCAAGCGTTTTTGAAATTTTCTGCGAAATTCACAAAAAACGAGAATGCTTTTCATGTAATACCACGGATTTTGTGAAAATTATCCACAAAAAAGCAGCTGCGAACGCATTTGTCCACAGCTGCCATTGAAGCATATTTTATTTTTGCAATGGTTTTCTTATTCCTGCATCCCACGCAGAATCCAGTCATACATTCCCTGATACTGCAATGCAGAGCTGCCCCAAGAGAAATCTTTTTCCATACCACGCTGAATGATGTCGTTCCAATCTTCCCGATGGTTGAAATAGATGTTCTTTGCATAGTTGATGGTATACAGCAAATCATCTGCATTGTAATTGTGGAACGTAAAGCCTGTTCCGCACTTTTCAAATTCGTTGTATGGCTCTACGGTATCCTTCAGACCGCCCGTTTCCCGTACAATCGGAACAGTACCGTAACGGAGCGAAATCAGCTGTGTCAGACCACATGGTTCAAAGCGAGATGGTACTAACATGGCATCTGCTGCCGCATAGAGCTTATGAGCCAGTGCATCCGAATAGAAAATATTTGCAGAAACACGGTCTGGGAAACGTCCCTGATAATACCGGAACATATCTTCATACCGAGATTCTCCCGTCCCAATAATAACAAACTGTGTGAATTCATCCACAATGCGTTCAGTAATCCAGTCAACCAAATCCAGACCCTTCTGGTCGGTCAGACGAGAAATGATTGCAATCATGAATTTGTTGTCATCCACCGGCAGACCCAATTCTTTCTGCAATGCCCGCTTTGCTTCCTTCTTCTTTGCAATTGCATTCTTTTCATTGTAATGCACTGCAATTTTCGGGTCAGTTTCCGGATTATAAACAGAATAGTCAATGCCGTTCAGAATGCCACGCAGCGACCGGGAACGAGCACACAGCAGACCATCCAGCTGTTCGCCGTAATACGGAGTCTTGATTTCTTCTGCATAGGTTTCACTAACGGTTGTAATGTAATCTGCATAAACCAAGCCGCCCTTGAGCATATTTGCATCCTTTTTAAATTCCAGCTTGTCCGGCGTGAACATATAGCCCGGCAGGTTGGTGTTATAAATAAAGTGGTTGATGTCCCAAACGCCCTGGAATTTCAGGTTGTGAATGGTCATAATCGACTTTGTGCCCCAATAAAAGCTATGGGTTGCAAAGGTGCTCTTGAGGAATACCGGAATCATACCTGTCTGCCAGTCGTGGCAGTGAATAATGTCCGGATGGAATCCGATGACCGGCATGGCTGCCAGAACTGCCTTACAGAAGAAAATATAGCGTTCAATATCCCAGCGAACAGAATCGGTATAAGGCTTATCACACTTGAAATAATATTCATTATCAATAAAGTAGAAGGTAATGCCCTCGTATTCATATTCCATGATGCCGACAAACATCGGTTCACTTCTCTGACCATAGTCCATATAGAAGTTGGAAACAAACTTGAATTTTCCACGGTATTCCCACGGAATACAAGTATAGTTCGGCAGAATAACCCGCACGTCATAATCCCCTTTATACAGGGCTTTCGGCAGTGCACCAACGACATCTGCCAGACCGCCGGTTTTGACGAATGGAACACATTCAGAAGCTGCAAATAAAATATTTTTCATCTTGCTTTTACCAACCGTGCTGCAAAGGACACGGTTTCTCCTTCCGTATCAAAATGCTGCAACCCGAACGATTGCAGGGAGTGCAGTGCATCCAGAACGACTGGTTTGCAGCTGCTAAAAACATTATACAATATTTTTTCAAAATCGTCAAGTGGAATTTTCTTAAAAACTATAAAAATCGCACAAAATAAAAGAAAATTTCCGGTAAAATGTTGTGGAAAGCGTTTGTGCCGTTCGGCTCATTGCTGCAATTCCTGCACAAATCGTGGACTTTCGGTGATGTCCGCTCATAATCTTCTCATTTTTCATACAGGAAAAATTTTTGTGAAATATAGAAAAAATAGTTTCCAATGCGGAAAAAATATGGTATAATAAAGAAAGCTGAATCGAAAGGAGACTGCTTGGATTTTATGGCAGAACAGATACTTCACATGCAAGACCCTGCACAATGGCAGGCACTTTGCGGAAATTTTGACGAAAATATCCGCACGCTGGAACAGCTCTATGAAGTGGCCATTGTTTGTCGGGATACAGAAATCAAAGTCAATGGAGCAGAAGCCAAAGCAGCACAGGCAGCAGCGGTATTGCAATCCCTGCTGCAAATGCTGGAAACCGGTCAGCCCATCTCCCTGCAAACCGTCCGCTATGCGGCAATGATGGTCAGTGAGGGCGAAGGACAGGAATTGCAGGCACTTGCAGACGGCGGCATTTGCCTCACCGCAACCGGAAAAGTGGTGCGTGCCCGAACCGTTGGACAAAAACGCTACGTCACTGCCATTCAGAAAAATACCATTGTCTTTGGCATCGGCCCTGCCGGAACTGGAAAAACCTATCTTGCCGTTGCCATGGCAGTCAAAGCGTTCAAGCAGCATACCGTCAGCCGGATTATTTTGACCCGTCCGGCGGTGGAAGCCGGAGAAAAACTCGGGTTCTTGCCGGGGGACCTCCAGAACAAGGTAGACCCTTATTTAAGACCGCTGTATGATGCCCTTTTTGAAATGATGGGAGCAGAAGCGTTCCAGCGAAATCTGGAACGGGGCGTGATTGAAGTTGCACCGCTCGCCTATATGCGTGGCAGAACACTCGACCATGCTTTCATCATTTTGGATGAAGCACAAAATACAACGTCCGAACAGCTGAAAATGTTCCTGACCCGTCTGGGTGAGGACAGCCGTATGGTCATCACCGGGGATATTACTCAGATTGACCTGCCGGATAAACGGAAATGCGGATTGCTGGAGGCAATGCAGGTGTTAAAACACGTCAACGACATCGCCATTCAGGAATTTACAAATAAAGATGTGGTACGCCATCGCTTGGTACAGGATATTATCCGTGCTTATGAAACGTATCATCATCGAGAGAGAAAGGTTGAGAAATGATGCGTGTAAAGGTTATGGTGAAAAACAATCAGAAGACAATCAAAGTGCCAGTGGGGATTCGGATGCTGATTCGCCGCTGCTGTCAGGCAGTTCTGGTGATGGAACAGTTTCCACATGATGCGGAAGTAAGCGTTTCGTTTGTCAGCAATGCCGAAATTCGGAATTTGAACAGAATTTACCGGAAAAAAGACAGTGTGACGGACGTGCTCTCGTTCCCGCTCGGCGTAGACGGAAAGTATGACATCAGCAAGGAAACCGGCTGTGCCCTGCTCGGCGATGTGGTCATCTCTCTGGAAACCGCTATGCGGCAGGCAGACTTGTACGGGCATTCCCTCGAACGGGAAATCGGTTTCCTGACGGTACATTCCATGCTGCACCTGCTGGGTTATGACCACGAAACTTCTCCGCTCGAAGCTCGGAAGATGCGGGAAAAAGAAGAACAGGTGCTCGGCGAACTGGGCATCTCCAGAGAAGAAACCTTTGTTTCAGAGGAGTAACACATGACAAAAACGGTATTTGTAACCATCTCCGGCAGAACGAATGTCGGAAAATCCTCCCTGCTGAATGCCATCGTCGGCGAACGGATTGCCTCGGTCAGTAATAAGCCGCAGACAACCCGTACCCGTATCACGGGCATTAAAACCGTTGGAGAAATCCAAATGGTGTTCATGGACACGCCGGGACTGCATAAGCCGAAAAACAAGTTGAGCACTTATATGCTGCAAGCAGCAAAAGAGGCAGTCAATGACATGGATGTCGTCTTGTTTGTAGCAGACTGCACCCGACAGCCCACTGAACAGGAACTGGAATTTTTACAGCCACTGAAAGCCTCTAAAACCAAAGTGATGCTGGTGCTGAATAAAATTGACCTGCTCGAAGAAAAAAATGTTTTGATGCAGCGAATTGCAGAATGGAACGCAGCGTTTCCGTTTGCAGAAAGTTTCCCCATCAGCGTTTCTGAAAATGACGGCGTGGATTTGGTGGAAGAAGCGGTCTGTCACTGTGCGATTCCTGCTCCGCACTACTTCCCGGATGACAAAATCACCGACCAGCCGGAACAAGTGCTGATTGCCGAAATGATTCGGGAACAGGTGCTGCGACTGCTGCGGGATGAAGTGCCGCACGGCGTTGCAGTTGCGGTGGAACAGCTCTCCGAACGGGACGACAAAGACTTACTGGACATTGATGCCACCATTTACTGTGAACGGGAATCCCACAAGGGCATTCTCATCGGCAAAAAGGGAGCCATGCTGAAACGGATTGCCAGCCAGGCAAGAGCCCAGCTCGAACAGTTCTTTCAGATTCAAGTCAACCTGCAATGCTGGGTCAAAGTCAAAGAGGACTGGAGAAATCGGGATGGACTCATCCGGAACTTTGGCTTGAACAACCTCGACAAGTAATCCCCTGCACAGAAATTTCCATGGATAACCGGCATTTGTTTTTGCAATCCTATTGGCAGAGGTGAAAACAGATGCAAGCAAATCTTTGGACACGATTTTGCCAGACCGGAAAAATCTCGGACTATCTGGCTTGGAAACAAACGGCACAGGCTGCCGAACAACCCAAAAAGGATACCATCGAACCATGCTCACAAAACGATGCTTGATTCTACAGGAACGGCAGGCAGGTGATGCCGGCAGATTTCTGGATATTTTAACAAAAACAGAAGGCGTTCTGGAAGTGTTCGTGCGAGGCTCGAAAAAAGCCAACAGCAAACATCTTGCTGCAACACAGCCATTCGCCTATTCCAAACTCTGTTTGGCAGAGAAAAACGGCAGGTACTATGTGGAAAGTGCTGAGCCGATTCATTTATTTTACGGGCTGCGGGAACATTTGACGCAGCTCGCTTTGGCAGCTTACTTTTTTGACCTCATCCGGTATGCCGTCCCTACCGGACAGCAGCAGAATTTTATTTTACGGCTGACCCTCAATACGTTATATTATCTCACCACGGGAAACCGCAGCGAAGCGTTTCTGAAAAGCGTCTTTGAACTGCGGTTTCTATCCGAACTGGGAATGATGCCGGATGTGTTGGTCTGTCCGGTCTGTATGGAGTACTTACCGCAATCCCTGTTCTATTCCGCCAGAACAGGGCATTTTTATTGTCAGAAGTGTTATACCCCCCAAGAAGAAGATTATGCTGTCCCGATGTCGCTGGGCGGCTTACAGGCGATTCGGCATATTGTCCTGACCGAACCGGAACGCCTCTTTCAATTCCGGCTGGGTGCGGAAACACAACAGGCAGTCAATCAGTTCTCGGAAACCTTTGTTCGCTACCAACTGGACTACCAACCACAGACCCTGCAATTCTACAAACGGCTGCTATCCACACAACCACCCCTTCCCCGTCCGTCATCAACAACGGACAGATGACAAATTGTTTTCCAAAAACAAGGAGGCATTATGAATCCAAACGAACGTACATTAGAATTAGATAAAATCTTAGAGCTGCTCGCCAACGAAGCCGCCAACGACCTCACCAGAGAACAGGCTCGCCACTTACAGCCACAGACGGATTTGGCTGTAGTACAAGCAGAACTGGAAAAAACAGACTCTGCCCTCGCCTTGGCGGTACAGTTCGGCACACCGCCCTTTTATGCCTTTCAGGATATGTGCACTTCTCTACAGCGTGCCAAATCCGGAGCAAAACTCTCCCTCAAAGACCTGCTGGAAATCGCACGCATTCTGCGACAGGTACAGGCATTGAGTGACTGGTACGACCACTGTTCCGGTGTCGAAACACCGCTGGACGATTTGTTCAGCCGACTTGCTCCTGTTCCGTTCCTGCTGGAAAAGCTTGACCGCTGTATTCTCTCTGAAGAGGAATTAGCAGACGCTGCCAGCCCAGCTCTTGCCGACATTCGCCGGAAGATTCTCCGTTCCGGACAGCGACTTCGGGAAACTTTGGATAAAATGGTACGCAATCAGGATGTGCAGAAATGCTTGCAGGATGCACGGGTAACGATGCGAGATGGTCGGTTTGTTCTGCCCGTCAAGGCGGAACATCGTGGACAGGTGCAAGGCTTGATTCACGATACTTCTGCCTCCGGTCAGACGTTATTCATCGAACCGCTGGCAGTCGTAGAAGCCAACAATGATATGCGGTTGCTGGAAAGCTTAGAGCAAGAAGAAATCGAACGGATTATTACGGAACTCTGTGCCGACTGTGGAACATGGGCGGATGCCATCATTGCAGACCATGCCGTCTGTGCAGAACTGAACCTTTATTTTGCAAAGGCAAATCTAGCAGCAAAAATGCACGCATTCCGTCCGATTGTCACTGATGACGGTGTCTTAGATTTGAAAAATGCCCGCCACCCTCTGATTCCGGCAGAAAAAGTTGTTCCCATTTCCTTTTCACTCGGACGGGAACAGAAAACCTTGATTATTACAGGCCCAAATACGGGCGGTAAAACGGTTGCCTTAAAGACTGCTGGTCTGCTGACTTTAATGGCAATGTGCGGCTTGCTGATTCCAGCAGCGGAAGGCAGTCAGATTTCTGTCTTTGAAACCGTCTTCGCCAACATCGGCGACACCCAAAGCATTGAACAGAACCTCTCGACTTTCTCCGCCCACATGAAACAAGTCATTAAAATCCTACAGCAGGCAGATGACCGCTCATTGGTATTACTGGATGAACTTGGCTCTGGAACAGACCCGGTAGAGGGTGCAGCTTTAGCCGTTGCCATCATTGAACGCCTGCACAACAATGGGGCAAAGATGATGATTACCACCCACTATCAGGAATTGAAACTCTATGCAACCGAACACCCAGAAGTGGAAAATGCATCGTGTGAATTTGACCTAGTACATCTCAAGCCAACCTATCGCTTGATTTTAGGTTCTCCGGGAAAATCCAATGCGTTCGCCATTACAGAAGGCTTAGGCATGGATCCATCTATCATTCAGCAGGCACAGACGCTTGTCAGCGAAGAAAACGTACGGTTTGAACGGGCAGTGGAAAAACTGGAACAGACTCGCCAAACGCTCGAAGAACAGTTACAGGCAATTCAGGTTGAAAAACAGCAGGCAGATGAAGCGGCTGCAAAGGCAAAACAGGAACTGGAAGAGATTCGGGCAGAGCGTGCCGAAAAAATCGAACAGGCTCGCTTGCAAGCCATGCAGATTGTCGAGCAGACCCGTGCAGAATCCAACGCCTTGTTGGAAGAACTGGACAAGCTGCGAAAAGAAAAAGAACGGGCGACATTCTCTGAAGATGTCATCTCTGCAAAATCCAGCAGCAAACGGCGATTCCGTCATATGTACGAAACGGCAAACCCACTCGAAGAAGCTACTGCAACAGATGCTTCTTACCAGCTGCCGAGAGCGTTGAAAGTCGGGGATACCGTCATGGTTGCCGACACCAAACAAAAGGGAAAGGTCGTCAGCCTGCCGGACAGCAGCAATCGCCTGTTGGTACAGTTCGGAGCAATGAAAACAAAAATGCAGCTGGAACGGCTGCGATTGGTCAACAGTCAGCCCGAAAAACAGCCTCAGAAAAAGAATGCTCCCCGTACCGGAAAGGTTTCTGCAAAGACCGAACGCAGCGGTTCTATGGAACTGGATATTCGTGGCTGCACCTGTGATGATGGCGTTTATCAGATGGATGCATTCTTAGACCGTGCCGTCTTATCTCACGTTTCCACCGTCACCATCATTCACGGAAAAGGAACAGGGCTACTGCGGAAAGCTGTTCATCAGCGGCTAAAACAATTAAAATATGTCAAAAGTTTTCGGCTGGGTGTCTTTGGCGAGGGCGAAGACGGCGTTACCATTGTAACATTGGCATAAATACACCTATTGCATGAAAAAGGAGGAATTTTTTATGACAGAAACAGAAAAAATGTTGGCGGGGAAAATTTATGATGCTTCGGATTCCCATCTGGCAGACCGCCGGATCGTAGCACATCGGCTCTCCAAACAATACAATGACACCTTTGAGGATGAAGCAGAAAAGCGAACTGCCATCTTAAAAGAACTGATTCCCAACTTGGGCGAAGATACCTACTTACAAGGGCCGATTCAATTCGACTACGGTCTTTATACCACATTCGGCACACGCTGCTATGCAAATTTCAACTTTGTTGTGTTAGATACCTGCCCGATTACGATTGGAAACAATGTCTTTTTTGGCCCCAACTGCACCTTGGCAACCCCGTTACACCCATACTTACCGGAAGAACGCAACCTTCGAGAAAAAGAGGACGGCACGCTTTACACCTTGGAATATGGTGCACCGATTCACATCGGGGATGACTGCTGGCTTGCCGCAAATGTCACGGTCTGCGGTGGTGTTACCATCGGAGCAGGCTGCATCATTGGTGCAGGCAGCGTGGTAACTCGTGACATTCCGGCTGGCTCTCTGGCTGCCGGCAACCCGTGCCGAGTGATTCGCCCGATTACCGAACAGGACTCGATTTATTTGAAGAAACAACTCTTCTAAACCAGAAAGGATTTTTTATGGAAGCAAACCAGACCCAAACTGCTGCTTTTGCAGGCTTGTCGCTGTCGGCAGAAACCATTGCCGAACTACAAACATATCTGCTGGCAGTCGCAAATTATTATCACATTCTCCCGATTGAAAAGCTCTATTCGATTTTGTGCGAACAGAATCCGGAGTTTCTTTCGAAAGAAGATTTTCTCTCTTTCTTACAGGCTCAGAAAACACAGCCCACCTGCTACCAGATTTTAAAGCCGGGCGAACTATTTGAAGGCGTTCCAGCAAATTTGAATCTGCTCTGGAATGGCATGCTCGTACATGAATGCTTGCTGGTTGACCAAGATGAATGCTATGCCTTTCTGGAATTCTCCGAGGGAAAGCCGTATCATGTACCGGAAAAAGAATTGCTGCTGCAATATGCAACCGAAGAATTCTATGAAGAAACGCCGGAAGTAACAGCAATGCGTGCGGTTTTTGCAGATATGGGTATGTCCCCAGCTAGACAGGAATCGGAACTAAAAAATTATATCTTGTTTGCACAGGAAAATGCAGAACTTCCGGAGGTTTTCGATGACATCCAACGCCGGAAACTGACATTCAATGACCGGACACTGCGAAAATTCGTTCGGGCTTACCGGAACTTGCACAATCATTTGCCGCTGCCGTTGATTCACGGCTGCACGCCAGTGGAACTGCTGGAAGTCTTTCCGGAAATGCCGGGAGAGATTTTGTATTGGACAGAAGATGTCTACAAGACACCAGAGGTACAAAAGCGAATGGAACAGCTGGTTTCTGCTGCTGCAACGCAGCCGAAGCAGAGCTTGGCAGACTTCATGCAAAGTCAGATTGACTTGAAAAAAATGCTGGAAGATGTGCCGGGACAGCTGCCGTCTTAACTTTATAAGACAATAGGTGTTATAGAATGATTGCAATCAAAAATAAATTATTAAAAGGATATGCTTTTATTGACTTATTTGCAGGATTTGGCGGATTTCGATTAGCATTAGAATTCCTTGGAGCGACATGTGTATATGCAAATGAATGAAATCAGCCTGTTCAAGCTGTTTATGCCAAAAATTTCGGAGATTTTCCAGACGATGATATCACAAAAGTAAATGCTTCCTCTATTCCAGACCAGGATATTCTTTGTGCGGGTTTTCCTTGTCAAGCTTTTTCTATCAGTGGAAAACAGCAAGGTTTTGCAGACAGTCGTGGTACGTTATTTTTTGATATTGCAAGAATTGTAAAAGAAAAGCACCCTAAAATATTATTTTTAGAAAATGTAAAAAATTCGAAAAACATGACTCTGGAAATACATTTACTACCATTAAAAATATTATTGAATCTCTGGGGTATCGTTTTTTTGCTCAAGTATTAAATGTAGCAGATTATGGAATCCCGCAAAAAAGAGAACGAATTTATATGGTTTGTTTTCGAAAAGATTTAAAAATATCAAGTTTTTCTTTTCCGAAGCCAATCACAGAATTATGTAAAAAAACAGAAAATTGTTATCGAACAGTTGCACGAATTCTTAAACTCTATGAAACAATGGAAACAGATGCAATTTATCAATGCCTGAATCAAAGTGGTATAGCACAGTCATTTGTGGGCAAAAATGCAATGTTCGGATTTTTTGCTTTGATGAATGCAGTTTCTGCATACGACAAATAGTTAGAATAGTGAACAGACTACGCATAGAGCCATCTGAATTGGTGGTTGCAATTTCCATTTCTCAAAAGGATTCAGAGCAGAATTTCACTTCGCCTGAAAGGACTGTTATAATGGAACGCATGGAAGTGCCGGACTGCGTAGACTTGATACCGGCGTTTGCCATTGGCTGTATCTTCACAGGAGAATCCCAAAGCACCTGCAATCGAAGCACAGTATTTGAACGATTCACCGAGTATAGATACATTTGTATTTGCATTGCTTGATGCTGCCGTTAAAATATCAGCAAAATGGCCACTATCCTGTGCTGTCAGCAAGAAGTTTCTGTTTCTGTGAAAGCAGTTCCGTGTTCTTTGGGTCAAGTTTCAGGAGTTTCTTTACGTCTTTTAGCTGTATTTGAGTGTTTTTAATGTTCTTCTTTAGTAAAATATATAAAAGCTTATGTAATGTACAGTTAAGGTGGTGAGATCATGTTTGATAAATTCAAATGGAAAGCTGCATTGGTCGAGTACAAAAAATGCTTTGTTCAAACGCAGTGGCCAGATGAAAAATACAAATGGGAGGCAGTTAAATGCTTTCAAGTTAATTGGAATGTGAATTCTGATGACTTTGCCGGAATGCTCACGAAAGCACTCTCTCAAACAGGAAACTTGTTGGCATCAGTTAATCATTTTCCGGCAAGAATGATTATAAAATTTGCAGAGATCGCCGTAGAAGAAGTTCGTGCTATGTTCCTGGAACTGTATGATGAGGACAAGGATGTATGTGAACGGATTGAAAGCTTCAAGCAAAAGGCAAATCGTCTTTTAGAGAGATATGGTAACGGAGCAGGACAACATTATCAGTATGAAAATGCCATTTCCACATACCTTTGGTTGCGTTATCCAGACAAATACTATATCTATAAGTTAAGCGAAGTAAAAGCAGTATCCGATAAGCTGAAAAGTGACTATATATTTAAAAAAGGTGCATATGCGAATAATATTCGCAATTTTATAGCTTTTTATAATGAAATCTGTGCAGAGCTCCAGCAGGATGAAGAACTGAAAAATATGCTTGCTTCGCAGATTACAGACACATGCTATTCTGACCCGGAACTTAGAACGCTTACAATGGATGTTGGCTTTTTCATTAGCAGATACTTGAATAAAGATGAGGCTGCATCATCTGCCGATGCGTGGTGGCCGACTGATTATACGCCGGCATTGTCTGTGGATGAATGGGAAGCTCTGTTAAATGACAGGGAAATATTTACAGACATTAGCTTGGAAATTATGAAGCGAATGCTGGATTATGGTGGACAGGCGACTTGCAAACAGTTATCCATTAAATATGGGAAAAGTAGGAATTTCTATAATTCTGGTTCTTCCTCGTTGGCAAGAAGAATTGTTCAAAAAACCGGATGTCCAGTCATGCTACGTGATGATGAAAATAATAGATGGTGGCCAGTATTATATGTTGGAAAGACAGCAAAGAAGGACGAACAGGGTTCTTATGTATGGAAACTGAGAGATGAACTTGCTGAGGCATTAAAAAGAATCGACTTGTCAGCAATTGCTCTTTATGCAAAAGGTACTGTTGACGTTCAATATTGGTTTTTAAATGCCAATCCAAAGATTTGGAGCATGGAAAGTATGCCTGTTGGTGAGGTTCAGGATTATACGTTGTATAACAATAACGGAAATAAGAGACGTATTTTCCAAAATTTCTTGGATGCCAAAGCGGGTGATATGGTTATCGGATATGAATCAACCCCAGTAAAGCAAGTAGTTGCTTTACTGCGTATTCATGCAGAGCAGGATGGTGAAAAGATTTATTTTGAAAAGTTAGAAGGATTGTCTTCCCCTATTGATTATGCAACATTAAAAGAACGTGCTGAACTTGAAAAGATGGAGTATTTCGTCAGTCCACAAGGCAGCTTATTCAAACTGACGAAAAGTGAATATGAATGCATTCTGGATATGATACGGGAGGAAAATCCAGCACCATCTAAAAAGGAAAAGAAGCCGTATACAAAGGAAGCGTTCTTAAAGGATGTATATATCACCGAAGCCAAGTACGATAGATTGGTTTCTGTTCTTAAAAAGAAAAAGAACATCATTCTGCAGGGTGCACCAGGAGTCGGTAAGACATTTGCTGCAAAGCGTTTAGCATATTCCATCATGGGAGAAGTGGATGAAGACCGTATCGAATTTGTTCAGTTTCATCAGAATTATTCCTATGAGGATTTTGTGATGGGCTACAAGCCGGTCGGTGAAGGCTTTGAATTGAAGTATGGTATCTTCTATCGCTTTTGTCAGAAAGCGGCGAACCATCCGGATCAAGATTACTTCTTTATTATAGATGAAATAAATCGTGGGAATATGAGTAAAATCTTCGGGGAATTGCTGATGCTGATAGAAGCAGATTACCGTGAAAAGAAAGCTACGCTTGCTTATAATGGTTTGTGTTTTTCTGTACCAAAGAGCGTACATATCATCGGCATGATGAATACCGCAGATAGAAGCTTAGCCATGATTGATTACGCTCTTAGAAGACGATTCAGTTTTTTTGATATGGAACCGGGATTTGATTCAGAAGGTTTCATAAACTACCAAAAAGGATTTGCAAATGAGACATTCAACACTCTGATTGAACGTATAAAAGACCTGAATAGAGAAATTATACAGGATAAATCTCTTGGAAAGGGATTTTGCATTGGCCATAGTTATTTTTGCAATACAACTGCGTGTACGGATGCGTGGATGAAAGATGTCGTGGATTACGATATTTTACCAATGCTAAGCGAGTATTGGTTTGATGATACTGCGAAGCTTCAACATTGGGAGAATATCTTGCACGGGGTATTTCAATGATAAAAGATAAAAGCATACTGATAAACAACATATACCATATGCTTGCCTATGCATTTCAGATTTTGAATCAGAAAAATTATGAGGATGTAGCGGTGGAATCCTTTGATGAGATGTACGACCTGTTGGCGGCTATTCTTGCTAAGGGAATCGGTATGCAGTTAAAACAGGGTTTATACAGGGAGTATATAAACCATCAGGAAGAATTATCGGTCATGCGTGGCAAAATCAATCTGTCTGGAACGATTAAGAATCGTTTGATGCATGAGAGAGTTCTTACCTGTGCGTTCGATGAACTATCTGAGAATAATTTGTATAACCAAATTTTGAAAACAACAGTTATGCTGCTTCTTAAAAATGCGAAGGTAAAAATAGAGTATAAAAACGATTTGAAAAAGAAGATGTTGTTCTTTTCTAACGTAGACTTACTGAAACCAACATTCATCAAATGGTCGGCGATTCGTTTCCAACGCAATAACCAAACTTACCGTATGCTGATTCGTATATGTCAGTTGATAATGGAAGGTATGCTGATGACGACGGATGCAGGGGATTATAGATTAGCAAAGTTTGTTGATGAACAGCATATGTGCAGACTGTACGAGAAATTTATTCTTGAATATTACAGTAAGCATTTTCCTGAACTGTCTGTGAGTGCTTCTCAGATACCTTGGTCTGTAGATGATGGTATCAGAACCATGCTTCCGATTATGCAGAGTGATATTCATCTCCAAAAGGGTAACACTGTGTTGATTATTGATGCAAAGTATTATAGTCACACCACGCAAACGCAATATGATAAGCATACACTTCATTCTAATAATATGTATCAGATTTTTACCTACGTTAAGAATCGAGATTATACGTTTGGAGAAGCTGAGCATAAAGTGTCCGGAATGCTTCTATATGCAAAAACAGAAGAAGAGATGCAACCAGACAATGTGTATCAGATGCATGGAAATCAAATAACAGTAAGGACATTGGATTTGAATCTTCCATTTACAGAAATAGCAGGACAGCTAAATGCAATCGTGAAAACGCATTTTGATTTATAAGCGATGAAGAAATGTTTGTATTATGTCGTTGCACATTAAATGCAGAGAATCCTGAATATAGAGAGGAAGTGTTTGATTATTTCAGAATGTTTAGCGAAGTCAACTCGGTCTAAAGGAAGAAGAATTATTTTAATCATCTTTTCTATATTTATATTAATCTGTATTTTTTTCAAAATCATATTTTGGGTAGAAACGGGAAGTTTTCATCGTACTATTATAAAATCAGATCTAGTTGAAATTGCGATTGAATGTGATTCTTTTGACGTATTAGCGGTAGGAAAAGAATTAGAATCTTATGCAAAAAAATACACAGATGTCGAGGTTGAGCTAAAATATATCGAATATAGTTTTAAAAAGGATGAAATTACTGCTATGTATGGATTTAAGGGAAGAACATACAGAAAAGGAAGAGGAGAAACGATTCGCTTTTATCTGGATATTAATAAAAAAAATCTGTATGAAATATCATACTATGCAGCAGGTGGAAAAGAATTCAGCAGTTATCCAAGCCAATATTTTAATACAGACATAAATATGATGGATGAATATAAAAAATTAAAAGCCAATTCGGATTGTAACTTAGCAAAGGAAATAAAATTTATACGCTCCAACAATAATTGTGAACCGATTATTGTTTATTGAATTTTAAAGCAGAAAAACTGCTGAAATTTTATTGGTTAACCACGAAAAAGGGCAGTTCTGTCCGGCAAACAGCTGGGCAGGACTGCCCTTTCTATTTTTCCTCAAGCAGCATACAATCCGGCAAAATGACCGGTTTTGTATGCCTTTAAAGTGCCTTCAGTTTAATCTGTCAATGACTTTTTTGATATCAGAATGGATGCAGATTGATTGTAATGCTATTTCTTTTGGACAAACAGCCTCGCCGGAATTCACACAAGCATACACTGCCTTTTGATTTTTCGCTGTCATTTGCCAGAATGGATACTTAATAATTGCAGGCGTATTGTATCCCACGCCGAGTTCCAGAAACAAGATGTGTAGATTTTTGTGCCTGCGGAGAAATTCTTCATATCGTTCTGCTGCATGATACCAACCCTTGTCCTGTGCAAAGGTGTCATCCGCACGCAGATTCATCGTCATAGGTTTTCCGCATTTCGGACAATGTGGAATAAGTTCCATTGGAATACGCATATTTTTTTGAGTTTTCAGCATATCCCGAATGCAGGCTTCGTTGTCATAAGTTTCCTGACAGCAGGGTTTGGAACATTGAAACAGTCCATAATCGCCTTGTGTATAGAAGAGTCGGTGCTTGTCAAACCCTGCTTTCTGAAATTGGTAGTCAACATTTGTGGTCAGCACAAAATAGTCTTTCTCTTTTACGAGTTCAAAAAGTTCCTTATAAACACCATTGTCAATGTCCATATAGCGGTTGATGTAGATATATCTCGACCAGTACGCCCAATGTTCTTCCAGAGATTCAAACGGATAGAAACCGCCGGAATACATATTTCGAAATTGATATTTTTCAATGAAATCCGAAAAATATTTTTCAAAGCGTTCTCCACTGTAAGTAAATCCAGCAGCCGTGGACAGTCCCGCTCCTGCACCAATGATAATGGCATCAGCAGTTTCGATTTCATTTTTCAGACGGTCAATTTCAGCCGAGTAATCTTTTGTAGATTTCAAAATCTTTCTCTGTGAAAACATTGCATATCACCTCGATTTCATGGGTTTTCAAAAATGCTCTGATGATATTCACTGCAATTTCTGCTGCTTTCTCCTGCGGAAAGCCAAATACTCCTGTTGAAATACAGCAGAAAGCAATGCTTTTCAATCCGTTCTGAACAGCAAGTTCCAAACAGGTTTGATAGCAACTTTTCAGAAGTTCGCAGTGCTTCTTTGTGAGTCTGCCTTGTACGATTGACCCGACGGTATGTATTACAAAATCGCATGGCAGATTATAAGCAGGGGTGATTTTTGCTTTCCCAATGGGTTCTTCGTACCCCTGTAATTTCATAATTTTGGCACATTTCAGTCGCAGGCAAACTCCTGCAAAGGTATGAATACAGTTGTCAATACAATTATGACAGGGATGATAACAACCAGTCATACCGGAATTGGCAGCGTTGACGATTGCACCGCATTGCAGCGTTGTAATATCGCCTTTCCAAAGATAAATGTGATTTTCGACAGGCTGTAAATCAGAAATTTTTGTAATACCTTTTCGTTGTGTCATCTCTTGCAAAAATGCATCTTCTATTTGAAGATAGTCATCGCTGGCTTTTCCTGCCGGACGAATGTTGACAAGGCTGCGGTATAGACGAAATTGCTCGGATTCATCTGTTGGAATGATCAAATCGTTCCATTCCGGATGCTCTGAAAGCAAATAGGTAAGCAAGTAGTTTAATTTTTCATTTACCATTGTCTTTTTCCCTTTAGAATCGTTCAATCGCCTTTACAGGACATGTTTCAAAACAAGCACCGCAGTGCAGGCAATTTTGTTGCCGAATTGTTGCTTTGTTGCCAATCAGGTCGATGCAGTTTTGTGGACAGACCGTCAGACATGCTCCGCATCCGCAACATTCTGCTCCGATAACATAGCCGTTTTGTACGGCTTTTATTTCTCCAAAGGTAAAGCTGTCACGCTCGATTGGCTTTTTCGACAAGTCAAACCATTCCCCTTTTCCGGCGTAAATCTGAAACACAGTCAGAGCCGCAGCACTTTCTGCAGTGGGATAAATCTCGTGCATATACGGATTCTTCCGGAACAACTGCGGCAACCGTTCCGCACCGATTTCAGTTACTTTTCCGCCAATCGAAAGTGCAATGCTGGACATGGTATCCTCGCCTTTCATGCCTGTTAGAGCAATATATTTCTGCTGCTTTAAGCGATGATAAAAGTTCTTGCCCTTTGCCGTGAGAAAGTACAGACCGTTTTCGTCCCAATCCATCATATCAATGGCACAGGTAACCGGCAAACCAGTTTCATCCGTGGTCGCTGCAATCACAGAGTGAATCTCATCCACCAAAAATGCAAAATAATCCGTATATTTCATTTAAAGCCCTCCACACGAACAGGGGCTGCTCGCTTTTCTGAACAGTCCCTGTGTAAAATATTTTTTGAACGAGATTAAGCGAAGAAAAATCCTGCGGTCATATCCAGATAGTTTCCGCCGCTGTAGTTCGGATATTGTTTCTGCACCGCTGCCTTGAAATCTGCCGCATCGCTGCACGTTTTTGCAATTTCTTTCAGGGTTTCCAGATAGTCGATTTTGGTCTGTGCATCTTTCAAATCTTCTGGTGTGTAGTGTGAAGTCAAAATCAGAGCGTAGCCTTTTGCAATATCATCATGAAGCTGTGCAATGATTGCATCAGCGTGACCTGCTCCGGCAACAATAGAATGGCAATCGTGACCGAGCATATGGGTATAAACGGCATTGATTTCTGGTATCTCCACGTCAAATGCTTCTGCGGTCTGATGAATGATAAATCAATACCGCCGATGTTGATTGTTCCTTCGCCAATCACGTTGGTGATTTGGTGAACAGCGTGATCAAAAATCGCTCCGAATGCGTTTGTGAAGTTGGTGATAAGTGCCTTGCCACCGCCGTTTTCAGAATATTCCACTGCATTCTGTGTAGCATATTTCGGCACATTGGGCAGGAATGTTGCACCAGCACCGTGATAGGCAACCAGCATTCCTGCAATCTCTACATCTTGCAGATAAGTTGTCAACTCTTCGATATTGTCGAAAAAGCAAGGCGATTCCAAAATGACTGCCTTACCGGCTTTCTCCACAATGAAAACTTCGTTGTCGATAAAATCGTTGGTTTTGTAAGCGTGGAGCTTGACTGTTCCAAAGTCATAGACGTTTACTTCCCCCTTGGCGAGTTGGACAGCGGTAAATGTATTCTTATTCATAATAAAATCTTCCTAAAAGTTCTTGGGATTGTTTTTCAGAAGAACAAGTACTTGATTTCTTTCTGTGATTCTATGATACCACACGTTTCTACATTTGAAAAGTACGCACTTTTTTGTAAGGTAGTTACCAAAAGGTAACGATTGTGCATTTACGGGGGTTTTTAAGATAAATTTTTATTGTAAATATTTTGTGAACAGAAAACGTGTTGCAAGCATGCTTGTAATATGCTATAATGAATATAATAGTTTATCGACGAATGAGGTGATAGGATGCTGAAAAAGGAGGAGTTGCCGGAATGTCCGGTTGCAACAACGGTGCAGTTAATTGGAAACAAGTGGAAGCTGCTGATTCTGCGAAATCTGCGAATGCGTCCGTGGAGATTTAACGAACTGCAAAAATCTTTGAAGGGGATCAGTCAGAAAGTACTGACAGAAAGTTTGCGTTCCATGGAAGCGGATGGAATCATCGTCCGAACCATCTATGCAGAAGTTCCGCCGAGAGTGGAATACTCGCTCAGTGAACTAGGTGAAACCATGCGTCCAATCTTAGATGCTATGGAAAAGTGGGGAAATGATTATAAGGCTTCTCTTAAGGCGACATCGCAACATTGATTACAATGACAGACAAATCAAAAACCTCCAGTAATATGCTGGAGGGAATCTGATTTTTATTGCAAGGGCATACCAAATTTTTATCATAGGGTACGAGATTATCAACGCAGTTAGAAAGGACGATGGGATAGAATGAGTCATTTAAGCGATTTAACATTGGAATTAGCTGAAAAATCTAATTTTTGCAATCGGTATTTGGAGTTGTGCAGCAGATATTCAGAAAGTCTTTTGATGGATACCACCGACTTACGTCAAAGATATCCAAGAAGTCTTGCAAATATCACAAAGAAAGTTGTAGACACCAAACTGGTGAAATCTATTTTGAATGAATTTGGATACCCATATAAATATTTTGGCGGAGAGAAATTCTATCGAATATACCTGTTGAAAGGAACAGAATATGAGGTATGGTTTCATCTGCAACTGTACAAGAATAGTCTTTTCGATGGCTTTTTAGATCCACATGTATATATTCGATATAATGGAAAATATTTCGCTGGTGGTACATTTCCCTGTATATTTGAAGGTGCAGGAGGCGTGAAACCTACGAAGTATATGTTAAGACCTGCATATACAGGTGAGGTTCTTTCGGAACTGATAAAAGAGTTGATTGACTTGGCATTTTCTTATGTGTATGAATTTGAGGAATTGAAAGAAGGATGAAATCTTTCTTATTTTAGATTCCATCTGATGCTTGCAAAATCCATTAAAGTGGCATTACTTTGAGAAAGGTTAATTCACATGATGATGTACGATAAACAAGAACTAATCAAAATGGTTCAGAGAGTAATCGACTGTGAGGAAGATGAAGATACAATCGATGAGCTATTAGAAATATTAGATGACAATCTTCCACATCCGTCTATATGGGATTTGATTTATTGGCCACCGAATGAAGAAGAACTTTCTGCTGAGGAGATGATTGATATTGCAATTTCCTATCAATGGAAGGAACATCAAAAGAAATGCTATAGTTCGAGCATGAAAAAACTTATTGCAGCATGTAAATTCGATAAAAATACGAATATCATAATGAAAGACGTTTTACCAAAGAACTTTATTTCATCTGTGAAGCCGGTTTATAGCAAAGCAGATGTTCGTGAAGAAGTAAAGAATCATACGCTTAATCTATATGATATATTGTGTTCCAATGATTTTGAAAAGCAGCTTCAAGTTGTAGAATCACTGGAAAATTGGTTAAAAAACAGCTTCCCCAATAAAATGTTTTGCAGTTACTTTTTATATTCCGAAACCATGGCAAGTAAATTTTGCTTTCATATGGAATGTCCCAATATGGATTGGCTCAGTGACAAAAAAGTGAAATCAAGTAATGACTGCATTAGAAAAAATATCTTTTGATATACAATAATTATAGAGAAGCTGAAAAATAAAATTTTTCTTATTTTAGATTCCATATTTTGTGTCGTTCTTATCAAATTTATCAGGAGATTGATATGAAAAAAGAAAAGCAGTATATAATTGATTGGGTGTATCAACTTGAATTTGAAAATGCAGCAAAGCATCTGTTTCAATTATCAGAGGAAGAACAAATCCATTTAATGGTATGTGAGGCAGCAGATACGGACAGCGTTGTTATTTTAGGATTTTTATCTTATGTTTTATCGGTTCGGGAAACTGCTTTCTACCATCAAGTCATTTCAGAAGCACTTGTTCAAATGTGTTGGTTAGAAGGCGGGTATAATCTGGCTTTTTATCATGCTTGCAAGCTATTAGAATTAAAACCTGTAGTAGAAATTAAAGAATACTTGCTATTTTTTAATACTATTCCAGAAAAATTATTATCAGAAGAAAAAGCGTATACTTTAAGCAAAGAAATCCTTTCTGAAAAACCAGATAGTATCGCAGCAAATGGGATTTTTTCTCGTTTAAGAGAAAAATACGAATAATGATTTATAAGAAGTTCTGTTGTTAGATTCCATCAGATGCTTGCAAAGTATGCAATGAACATGATACAATAAAAACAACCTTATATAAAATATGATGATATTTCAATCCACGCTCCGTAGGGCGGACAAGTGGTAGTTATTTGGTTAGCAGTCGTAACCCCTCACCGCAAAGGCATGCTTCTGCCCATTTCAAAAATTGATAGAAAGGAGCAACAAAAATGCTTGTATTCATTGGTCTGATTCTTGTTTATGGCATCCTGTTTGCCATTCTTGCTGTCAGCAAAGCCATTTTAGACAAGGACAAAAAACCGCCTGCCTCCAAAAGCAACCATACGCAAAGCAACAGCAAAAAACCGGCATATTCTGTTAAGGTCGTTCCGGAGCAGCGGCGTTCCACGGTCGATGAAGATGCGTGGATACTCTTGCAACCTACTCCTCCGCCTGCAAGGCGTTCTTCCAAGCCTGTCTCAAAACCCCGCCCGAAGTTTCATGACCCAGACTGTGAATGTGAGGATTGCGAGGAACTTGAGGATGATTGAGTCCGGAGCAGGGATTCTAGAGGAAAAGAGAGGGGTTGCAATGCTTCCTCTCTCTTTCGTTGTGCTGATGTAAGCCGGGCATATACATGCTTAACACACGATTTGCTTGTTTCAATCCACGTCCCGTAGGGCGACAAGCGGTGATTTATCGGGTCAACAGTCGGACGGAAGCCGTAAACCCCACTGCAAAGGCGTGCTTCTGCCAGTCCTCGCACAGCTGCAACAGGGCGTCCAGGGTTTCTTCGCTGATGGTATGTAACCAACCGCTTTTGATTCCAGCCAAGGCGAACCCTTTCATATATGCCTCCGTGCCGGACTTTCCTTTGCACAGGTAATAAAGCCCTTCTTCCTGTGCTTCATATTGGTATTCACTAAAAGCTTTTACGATTTCCTGCATGGATGCTTCGGAGATACGTTTCAATTTCATCTTTAATCCTACCTTTCGTTTTGTGTGTTGAAAACTTTGTGGGCTTGAAAAACGGGAATTTGACTTAAAAGTATGTCGTTATTCATTTACCAATAAAAACAGCTTTTTCGTTCTGCTCTTTCTTCATCACTTTCCCAATGCAACTTGTTCCCTGGATATAAAAACAGTGCTGCCTTTTTTCTGGGCAATGCGTCTAATTCTCCTCTTTTAGCTCCCCCAATACCAAGCCACACATCTTGTTCTACAATTTCTAATTCTGCATTTCCGTCATGATATAGCATATAAACTTCGTTATGCCATCCCTCATATCCATTTGGAATCCCCCCACAAACTCGAACAAGAAAAAAATCTGAAGCTATATCTCTGACAATGTTGATATCATCATTGTCAAAGTATATTTTTTTCTTATCCTTTTCATCTAACTCGTCAAGAAGGCACGATATTTTCTCTCTGATTATTCTTTTCTCTTTATCTGTTGCTTTATCTATAATCAACTTGTTCATAAATACATTTCACCACTATCAAAATTTCCGATTTGTCAAGATTTTTTGCTTGTTTGTGGATGCCTTGCAAGTGCCTGAAACATTGCTTTTTCGCTTTTCTTCGGTTTCTTTTTCTGCTTGCGAGTATTCTGCAAACACTCATTCTAAAAGCAGTCTGTATGAAAACTGGGAAACTTGCTAAACTTGAATATGGTCAGCAAATAATTCAAATAAATCGTTATGGCTGATAATGGCTTCATGATGTTCAGAAATATAATATCAGTTAGCAGTTATTGAAGTATTGGTTATGCGAATTGAAATATATTTTCTTATATATCATATAAAAGATATGAGAGCATTTTTTCTTCATCATTACAGATAGCTTTCAGATACCGTTTTGTAAAAGCAATCAAATCATCTACATATTCAGAATAGATACAAAAAACATCATCATCACAATCAAATTGGAACATATCAATGCCACTATTATCTTCCTCATAATCCTGAATCAATCTTTTTGCTAGATTTTTCCAATCTTGACTGTTGCCATTAAGCCCTGCTTTTAGAAATACGTCTTTCTTATAATGCTCACTAATATAAAGTAATAGTGATAATGAAACAGGATGATGTTCCACAAAGAAAAATGGTGCAATTTCTTCTGGAGAAGCCCATATTTTAAATAGCGGACGATTGTCATAATCAATCCACGGCAGCCCCCATTCTTCCTCTTGAAAAGTACCATATTCATATATATCTTTCATATAAATTCACCTCCCCATTCTATTCCATGATATCATTTTATCTTAAAAAGCCAACATCATGTTTTTTATTTTTGCAGTTTTGGATCGTTCAATTTTTTGATTCGTTGTGGACGCATTGCAAATGCCTGAACCCCATTGCTATTTTTTATAAAATCAGAATCGACTATGATTCTTTTCTATGCTCTGCATCCGATAGCCTGCTATATCGAAAATCGCAGTACGGTGCACCCTCTGCGATGGTTCCTGTTCTCACTAATTTCATATGCATAATCTCTGCAAGGACATAGTCCATCCGGCAGATGTAGGCAGCCAATTCCGGACACCCCTCATCCTGACACAGCTTGCAAGCACCGCATACATGATAGTCATACCCTAGGTCGTATGTTTCCGTCCCTGGCAGAATATCAACCACCCAATCGTTTTCATATTTCCGCTTGTGACTGTCCGTAGACCATTGCAATCTTCCCGGCATTTTTTTAGGGTCTAAATACTGCTCGACATCGCCGATTACTTTGTGAAACAGCTTAGAGGCACATAAGCCATCTCGAAATAGTATATAGTTTTCTTCTGCCGACTTTCCGGTGCTGCGATTCATTGCAATAAAATAACTTGTCATGATGTAAGAACTTAGAAGCCTGGATTTTCCAATCTCTTTTGCTCGTTCAATAATCTTTCGATGTTCTGCATTGATTTTTTTCGCAATGTCCGCTGAAAATCCGTTTCTCTTCAATTCTGCTTTTACTGCATGATGATAAAACTGATAGAGCATTTTTACATTAAGGGTGTTTTTCATGTTTTCTCATTCCTTTAGCATTATTTCTTTTCATCCACGCCCAGCATAAAGGGCGACCTTCTGAACGGTTTTCTGTTCTCATTCTATCATATTTTATATAGAAAAGCAAGAGTGCCCTGTTCCAGCTGGATTCCCGCTTGACATTCTAATGGTAAAATGCTATCATAGATTTAGCAGCGTTTTGGCGTTGTGTTGGGTTGTAAGTGCAACTGTTTGGTAGACACGGCACTTACAGCCTTATTTTTTATCAAAATACTCGGAGCATATCAACCGCACCAGCGATGCGAGAAAGATGTTTTTCTTCTCCGCCTCTTTTTTTAATGCGTCATACAAAGCAGACGGGATTTTGATATTTAACGCCTTGTCGTTCACTTTCTCGCCTCCACTACAATTTTACTACAAGTATTGTTGTATGTCATCAGCATCTTCCACAAGCTTTCTCTTTTATTTTTGTTGGTTTTGCTCCCCGTGCCAAAAGCGACCGTCACCGACTGTCACGAAAAAGTGCAAAAAAGCCCGAAAAACTGGGAAGTGACGGTCGGTGACACTCATATGTATACTTTACGCACGCGAGAAAAAAAGTAAAAATTTTCTCTATATAGAAGGTATGGAAATGACCGTCACCGACTGTCACCACGAAAAGACGGCAGTGCAGAAAATGGAACACGCAAAAAATTTTCGCTTTTTGGGAAAGGTTTGCAAACGACCGACATCCTCTCTTTTTTCATTACGTGGAGGAAAAGAAAATTTCTCGTACGAAAAACGAAAATTTTTCTCGCTTGCAATCATTCTATGAAATAGGAAATCTACAATCTACAATTGATAAAAAAGACCGCCAGTATTCTGAAAATGCTGGCGGTTATTGTAATTTTTGTGTGCTTCTACTTGTCTAATTAAAAATTGGATAGCAATTCGGCTTTCTTTTTCTGAAATTCTTCTTCTGACAAAAGACCTGCTTCTTTTAATTCGTTCAATTTTTTAATTTTGGTTGGAATATCGTCTGCAACAACGGCAGGAGAAGAGGAATCTTTTTTCAGCCTTTTTAAAATCTTATGCTGTTTGAGAATATCCAGCATTTCTTTGCATTTTACAGCTTGTCCATCTACACTGAATCCAGTAAGCATTTCTAACCGCAAGGTCAATTCTTCTTGATTGCTGTCTAAATAGGTGATTTCAATGTTGTTATCCACTGCTAGATTTTGCGAATTGCTAGACATCAATCCTTCTGACATGGATACCGTTCTCTTGACAATTTCAAAATCTTGTACAGTATCATAAGGAATTACCAAATCTTCAAAAAATTCCTCTGATGTTTTCGTTGGTTTCAGATAAAAGCTTTCTGGCATGATATTCAACCCGATTTCTCCGGTTCTTTTTTTCGGCAGATTTGGAAGTCCGCCTAAATAAGTCACTGCATATCGAATGATGGCACCTTCAATAGGTGCTTTTGCTGCTTTTGATTCTTCGTTGTTCTTTTTGATTTCATTTGTGACTTTTTTGGTGGATTCTACTGCTGCATCTTTGATTGTTTTTAATTTTCCTATAATTGCATCTTTGTCAAAAAATCCCATTTTTAAAATCCTCCCAATTATTCATAAATATCACTCATCATACTATCTACTTCTCTTGCTGTATCCACAACAATCCAGCGATAAGTAGAGAAGATTACCAGAATCGGGATCAGTACGATGATAATTGCAAGAATCTTGTTCCAGATATCTTTTCCTTTTAGGCAACTCATAATATAAGACGGTAAAGAAGGACTGTGGTTTGCTTCATAATCGCTGTTCAGAGCCATGATAGATAATCCACCTGCAACTAAGTAAATCAACCCGCCTAACCATGCTCGATAAGCGAAAATGACAATGATTCCAACAAGGGCGATTGCAAGATAAACCAAAGCAGACGTTTTTCTCGATTTTTCTTGTTCCGTTGTGGATTGTGTTGCGATTGGTTTCTTCTCTCGCACTCTTGTTCCGCAAGATGGACATAATTCCACATCATTGGGAATTTCTTTTCCACACTTCGGGCAAATTTGTTTTTGGTTCATAGAAAACTCCTTTCAAAGTGGGTCAGTTTTTACTGACTATGGTGTTTTTAATGTACTTTCTTATTATAACATATATTTTTTCCGCTTTCAAGTAGTATTTATAAGATTTTTGCAATTTCTGTTTTTATTATAAGATTTGTTTCAGACAAACGGTTGTCCGTTTGAAAAAAATTTACAGATAAGATACGAAAAATATCGTTTTTAATGCAACTCTGATAATCTTTTTTGCCGCTTGACTTTTTTGGTGGTCTTGTCGTATAATAAAGAGAAAACAACGGCGGAAAACAACCGCAACAAATAGATAAGGATGAAATTATGGCAAAAAAAGAAATCTATAACAACGAGAGTATCACCATGCTGAAAGGTCCGGACAAAGTTAGAAAACGTCCGGGCGTTATTTTTGGCTCAGACGGCGTGGACGGCTGTGCACACTCGGTATTTGAAATCGTATCCAATTCCATCGACGAAGCCCGTTCTGGCTTTGGCGATAAAATCATCGTCACCCAGTACAACGACCATTCCATTACGGTCGAGGACTTCGGGCGAGGCTGCCCCGTGGACTTTAACAGCAAGGAAAACCGCTTTAACTGGGAGCTGGTGTTCTGTGAGCTGTATGCCGGCGGAAAGTATAACGCCGATGGCGATAACTACGCCTATTCTCTGGGCTTGAACGGCTTGGGGCTGTGTGCAACGCAGTTTTCCTCTGCCTATATGGACGTGGAAATCTATCGGGACGGCTTCTGTTACAAGCTGCATTTTGAAAAGGGTATCAATATCGGCGGCTTGAAAAAGACGCCTGTCAAAACAAAGAAAACCGGTACAAAGATTCACTGGCTGCCGGACTTGGAAGTCTTTACCGAAATCAGCATCCCGTCCGAGTATTTCCGGGATGTCCTGAAACGGCAGGCGGTTGTCAACCCGAATTTGCTGTTCCTCTATCGGCATCAGCAGGAAGATGGCAGCATGGAAGAACTGCGGTTCTTGTATGAAAACGGGATCGCCGATTATGTGCAGGAACTCGCCGGAGAAACGGCTCTGACGAGCATTCAGACATGGGACTGCCAGCGAGAGGGACGTGACCGGGAAGATAAGCCGGATTATAAAGTCAAGCTGTCCGTTTCCTTTACGTTCTCCAATCGGGTGCAGCGGATTGAATACTACCACAACTCCAGTTTCTTGGAACACGGCGGTTCTCCGGAACGGGCAGTGAAGCAGGCGTTTGTGTCTCAGATTGACAGCTACTTGAAACAGAACGGAAAGTATCTGAAAAACGAAAGCAAGCTGACCTTCGCAGACGTGGAGGACTGTTTGATTCTGGTTTCTTCCAGCTTTTCCACCCAGACTTCCTATGAAAACCAGACCAAAAAAGCAATCACCAATAAGTTTATCTATGAGGCAATGACAGAATTTCTCAAGCATCAGCTGGAGATTTATTTCATTGAAAATCCAGACGAAGCTGTCAAGATTGCCGAACAAGTGCTCATCAACAAACGCAGTCGGGAAAATGCAGAGAAAACCCGTCTGAATATCAAGAAGAACTTAGCTGGCAACATCGACCTGGTGAATCGGGTAGAGAAGTTTGTAGACTGCCGGAGCAAGGATATTTCCAGACGAGAACTCTATATTGTGGAGGGCGATTCTGCGTTAGGCTCGGTCAAAATGGCACGAGATGCAGAGTTTCAGGCAGTCATTCCGGTTCGAGGAAAGATTTTGAACTGTCTGAAAGCCGACTACAACCGCATTTTCAAGAATGAGATTATCACGGACATCATCAAGCTGCTGGGCTGTGGAGTAGAAGTCAAGACAAAAGCCAACAAGGAACTCTCCATGTTTCATCTGGACGGGCTGCGTTGGAATAAGATTGTCATTTGTACCGATGCCGACGTTGACGGCTTCCAGATTCGGACGCTGATTTTAACCATGCTCTATCGGCTGACTCCAACGCTGATTGAAAACGGCTATGTCTATATCGCAGAATCGCCGCTGTTTGAAATTACCACGAAGAAGCGGACGTATTTCGCCTATACAGAAAAGGAAAAGGTCGAAATCCTGCAAAAAATTGGCAAAGAGCCGGCAACCCTCCAGCGTTCAAAAGGGTTGGGCGAGAACGAAGCGGATATGATGGCTCTAACGACCATGAATCCGGAAACCCGCCGTCTGATTCGGGTAACGCCTGCTGGCGTGGAAGAAACTGCTGCCATGTTTGATTTGCTGCTTGGGGACGATTTACAGGGCAGAAAGCAGTTTATTGCAGAATATGGACATGCGTACTTAGAACTGGCAGACATCAGCTAAACGCTCTAGCATTCCAAATCGTATCTGTTTCGGGCGAAAACTTCCGGAGCAGGTGCTGTTTTTCTGTATGCAGCTTCTTTTCTACTGGAAAATGGGACAAACTTTTGAATTGTTAAGCCCAACCGCCTCTGTTTTCTTTTTGATTGATTCTTTTTTTTGAATGATAAAAAAATACAAAGAGTTCTTGACACTGTAAAATTTTTTGCTTATAATAAGAAGTGTATCTTTGGAGCGAAATTCCAGACTATAATTCAGATAAAGGATGTTTTTACTATGTTATTGGACAAGTATCTTCCTCGGATTGAATTTGACAGTTACGAGGACTTCAAGCAGAATTATCGTGTCAACGTACCGGAAACCTTTAACTTTGGGTTTGACATCGTTGATGAATGGGCAAAGCAAGAACCGGAAAAGAAAGCACTCGTTTGGTGCGATGATGACGGAAACGAACGCACCTTTACTTTTACAGAAATCTCTCGTCTGTCGAACCAGACCGCAAACTATTTTCAGCATCTGGGCATTCGCAAGGGAACAGTTGTCATGCTGATTCTCCGCCGTCGCTGGGAATACTGGGTTTGTGCGGTTGCCCTGCATAAAATCGGAGCGATCCTGATTCCAGGGTCTTTGCAGCTCTCCAAGAAGGATTTGGTTTACCGTGGCAACAGTGCTGGCATTCATACCATGATTTGTGTCAACGATGCCTATGTCATCGAGCAGGTAGAAGCTGCACAGAGTGAAGTGCCGAGCATTCAGCATCGGGTTCTGGTTGCCGGAAAGCGGGACGGCTGGCAGGATTTTGAAGAAGAGATTGCCAAGTATTCCGATGTGTTCCCAAGACCGACTGGAGCAGCTGCAACGAAGGCAAATGAAACCGCCATTGTTTACTTTACTTCTGGTACAACCGGTGACCCGAAGATGGTACAGCACAACCATGCACATCCGCTGGGACACATTGTAACGGCGAAGTATTGGCAGCAGGTACAGGAAAACAAGCTGCATATGAGCGTTTCTGACTCTGGCTGGGCAAAGTTTGGCTGGGGCAAGATTTACGGACAGTGGATTTGCGGGGCAGTGATTTTTGCCTATGATATGAAGAAGTTTATTCCGACCCATCTGCTGCAAAAGATGCAGGATTACAAGCTGACCACGTTCTGTGCACCGCCGACCATGTATCGGTTCATGTTGCAGGAAGATGTCAAGGCGTATGACCTTTCCAGCATTGAAACCTTTGCAACCGCAGGCGAACCGCTGAATCCGGAAGTATTTAACAAGTGGAAGGAACTGACGGGCAAGGAAATTCGGGAAGGCTTCGGACAGACAGAAGGTTCTGTTCTGATTGCAAACTTCCCGTGGCTGACACCAAAGCCGGGTTCGACTGGGAAACCGTCCCCGTTGTATGACATCCATCTGATTACGGATGAAGGTGTGGATGCAAAGGCAGGCGAACACGGTGCATTGACGATGTTGCACCTGAAAGAATCTTATCCAATCGGCTTGTTTACCGGTTATTATCACAATCCGGAGATGACCAACGAGATTCTGGGCGATGGAACGTATTGTTCACACGATGTATTTGAACCGGATGAAGACGGATACTTCTGGTTTGTCGGCAGAAATGACGATGTGATCAAATGCTCTGGTTATCGCATTGGGCCGTTTGAAGTCGAAAGTGCATTGGTTGCACATCCGGCAGTTGTAGAGTGTGCTGTAACTGCTGCACCAGACCCGATTCGTGGTAATGTCGTAAAGGCAACCGTTGTTCTGGCAAAGGGTTATGAGCCAAGCGAAGCCTTGACCAAGGAACTGCAAAACCATGTAAAGCATACCACTGCACCGTACAAGTACCCGAGAATTATTGAATACGTGGAAGAACTGCCAAAAACACTGGGCGGTAAGATTAAGCGGGCACAGATTCGGAAAGAAGACTTTGCAAAGAAAAATTAACGATGTTTCATTGATAAGAATTTTTAAGATAAAGAGAGCTACTGCATTGTGGTTTGTGCAGTAGCTCTTTGTTTTATAAGGAGTAAAAAATGATAGATATACAGGTACGAATTTTAACAGACCCGGCTTTCAGGAAGCCTTTGCTCTCATTCAGCACAGACGTGTTGGTCGCTTTATCGTAAAAGATCTGTCCCGTCTTGGCAGAAATACAATTGAGGTTGGTCAATACATTGGAGTAATTTTTCCACGTTTCGGTGTAGAGTTTATCTCCGTACATGACGGACCGGAATCCAGTGATCCTGACAGCTTGGTAACGCAGTTCAAAAACATCATGAACGAATACTATGCAAAGGATATTTCGGATAAGCAAAAGCTTTCGCTTCAGGCAAGAAGCAACAGCGGCAGACATATTGCTTCGACACCTACATACGGATATAAGCTTGATCCCAATGACCGTCACCACTGGATCATTGATGAACCTACCGCAGAAGTGGTAAGACTTGTTTTCAAATACTACAATGAAGGGATGCAGGTGTCAGAAATTGCCCGTACACTGGAAAAAGCAAAATATCCTGCACCGTCCCATTACCGCAAACGTGTGGTAAAAGGTTCGAGAACAGAAAAGAACCCCTATCACTGGACAGGCAGCAGCGTAACTGCTATCCTGAAACGTCAGGAGTACGTTGGTGATACGGTAAATTTTAAGACATATCATACGAGTTTCAAAGATAAGCAAGTGCGTTATCGTGATGAAGAAAGCTTTACCATTATCCGTGATACACAGGAAGCTATTATCTCCCGTGAGGAATATGAAAAGGCAAAGAAACGCCGAAAATCAACCAAACGTGTGATTCAGACCAGAGAAAGACATCTGCTTGACGATATGATATTCTGCGAAGATTGCGGGAAAAAGATGTATCTGAACTTCCGCAAATACGCAGGCGGAAACTGCTATGTGTATATATGCGACAGCTATCGCAAAAAGAAAGGCTGTACTTCTCATTATGTGCAGGAAACAGAGGTGATCGAATCCGTTCTTCACGCAGTACGCCAAATTTTTGATATGTATAAACTGGATAAGAACGAATGCAGGCGTACTCTTGTAAGGTGGATTTGTCGGCAAAATGAAACGAGAACCCGTGAAGTTAATGAACGCATCAAAGAAATTACAGACCGGCTGAATACCATTAATAAAACGGAACAGGCTCTTTTTGAGCAGAAACTGCAACAGGAAATTTCGCAGGAAACCTTTACAAATATTACGGTAAGCATGAACGCTGGATCGGAATCACTCCGAACGGAATACGGGAAACTTCTGATTTTGCTCAACAGCTTCGATGAGCAGAAAAAGAGCGTCACCCGTTTCTTAACAAAGGTTGGAACATTTGCCGACATGGAAATCACCAAAGATGACCGATACATTTTAGAGCAGCTTATTGAAAAGGTAACGATTCAGGAAATTGAAACAAAAATAAAGGTGCTTGTCCATTTCGTTGACATTGGCTTGATTTCAGTTGCTGCACTTTGATAACAAGTGCGACGATTCGGTGACAATCTCGTAATAACTATTGAAAAAAGTCCTCTTATGCACTATTCTTAATAGGAAAGCGTACAGGAGGACTTATGTTTATGTATGATAAAATCACAGCCTTGTACTGTCGATATTCACGAGATGACGGACAGGAAACGGAAAACGCAAGTATTACGCATCAAAAAGCATTGCTGAAAGAATATGCGAAAAATAACGGTTATCTCAATCTGCGGTACTATGTGGATGACGGATATACAGGGACAAACTTTAACCGACCTGATTTTCAGCGTATGATGGAAGATGTAGTCCTTGTTTGAAAAATAAAACTTGCACAAAGAACCAAAAAATGATAAAATAGAAGAATGAAACGATATGAAATCAGCAATCGCGAATGGGAAAGAATCAAAGACAAGCTGCCAGAGCGAACAGGCAAAAGAGGACGACCGGCAAAAAATAACCGCATCATGTTGAATGGAATGCTGTGGATTGCAAGAACGGGAGCTCAATGGAGAGAAATGCCAGAATGCTATGGACCATGGCAGAGTGTCTATGCAAGATTCAGAAAATGGCAGAAAGATGGTGTATGGGAAAAAATTTTTCATACGCTTTCCAGTGATGCAGATATGGAAAATTTGAGCATAGATTCTACAATGGCAAAAGCACACCAAAGCACAAACGGTGGCTTTAAAAAGGGGCAGAAAAATCCATCGGAAGAACACGTGGAGGATTGAACACAAAGCTCCATACAATTGTAGACGGTCTTGGAAATCCTATAGAATTTCTGATCAGTGCCGGAAATGATGCGGACAGCAAACATGCAATTGATTTATTGAAAAAATTAGATATCACAAAAAGCAATATACTTTGAGATAAAGCATATGGTTCAAAAGAAATTCGGTCGTATATTACAGAAAACGGAAAACCCTATACAATACCTCCAAAATCAAATACAAAAGACCCTTGGGCATGTGATTATTATCTCTATAAAGAACGTCATCTTGTAGAATGTTTCTTTCAAAAATTAAAATGGTTTCGCAGAATTGCCACTCGTTATGATACATTGGATTCTTCTTTTCTTTCCTTTGTTTACCTTGCTTCTATTATGATTTTGTTGAAATGATACAATTATCTTGATTTTTCAAACAAGGTCTAGTTATTTTGTAAATATTGCTCCGGGGAGATTGTAAAATGGCAAGGAGCATGATATAATAAATTATCTTATTTGTGAAAGATATTAACGTACTTCTGAGAGGTGGATAGGATTATGATTAAGAACAATATTGAATTGGATGTAAAAGTAAAGTGCATAGAGAATGGTATCACGCAGGCACAGGTGGCGGAGAAAGTTGGTACTTCCGGCCCATATGTAAATCGTATCATAAAAAAACAGGACGGTGTGGTCAATAAGACCTTTGTGCAGATGCTGGAGGCACTGGGGTACGATATAGAATTGACCTATGTGAAAAGAGATGGAAACTCGGAGGAGTAATATGTGATTAAAATTAGACATAAATGGAATCCTATTTCACTTCCGCATCAGCGGTTATAGAAATTCCAGCGAAGAATGGGATAGTGAGTGGAGTAAAGTAATTTAGATTGGAGCAGAAATTATGATAAACATACTGATTATAGAAGATGATGAAAATGTAAATCGTGGAATTGCGTTTTCGTTAGAAAAGTCTGGAAAGCGAGTATTCCCAGCCATAACGATAAAAGAAGCAGAAAAAATTGCTTCAAAAAATAAGATAGACCTTGTTATTTGTGATATTAACCTTCCAGATGGAAATGGACTTGAGTTTATCAAATGGATAAGAAAACAATACAACACTTACATTATCTGTCTTACAGCGTTAGATCAGGAAATAAATCAAGTAATGGGCTATGAAGCAGGTGCAGATGATTATATTACGAAACCTTTTAGTTTGTCTGTGCTGATGTTGAAAATTGAAGCATATTTTAATCGTATCAATAATAGCAACACGAAAAGTGAATTTATCTCAAAGGATATCCGAGTATTACCACGGGAAATGAAAGTATTTGTAAAGGATGAGGAAACGTATTTGACGAAGAATGAATGGAAAATGCTTTCTCTGTTCATGCAGCATCCAAAACAGGTTTTATCAAAAAATCAAATATTAGAGAATTTGTTTGATATTGATGGTGAGTATGTGGATGAAAATACCGTCGCAGTCAATATCCGAAGACTGCGTGAAAAAATAGAGGAAAATCCATCTTATCCTGTGTATTTGAAAAATATCCGAGGACTGGGTTATGTCTGGAATCAGGAGGTAAACTAAGACCGTGAAGGAAAGGGAACATAGGAAACAATGGATAAAGATTAGCATTATTGTTGCTGTCATTTATGTCATCATCAATTGCCTGACAACCGTTATCTTCTTCCAGAATTACAAAAATGAAATGGATACATTGGCTAGAATAGCGGGAACATCCGAACAAGAAGGAATTGATATTGTTACCGATGTACTTAAAAATAAGGATATAAAAACGGAACAGGGGAAACAACGATTAGAAAAATATGGTTATATTGGAAATAATGACAACATAATATACCAGAGGTTTTTACAGAATGTGACTTATACGGCTTGCGGAACGTTTCTTTTATTTGCAATCATGTATCTGTTTCTTTTCCTTTGGATAAGGAAAGAATTAAAAATAGAACAGATAGTATTTTCACAAATTGAGAATGTTCTGGATAGATTTCGTGAAAATGATTTTGAGGCTGCATTGCAATTAGATGATGAAGTGAAACAGGAGAAAATGAAATATCAACTTGATGCACTTGGTCATTATATGGTGTTACTGAAAGAAGAAGCCAGACTGGAGAAAGAGGGTACGAAAGAACTTGTTTCGGATATTTCCCATCAGTTAAAAACTCCTGTTGCAGCTCTTGATACTTGTTTCAGCGTATTGCTCCGAGAAAATTTAAGTGAAGAAGAACGAAAGGAATTTCAAGTTCGATGCAGATGTGCTTTAGATGGTCTAGAAGTTTTATTGCAATCATTATTGCAAATTTCAAAAATGGAAGCAGGACTTATTCAAATTAACAGAGAAAAATTGCCGCTCATGGAAACGATTATCAATGCAGTAAATCGTGTATATCCAAATGCAGGAGCGAAGGAAATTGAATTTGTCTTCGATTATGATGAAGCATTGGAAAATGATTGTATTCTACAGGATAAAGAGTGGCTGGGTGAAGCTTTTATCAATGTTTTTGATAATGCCATTAAATATAGTCCAGCAGGTTCAGAAGTATATGTACGCATACAAAAAAGAACAGATTTTATAAGAATAGAAATTGAGGACAATGGAGTTGGTATACCGAAAGTTGAATATCATAAGATATTTCAACGCTTTTTCAGAGGTTCTTTGCCCGAAGTAAAAGAAGAAACTGGTTCTGGAATTGGGTTATTCCTTTCAAGAAAAATTATCGAACAGCATGGTGGGACAATCACTGTTTCATCAAATTTAGAACTTAAAAAAGAATTAGACGGAAAAACTGGAAGTGTATTCATTATTCAATTACCAGACAATACAAAATAGATTGCGAGTAGAAATCTTACAAAATTGTAAGACTTCTACTCGCTTTTTGAAAGCGAAATGAAAGATAAACTTGATACGATATAATAAAGATAGATTGTCAAGTCAAGTGCAACACAATCAGAGAAAAAATTTTTGAAGCACCT
>OGOS01000010.1_pt1 | contig 121005 bp, 105 predicted proteins | sample 1552701 | NCBI WGS metagenome assembly OGOS01 (sample SAMEA2580128, study PRJEB22360) | human gut metagenome | biome: human gut; feature: human-associated habitat; material: faeces | place: Denmark | collected 2008/2010
CAACTGGTGCTGGAGCTGCTACGGCTGCCGGAGCTGCACCTGCGCCTAATTCTTCTACTGCTACATCATAAGCTGTACCATTTACAGTGATTCTATAATTCTTCATGTTAATTTCCTCCTAATATATCAATTATTTTCTTGCACGACGAATCGAACGTACAACGAGTTTATCCTTACTTACTGCACCATTGCCTGCCTGTCCCTCAGCAGCATAAATAGCGGCTGTGATAACGGCTACAAGCTCTGCATCGTTCATCAGATTGCCTGCGGCTGGTGCCGGTGTAGCAGCCTTTGCTGGTGCTGCCGGCTTGCTCTCTTCCTTCTTGAGATCTTCGATCTTCGGCTTCTTTGCGAAAAGTGCTGGAAGGAATTTGAACAGTGAAATAATAAATGAGATGAAAATCAAAACTACAAATACAGTACCCATACCGAGCAATGTATTCATACCTGCCTGCTTCATCAGCTCTGCCTTAGAGTATACGGCTGAAACAACCATTTCCTCTGGAAGATACTGATATACGCCCTGCATCTCATTGTCGATGCCCTGCTGTACAACATCGTCTACACTTGAATAGTAACTGCCATACTGGGAGAAGAACTCCTCTTCTGAGCCATAGTACATCGCAATTTCCTGACGGACTGCATCTGCATTGTATGTCTGCTTTGCCTGATCCAGCTTGATGTAGTAATCTGGATTCTCAACAAACTTTACAGTTACTTCCACATCTCTGTTTGCTGCCTTGTTTGTAACAGTTACCGATACAGAGTCTGCGGCATTCTCAATCTTGTAATTGACATCATTTAAATCCATGCCAACACCGTTGATATAAGGAGAGAAATCCTGGAATTCTCCAACCTTATCGGTCTCCTGTGCCTGCTTGATACCCTTTACTGCGGACTGCTCGAATTCGGTTCCATCCTGAATATAATAATCAGCATATTCATCGCTCACGTTCTGATACTGGTTGAACAGATACATCGTGTCGATGACGATCTGGCTGTCATCATAGTCAAACGGCTTTTCAACCTCATTGCTGCAGGCAGTCAAGGAAAACATCATAGCTAACATGGAAATCAGAATTAATAATTTTTTCTTCATTTCATTGTCACCTTTCCTTATACTGCTCCGTGCTTCTTATATGGTCTTTCCTCGTTCTTTGTGCTAAGCATATCAAACGCAGCGATCACACGCTTTCTTGTTGCATCCGGCTCGATAATATCATCGATATATCCACGCTTTGCTGCTGCAAGTGCGCTTGACTGAAGCTCTGTATAAGCTTTCTTCTTCTCTGCAATGAATGCAACCTTATCAGCTGCCTCTGCAATTTCCTTCTCGTACATGATCTTGACAGCCATCTCTGGATCCATCGTACCAATCTTTGCACATGGCCATGCGTATACCATATCTGCGCCGATTGCCTTGGAGTTCATGATCGTGTAAGCAGTTCCAAACGCATCGCCCATCACAACGGTTACCTTAGGTACTGTTGCATCTGCAAATGCGTATGTGAGCTTGGCTGCTGCATCTGCGATTGTTCTCTCGTTTGATACAGTTGCTACAAATCCCTTTGCATTTACAAGTGTCAGTACAGGGATGTTGAATGCGTCACAGAACTTCACGAAGTCTGCTGCGATATAAGCACCGCTTGTAGAGAGAAGTTCTCCACCGTCAGCTGCCTGGTTGGCTACACAACCAACTGTCGCACCGTTCAACTTGATCAGTCCAAGAACCATGTCCTTTGCATAATCTTTCTTCACTTCTACGAATACATTGTTATCTGCGATGTTCTGAAGGACAGCTCTTGCATCCTTTGCAAATCCATCGAGATTTGGAATGATACGGTTCAGATCGTCTGTACAATCGGACTCTGCATCTTCCATGTTGTTGTCAGGGAGCATATCCACAAGGCTTCTGATGTTTGCAAGTGTTGTTGCATCATCCTCGAATACACCATCTACGAGAGAAGAATTCTCGCTAAGGTAAGCTGCAGATGCTGTATCAAGCTTTGCCTGATAGTTTCCATCCAGTGCATTTGGGCTGTTTACGAATAACTTTCCGCCCTCTGCTGTCATAAATGTAAAGTCTGTAAGTGTTGGAATAAGCGCTGCTCCACCACCGCATGTTCCAAAAATTGCAGTAATCTGTGGGATTACTCCTGACGCAAGTGTCTGCTTCAAATAAACCTCGCCGAATGCATTAAGTGCATCGGTTGCCTCCTGCAAACGAAGTCCCGCACAATCGATCAAACCGACTACCGGTGCGCCTACCTTCATAGCCATGTCATAAATCTTCGCAATCTTCTTTGCGTGCATCTCACCGATTGCACCACCAAGAACGGTTGCATCCTGGCTGTATACATACACCAGTTTTCCATTGATGACACCATATCCAGTAATAACACCGTCTTTTGGAGTATCATTTTCCTGCATGTTGAAGTCCGTATTTCTAGCTGTTACATATGCACCAACTTCAACAAAGCTCGCTTCGTCAAGCAAAGAAGAAATTCTGTCACTTGCTGACAATGTAAGTTTGTTACTCATTTTAAGCCCTCCACTTTTATTTATTATGGGTTTTCTGATTAGAAACCCAATTTCTTCCGATTGTAATTGTAAATCTTTTTCCGCCTGAAATCAAGTCAAAATCACATTCTTTGTCACAGTTTTGCAATAAAAAAGAAAAATCTGCAAAAAGCCTTAAACATTTATGTTCCATCCGCTTTTTACAGATTTTTAAAGCTACTCTTATTTTGTTTCAGAAAGCACGTTTTTATTCTTTACCAGATAGTCGATCAGAGAGATGATCGTCAGCGCCAGCGCCAGATAGATCAGTACATTCTCAATGATATGTACCATGCTTCCACCGAAGTCGCAAATCAGTAAGATTACCATGAACATCTGGCAGACCGTCTTGATCTTGCCCCACCAGCCAGCAGCGATCACGATGCCGTTATCCGATGCAACCAGACGAAAACCGCTGATGATAAACTCTCTTGCAATAATCACAATTACAACCCACGCCGGAATCCGGTCCAGATCGATCAGCGCGATCATGGCTGAACAGACAAGCAGTTTATCTGCAAGTGGATCCATGAACTTGCCAAAGTCCGTAATCAGGTTATACTTTCGTGCGATTTTTCCATCCAGCATATCCGTGAGACTTGCCAGACAGAATAACGCAAGTGCAATCCATTTTCCTCCCGGAATGCCAGGCACCATCAGGGCTACTAAGAAAAATGGTATCATGATCATTCTAAGTATCGTTAATTTATTCGGCAGATTCATCGACAATCCCTCCTATCATATCATATGGTCCTACCTCATTGATCCGGACATCTACAATCTGTCCGGACATCAGTTCATAATCACAGTTCACAAACACCAGCCCGTCCACGCCCGGTGCATCCCGATATGTCCGTCCGACATAGACATCATCGTCAGAAGAATATCCTTCGATGATGACCTGCATGATCATCCCGACAAATGTCTCGTTTTTATCCAAGGAGATCTCCTGCTGCAGCTCCATGATCTCATTACGCCACTGCTCCGCTGTCTCTTCATCGATCTGGTTCTCAAATGTCGCTGCCGGTGTTCCATCTTCTCTGGAATACGTAAATACACCAACCCTGTCAAGCTCCTGTTCATCTAAGAATGCCATCAGTGCCTCATGCTCTTCCTGTGTCTCGCCAGGAAATCCTGCAATCAGGGAAGTACGGATTGTGATATCTGGGGCTGCTTCCCGCAGCTTTCCAATCACCGCTTCGATGCTTGCACGATCTGTGCGCCTGCCCATCCGCTTCAAGATTGCATCCTCGCTGTGTTGCATCGGCATATCAATATAATGCAGAAGCTTCGGCTCCTCCTTGAAGCAATCGATCAGTTCGTCATAGATTTCCTCCGGATAACAGTACATCAGGCGAATCCATTTGATTCCATCGATCTTCGCAAGCTCACGGACTAACACATGCAGCCGTTTCTCCCCGTACAGATCTTTACCATAGCAGGTTGTCTCCTGTGCGACAAGCACCAGCTCCTCGATGCCCTGCGATGCCATATATTCTGCTTCCTTTAAAAGCTGTTCCATCGGCACACTCCGGTAATGTCCGCGGATATGTGGGATGACACAGTAGGTACAGAACTTGTCGCAGCCTTCTGCAATCTTTAAGTATCCCATAAATGTACCCGATGTGATAACCTTGTTCGATTCTGTGATCGTTGCCAGACGGTCGATATCGTCATAGACACTGATTTCTTCTGCATCCTCGATACCATCGCGCGCCTTCAGCTCCTCGATCACATCTAAAATCTTATCGAAGCTGCTCGTTCCAAGACATGCATCGATCTCCGGGATCTCGTCAAAGATCTCATCCTTGAACCGCTGTGCCATACATCCGGTCACAATCAGGTATTTTAAGTTCTGCTGTTTGAGCTTCGCCATCTCCAATACTGTATTTACACTTTCCTCCATCGCATCCTTGATGAAACTGCATGTATTTACGATGATTGCATCGGCTTCCTGCTCGTCGTTCGTAATATTGTAATTGTGCTTTGCGAGCAGGCCAAGCATTGCCTCGCTGTCGCAAAGGTTCTTGTCACAGCCAAGTGACACCATCAATATGTTCATATATTTCTTATTCCTCACGCTCTGCGGCTTCCACGCAGTTATTCATCAGCATCGCGATCGTCATCGGTCCTACGCCGCCCGGAACTGGTGTGATGGCACCAGCCACCGGTTCCACCGATGCAAAATCAACATCACCGCATAATTTGTTGTTGGCATCTCTGTGGATACCAACATCGATCACTGTCGCACCGTCCTTCACATACGATGCGTCGATCATCTTCGGCTTTCCGATCGCAACGATCAGGATATCTGCCTCTTTACAGATTTCCTTTAAGTTCTTCGTTCTCGAATGGCAGATTGTTACGGTTGCATTCTCACGCAGCATCAGAAGTGCCATCGGCTTGCCAACAATATTGCTTCTGCCGATCACAACACAGTGCTTTCCTTCGATATCAATCTCCGAACGCTTCAGAAGCTGGATGATTCCCGCTGGTGTACACGATACGAATCCCGGTCTGCCAATACACAGGCTGCCAACGCTCTCCGGATGGAATCCATCCACATCCTTCTTCGGAGAGATCGCATTGATGATCTTCTCTTCATTGATGTGCTTCGGAACCGGAAGCTGCACTAAGATTCCATGCACGCCGTCATCCTCATTCAGATCCTTGATAATAGAGAGCAGTTCTTCCTCGGTTGTCTCCTCCGGAAGCTCAAACGCACGTGACTCGATCCCAATATACGCGCATGCCTTCTTCTTATTTCCAACATATACAGAAGATGCCGGATCGTTTCCGACCTGAATGACTGCCAGGCAGATATTTTTGCCCTGTGCCTTCAATGCAGAAACCTTCTCTTTTAATTCATCCTTGATCTGCTGGGAGATTTCTTTTCCGTTAATCAATTTTGCCATTGTTATAATCCGCCTTTCTTTTCAACATTGTACACGGTTCCATATGCCGTGTACCATGCATCTGAATTCATAAATATACGATGTATTGAAACTAAGTAGTTCTAGATGCTCCAATATACATACCAAACTCATACGCAACCGCCACCAATTCGCCATCCATGGCTCAATGGTGGCTTGTTTGAACTTCCTGTTCAAACATTGCTGTACACAGATGGAGCATCAAAAACTTCTAAGTTTCAAACATATGTATATTTAGAATTCAGATGCATGGTACATATACATATGGAATCGTATACAAATTGCTACTTCTTAGAATAATCCGTGTGTCACACCTTCGTCATCCACATAGATGCGCTCTGCAGCGGGAACCTTAGGAAGTCCCGGCATCGTCATGATCGCACCTGTGATTGCTACGACAAATCCAGCTCCGGCACTTACATATACCTCACGGATATTGACTGTAAATCCGGTCGGTCTGCCAAGCTTCTTCGCATCATCGGAAAGGGAATACTGGTTCTTCGCCATGCAGACTGGCATATTTGCAAATCCCATCTCCTCGATCTTTGCGATCGCACGATCTGCCTCTGCAGAATAGGTTACGCCATCTGCGCCATAAATCTTCTTTGCGATTGTCTCAATCTTCTCCTTGATAGAGAGATTATCTTCATATAATACCTTGAAGTGGCTTTCCTTTGTCTCAAGTGTGTTGAGCACGGCATTTGCAAGCTCAATACCACCTTCGCCGCCTTTCTCCCATACATTTGCGAGGGCGAAATCACAGCCACGCTTCTCACAGAACTCACGTACAAATGCAAGCTCTGCATCTGTATCGGATACGAAACGGTTCAGCGTTACAACTACCGGCACACCGTAGAGCTGTAAGTTCTCGATATGCTTCTCTAAGTTCACGATACCCTTTTCCAATGCTTCTAAGTTCTCCTCGCCAAGGTCTGCCTTTGCCACGCCACCGTTATATTTCAGTGCACGTACCGTTGCTACAAGCACAACTGCATCCGGCTTCAATCCAGTCATACGACACTTGATATCGAAAAATTTCTCTGCTCCGAGATCCGCACCGAAACCTGCCTCTGTGATGACATAATCTGCAATTTTAAGTGCGGTCTGTGTTGCACGGACAGAGTTACAGCCATGTGCGATATTCGCAAATGGACCACCGTGTACAAGTGCTGGTGTATGCTCTAATGTCTGGATCAGATTTGGTTTGATCGCATCCTTCAAAAGCGCTGTCATCGCACCGACACACTTGAGCTCACCAGCTGTGACAGGCTCATTATCTACATTATAAGCAACGATAATTCTTGAAAGACGCTCCTGCAGATCCTTGATATCTGTTGCCAGACAGAGGATTGCCATGATCTCTGAAGCAACTGTGATAACGAATCCATCCTGACGCATCACGCCGTCGCCCTTCTTACCCATACCAACGATAATGTTACGAAGCACACGGTCGTTCATATCCAGACAACGCTTAAATACGATACGCTTCGGATCGATGCGGAGTGTATTTCCCTGATGCATATGGTTATCCATCACGGCTGCAAGCAGGTTATTTGCAGATGTGATTGCATGGAAATCACCTGTAAAATGCAAGTTTAAGTCTTCCATTGGTACGACCTGGGCATATCCGCCGCCGGCTGCTCCACCTTTGATACCAAAACATGGTCCAAGAGATGGCTCACGCAGTGCAATGACCGCCTTCTTTCCAAGCTTGCACATTGCCTGACCAAGTCCTACGGTTACTGTTGTCTTTCCCTCTCCTGCCGGAGTCGGGTTGATTGCTGTTACCAGAATCAATTTACCATTCTCATTATTCTTTACAGACTGCATGTACTCATCGGAAATCTTCGCCTTGTACTTACCGTACATCTCGATATCATCCTCCGACATACCAAGCTTTGCTGCCACGTTCTTAATTGGTTCCATCTCTGCCTGCTGTGCGATTTCAATGTCTGTTAACATACTCTTTTGCCCTCCTGACTCCCTTATAAATATTCCTCTACATAATTTTCAAATTCTTCCATGCTCATAAGCACCTTCCGTGGCTTCGTCCCCTCTTCCGGACCGACCACACCAGCTTCGGAAAGCTGATCCATAATACGTGCTGCACGGTTAAATCCGATTTTATATACTCTTTGCAGCATACCGATGGACGCCTTATCTTTTCCGATAATAAACTTTCCAGCATCTACAAAGTAGTCATCATATTCCGGTTCTGCAGACGATGCACCACCGCCAGAACCACCAACCTTCGTGTTCGCAATCTCCTTTGAGATTGATTCATCGTAGGTCACTTCGCCGCTTTCCTCCTTCAGGAAGTCCACGACATCTGCGATCTCATCATCCGACAGGAATGCACCCTGTACACGTACCGGCTTCGGATAGCCCGTCGGATAGAATAACATATCACCTTTACCAAGCAATTTTTCGGCACCATTCATATCGAGGATCGTTCTCGAGTCGACACCCGAGGATACGGTCATCGCGATTCTGGATGGCACATTTGCCTTGATCAGACCGGTAATGACATCCACAGATGGTCTCTGCGTTGCGATTACCAGATGGATACCTGCCGCACGTGCAAGCTGGGACAGACGCACAATAGCATCCTCCACTTCGCCGTGTGCTACCATCATCAGATCAGCAAGCTCGTCGACAATAATCACGATCTGCGGCAGCTTCTTCAAGTCTTCGTTACCCTCTTCCGAGCCTGTCACTGCCTTTACCTTTTCGTTATAGCCCTGCAGATTCCGCACATTATACTGTGCAAATAACTGGTAACGATTTGTCATTTCAAGTACCGCCCAGTTCAGAGCGCCTGCCGCCTTCTTCGGATCGGTCACAACCGGAATCAGCATATGTGGGATTCCATTGTAGATACTCAGCTCTACCTGCTTTGGATCGACCATAATCAGCTTCACATCATCCGGCTTTGCCTTATATAAGATACTCATGATCAATGTATTGATACAGACCGATTTACCAGAACCAGTCGCACCTGCGATCAGCAAATGCGGCATCTTCGCGATATCTGCCACAACCACCTGTCCGCTGATATCCTTACCAACTGCAAATGCAATGTTGGACGGGAACTTCTGGAAGTTGTCTGATTCAAGCAGATCGCGGAAAAATACAGGCTGGCTCTCCTTGTTCGGCACCTCAATACCTACTGCCGGCTTGCCCGGAATCGGTGCTTCGATACGGATATCTGCCGCCGCTAAATTCAGTTTGATATCATCCGCCAAGTTCGTGATCTTCGATACCTTCACGCCCTGCTCCGGCTGTAACTCATACCGGGTAACAGATGGACCGCAGCTGTAATCCGTCACTGTGACATTGACGCCGAAGTTTTCGAGTGTGCTCTTTAACTTCATCGCGGTCTCACGGACGGACGCTTCATTTGACTTTGTCCCCTTTCCTCTGCCACTCTTCAAGAGCTTCAACGGTGGGAATTTGTATTCCTTGATTGGTTTTTGTTCACTGTTTTCCTGAATTGTCTCTGCAATCTGGTCACGTTCCGAAAGCATCTCCTGCTCGGATTCCTTCGTCTTCTTGCGCTTTCTCGTCGCCGCTTCGGTCACTGGAGCCTCGTCCGCATCTGGCACGGAAACATCTGCGGTGTCCATCTGTTTTTCTGCTGCACGCGACGTTCTCTTCGTATGTACCGGGTCCAATGTATCCGCAGCCGTCTCATCATAAGCAGAAATATCAGCACCTGTCTGTGCGTTTTCCTCCTGCCACATCTGATCTGTGATTGTCGTTTCCTCCTGTGCGGCTCCGTTTGCATAATCTGGGCGGTCAAAGAAATCCACCGTCTCTTCCTTCGGTGTATCCGGCACAGGTGGGATATCCGCTTTCGCACTGCGAAGTTCTGTCACACCGCCTTTTTTCTTTTTCAGCAGCGACAAATCTACATACCCCTCTGAGACATCCTTGGCATCCTGCAAGGTCAGATTCGGATTGAACAGATCTTCATGTGGAAGCGGTTTTAACTCATGAACCTCTTCCCCCTCGACCTTCTTATTTTTGACTTTCTTCTTTTTCTTCTTCACTGGTACAGCCGGCTTCTCCTGCTCCACCTTGATATTATCCAATTTTGTTCTGCGCTTTGCCTCAAGTGCTGCCTCTGGATCAATCGCTTCCTCGTCATCATCCTCATACAGCGCATTGTAACGATTCTTGAACTGTGCAGACCGCTCCTTTGCAAAATCGATCAGCGACACATTCATTACGACGATGATTCCAATGATGATCAAAAGTGCAATCACAATGATCGCGCCCGGTTTTCCAATCAGATTGTACAGTACAACGAGCAATCCACCTAAGATAAATCCGCCGCCCTTCTTTTCCTGTGCCCCCTGATCATACAGAAGCTTCGCCGTCATATGATCGGCACCAGCCGTAAGCTGGAAGATAAATGCTGCTGCAACAATAAACAGTCCTACACAGAGTACGCGGTTTACGACTGCTTTTTTTGCACCGTTTGAAAGCAGAAATGCCTCTGTCAAAAAGATGTATAACGGAAGCACATATTCCACAACACCAAACAGTCCAAACATAAACTTCGCAAAGAAATTGCCTACAACGCCGCACCAGCCAAAGTTGCTGATAAAGAAAAATGTACAAACTGCCAGACAGATAAACAGATGGATTTCATTCTTCCGTGCCTGTTCCTGCGCCAGCTGTGCTTTTGTCTTTCTTCCTCCTGTACGGGAAGCGGACGCCTGTCTGGACGACTGCGAAGATCTTGCTTTCTGTGGTGATCTTGCCGTCGATGTCGAACGGCTGGCAGTCGTTTTACTTCTCGTATTCGATTGTGAACCTTTATTATATGTACTGTTGTTTCCCGTTGCCACGGTATGCACTCCTTCTCTTTTCCCTCATTCTCCGATTATGACAGACATTTTTCTAAATGTAATCACCCATATGGCAGTCCGTATCCATATACAAACCGCCACACGGGTATATTTATGTCAGTTTAAATGCTCATACTGCTCTATTTTACTATTTTTCTTTGCATTTATCAAGTCATATAAACAATTCATTGCGGTATGGATGCCGCCCACCCGGTCGATGATTCCTACCTCGACTGCCTGCCTGCCAACTAACACCGAACCAATGTCTTTCGTCAGTTCTTTCGTATTGAACATGATCTCCCTCAGTTCCTCTTCCTTGATGGAACAATGATTCGACGTAAATTCAATGATCCGGTCCTGCATCCGCTCAATATATTCGTAATTCTGCGTCACACCAAGCACGGTTCCATTCATCCGGATCGGATGCACGACCATCGTTGCCGACGGCACAATAAACGTCACATCCCCGGATACTGCCAACGGCACGCCAATTGAATGTCCGCCGCCAAGCACAAGACATACCTTCGGCTTGCTTAAGGATGCAATCATCTCTGCAATAGCGAGCCCTGCCTCGACATCACCGCCCACGGTATTTAAGAGTACCATCAGTCCGTCGATGCCCTCGTCGTCCTCCACGGCAGCAAGCTGTGGCAGGATATGCTCATATTTGCTTGTCTTCGAGGACGAACCAAGATTCTCATGCCCCTCGATTTCTCCTATTATATTCAACAAATGAATTCGGTGATGATACCGGTTTTTCGACAAAGTAATCTGTCCGTAGTCAGTGATCAGACTCCCCTGCTTTTGCTGGTTGTCCATCCCGCTTTCTTCCTGTTTCTGCCGGCTATCCATATGAAACGCCTGTTCCTTCCCTGTTTCTCCCTGTCTCTCCAATGTTTCCTACCTCCGTTCACAAAATTTTCTCATAGATATTATGTACATTTTGTTTGACTTTTATAAATACGGAAACTATAATAGCAACGCAAAGTAGCTTATTTATTTTTTCTATAAATTACGGAGGTTTGATAAATGGAAACACAAAGCAAAGACAAAGTATATGTCATCGGACATAAAAATCCGGACACTGACTCCATCTGTTCTTCCATTTGCTATGCTTATCTGAAGCGGCAGATTACCGGCGATGATTATGTCCCGATGCGCGCTGGCGAGATAAACGCAGAAACCAAATATGTATTAAATGCATTTTCCGCGGCTGTGCCGGAATATATGGAAAATGTCTCCACGCAGGTAAAAGACGTGGAATACCGCCATATCGATGGCGTTGACGGAGAGATTTCCATCAAAAATGCATGGGAAATCTTAAGCGAATCCGGTGCAACCACGCTTCCATCGGTAAACGAAAATGGCAATTTAGTCGGACTGATCACCGTTCGCGACATCGCCATGACTTATATGGAAGTCTACGACAACCGTGTCATCGCATCCGCACACACACCATATAAAAATATTATCAACACGCTCTCTGCCGATCTGATCGTCGGGGATGAGAAGGATTATGTACATACCGGAAAGGTGCTGATCTCCGCCGCCAACCCGGACATGATGGAAAACTACATTGAGCAGGGCGACATTGTCATCCTTGGTAACCGTTACGAGTCACAGCTTTGCGCAATTGAGATGGATGCACAGTGCATCATCATCTGTGACGGTGCGGTCGTATCGAAAACAATCACGAAGCTCGCTGAGGATCACAACTGCTCGATCATCCGTACCCCATATGATACTTATACCGCAGCGCGTCTGATCAACCAGAGTATCCCGATCCGTTACTTTATGAAGAAGGATAACCTGATCACCTTCTCGACTGAGGATTATATCCGGGATATCCGTACCGTTATGGCGGGTAAACGCCACCAGTACTATCCTGTCCTGAATGAATATGGAAAATACGTAGGACTGATCTCCCAGCGAAATTATTTGAATGCGAATCCAAAAAAGGTCATCTTAGTTGACCACAACGAGCATGCACAAGCAGTCGACGGTATCGAAGAAGTCCAGCTTCTGGAAATCATCGATCACCATAGACTGGGCGGCTTGCAGACGATGAATCCGGTTTATTTCCGCAACCAGCCACTTGGCTGTACAGCAACGATCATCTATCAGATGTTTGAAGAAAACCATGTTGAAATCCCGAAGCAGATTGCCGGACTGTTATGTTCTGCAATCATCTCGGATACCTTGATGTTCCGCTCACCGACCTGCACACAGATGGATGAGCATACATGCCGGAAGCTTGCAAAGATCGCAAACATCGATATCGAAGCATATGCGATTGCCATGTTCAACGCCGGAAGCAAGCTGATGAACGAGACGGACGAGGAAATCTTCTATCAGGATTACAAGGTATTCTCCTCAGAGAACTTAAAGTTCGGCATCGGACAGATCACTGCGTTCAACTCTACGATGTTAGATGCGGTCAAGCCACGGATTCTCAAATACATGGAAAGCATCTACAACCAGAGCGAAGCCGATATGTTATTCTTCATGCTGACGAATATCTTCAAAGAAAGCACCGAGCTTTTATACTATGGCAAAAACTCCGAAGAACTGCTTGAAAAAGCGTTCAAACTCGATGAAGTATCCGGCGGCAGCATCAACCTGCCGGGCGTTGTCTCCAGGAAGAAGCAGATCTTACCGATGATCGTAAGTGCTTCGAATAATATGTAGGATATGTAATCAGCAAATGCCTATAACGCAAAAAGAGACATTCCCAAACAGCTCAGATAGGGAATGCCTCTTTTTTATATTAATATATTTTATTATACGCAGACTGCAATTATACCATCTGCACCAACCAGACATCACTCTTCACCATAAAGAATCCAATCGTCGCTTTGATTAATTCCGTCGCCTGCACGAAAAAATACACACTCACAATTCCAAGTCCCGTAAAATGCGCAAGCACGTACGCACAAGGAACAACAATGACCCATGTGAACACGGAATCAAACAGGAATGTAACCAATGTCTTACCGCCTGATCGTAAGGTAAAGTAGAAGGTATGGCTCATGGAACAAATCGGCATCAAAAGCGCAGATATACTCATGAACGCTGTAGCAAGCTTCTTGATTTCATCGGTTGTATTGTAGATATGCGGAAAAAACCTGCCAACTACAAACATTACCGCCGCGACAAGTATACAGCAAAATACACTGAACACGATCATCTTATTATCCGCATCCTTCGCCTGTTCCAGCTCGCCGGCTCCCAGATACTGTCCTACAATGATGCTGATACATGCACCAAGCTGAATATACACAATATTAAACAAATTCGTGATCGTCGTTGCGATGTTTAGTCCGGCAACCACCTCGAGTCCGCGCACCGAATAGCACTGCGTCACTGCTGTCATCCCCGCCGCCCAGAGAAGTTCATTCAACATAAGTGGAAATCCTTTGATCAAAATTGCTTTGAATTCGCCCATTGGCATGCCAAATCCCCGGTATGCACCAGCCAGATACTTGTTCTTTTCTTTATGGGAATGTGCCCAGATTACAATAATTGCAGCTTCTATATAACGCGCCAGTATCGTTGCGAGCGCTGCACCCATAACGCCAAGCTTCGGAAATGGCCCAATTCCAAATATCAACAGATAATCTAACACTGCATTGCTTCCAACTGCCACGAAGCTTGCAGCCATCGGTACAAATGTCTGCCCGGTTTCCTTGATATTTGTCGCATACGACTGTGTAACCGCAAAAGGAACCAAGCCGATCAGCATGATGGACAGATACTGTTTTCCATACCGTAACGCAACATCTGTCGCACCGGTTCCGGCCGTATCCGTAAGATATAAGGATATGAGATTCTCACCATTCGTAATAAATAACGTAATTGCAAGAATCGTCACAAACATCGTTGCATACAGTTTGAATCGGAATGAGTACATGTGACCTTCATGGTTTCCTTTTCCGAAATACTGTGCGCCAAAAATACTTGCTGCCGATGCCGCACCAAAAATTGCCAAATTATATACAAAAATCAACTGATTCACAATCGCTACACCGGACATTTGTTCAGTTCCAAGCTGTCCAACCATGATATTATCCAAAAAGCTGACCAAATTCGTAATCGCATTCTGTAAGATCATCGGCAAAGCAAGCATCAGATATCGCTTATAAAAGGCACGATCGCCAATAAATTTTTTGATTTGAAAAGACCGTTTCGTATTCATGTGTCATTCACCTCACTTTTCACACACGCCCTGCATGTTTCACAATCAAATCCAAAAATCTCCCGCATGATAGTTCCGCACGCATATATCAATTCTGTTATATATATATAGAAAAATATGGTGGGTACAGAATCTACCCACCATATCACATAGTTTCTTCTATATTTTGCGTACGTTTGTCTTAGCACTTACATTGTAAGGATAATCTCATTGATATCAGCCAGCTCGCTTGCTGCAATATAGTTATCGCTCATTTCTTTGCCATTTACGACAAGACTCTTGTAACCGCTCTCTGCGCCATTCGGATTCTTCACAACGATATGAAGCTTCTTTCCACGGAAGTCCTTGTTGATCTCGAATTCCTTCCAGTCAGATGGAACCGATGGTGCGATACGAAGTCCATCGAAGTCCGGACGCATACCAAGGATACCCTCAACACATCCAACCATAACGGTCGATGCTGTACCGGTCAGCCAGTGTACATGTGCTCTACCCTCGAATGGGCTGTCAGAGCTCTCTGTAAACTGTCCGTGGCAATATGGCTCCAGCTTTCTGATCTCTGCCTTGTCATTCATGGATGCAGGTGAGCTTTCTGTGAAATACTCAAATGCACGGTTTCCATGTCCCATCAGGGATTCTGCCAGAATAATCCAACCCTGTGGCTGTGAGAAGATACCGCCATTTTCCTTTGTGGATGGATTGAACAGAAGCATCAACGCTCCCTCAAACGCATGATCTACATAGGATGGCGCCATCAGACGTACGCCATATGGTGTATTCAATTCTCTATGTACAGACTCCAGTGCTTTCTCTGCCTGATCCTTTGTGGCAAGACCACTGATAACTGCCCATGACTGTGGATTCAGCCACATGTTTGCTTCCGGATCATGCTTGGAACCGATGATCATGCCGTCTTCCTTGTATCCACGGATATAGCGGTCATCTTCCCAGCACTTTGTCTGGATAATATCGCCAAGTTCCTTCTGGATCTTATCCAGATATGCGATATATTCTGTATCATTTTTCTGCTCTGCAAAGATGCGGAGTACGCTCATCGCATAGTAAAGCTGCATTGCAACAAATGTTGACTCGCCCTGCTTGCCAAGACGTAAGCAGTCATTCCAGTCTGCATGCAGACCTGCCGGCATACGATTGTTTCCAAGGTGATTCATAGAGAAATCAATCGCACGCTTCAAATGCTCATACACCGTACCCTCTCCGACATTTGCGAACAGGATTACTTCATCGATAAAGTCTGTATTTCCAGACTCCGCAATATACTTATAAACTGTTGGGAACAACCACAATGCATCATCTGCACGATAAGCCGGATGTCCGGTTGCACGTACATAAGACTCATCATCTGGTGTATCCTCATGACCTGCATTGTGATCAAACTTTACAAGTGGAAGTCCACCACCATTGTCTACCTGTGCAGACAACATGAAACGGATCTTGTCCAACGCCATCTCTGGTGCCAAATGGATTACGCCCTGAATATCCTGTACCGTATCACGGTATCCGTATCCATTTCGAAGTCCACAGTAGGAGAACGATGCGGCTCTTGACCAGATAAATGTCATGAAGCACTGATATGCATTCCATGTATTGATCATCGCATTGAATGACTCGCTTGGTGTCTTTACCTGGAAATGATTCAGCTTTCCATGCCAGTATTCCTTCAACTCTGCCAGCTCAGCTTCACTCTGTGCATGCACATCTGCATAGCTGTTCATCACTGCTTCTGTCTCTGCATCATTCTTCATGCCGAGTACAAATGCAAGCTCCTTGCTCTCGCCCGGTGCGAGTGTGATCTTTGTCTCCAAAGCGCCACAGGCATTACCATTATAATTCAGACAGTTTCCGCAATCACCGTTTTCTACGCCGACTGGATTGCCATAGCCATGATATCTGCCAAGGAACGCTTCCTTATCTCCGGCATAGCTTGCAACCTCTGCTCCAGCCAGACCAAAGAATCTTGTAAATGCAACACTTCCGTTGATAGCTGCACCCTTATTCACGTTCTCATTGATCACCTGCTTAATGCGGTTTCCCATGAAATATGTTCTTGTGATAAAGAGTGTATACTGCAGATTGACCTGATCCTGCTCATAGTTGTTATCATTTGTAAATTCACAGTAACCAAAGACTGACAGGTTACGAGGCTTGTCAGAATCGTTCGTAACCTTCAGCTTCCATACCTCATGCGTCTTATCAAGTGGTACATAGTAAAGTACAGAGCTCTTGATGCCTGCATATTCTGCATTCATATACGTATAGCCTGTACCATGGTGACACTCACTCTTGTAGCTGTCTAAATCTTTTCCAACTGGCTGCCATGAGGCTGACCAGTAATCTTTGCTGTCATTGTCACGCAGATAAATGTATCTGCCCGGCTGGTCAAAGCTGTTGAAGATATAACGAAGAATTCTTCCGTTTGCACCAGACTTTACAAAGCTGTATCCACCGGCATTGTTGGAAATGATTGCGCCGTATTCCGGAGAACCAAGGTAGTTCGCCCAAGGTGCCGGAGTATCCGGTCTGTCAATCACATATTCCTTATTTGCCTCATCAAAGTATCCGTATCTCATGAGGTACCCTCCTAATTTATAGTTCTACTACTCAGCGTCCTTCAGGCTCAGGCTGATCTTACCCATACGGTCAACCTCAAGAACCTTAACCTTGACTACATCGCCGATATTTACGACATCCTCTACCTTCTCTACGCGGTGATCTGCCAGCTTAGAGATATGAATCAGTCCATCCTTGTTTGGTGACAGCTCTACGAATGCACCGAAGTTCATGATACGAACAACCTTACCTTCGTAAGTCTTACCAACTTCGATTGGATCTACGATAGAACGGATGATCTTCAATGCCTTGTCCATACCTGCCTGCTCAACACCGCAGATAAATACATTTCCATCATCATCGATATCGATCTTAACGCCTGTCTCCTCGATGATTGCGTTAATTGTCTTTCCTCTCTGTCCAATGATCTCACCGATCTTCTCCGGATCAACCTTTGTCTGGATGATCTTCGGAGCAAGCTCGCCAACGTGATCTCTTGGAGCTGCGATAGCCGGCTTCATACATGTATCCATGATGAAGAGTCTTGCCTCACGACATCTTGCGATTGCGCCCTCTACGATTGGACGTGTCAGACCATGAATCTTGATATCCATCTGGATTGCTGTGATACCTTCGGTTGTACCTGTTACCTTGAAATCCATGTCGCCGAAGAAATCTTCGAGTCCCTGAATATCTGTCAACAGTACATAATCATCATCTGTCTCACCAGTTACAAGGCCGCAGGAAATACCTGCTACCATCTTCTTGATTGGAACACCGGCAGCCATCAGTGACATACAAGATGCACATGTGGAAGCCATAGATGTTGAACCGTTTGACTCAAATGTCTCAGATACGGAACGGATTGCATATGGGAACTCGTCCTCACTTGGAAGTACAGGAACAAGTGCACGCTCAGCAAGTGCGCCATGTCCGATCTCACGACGTCCTGGTCCTCTGGATGGCTTTGTCTCACCAACAGAGTATGATGGGAAGTTGTAATGATGCATATATCTCTTCGTTGTAACATTTGTGTCAAGGCCATCCAACTTCTGAGCCTCAGAAAGCGGAGCCAGTGTTACAACGTTACAAATCTGTGTCTGTCCTCTTGTGAACATAGCAGAGCCATGGACTCTAGGAATGATATCAACCTCAGCAGCCAGTGGACGGATCTGTGTGATCTGTCTGCCATCCGGACGCTTATGATCCTTCAGAATCATCTTACGAACTGTCTTCTTCTGATACTGGTAAACAGCCTCATCAAGAACTGCCAGCCAGTCTTCCTTATCTGCAAATGCCTCTTCAAGCTTCTCCTTGATCTGGCGGATGTTCTCCTCACGCACCTGCTTCTCGTCTGTGAAGACTGCCTCTTCCATTGCTGCAGGTGGAACAAGCTCCTTGATTGCCTCAAACAGTTCTTCCGGAACTGCACAGCTTGTATAAGAATGCTTTGGCTTACCACACTCAGCTACGATCTTATCGATAAATGCGATTACCTTCTGGTTTAACTCATGGGCTGCATAAATAGCCTCGATCATCTTCGCCTCCGGCACTTCGTTCGCACCAGCCTCGATCATGATAACCTTATCTCTTGTAGATGCAACCGTAAGCTTCAGATCTGACTCCAGATTCTGTGTAGAATTTGGATTGAAGATCAGCTCGCCATTGATCATACCAACCTGTGTAGTTGCACATGGACCATCAAACGGGATATCAGAAATTGCTGTTGCAATCGCTGAACCAAGCATAGCCGTAAGCTCTGGAGAACACTCCGGATCTACTGACATAACCATGTTATTGAGTGTAACATCATTTCTGTAATCCTTTGGGAATAATGGTCTCATCGGACGGTCGATAACACGGGATGTAAGGATTGCGTTCTCGCTTGCCTTACCCTCACGCTTGTTGAATCCTCCAGGGATCTTTCCAACGGAATACATCTTCTCCTCATACTCAACTGAAAGTGGGAAGAAATCGATACCATCTCTTGGTTTTTCTGATGCAGTTGCTGTAGAAAGTACAACTGTATCTCCGTAGTGCATCAAAGCTGCACCGTTTGCCTGCTTTGCAACTCTGCCTACATCGACACGCAAGGTTCTTCCGGCAAGTTCCATCTCAAACTTCTTGTACATAATAAATTCTCCTTGAAATATTTTTTCCTGCAATCAGACTCCGAAACGACTGAAAACGCCACTTTCTGTATCTGGCAAACATGTACAGATAATCTATACTCATGATTCTGGTTATCATCTTATTACCATATGTGTTTTGCATTTTATTTTATAGCAGAAAATGATTTTTTCAGTTGTCTCGGTTTTGTCTTCATGCAATCTTTTAGATTATACCATCTATTTCCTTTTGCTTCAAGATGGGAATGGATGAAATGTGGGATTTTTTGTTTGTGATTTATTTGCGATTTATTGCTTGCGATTTTTGTTTGGAGACTGTTTCGCTTGATACTGTTTGCTTGCTGTGGGTTTTCTAGCTCGCTTTTTTGCTTCCACGCCCACGCCATGGGTTTCCACGCTTACTTTTCTGCTCCCACGCCCAGTTTCCGCTCCCCGACATATCGATTAGCTTCCGGGATGGGCTTTTCTGCTTGCTTTTCTTCTCCTACGCCCACACCGTGGGTTTCCCCGCTTATTTTCCTACTTTCACGCCCAGTTTCCGCTCCCCGACATATCGATTAGCTTCCGGGGTGGGCTTTTCTGCTTGCTTTTCACACCCTACGCCCATGCCGTGGGTTTTTCCGCCTACTTTTCTGCTCCCACGCCCAAATCAATAGATTCATAAAAAGGAATTATGAATTTTCTGTGATAAAATCATGTATTCCATTTACGCAGCAACTTATATATGCTACATTAAGAACAACTCATTTATCGAGTTTTTAGCGCATAGTTTTTCATACAGAAAATCTGTTTTACAACTCAGAACAACTCAGATTTTACTTACCCACGTAGTTTACATTTTAGCGTGTTGCCTAACGGCTTCATGTGTTTTCGCATTATGATGGTCTGTACTATTACAGTCGTTGCAATGTCAATTATTGAAAGAGGTGTATATCATTTTTATACAGAATATTCTTGAACAGCAAAAACAATTAAATAAAAGCATCGAAAACTATAAAAAGCTTATCAATAAATTCCCCTCTGGAAAACTACAATGTTTCAAGAACGGAAAGCATATCAAATCATACAAAGTGAATGGCAATCTGAAAAAATACATTCCCACCAAAGAATCTGCCACTATTGAGAAATTAGCTTTGAAGAAATATTATGAAAGCTGTCTGGATGATTGCATCAAAGAAAAAGAGCTTCTTGATCGATTCATTCAAGATATTCAGGCTTTGCCGAATACATCTCAGAAGCTTCTGGCGACAGATTCAAATTATCACACATTTTTAGCTAAGGCACTGATTCCTGATGCATGGGCAGGCGTCTCCTATGAGCAAAATCCTTATAAGCGCGAAGATCTTATTCACAACACGTTTTCCGGAATGAAAGTACGCTCAAAGTCGGAGGAAATCATAGCAAATATTTTGTTCACAAACCATATTCCGTTTCGATATGAAGCGCCACTCACACTAAACGGATCAACCATGTATCCTGATTTTACAATCAAAAATCCAAAAAATAATTCCTATACTTATTGGGAGCATTTGGGGTTGATGGATAAAAAGGAATACAAAGATCATGCCATGGAGAAAATCAGTACATATTGTGACCACAATATCATTCCGGATGTTAATCTCATTCTAACTTACGAGACACAAAAGCATCCGTTAGATTCCAGTTGGGTGCAACAATTGGTGATGCGGAATTTCATGTAGAGTAGAGCTTGATTAAAATCCAGCTTGCCTTTTTGTTATAAATAAGTTCACCCCGGAAACCTTTTTCAAGTTTCCTGGGTGGGTGTCCCGCTTTTTCTCTTTCCACGCCCACAGCGTGGGCTTTTCCGTTTTCTGTCCCGCCCCCACGCTCAGAACATAAGAGACCCATATTCTTCACAAACCATTTTTATAAAATCAAAAAACATAGCGACTTTTATGAACACTCTCCATATATTTCAGTCATCTCCTTTAGTTTTAAAAAGAAAATGACTGAACCTTTATCTATTATGGAAAAACGCCCCGGATATCTCCAGAGCGTTTAAATTCATTTTTACTTAACCGTTATTTCCTTACCTGCTAAAGCTGCATACTCAGCAGCTGTTGCATCCCATGAAGCTGTATTATTAGTTGTATTATATACATAATAAATTGTTTTATCTCCCTGCGTATACTCTACTCCTCGTACAGTGTATTCTTCATGCTTGTTTGTTACACCACTTGCAGATACCCCAAGTTTAATTTTTACATTTGTAGAAGGTACATCTGCTGTATTATTAATTTGATCCTGAAATGCCTTCAATGTTGTTGCATCCATAGCTGACAAATCAGTTCCTTTTGCATAAGCACTTGAACACTCTGTCTGCGCAGCTGTCAATACCGTCTTTCCATTCAATACAATCTGCTGTCCCTTTGCTCTGTCAATATAACCAAGCAATGCCGGTACGAGGATTGCTGCCAAAATTGCGAGAATTACGATAACAACAATCAGCTCTACCAAAGTAAAACCTTTGTTTTCTTTCATCTTTTTCATAATCATTTCCTCCTTAGTCTTTTTGTTTTTTGATATGAAAAATCTTTATAAAGTATAGCAAAATTTGCTATCAGTATCAACTTTTTCCCTTTTTTTCGAGGGATTTTCTCATGGTAATTTTTACCATTTATGCCACATCTAGTTGCTCAACAGCCTTTTACAAATACTGATCGAGCTCTGCGACATCGTTTGAATATTTGTAAGCCATCTGGCGGTTAATCATACCGTTCTGAACCAAACGGGACAAATCACCATTTAATGTATGCATACCTACGGATGAACCGGACTGCATCAGAGAACCGAGCTGATGACATTTATTCTCACGGATCTGGTTGCAAACTGCATCCGTACCAACTAAGATTTCTGTCGCTACAACTCGTCCATTTCCACGTGCATTCGGAATCAGACACTGTGTGATTACACCATTTAACACGCTGGCAAGCTGTGTCCGTACCTGATTCTGCATGCCTGCTGGACAGGCGTCAATGATTCGATCAATCGTCTGTGCCGCACCAGTCGTATGCAGGGTGGACATAACCAGATGTCCGGTCTCTGCCGCAGTCAGTGCTGCTGAGATTGTCTCGTAATCACGCATCTCTCCTACCAGAATAATATCCGGGTCTTCACGAAGTGCACTTCGAAGTGCCGATGCAAAGTTTGTGACATCTCTTCCAACCTCTCTCTGGTGAATAAGTGCCATCTTTCTGTCGTATACATACTCGACCGGATCTTCAATCGTAATAATATGTTCCGGACGATTCTCGTTGATATAATCAATCATGGAAGCAAGTGTGGTTGATTTACCAGAACCGGTTGGTCCTGTCACAAGAATCATACCACGCGGCTTATCTGCCAGCTCCCGAAGCACGCTTGGAAGTCCAAGCATCTCCATCGACGGAATCGAGGAATTAAGCAGTCGGATTGTTGCCGCCATCTTGCCATCCTGCTTGAACACATTCACACGCTGACGGTTGCCATCCGGGGTACGAATTGCAAAATCCGCATCTATGCCTCGCTCAAGATTCTCCCGCTGTTCATCGGTCAAAAGCTCTGCGAGCATCGCGATGATTTCTCCGTCGCTTGGATTGGTCGGTGCATTCTGCAAGCGACCATTGATTCGATACATAAGTGGCATACCAACTGTGATATGAATATCCGAGCATCCCATCGAACGTGCTTCCATAATCATCTGATCTATCATCATATATATCGACCTCCTCTCGTATTATTTAATCTTTTTATTATGTTTTTTTATCATAATTTTTACTTGTTTTTTCTTCTACTTGCTGTCAGCTTCCGGCATGGGTTTTCCAGCTTGCTTCTCTCTTTCTACACTCACATCACGATTTTTCCAGCTTGTTTTCCTTGCCCTAATCATAATAAGACACGCGCAACAGTTCATCTACAGTCGTCGTACCATTTTCCACGAGTTCGAGTGCACTCTTCTTCAAGGTACTCATGCCCTGCTCCTGTACAGCATAATCTTTGATTTCCTCGACCGAAGCGCCCTTCGTGATCATTTCACGCACCTTCTTATCGATCATCAGGATTTCATGGATAGAAATACGTCCCTTGTAGCCCGTGTTGTTGCACTGTCTGCAGCCTTTGGCATGCTTGATCTGAGGGAAATGTACGCCTGCGATTGCTTCCTCCTGCTCGGTCATCGGTCCCCATTCACCACAGAACGGGCAGACTTTACGCACGAGTCGCTGTGCCACGATACCAACCAAAGAGCTGGCGATCATGTATGGCTCGACGCCCATATCCGCCAGTCGGACAACGGAAGAAGCCGCATCGTTCGTATGTAGAGTCGAAAGTACCAGATGTCCGGTGATTGCGGCACGGACAGAAATCGATGCCGTCTCTGCATCTCGCGTCTCACCGACCATGATGATATCCGGGTCCTGACGAAGCAGGGCGCGAAGTCCAACCTCGAAGGTCAGTCCTGCGGTATTATTTACCTGCATCTGATTGAGCTTTGGCACATTTTTCTCGACCGGATCTTCAATCGTCGAGATATTTACACTACGTTTTGCAAGCTCTTCCAGAATCATATACAGGGTTGTTGATTTACCGGAACCAGTCGGTCCGGTCAGATAAATAATTCCGTTTGGTGACTGTAGCATGCGCATTACAAGCTTGTAATTTCGTTCCGTCATACCGAAGGTTCCCATATGGTCGATCGAACCTGCCGATGCAAGAAGTCTCAAAACCGCTTTCTCGCCAAATACGGTTGGAATGACAGATACACGAACATTCAGGTTCACACCTTCAATGTTGATACGGAAATGTCCATCCTGCGGGATTCTTCGCTCTGCGATATCAAGATCACCAAGGATTTTGATACGTGCCAGCAGGGAATTGTGAATGTTCTTCTGCAGCGTCATGAAGTCGCAGATAACACCATCCATACGCATTCGCACGCTTGTATGGTTCTCAAATGGCTCGATATGGATATCAGATGCATTTGAGTTATAAGCACGGACAAGCAGGCTGTTAAACAGGTTGATGATTGGCGTATCATCGTCGCCCTCTTCTACGCTGATCTCCATAACCTCACTCGTCTGTGTTGTATTCGCCGATGCTTTCTGTGCTGCCTGTCTTGCAGATACCTCTGAATAATAATACTGAATGGAATTTTCGAGCGGTGCCTTCTCACACAGAGAAATATGAACTTCCCGTCCGACAATCTGGCGGATATCCTCAATTCCATAGAAGTTCAGCGGATCGTCCACAAGGAGATAATACATCGTATCCTCTACCTTGTATCCCATCATGTTATATTTCTCGGCAAGAACACGCGGAATCATCTCCACCGCTTTCACATCCACAGACAGATCCGAAATATTGACAACCTCATAATTCAGACGCTTTCCAAGCGCCTCTAACATCTGTTTCTCTGTGATAAAGCCAAGTGCAATCAATGCGGCACCAAGACGGACACCTTTGTTTTCCTTCTGGTAGGCAACCGCCTGATTGATCTGATCTTCGTTGATGTATCCAAGTTCCTGCAATACATCACCGATTCGGATATTTTTATTACTGCGCATTTCCATCGTCCGGCACCTCCTCGTACATATAGATCTCAAGCGTCAATGTCAAAACACGCTCAGTCTTGATATCGTACTCACCTTCTTCGGTCAGGTTCGTGATACTCCGCTCCTCAGACCATGAATAGTTGCACACACGGATTTTCTTATCGCTGTTTGAGAGATCTTCGATCAGCTGAAGCAGATCACTCTCTTTTCCGCCTAGACGAAGTGTCACCGTCGCATTATAAATACCGGTTGTTACCTCATCATCAAATGCCGGAAGCGCACTCATTTCGCTGTCCGTCGACATACCGCCACTCTCCTCAGCCGCTTCGATTTCAGAGCGTTCCGCTTTCGCGCCTTGTGGTGCTTCAGTCGTATCCGTTTCCTCCTGTGCTGCGAGCATTGCCGCACGCTTCGAATATACATATGGCTCCAAAGCCGTTTCTTCCTGTGGCATCTGGATAGCCAGATCATAGGCTGACAAGTTATATCCTAACACAAGCTCAGTGAAATACTTATCAATCTCTGCACTTTCCATCATTGGGAAGAATGATTCACGTACTCCCTGTATCTCATTTGAAAACCGCTCGTTATCTGCCTCCATCATCGGCACCTGCGTAAGCTTCAGCTCATTTTCTTCCTGTGTTTCCTTCTGTGTCGCAATCTCTTTGTTCGTATTCACGATACCCTTTACAACCGGGTAAATACCCCAGTAACCAATGCAGACTACGATCACGAATATAGAAAGCATGATCAGGAGGTTTTTGTCTTTTTGTGTCATTTCTAACTTCATAACGATCCACTCCTTATTCTGCATCGCCGACATCCGGCAAGTTTGTTTCTGTTGTCTCTGGCTGTGCATCTGTATCGGTATGTCTGCCTGCGGACTCCGCCAGCGTACAGGTCACATGGATATCCCACAACTCATCGGATTCCACATAAGAATATCCGGTATAATCAACATTGCTGAATATATCCTCGCCGCACAGATTGCGGATGAATTTATTGATATTATCTACCGTATCGGCACGCGCTGTCATCGTCAGCACGCCCAGATCCGCATCGAAGGAATCAAAGGTCACGGTTGCAAGCCCCTGCGCGCAATCATCGACCACACCCATCACCTCACGGTTACAGACCGGATACGTGTATAGATTCTGATTCACTCCTGCAATCGCATTGTATTGATTGCTCAGATAGGATGTTTGCTCCAAAAGTACATCATACCGTGCAACCTCCATAATCGTTGCCGGAGACTCATTGTACTCCTTCAGCTTCTGCAATTCCTGTTTTTTTAGTGTGCGCACCGTAATACACACGGCAAGTCCCACAAGCATCACAGCAAGACTGATCAGAATTGCAAGAAATCCCTTTCCAACTCCGCCACCTTCTGTTTCCTTCTTTTTTCCGGCATGATAGCCGTCTAAGAAATTCTGCTTGCCGGCATTTTCCGTAACAAGACCGCTGATCGGGTGGAAATGTGCCTGTACATCCAGACCATTGGTTGCAACATGTGTATCTGCAAATACCTCCACACGCGCGTAAATATCAAGCTGGGAAATTGCATTCTGATATAATGGCAGATCCTGTGGATTCACACCCGCAAGTAAAACTGCCTCAATCGGATAATCCAGCTGGTTTGCCTGCATGAACTGACGGATCTGGCTGACGGAACGCGCGATATCCTGCGCATAGTCCTCTGTTCCCTGATCATGGAAGCAGCGGGCACTGTTGAAATAGTAAAATTCTCCATTTACCCAGAGGATCGTCGTGATTGTCATGCGGTCTGCGATCTGCAGGACGAATGTCTTGTACTGTTGTGCCGCTGTCAATGCAGTCAGACGGATCAGACTGCTCTCACCGGAATATACTGCCTTGAGTTTGACGCCGATCTCAGTAAAGATGTCCACATAATCTTTGATGAAATCGGTCGTGATGATCTCGGCATAGATTTTCTTCGTCGCCTTATTCTGCCCGATTGGAAAATATCCGCAGATATAATCCTCTCCCTGTTTGATATCTGTAAACTCGCGGTTGATAAACTCTTCCGTCTTCTTCGAATTGAGCAGAGGCATCTCAATATTCTTACCAATAAACTTGGTCGAATTGATGACTAAGATCACATCCTTCGTCGGCAGATTATGTGTCGTCCAGAAGTTCTGCATGAAGCTCACAAACGCATCCGCATCCATAATCATACCATTGATGATGCTGCCATCCGGCGCATCTTCCGTATAACAATCCGCGACAGAAATCTTTCGATTTCCGGGAGTACCGGTGATCACTTGTATCTGTTGGTTTGCCAGATAAATGACTGTACTCATATGTATGTTCTCCTTCCTGTAATAGGTTTGCTTTCTCTATTTAGTACGAATTTGCAATCGTCGCATACGAGCCATAAATCGGCTGGATTACGGAAATAATAACAAATCCAACGACTGCCGCCATCACGACGATCATCGCAGGCTCCAGATAAGAAACCAGCTTGTTCATCGCTACCTCGGAATCATATTCCATCTGGTTCGCAATTGATACAAGCATTGTATCGAGCGCACCCGTCTCTTCACCGACTGAAATGGACGAAGAAAGCTTCTTCGTAAATCCATCTACCCGGTCAATACTCTCACTTAAATTCATACCACCACGTACATCCGCGATGACCTGATCAAACTGCTTTTCAATGTAAGAATTGCCAATCGTATTTCGTGCGATCTGCAGACAGTTGATGATTGAAATACCTGCCGAATACAAGCTCGACAACGTACGAGCAAACCGTGCGGTATAAATGACACGGCGCAGCTTCCCGATGACCGGAAGCTTCAGTTCTAACTTGTCCTTTGCATACCGCACACCCGGTATCGCAAAAAGCACATGAAAGAAAATATACAACACAACGGCTGCCAAAATCAAGACATACCATTTATTTTTCACAAAATTACTGATGTCCAGCAGAATCGTCGTTGAGGTCGGAAGTGCATCCATCTGGGAAAATAAATCCTTAAACTGCGGAATAACATAGCCCATGATGATTGCAACTACTACCACGATCAACACACAGAGGATCTTCGGATAAGTCATTGAGCTTTTGACCTTCTGGTTCAGCCGATATTCCTTCTCATAATGCACAGACATCTGCAGCGCAATCTTGTCCATGCTTCCACTGCTCTCTGCACTCTTGATCATGTTGATAAAGAGCGGTGGAAATGCGTCGCCACTCGCAGACATTGCCTCAGAAAGCGGCACACCGGAACGCACCTGTTTTAACAGTCCGGTATAAACCTCCCGTTCCTTTGGCTTGATGGACTCATCCTCGGATATGATTCGCAGTGCCTTTACGAGCGTCACGCCCGCGCCAAGCAGCTCACCGATATTCTTCGCGAACTCAGAGACAACATCGGAACGCAGACGTTTGATGTTGACCTTATCCGCCTGTGCCTTCGCCTGTATCAAATATTTCTTTTCCTGTTTTAAGCGCTCATGCAGATCAAGCTCATCGGTTGCCTGCATCGTACCGGAAATCGCCTTTCCGTTTTCATCCTGCGCTCTGTATTTGTAAGTAACCATAGCGCCTCCTAATACGTAGCTGTCATCATACTTTTCACATAATCAATATACATCGAGATCATGGTATCGCCCAGATTCTGAGTCAGTGCAACAAGCACACCGAATGCAAGAAATGGACCGAATGCGAAATGTTCTTTCCTTCCCTTCTTCTTACTTGCCAGCAGATAGATCGCATACGCACCGCCGACAATGATTCCAACGAAGAATGCAGCAACTACACCTTTCCAGCCAAGCAGGAATCCGGCTGCAAACATCATCTTCACATCGCCACCGCCAAAGCCGTTAAATAACATCAGAATAAACATTGGCACGCTGATCGCGAACAGTCCAATCACACGCTCTATGATCGTTGGTCCCGGCAGCACCCAGATAGCAGGGATACCAAGCAACAGCAAAATCACATTCAACTGTGGCGGAATCTCCTGCGTGTCCGCATCGATCATCGTGATCACCATCAGATCACAGATCACAAGGAAGAACAGCAACGCGGATAGATGAATTCCGTACATTGCAACAGAAAATACTGCAAATGCACCACCGACCAGCTCGATAATAAGCGGACGTTTCGGCAATACAGAACCACAATATCTGCAGCGGTTCTGATAACGAATCCGGGAAAAGATCGGAATGACATCTTTCCATGTCTGCTCGTGGTCGCACTGCTTACAGTGGGAATGACGAATCGTCAGCTTCTCCTTCTTCGGAAGCCGTTCAATGACCAGATTCAGATAAGAAAACACAGTCACTCCCATCAAAAATACCAATATGTATATCATTGCATATAAAAAATAATTCATTTTCTACCCCTTTTACTCTGTTTTACAGTTGATCTGTGTGTCGGAATTCGCATCTAAATTATAACACTGAATATATTCCGTGTATGTAAAATCGCCATACCGTGAGCTATGCAGTGTCAGACTCATATAAATAATATTGTCTGCATAATCTCCCTTCGGCTGTGTAAACTTCAACTCCTTGATGGAATACCCCATATACGCTTTCTGGTCAAATACCCAGTCAGTACTCTTCACTTCGCCACTTGCAACCACCACCGGATAATAATGCACAACCAAATATCCCTTTTCATTCACACTGATATAGACATGACTGCCCTGCGCATCGGTAAACTCGATCTTATTATACCCTGTCGTTTCATTCTGTCCACCGAGCGTCGCATCTGTCGACAGCTGCATGACATATGGTAATGTGACCTCGTTCGTTGTTCCATCCTCATTTTTTACCTCCGTTGTGATTGTCGCATCCCGCGCACCCTCGATCTCACCGCGGATCTTCGAAGCAATGATGGATGATACCTGCATACCATTTGCAGTGCCCTTCGCAGTATAATAGACACTCACCGTATTCGCGATCACCTTGCTCGCCGCAATCATAAAAAGCCCGATCAGCATAAAGGTCACGATCATTTCCACCAGCGTGAGTCCCTGATTCTTATTATGAAATTTTCGAAAAAGCTGCTTCAGTTTTTTCATTTCAATGACTGACTCCTCTTATTCTCCTGCTTCTTCACTTTTATGTATCACCCGGAACACCGTCAGATCGGCACGATCACTATAATAACGGTGCAGCTTTGCTTCTATAGCAAAGCTCGTTGCCTGTGGCATATTCTGTGAATCTGTCTTATTTGTGTCCACCGTCAGTGTGATACCTGTATCTGCTAATGTCTCAAACACGGTATCCGTCCGATACATTTCCTCGTTCAGGATACGCTGTTCCTCCTGCATATCCTTGCTTTTCTTGACCAATTCTCCGGATACGCCAAGCAAATGTACCATACATTCTGCCAGAACCATAACAAGAATCACGAATCCAACGATCACTTCCACCATCGTCGAACCTGCATTATTCATTTGTCGCACGATTTTTCTTCTCTTCATGTTACTCACGCTCCAGAAAACTCCAGCTCCAATGCTCACTTTTCAGAATATCATTTTTCGATGGATTTACCGTATCATCTCCAGTATCCACACCAATTTCTGCGTCCTCATAATCCATACAGGACAAATTATACTTTGACAACATGGATGCTGTCTGGTCACCCTTCGTACAGGTTACTTTGACACAAAGGATAACATCGTTTTTCGATATCTGATAACTGCCATCGTTCTCCCAATAGATACAGACTGAAATATCATCCGCCATCGCTGCATATTTTGTCGTATCTCCGCCTGTTGCTGCGAGGGTAAAATACCGGTACGCCGCTTTCTCCCCATGATCAGTCGAACTCTCCGATTCATAATACGGCCAGTTGCCCTGACACACATTATATCGAAGATACTGCCACAGCAGATTTTTTCCATCCGTCACATCTTGCTTCTGCATATCAAAACTTGTATATGCCGGCGTCGTCAGTTCTTTCTCTATTTCAATACTGATCGTCTTCGAAAGCTCCCGGCATTGGTTCTGTGTCACCCGGCGCACCGAAGACGAAAACAATGCATAGCTTACAAGCAGCAAAGATAAGCAGAACACAACGACAACCATACTGACAACAATCGCCACGATCATTGCAGAACCGCGATTTTCTTCTTTATGAAATTGTCTGAGCTTTCTTTTTCTCTGCATGTACCTGTAATTTATCTTTCTACTATTTTGATATTCCGGTAATTGTCAGCGTCTGTGGCTGTGTCCACTCGGCAAGTCCATCTTCCGAAATTGCCGCAAATCGGATCTGCACATCTTTCACATCCTCGGTAAACCATGTGTCCTTCTCCAGTATAAAGCTTGCGCTTGTCTGGTCTGCTGTATAATAAACGGACTGTACTAATGTACCCTCTGCATCAAATCCCAGCACCTGTACGAGCATCGGTTGCTCAATTGCCACTGTATAATTCACAACTTCTTTCTGTGTCGTACCACTTCCAACTGTCACCGTTGTTCCTGCAAGCTTCGGAAGCTCTGTCTTTGCAGCTTCCTTTTTCACAGTTCCAGTCCAGATCACCATATCCATCTCCTCGGCTTCCGTGATTGCGCTGGCATCTGTTGTCGTTGCATCATCAACCGGAATCAGTTTCCACATTGCGACATCCGAGCTTTCAAAGGCATCCAGATGTGCTTCGCCGACAACTGCCTGTACTGCAACGAACGTCGTTGTATCTGGAAGTAACACAGAAATCTGATTTTCCTCTGCAACCACCTTTGCGCAGATTGCAGTCGTTGTATCCTCCAGCCGTACATTTACGGCATAGCTTACGCTTATTGGTTTTTCTTCCGTCAGAATACCTGCAAACTCGGTGTATGGATTTGCTTCACACAGGCTTTCTCTGCGGATCTTTGCGTTGCTTCCTGCATAGTATACATAATATTTATCGGTCTTTGGCTGTACATACAGCACGCCATATGCCCCGCTTGCATCCTTGATCTGCACCTCGTAATAATCGGTGCCATCCTGTACCTCGAACCGATATGCCCGTGACTCATACGTTCCAACCAGATCTTCATCCTGTACTGGTGCTGTCAATGTCCATTTTGTTCCATCGTAATACTGCAGGACACGCACATCGTCTGCCAAACGCTTGACATCCGGTGTTTCAAGCTTCTGGACAGTCTGTATTTCCTCGGTTGTTGCTTCTGTCGTAGAATCCTGTGTATCCGCATCCGTCACAGCATTCTCTGTCTCATCTGGCTGTCCCATCGTTCCAGCCGTTGTCTCTGCTTCCTTTTTACCTTCTGAAGCATCCATAACGACCTGTTTCTCTTCTGCTCCATTCGATGCAAGCTGTGTAGTCTTCGAATACTTTGTTCCATTTACTGTACAATCTGCATATTGAATATTGCTCTCGATATCGGCATCTGCATATCCAACCATCGCATCTACACTTGTCCCCCCCGTCACGGCTCCATCACTTGTACAGCTATTAAACTTCACGCCCCTGTAGCGCAGGTATCCAATCATACCACCCGTGTACCATGTTCCGGTAACCGTACCGTAATTGTTGCACTTTGTAAATGTCATCGCATCACTGGTCTGATTCTCCATCTGTCCAACAATGCCACCAACCGCGATATTTCCGGTCGCAGTCGTCTTAACTTCTGCATAATTCGTAAGGTACTCCAGATTCTCGCCAGACATCGAATGTCCGATAATGCCACCCACAGCCGTATTTTCCCCAGCTACTTTCGCTGTCACATGCCATGTGCCTGCTGTGATAATCTGCTCTGTCGCTGTACCCTTTACAACAGCATCTTTCTGGTTACATCCAACAATACCACCGGTATAGCCAAGATAGTTGTCAATCGTTGTATTTCCTTCTTCCTTTTGCGAATTATCTGTCAAAGAAACCGTTCCATAATTTGTACCAACGATACCGCCGGCATTCGCTCTTGCAGTTTCATATGCAGTTCCATCTACCATGCCGCCATGCACAACGGTATCTGCACTTCCAATCGTGTTTGCCTTGACCGTTGAATTATATCCATTGGCACCAACGATACCGCCAACATTTGCTGTCACGCAATCTCCCGCACCAGATACGCTTCCTGTAAATGTACATTCCATCACCTGTGCCGCATCTGTATCCTCTGCTTTTTCCGTCGCGATACCACTCACACCAACGATACCGCCGTAGCTTGCAATAGATGTACCACGGTTACCTACGATCGTTGCGCTTACATTACACTGATTGACTGTACCCTTGTTCTCACCGACAATACCACCTGCAACTTCTTTCGCTGTGATGGTTCCATAATTATTGCTTGTCAGAATCTTATTATTCGACTTGCGGCTCGCGCTGATCATACCACCTGCGTATCCAGTCTTTGCCGTTACAGCAGCCCGGTTCTTCGCATTCTCGATACGTAAAAATGTGTTTGCATCATCGTATCCAACAAGTCCGCCAACATAAGTATCTGATGTCACACTTCCACCGCCAACAGTACCTGTCACATACATCTGTACTTCACTTGTCTGGACATTGGCATTGCATACCTTGTCAACTACCGTCTCTTCGGATGGCTGATTTAAGGTCAGCTTTCTTACATTCTCCGCTGTCGTTCTCGCATAGGTCGTATCCGTACTGTTTACAAGCATCGTGTAACCGATGTAACCTCCAGTAAATGCGCTGCCTGTGATCGTGCCTCTGAAGTCTGACATGTCCGCAGAGGTCTGGATGCGGGCGTACTGAATATCTTCGGTTTTTGTAACCAATTTTGTTGTATAAAATATTAGCTTTGCATTATTTAAAATGTAATTATATACAGAATCATCCTCCGAATAAAACATCATCTGATAGTTTTCAGAGCTGCTTTTTTTGGCTATTCGTGTAACCGTTTTAGGACTTAATTTCCAATAATTATTTGCCTTTCCATCTTCTCCTATCTCTTCTACATATTCTTTATTCATTGAATTTGCATTCCATTGATCAAAGTGAATTGAAAGTTCATTTTCAACAGGAATCTTAACATACCAATCAAACGCATCATATTCACTATTGTTTAAAAATTGAACATTCGTTATCTGGTATACCGTTAAAAGTTGTCCAACCCATATTGTTGTTTTCCCGCCTGTTAATTTTAATTGGTATTCACCCTCTCCTGTACCAATTACTTCGTGTATATTTTTTTCTGTAATGTTATTGTTTCCTGGTTTAAGTACAGTTTTGTTTCCATCTCCTCCCGTATAATAGAATTCTATATCCGTAATATCAAAGGAATATGCTTCCTGATAGCTCTTAAATGTCAACACAAAACTTCTGCTTCGACTTTTATTATTGGCAGCTATCTTTAAATCATCTGGCCGTAATACATATATAATCTCTGATTTCTCCGAATCCTCAACTTCCTCCACTGGCAACTGCCATCCCCACAACTGTTTATCTATTAAAACATTTTGTTGCACATGTATTTTTACATACCAATCGGAGATTTCTTTATCACTGTCATTTACAGCTTGAATATTATATTTCACGGTCGGTGAATCTGCACTTCCCCATATTGTCTCTACACTCAAATCCAAGTAACAAAGTTTCGTTGTATTACCCGCGGAAGAATCCGTTGCCGTATCGGTAGATCCACTCTGTCCAGGCTCCGTAATCATGTTCTGGTTATACCCATTCGTATTGATGATGTTCGCGCCAATCACACCACCGACAAAATATTTGCCGCTGATGTTCTGTGTGCTTACATATAATTGTTTCGCACTTCCGTCTGCCTTCTGCAACATCAAAATCGACGCATTGCAGCCGGCAAGTCCGCCGACATAGCTTCCTTTATCTGTATCTCCATTTATGCTTCCAGCCGTCACAGCGTAGTTTGTAACTTCCGCGCTACTGTCATTATAACCAACGATACCACCAACATAGTTTTTACCGACGATGCGTACATTGTTATCTTTTCTTGCTTCTGCTTTGATCACACCATGATTGTAACCAGTGATTCCTCCAACATAATCAGCTGCATGGGAAACCGGATATTCCCCAGCAACAGTCACTGCACCCGATGTATCAAGATTTTCAAGCAGAGAACCTGTATTATAACCACTGATACCTCCTGCATACATACCGGTTGCATAGACAACGCCTGTATTCTGCCAGTTTGAAACGGTATTTTTCGAATTCACGGTATCGGATACTACAATTGGACTTGCGCCCTTTTCAACCAATACCAAAGTATCTCCGCTACTATTTCCTGTATCTTCCTGTGTTTTTGTCAGATCTATATCTGCATTCGCGCCAATCACACCACCGACATAGGAACAGCCAATGACATAGTTGTCATTTCTGCCATTTGTATTCGTATCGTCCGTACCCGAAAGCTCCGCAGAACCAGTTGCATAGCCGACGATACCGCCGACATAATCATGTCCAAATACATAGCTGTGCTTGCCATTATCCAATTCTGCACGCACACCCTGAAGCGTACTAAAATAACTGTAACCGGTAATACCGCCTACATAGGTTCCAGCTACCTTGTCCGCATAAGTTGCAAATGCCGTTCCATCCTGATTTCCAAGGAATGCCTGTAAATCTTTTCTCGAATAAAACGGTGTACTGTTGCTGTTTTTGATTGTAATATTTGCAAGGGCTGATGTATCATCTGTATGATTTGCCGCATACTCGTTTACACAGCTTCCTGCTATACCACCAACGAATTTACTGTCCTTTTTATCTTCGCCATCCTTCACGACTGCATATACAGCACCTGTATTCTCACAGTCTTCCAATGTGATGGCAGTTGACCGATTCTTCTCTGTCCGAAGCTCGCCGACAACACCTCCCACATGTGAAAGTCCGGTTACCTTTGCAGCATTGGAAAGCTCCTTCCATGTGACTGCAGACACAACCGAATCCGAATCCGCAATCAATGTTCCGGTAATACCACCGACATAAGACTTTCCTTTTACAAAACTGGCTGTTTCTGCGTCTACATCATCATTTACGACTTCGAGATTTTCTAAGATTCCCGCCGTCTCTCCAGTCAAATCCTTACCATACACCGTGATTCCGGCAAAAGAGCCAACATAATCGCCCGGAGACGTTATCTGTACATCATCCAGTTTCAGATTCCCAATAGTTCCATAATTCGTGGCAAATAAACCAACCGGCTTTTTCTCATCATCCGCTTTACCAGTATCCATGTCTGTATACAACCTACACAGGGCATTTCCTGCCTGCGACATAGTAAGTCCCTTGATCGTATAAGACTTACCATCCGTATTCTTACCATCCAGAGAATCTTCCGGGCGAAGCTGTTTCATTGAGATAAAACATTCTGCCAAATCTGCAGTCTCATCATTTAACTGAATACCATTTCCATTCGTATTATAAAACGCCCCTGACTCTACAAATCCCGCCCAGTTGATATCTTCTGATAACTGGAAATGGCAAGTCAGCACCTTATTTTTATCCTGCTCATAATGCGCACTGCTCAAGCGCAGTTCATCCACAGACTTCTCAGTATTTGCTGTAATGTCTGTCACGTAACGCATATTATAAAGATGTCTTGCATTTGCAATCGAATAATTGTAATTTACAACCTTCTTTGCAGCATCCGTGTTGTTATTTTCCTCGGCAAAATAAACATACGACTGGTTGCTCTGCCGTTCCGTTGTTGTATCATATGCAGCACCATACCCCTTGATGGAGCATTTAATCTTATTTGCATCCAGCCCAAACCGATGGAATGTATAGGTTGACTTGAATTTAAAGTTTGCATTGGCAACCTTACTTGCTTTCGATGTGTCCCGTAAAATTGACAAATTCATCTCATAGCTGGCAGATGTCGCCTGAAAATCCGCTGCATCCAATACGACACGGATCGTTCCATCCGTATCGCTCCATGCAAGGACTGGGAACTCCCCAAGCTCCTGCGCACTCCAAGTTCCAGTCTCATCTTTCACATACCGTGTGATTGCACAATTCTGTGCCTGCCGGTTTGCATAATTCTTGATCTTTGCTCCGTTTAATGTGAACTTCATAACCGGAACACCATCTGCCATATTCTCACTGGTACAGAAATCAGAATCTACATCATATACGGTAATGTCATAATTCATCTTCTGTGCGGCATTTGCCGGCTTGCTGACCTTGAACGACAGATTTAACGTATCTTCATTATTTAATTTCACTTCATCAATGGACGGCTTTTCCTTTGTACCCTTCAGCGCCGTCGACAATGTATCCACACCATAGTACCCGATCATACGGTCTTTCCGGTAAGAATCATACCGGGTGGCAATGTTAACCGAACCCCGAAGGGAATCATTGTCATTATCATACTCGAAAATTTCTACCTCATCTCCATTTGACTTGGCAGAATAAAGGACAGAAAATACCTGTCCATCCTCTAAGGAAAACTCGACGCAGATCGCGTCATTTAAGATAGACGTATCATACAGATACCCCTGTAAAAGCTGATATACGATTGGTGCCGTCAGGCTTGTCGTATCTTTTCCTGCCGCATACAGACTATAATCGCCCTTATTTGCACGCACAGAAACAAGCGTACCCTTATTTACCGTTACCCAAACGGAATCATCACTGTACGCCTGTCCTTCTTCGTAATATATCGAATCCAGCTTCACCTCGGCTGGACTAAAATTTTTCGTCTGCTTTGCAAAATCTTCTAAGGTTCCATTTGCATTATATTCCGACAACTGATTCTGCGCTGCCAAAAACATGGTCTCTGCATATTCATTCGCCTGGTTAAAGTCTGACCAGTCCTGCCATGCCATAAGTCCCATGACTGATATTGTGAGCAATATCGACAGCAACATCATCGTCACGATCATCTCAACAAGCGTGAAACCCCGATTGGATCTGCATCGTCTCTTTTGTGTCGATCTCATATTTATCACCTACTGTATAACACTATTCGCTTTATTATACAAATATATCGGAAAAAAGGCAAACTTTATCCAGTGATTTTTTTTGCATATTTTTGCCATTTCAGTGAAATTTGTGTGATATCTTACATAAATAGCTCCAGTATATACACAATCGCACACGAAACAAGCGACACCACAAACATGCTTGTCCTGCGCCATGCAAGGATCAGCGCCACGACGAATCCGATGCCTGCTGCCACCATACTGTTGCTCGCCGTGAGGATCGCCGGGAATGTCATAACCGCGAGCGTCACATATGGCACATAGAACAGAAACGACCGCACCGTCTTGTTCTTGATCTCTTTCTTGATCAATGTGAGTGGCAGAACACGGATCAGATACGTGACTGCTGCCATCACAAGAATGTACAGATAAATATTATGCTTCATGGTTTGCCTCCTCTTCTTCCTTCTCCTCATCCGGAAGCGGGAACAGCACGGCTGCCACCCCGGAGATCACAACAGTCAGAATAATCACCTTCATACCGGAAGAAATATTCTTGATCACCGGTATCTTCGTGAAAAGGAAGCTCGCCGCCATCGCGATGATCACAAGTCCGCGGATCACCTTATTGTCTCTGGCAGGCGGGATAATGATTGCCAAGAACATACCATATAATGCAACGGAAAGCGCACTAACCACGCCGCCCGGCAATACGTTACCGAGCACCACACCGAGGCAGGTGCCGATCGTCCATGCCGGAATCGCAATCGACATCGCACCATACATATAGCACGGATTTAATTTACCTTTTCTTGCAACTGAGATGCCGAAGATCTCATCGGTCACACCAAATCCAATAAAAAAGCGGTGTATGATTGAAAACTTCGGATCAAGCTTCTGTGTCAGTGCACACGACATCAGCATATATCTTAGGTTTATGACGAGCTGCATCAGTGCAAGCTCTGCATACCCTACGCCACCGGCAATGGCTGTAATCGCCGCAAATTCTCCCGCCGATGTCGTATTCGTCAAGCTCATAATTGTAGCCGGAAGTACATGCACCCCCGCATTTCGCGCCGCAATCCCAAGTGTAAATGCGACCGCAAGGTATCCAAGTGCGATTGGAATTGCATCCCGCATTCCATCGCAGTAATTTTTTCGATTTATATTTTCTGCTCCACTCATTTTATCTCATCCATCACTTCTTCTAAAGTTCCGCAGTCTGTCCGCACGCGGATATGGCAGGCACGCGCATAGACTGATCCCCGTTCTTTCATCATCGCCTGAATCTTCGCATACGGATCGTCACACTGTAACAGCGGACGGTTCGTACAATGCTTTACCCGTGCATAGGTCGTATCTGCATCTGCCATCAGGTAATATACTGTTCCGACCTCTTTCAGCAGATCGCTGTTCTCCTTGCGAAGCGGCAGTCCACCGCCTGTCGCAATCACGCAATGTGTCTTCTCCCGAAGTTCTTTAATGACATTTGTCTCCAATGTCCGGAAATAAGCCTCTCCCTTCTTCTCGAAGATGTCCGGGATCGTCATCCCCTCCTGTGCCTCGATATAAAGGTCGGTATCAATAAACTCATATCCAAGCTTCCCTGCAAGTGCCTTTCCAACCGTTGTCTTACCGGCACCCATATAACCGATCAGGACAATATTATCTCCACGCTTCTTCCCATAGATTGCATCCTGCAATGCCAGATACACTTTATCGGTCAGTGTCTCAGACACCGTCAGATCATTCCACAATTCATATGCAAGAATGCCCTGATAGAGCAACATCTTCAAGCCATTTACCGCTGGCACGCCAAGCTTCTCCATCTCCTTTAAGAATGGCGTCTGTGCCGGATTGTAGATCAAGTCAACGCCCGCCTTCGCCATCGCATAGAACGTATCGCCGAAATCAAACGGCATTCCATCGCCCTCATGCAGTCCAACCGAAGTACACTGGATCATCAGATATTTTCCTTCCGGAATACTCTTATAATCCTCGGAAGCGACCGCCTGTACGACCGCCTTCCCTGCAAATGCATTCATATCATCCGCGATTGCCTGTGCATGTGCATATGTCCGGTTTACGATATACACCTGCTTTGCGCCATAGCTGACACACATATACGCGACCGCACGTGCGGCACCACCTGCGCCAAGCATGATAACTGTCTCATCCTTTAATGCAATTCCTTCTGTCTCTAACGCTTTCGCCAGTCCCGGCATATCCGTGTTGTAACCCTTATAGCCGCCCTCCACACGGACAAGTGTATTAACCGCGCCGATCGTCTTCGCGGCGATATCCACATCCACGAGACTCTCCATCACGTGCTGCTTGTGCGGCACGGTAATATTCAGTCCAAGCACGCCCTCGTCATACGCCAGCTTCACACAACGGGACAAATCCTCGTCCTCCACGCAGAATGGCACATACCGCTCTGACAGCCCCAGTGCATCGCTGAGCGTGTCATGGATGACCGGTGACAATGTATGTTTGATCGGATTTCCGAAGATTCCAAGCAGATGCTCTGCAGCGACATCCTCGTAACCCTGTATCGCATATTTCATGATTTCCATCGCCATTTTCCCCTGTTTCGTCTATAATTGTCTATAATCAGACATTTTCCTCAAATATAATACCATAAAAGTGAAAACCTGCAACCATTTAGATACATTTCGGATACATTTGTATCTTATAATATAGACAGTTCTTACACGCAGCCCCAACAATCAACGGGGATGCCGCACGAAAACTACGAGGGGGAATTTCATATGAGACGCAAAACCATATTCTTAAAAATGGTGATCGGCGCACTCCTGCTTTCCATCTTATCCGGATGTGGAAAGAAAGCGGGCGTCGATTATATTCAGGAGAACGATTCCAGACAGGATGCCGTTTCCGCATCCGACCTACATCTGAATTATTCCGTATCGAACGGCCACACGACGGTCAATGTCGACGCCGATGTGAACACCAGTCTGTCCACACAGTCTGCTCCGGTTGCGACCGCCGTCCGGTGCGACTATACAAATGAAGATATCACACGCATTGCGGCTGCGATCTTCGATGAGGGAAGCTATAAATTATTCCTGCCATACAGCCATCAGTCAAAGGAAGATATCACTGCTGCCTGTGATGCGTTTGCAGAGACTTTCGCTACTTACGCGGATAAATCGGAGATTCCATATAATCTGTTGGCGGAATGCTCCTATGCACAAAGTGCGAAAGCCAGCGGTGTCTTTGATCCTATCGAGACAGATGGAACGATTCAATACTATCCGACCGTCAAGGAATTTTGCAACTACTGTAATATCCGTGGCACGATAGACGGAAAGGACTATCAGCTTTCCTTCGTCCAGACGCGCAAGCACTGCATGCTTGTGTTGCACAAAGATTATAACGAAGAGCTTACCTATGGCTTGTTTAACCAATTATCCCCGATCCGTCCGGATATGCTCGAAACGCTTGCCGGCAGCGACAACATCTGCTCGTATTCCACGGAAGGTGCCTCAACGCTTGTCACCGATACGCTCTCCAGAATGGGAATCGATGATTATGTAGTTACCGACGTATTTCCGACGCAGACCATCCGGACCGTCTACGACATCAGCAGCACATATCAGGTAACCGCAAACTACGACAAGGAACCAGTCATCTCTTATGATTCCTATCTGGTCTACGGTGGACGCAGCTTAGATGCGCTTACCCCTGTCTACACCACTGCGAACTTCCAGACAGAGCTGACCGATTATGAAAGCATGGATCAGGACGAAAACGGAACTATCACCAATTACGAGGATTATACCTTCTATGGTTATGAATTCATCACCGCCAATGTCGGAAATGACGGTTTGAATTATCTGATTGTCTCCAATCCTATGAAGATCGAAACCATCGACGTCGATATGGCAAACACACTGGATTTCTCCCAGGTTGATGCAATTGCACAGGACTACATCAACAAACACACCTTTGATGAGACGGTGTATGACATAACCGATATCCGGTATGGACTGATCCGGGTATCCAACGAAGAGGATGATTCCTACCAGTTGCTCCCGGCATGGTATTATCTTGCAGAAGGAAGCGAGGAAAGCAAACCCTATTATTTCCCATCTGCCTACGTCATTATCAACGCCATCGACGGAAGCATCTACAATAACGAACTTGGCTACATCTATCAACATAGAAACAAATCAGATTAACAGGAGGACGATCTTATGAAGAAACGAATTGCAGGCATTCTCATATCCATCCTTGCATTATCCGCCCTGTCCGGGTGTGGAAAAGAGAAAGATATCTCATACGTGGATGAACCGGCAACGACAAGCGATGCTGCCACCGCTTCGGTTCTGCACCGGAATTATGAGGTCACAGACGGACTCCTGACATTTACGGTGGATGCCGATGTCGATACCTGTTTATCGGCACAAAGCTCACCTGTGGTAAAGGTCTCCCGAAACGACTACACCAAGGAGGATATGAAGCGGATTGCAGATGCCATCTTCGATGCTGGAAGCTACGCATTATTCCTGCCCTATGTCCTGCGCCCGGACGAGGAAGTCAAAAGTGCGTGCGCCGATATACAGGAAGAAATCGCACAGTACAGTGACAGCGCAGACATTCCATACTCTTTGCTACAGGAATACTATATCGCCCAGCAATGTATGGAGAATGACAACGTGGTCACCCCGATTCATACGGATGGTTCCCTGAAATGGTATCGTTTCACCTCCACCGAGAATGCGGATATTTATACAAATTTCTGCGTCATCAAAGGGACGGTCAGCCAGAAGCCTTACTATCTGTCGTTTATACAGACGGATGCGTACTGTACGATGCTGCTCCACACGATCTACGAACCATATATCCAGTATCCGCAATACTACGACACCTATGCAAACCCTCTTTATGAGAATGAATCGTACTCCGACGAATGTCAGTATTCTAAGGAAGAATCAAAAGCAATGGTGCTTGATACGCTTCGGACTATGGGAATCTCCGATTACACGATCACAGATGTACAGAAGGCTCAGACCATAAAACCCGATTACGAGATAACGAAAGATGGGGAAATCATAGCCAGCGATTCTTCAAACGATGGGTATTCCTATGATTCCTATCTGCTCTATGGCGGCAGAAATGTGGACGGTATCGCTCCTGTTCATACGGATTTCAATTTTTCCCGCGAACTGGTCTCTGGGACAATCGGTGAAAACAGCAGCTCCAACGATTCTTACACGAATACCAGATATGGATTTGAAGCCATCTTCGCGAATGTCGGAAATGATGGTATCAACTATCTGGTTATCCAGAATCCGATGAAAGTAGAGGAAGTCTTAGAAACAAATGCACAACTGCTCTCTTTTGATCAGATTGACGCAATCGCCAAAGATTACATCTCGAAGTTCGATGGGACGACTTTACCATTTTCTGCGGATAACACCTACAAAATCAAGGAGATTCAATATGGATTAATCCGGTTATTTGACGAAGAATCTGATTCCTATATGTATATTCCTGCGTGGTATTACATGATCGACGGGGAATCTCTTTCTTCCCCATTTTGTACATTTTCCCCGTACGTTATAATCAGTGCCATCGACGGAAGCATCTATCATGATTATAACGGGAACATCAACTAAAGCGAAAGGAGAACGCATATGAAGAAACTATCCTGGATTTTAATTATTACACTTCTCGCATCCTGTCTCTCTGCCTGCGGCAAAAAAGAGACTGTCATCTATCAGGGAGATACCGCATCTACATCCGATGCCACAGATGACCCTATCCGAAATCTTGACTACACCGTTCCGGGGGACAAAGGAACCCTGACTGTACAAGCACAGGTGGATACCTCACTTGCCGAGAAATCAGCACCGGTTGCGTCTTTATCCCGTGCCGACTTCACGGACGAAGGCATCCAGACGTATGCAGACCTGATCTTCGACGAGGGAAGTTATTCACTGTTTATGCCATATGATTTTCGTTCGATTGAGGACTTAACCTCCGCCTGCGGCGCATGGGAAGATACATTCAAAAGCTATGAGAATTTCTCTACGATCCCGGAATATATGATTGCAGAATACTACGACGCTACAAATGTCCTTGCGACGAAAAAGCAAGATGCCGATGCAGCAAAGCGTGTCGTAGAAACCAACGGTGAAATGAAATGGTATATCAATCCCTATAGCGAAAGGGATGATATCGGGCAATTTATACCGAACCAATTCTGTATTATCGACGGAACCATTTCCAAAGAGCACTATTATCTGGCATTTTTTAAATCCAACCTATTCTGTCGTATGGTATTATACAAACAGTACTGTACTGATGCTATCGATTTTTCTACCAGTAACACCTATAAGGCGTATCCAATTTCTTCCGCTTACGTTGAGCAAAATGGGGGAAACAGCTGTTCCCTCTCCCTCACAGAAGCGAAGCAGATTACTGAAAAATATATGCAGACACTGAAGATTACTGATTATACAATTGTGCAAACACTGGATGCTATACGACATCCCCAACATTATACGATCAATGCCTCCTTTGCCGTAGAACCTCCGGCAGAAGAAACAGAACCTGCCACAGACTCCTATCTGTTCTATGCCAGCCGAAGCCTGAATAATCTTTCTACCTTATATACATCTGAAACATTTTCAACAACCCTGACGGATTATTCCAATGCCGAATATGACGCCAATGGTGGTTTTATATTCTCCGCGGACGAATCCAATACATTTTACGGTTTTGAATCTCTGACCGCCAGCATAGACAGCAACGGGCTTTCCTACCTGATCTGGAACAATCCAATGCAGGTAGACACCATAGAAGCAAAAACTTCTCCAACCCTGTCATTTGATCAGATTGATGCCATTGCAAAGGCACAGATTGATTTCATGAGCATATGGAACAGCAGTCCTTTCGATCCCCTTTCCATAGCTGATTGCGAATACACGGTAACGAGTATCGAGTATGGTCTGATCCGGATTTCTGATTCCAAGCACAAATCCTACTCGCTCGTTCCTGCATGGTTTTACATGCTTAAACCGGATGAAGCCGGTATCCTTTACAAATCCAGTTATGCAATTATCAATGCGATTGATGGCAGCATCTATAACCCATTTATTGGCACACTGGAACCAACAGACAACAGTCAGACAGAGAAATGACAGACAATCATACAAAAATCCGAAACAGGCTCACAGCTATATGGCAGATTATAATCATGAAAAAGGGATTGCATATGCAATCCCTTTTGTAGTGTGTGTGATTTTAAGTTTATTTACTAATTTGTTGTTATTACTTTCTAAGACCAAGCTGCTCGATAAGTGTTCTGTAACGCTCGATATCCTTGCTCTTAAGGTATGCGAGAAGGTTTCTTCTCTGACCAACCATCTTAAGAAGACCTCTTCTTGAGTGGTGATCCTTTGGATGTACCTTGAAGTGCTCATTCAGGTCGTTGATTCTTGCTGTAAGGAGTGCAACCTGCACTTCTGGTGAACCTGTATCACCTGCTGTACGAGCATACTTCTCAATGATCTCTTTCTTCTGATCTGCTGTAATCATGCTTTTTTCCTCCATTTTCTTATTTTGTCCAGTCGCTGAGTTATGGTCGGAGTGATCCTATAACCAAGTGACGGCATTTGATATCTTACCACAAGACCTTCATCTTGTAAAGCACTATTTTACTTATAAGTTCCACCCTTGATATAGTCCTCGGCTTTCTCGCTTCCATGTGTGAATTTGTAGCCGATTCCTAACCATTCACTGTTGGTTTTACCAAAATATCGAAGTGGATCTGTCCAATTGTTATCTGCATTCTGTGGATCGAAGTTGTACCAGATTCCGTTGATCTTGATGACACACCAGTAATGCTCACCATACGAGTTATCTGCACGTAATGTCTCGCCTCCGACACGATACGCCTCAAAGCCGAGTGCTCTTGCAAATACAACCATCGCCGAACCATAATTGATACAGGTTCCGTAACGTTGCCCATTCACGCCGCAAATAATTGTCTTTGCAAAACTGACAACCTGTCGATCCCGATTATTAGAATACGAAACATTAGTGTTGTTCCATGATCCTGTGAAGCCATCATACTTATAAAATGAATTATCTATAATCCACTTATAACATGCCAGAAGCTTGTCATAATTATCCATTTCAGGCTTTACGACCTGTGCCAATACTTCCTGCACTTTTGTATCAATTGCCGTATCTCTGGTTATGGTTGGAACCAGCACAGCCTCGCTCAGAACCTTGCGCAGATTCTCGCTGGTCGCCTTGTCGTTTGCTTCCTTCTCAGCTTCTTCCTGCCGTTTTCTTTCTTCTTCCTTTTCCTTCTCGATCTGCTTTGCAATCGCAGCATCGACATACGGATATCTCGTCTCGCCCGGTGCAGTCTCGCCCTTTTCTACGAGCACGATCTCGATCGCCTCCAGACGCTTTGCAAGCCCCGACGTTCCGGAAGCCTCTCCGTTACATGCCCAGTCAAGCCATCCATACGTCTGGCTATGTACACGATAATACACATCGAACTTCTCTGCCATCTCTCCGGTCAGCTTGATCTTGATCGCTTCGAGACGCTTCGCCTGTCCGGATGTACCTGCCTGCATATCATTCGTTACCCAGTCCATCCAGCCGTAGGTCTGGCAATGAACGGAATAGGTAATACCACCTGTACAGCTTGTATTGGGCACATCAATCTTAATTGCCTCCAGACGTTTGCCCTCACCAGTTGTACCTGACTGCTTACCATCTACTACATAATCCAGCCATCCATGTGTCTGTACATGTGTCGTATACTTGAGGTCTGCATCATCGGCGCCATTTTTACGAACGAGCTTGATCTGGATTGCTTCAAGACGCTTCGCCTGTCCGGTCGTTCCACACTCAGTACCATTCTTTACCCAGTCTGTCCAGCCGTAAGTCTGTCTGTGTACACGATATACAACGTCATACACCTCAGCAAGCTGTCCGGTCAGACGGATCTTGATCGCTTCGAGACGTTTTGCCTCTCCGGTCGTTCCACACTCCTCACTGTCCTTCTTTGTCCCGATGCTCCAGCCATACGTCTGCACATGTGTCTCGTATTCCACGCTACCGGAAAGCTCGGACTTCACCCAGATCTTGATAGACTCCAGACGTTTCGCCTGTCCAGATGTACCGGTTACCTCGCCGTTTTTAGCAACGCCAAGTCCCCAGCCATACGTCTGACAATGTACTGCATAATAAATATCTGCATCTGTACTTGCCGCTTTCGCTGTGCCCGCTGTATTTCCTATCTGTACCAGTCCAAGCACCATCACACATATCAATATTCTCGCTAAAATCTTTTTCATCTGCTATTCCTCTTCTTTGTTTTGTAACAATTTTGTAACATTATCGCACATGTATAGGAAAAAATCAACAGGCTCTTCCTATTTTTCACAAAAAGATGTATAATCCCTTCAAATGTATATACAATATGAAAGGATTATATTACCATGGCTGGTTCAATATACGGAAAATTATTTACAGTCACTACATGGGGTGAATCACACGGCAAAGGACTCGGCGTTGTCATCGACGGCTGTCCGGCTGGGATTGCGCTTTCTGAGGAGGATATCCAGATCTATCTCGATCGCAGAAAGCCAGGTCAGAACGAATTTACGACCAAGCGAAATGAAAGCGACAAGGTCTCTATCTTGTCCGGCGTCTTTGAAGGAAAAACAACCGGAACGCCGATCTCCCTCGTTGTCATGAATGAAGATCAGAAATCAAAAGATTACGGTTCGATTGCAGAAAGCTATCGTCCGGGGCATGCGGACTACTGCTTTGATGAGAAGTATGGATTCCGCGACTACCGGGGCGGCGGTCGTTCTTCCGGCCGGGAGACAATCGGCAGAGTTGCCGCAGGCGCGGTCGCTGCCAAGGTCTTAAAAGAGCTCGGTATTACCCTTACTGCATACACACGTGCGATCGGAACGATCAAGGTTGCAGACGATGCGATCGATCTTAATATGGTCAATCAGAATCCGCTCTATATGCCAAACAACACCTGTGCAGCAGATGCAGCTGCTTATCTCAATGAAATGATGGAGAAAAAGGATTCGGTTGGCTCTATAGTGGAATGTATCATAACCGGTGTTCCTGCCGGTGTTGGCGAACCAGTATTTGACAAGCTTGATGCGAAGCTGGCACAGGCAGTCATGTCGATCGGCGCTGTCAAGGCAATCGAAATCGGAGATGGTACTGCTGTTGTCTCATCCATCGGCTCTGATAACAACGACAACTTCTATATGGATGGCGACACTGTCAAAAAGCGCACCAACCACTCTGGCGGCACACTAGGTGGCATGAGTGACGGCAGTCCGATTCTCATTCGTGCTTCTTTCAAGCCAACACCTTCGATCTTTCAGGCGCAGGATACTGTCACACGGGCACACGAAGAAATTGTAATGGAGATCAAGGGACGTCACGATCCGATCATCGGTCCACGTGCAGTCGTTGTCGTTGAATCCATGTGTGCGATTACCGTATTGGATCTGCTGATGCAGAATGCAACCGCAAAGCTGGACAATCTGAAAAGGATTTATCGTTCATAATATATAGGAAAAGGATTTAGTAGAATGGTTTTTTCAAGTATTGAATTTATGTTCCGCTTTTTACCAATCTTTCTGATTGTGTATTTTGCAGCGGCACCGAAATACAGAAATATAATATTGCTGATCGGCAGCTTAATCTTCTACGGCGTTGGAGAGCCTTCGTATATTATCCTGATGATTCTCTCCATCCTCGTCAATCATTTTGCAGCCGTCAACATCTACACCGCATGGAAACGCGAGGATGACACGCAGGCATCCACAGAGACAAACCGAAAGGTCTGGCTTATTGCTGCCATGGTCTTTAATTTCGGAATGTTATTTGTATTTAAGTACCTGAACTTTTTTATCGGCATCATCAATGGAATTGCAGGTACAACCGTATTAAAGCTTGTGTCACTTACCCTACCGCTTGGAATCAGCTTCTACACTTTTCAGGCTGCTTCCTATGTGATTGACATCTACCGCAGGAAATATGAGATTGCAAACGGACTACTGGATTTTGCAACGTATCTTTGCATGTTCCCTCAGTTAATTGCGGGACCAATCGTCAGCTTCTCAGAAGTCAAAGATGATCTGCACAAGCAGCGCAAGATCAGTCTGCCAAAGATTGAATGGGGCACGACGATCTTTGTACTTGGACTTGCTTACAAGGTACTGCTGGCGAACAAGATAGCTTCCCTCTGGAATACGGTTATGACGGCTGGCGTTATGGGGATTCATCCACTGACCGCATGGCTTGGTTCATGGGGATTTTCGATGCAGCTCTTCTTCGACTTCTTCGGATATTCCCTGATGGCGATTGGACTTGGACGTATCCTTGGATTCAAATTCCCGACAAACTTCAAGAACCCATACTGTGCCACTTCCTCCACGGATTTCTGGCGCAGATGGCATATCACACTCAGCAGATGGTTCCGGGAATATGTCTATATCCCACTGGGTGGAAACCGCAAAGGGCAGAAACGTATGATTCTCAATACATTTATCGTGTGGTTACTCACCGGCCTGTGGCATGGCGCGGACTGGAACTTTATTATATGGGGCATGTTCTTCTTCGTGCTGCTGACCGTCGAGAAGTTATTTTTATTGGACAAGCTGGAACGGCATGCGATCTTATCCCATATTTATATGCTGATCGTGATTCCGGTTTCCTGGACAATCTTTAACATTTCCGATCTGCCAACGCTCGGAAATTATATCAAGCGGTTATTTTTCCTTCCAGTCAAGGGATCGGTCAAAATCGATACCTTCCCGAAGTTTCTGGAATTGTTCGGTACCTACTGGTGGCTGCTCGCAATCTGCGCCATCTGCTGTACGCCGATTCCAATCCGCCTGTTAAAGCGGTTTTACAAGACATGGGTATGTAAGATTCTTATGCTGGCACTCTTCTGGCTTTCGGTTTATCAGATTGCCTCCGGTGCAAATAACCCATTCCTGTATTTCCGGTTCTGACGACTTTGGAATCTGATTTTCCCAAAATCATATATACAGGAACCGGACTATAGATGAAATAAGGATGATGATTATGAATAATAACAAAAAGCGAAGACAACCGAAAACAATTTGGGATTTCCTGCGGGAATGTCCGCTTGTATCCCTGATCCTGCTTTCCGTCATCGGCTATACTTTATATGCCCTTGTCGGTGCTATGGGTGGCGAATACAAGCTGCGGATTTCCAAGGATCATACGCTCTTTATGTCTGCCATGATTAAAGAAGATCCATTTGTGAAAAAAGATGACACAAAGAAACCTTCCGATGACACGACGGCAACCGGTACAGACGCAGATTCCAATCCTATTCCTGCCGCGACATCAACCGATGCACCGGCGACCTCTTCGGATGCAGTCAGCACCGATGGAAGCGAACCGATTCCAACGACCTATATCACAGTTCCAATGCGTAAGGCACGCTCTGCTTATTACGACGATAATGACCGTGTGGCACAGACAACCAACTACGATTATATCACTGTAAATACTGACTACTTTAACGATGCAGCCTTTATCGGGGATTCCCGTATTGAGGGACTACATGACTATGGTACGCTCCGCACCAAAACAACGGCTGATTTCTACTACAAAGATGGTGTTTCCATCTGGGATCTGATGGATAAAACAATGGCAAACGGCGAAACAATTCCAAATGTGCTTGCCACAAAACAGTACAAAAAAATCTTCCTCATGTGTGGTGTCAACGAGCTCGGAAGCGGCTACGCCAAGGATTATCAGGCGCAGTACAAGAAAGTATTAGATCAGATTCAGGAATTACAGCCAGACGCTGTAATCTTCGTCATGGGTATGATGCATGTTACACAGAGCTACGCAGATAACTCAGATGTGTACAACAACGACAATGTGGATTGCAGAAATGCTCTGGTTGCAGAATACGCAGACGGACAGCGTATCTTCTACCTTGATATGAACACCTGCGTCTGTGACATGGACGGCGATGTTCCAATGGGTGTTAAAGCCGATTATTCCAACGATGGTATCCATCTACAGGCACAATACTATTCCCTGTGGGAGGCATACCTGTTGAAACATGGTGTCAGTGACAGCGTATTTACAAACCTGCAAAACAAGTAGTAACTCATTATAGATTATAAATGCTGTATTGTCAGATGCAACAGCGCAAGAAAACCTCATTACCAGATATTTCTTCTCTGATAATGAGGTTTTATCTTTTTATTTCATCTATGAAATTTTATCTTTCTATTTTGATTTCATTTTTATATGGCTTTCACGCCATCTTTGCACGTGGATGTGCTTTCTCATATTCTTCCTTCAACTTGCTCTGTCTGCTGCGCAGATAAATCTGCGTGGTCGAAATATCCGAATGTCCAAGCATCTCCTGTACCGCCTTCAAATCGGCACCATTTGATACCAGATGTGATGCAAAGGAATGACGGATCATATGCGGTGTGATATCCTTGTCGATACCAGCCTTTGCTGCATATGCCTTGATCAGTTTCCAAAAGCCCTGTCTCGTCATCGGCTGTCCCTTCATATTCGTAAAGAGGAACATACTTCCATGACTGATGGATTCCCGTACCGACTTGATATAGTTCTCCAGTGCCATCTTCGCTACATTCTCGATTGGAATGACACGCTCCTTCGATACATCCCGGCATAAAATATAATTCATCGTCAGATTTACATCTGTGATCTTTAAATTTATAAGTTCTGATACACGCATGCCAGTCGCATACAGAAGCTCCAGCATTGCCTTGTCCCGGATTTCCTTTGGTGTCAGGCGTGATGGCTGATCTAAGAGCAGATTGATTTCCTCAATAGAAAGCGTCTCAGGTGCTTTCTTCTCGATCTTTGGCGGCTTCAATGCATCCGCATAATCTTCTGTGATCTCCCCCTGCTTCAACAGATATAGAAAAAACGATTTCATACTTGCTATGCTTCTGGATATCGTCGCTGTGGACATGCCTTGACTTTCCATATCCAATACATACGAATTCAAATCCGTTCCCCGAAGGTCACGCACATCCGTACACTGTCTGTCCGCAAAAAAGCGGCTCATCTTCTTCAAATCTCTCCGATAGGATGCAATTGTATTCGCACTTGCATGCTTCACGCTATTCAAGTAATCAATGTAATTCTCAATCTGTGTTTCCATACCCAAAGTCCTTCCATTCCCTCGACAAAATGCAACCTTTTCCGACTGCTTTTCGCCTTTATCTATTACATTATAATTACTATTTCAGCTAAAATCAAACATAATTTTTTCACATTTTTTCAATATTTGTAACATTTTGTAACATTTCTACAATATGTTGAAATGCACGTTTTTACATACCTATATATTGGAGAAAATTTTTTAAAAAAATTTTTGAAAGAATACTCTCGGATAGAATTCCGACAAAAAACGTCAGAATTAGAATCATCGCCGCCATCCTCTTTTTATTCTTATCCTCTCCAACCTTGCGTGCCTCTGCCGCCAGATAATACAACATTCCAAGATAGATCAGATAATGCGGAAACAGGCATAACAGCAGAAACCATACACCCGAAAGTCCCAGATAAAACATCTGACAACTGATTACAAATCCAAATAAAAATAACAACGCACTCATCCCGATCGAGAAGACTGCCTTGGGCGGAAACACCTTATACAGCAGGTATACAACAGCCACCTGTTTCGTCCGCTGTAACAACACATAAAACAACGTCTGCTGCACGGATACCCCGGCTAACCGACTGCTGTCCGTAAATGGCAGTATAAACACCTGCAGATTCCGATCGCATCGCAGCACGATATTGGCTAATATACAACCTGCCAGCACCATGCACAGATAATAAAACACGCGGCTTTTCAGTTTTTCACTTTCATATGGCATTGCCTTATACTCCTACTGCATAAAAATTAGGGAATGATTGCTCACTCCCTAAAGCATATGTGCCTGTCTACTTAAATATTCCTCGACTCTTCTTATCATAATAAGCAAGAATCGCGACAATCGTCTTACTATCTACAATCTTACCCGAATAAATCATCTCGCGTGCTTCTTCCATAGGTACTCGAACAATCTCGATAAATTCCGTCGGATCTAAATGCCGCTTGCCTTTCTTCAGATTGCGTCCAATATAGACATCCGTCTTCTCATCAAAGGTTCCAACCGAAGAAATCATATTGCTCACATGATAGATATCCTGCGGAATCCATCCAGTCTCCTCCTCTGCTTCCCGTAACGCACATGTCTCACCGGATTCCCCGTGAAAACTATATCCACCTGCCGGAATCTCCAGATCCACTGCATCTAAGGAATTACGGTACTGACGCACCAGATATGTGTACTCTTCCTCGTCTACAAGCAGAATACCTGCTCCACCGCCAGATTTATGTTTAATCAGATCATATACAACCTCTCCACCATCCGGTGTCTCCAACACATCCTTATACAGCGCTACAATCTTCGCATCATATAATAATTCCAAGCTTTTTCTTTTAAATTCAACCATATTTATGTCCCTTCCTATCCACTCTATTCCGCATCGTCCATATAATCATAATAAATACATTTCATCATTCATAATTTGTTTCGCACGCGATTGCTTTATATCTCTATATATAATACAGGAAATAAACAAAAAAGGAAAGTATTGAAAACTTGTATTCTCAATACTTTCCACGAATTTCATTGATAACAAATAATTACTTTGCGTAATCGGTTACTCTCGACTCTCGGATCAAGTTTACCTTGATTGTGCCCGGATACTCAAGTTCTGATTCAATCTTCTTTGAGATATCCCGTGCGAGTAATACCATATCCGCATCTGTTACCTGCTCTGGAACTACCATTACTCGAATTTCTCGTCCCGCCTGAATAGCAAAAGTCTTATCAACACCCTTAAATCCATTGGCAATGTCTTCCAAGGACTTCAGACGTGTTGTATATGTCTCCAACGTCTCGCGTCTTGCACCTGGACGTGCAGCAGATATAGCATCTGCAGCCTGTACAATACATGCGATCAAACTCTGTGGTTCTACATCCCCGTGGTGTGCCTCAACAGCGTTGATAATCGTTGCCGACTCCTTGTACTTTCTACAAAGATCAACACCAATAGATACGTGAGAACCTTCCATACCTGCATCATGATCAATAGATTTTCCGATATCATGTAACAAACCTGCACGCTTTGCTACACGAACATCAAGCCCAAGCTCTCCGGCAAGCAAACCGGACAAATGAGCTACCTCAATAGAATGCTTCAATGCATTCTGTCCATAACTTGTTCTGAACTTCATCTTACCAAGAAGACGTATCAGTTCAGGATGTAAGCCATGTACACCGACTTCCAGGGTTGCAGCCTCTCCCTCTTCACGCATCATAGTCTCGACCTCTTTCTGAGCCTTCTCGACCATCTCTTCAATACGTGCCGGATGGATTCTTCCATCCACAATCAGCTTTTCAAGTGCGATTCTGGCTACTTCTCTACGAACCGGATCAAAACTTGAAAGCAAAACTGCTTCCGGTGTATCATCAATAATTAAATCAACACCTGTCATAGTCTCTAAAGTACGAATGTTTCGTCCTTCACGACCAATGATTCTTCCCTTCATCTCATCATTAGGCAGCTGTACTAAGGAAATCGTTGTCTCTGATACATGATCAACAGCACACTTCTGAATAGCTGTCACAACGTAATCCTTTGCCTTCTTATCTGCTTCTTCTTTTGCTCGTGTTTCTAATTCTTTGATCATGACTGCTGTTTCATGCTTTACTTCGTCTTCAACAGTCTTTAATAAGTATTCCTTTGCTTGTTCAGAGGTTAATCCGGAAATTCTTTCCAGTTCCTGAGTTCTTTTTGCTTCCAAATCTGAAACTTCCTGCTTCAGCTTCGTGAGTTCTGCCTCTTTACGTGATAATGAAGCCTCTTTCTTCTCTACGGCTTCGGTCTTCCGGTCGAGATTTTCCTCTCTGGAAAGAACACGCTTTTCCATGCGCTGAAGCTCATTCCGACGATCCTTGACTTCTTTGTCAATCTCATTCTTCGTCTTCATGGCTTCTTCCTTCGCCTCAAGAAGTGTCTCACGTTTCTTTGCCTCCGCAGCTTTCAGTGCTTCATCTATAATCTCTCTAGCCTTATCCTCTGCCTTACCAAGCTTTGCCTCTGCCACATTCTTACGATACGCAATAGCTAAAAACCAGGTAACGAGAATTGCAACCACGAGTATTACAGCGAAAATCACATACTTGATTGCTTCGTCTGACAACTCAGGAGCACCTCCTTATTTAGTTTTATTGCATAACTACAACACTTAAATATTATACTTTTTTTATACTAGTGTCAAGGAATACTTTATTTTTTTTATGCAATTTGTAAGAAAAAATCAATTACTTTTCTATATTTTTTCAATATTTTTTCTATATTCTGACACTGCTCTGCGAATATCCTCATACTTAAATCCACGACGTGCAAAAAAGGAATACATACGCCGCATCTGTCCTTCATCCGAAAAATCTAAGTTACCATAACGTCTTTCCAGTAAATCATAGATGGTTTCCGCTTCATCAGGCACCAGTTCCATGCATAATTCACGTGTCATCTCTGAATCTACACCTTTACCGGAAAGCTCCATTGTGATTCTTCGTCTGCCTTTTGCACGCATCTGATTCCGAATATACGATGAGGCATATCGTTCATCATCAATGTATCCATAGGACATCAGTTTCTCGACTGCCTCTGCAATCTCTGCTTCCTCATATCCTTTTTCTGTCAGCTTATCACAAAGCTCCTTCCGGGAGCGATCCCGGAAGGTAAGATAATAAATCGCTGTATCAAATGCACTGTATGTAGTTGGTTGCTTATGACTCTTCGCTCTCTGTCTGTTCTGCATCTACGCCAATCCCACACTTATTCCGTACCTGCTGCTCAATCTCTTCCATCACTTCTGGATTATTTGCAAGATAAAGCTTCGTATTCTCACGTCCCTGTCCGATCTTCTCACCATTGTAAGAGTACCATGCACCTGCTTTGTTGATGATATCGTGCAAAACAGCCAGATCCAGAATATCGCCTTCCTTGGAGATACCCTTACCAAACATAATATCAAACTCTGCTTCCTTGAATGGAGGTGCAACCTTATTCTTTACAACCTTGACTCTTGTACGGTTACCAACAACTTCTCCGCCAACCTTCAATGTCTCAATCCGGCGTACATCCAGACGGACGGAAGCGTAGAACTTCAATGCACGACCACCGGTTGTCGTCTCCGGGTTACCAAACATCACACCTACTTTCTCACGAAGCTGGTTGATAAAGATAACCACACAATTAGACTTGCTGATAATACCAGTCAGTTTTCGGAGTGCCTGAGACATCAGTCTCGCATGTAATCCAACATGAGAATCTCCCATCTCGCCGTCAATCTCTGCCTTCGGTACAAGGGCCGCTACAGAGTCCACAATAATTACATCAACCGCACCGGAACGAACCATCGTCTCTGTAATCTCCAGTGCCTGCTCGCCATTATCCGGCTGTGAAATATACAGGTTATCAATATCGACACCTATATGCGCTGCATACGTTGGGTCGAGTGCATGCTCTGCATCAATAAAGCCTGCAATACCACCCATCTTCTGTACTTCAGCAACCACATGCAGTGCAACGGTTGTCTTACCACTTGATTCTGGACCATAAATCTCAATAATACGACCTCTTGGCATACCGCCAAGTCCGAGTGCCAGATCCAGACTCAGAGAGCCGGTCGGAACTACATCAATTCCCATATTTGCAGACTGATCTCCGAGCTTCATCACAGAACCCTTACCATACTGCTTCTCGATCTGCGCCAGCGCTGCATCTAATGCTTTCATCTTTTCTTCACTTGCCATACCATAAACCTCCATTATCTTCCATCTATGTTATCAAAACATATGTTCGTTTTTGTTTCTTCTACTATACTACACTTCTGTTCGAAAAGTCAATAAGAAATTCGAACATTTGTTCATTTTTGTTTTCTAAATGTATTTGAAACAATGCGCTGTGAAAATTGTACCCTATACATAATGCAAAGTAAAGCAATTATTTGTTGCATTTTGTTCGATTGTTCTCACACAGATTATCTGCTATAATTATATTAATTTTAAATACAGATAAGTTTTAACACGATAAATTATATCTTACATAATTAATGGAGCCAAAGTATGAAAATCAGCAGGAAAATATATCGCGATTACGTCTATAAAGATAAAGAGATTCTGCGTGCACAATACGATCCGGAACTTGAATTTTATACAACTATAAAATCCGGTGATATCGAGAAAGCAAAAGAATTATGTCTGGCAAAGATCAGTGAAAAAGAAGGTCTTGGAGAATTATCAGATTCGCCACTGCAAAGCCTGAAGTATCATTTTGCAATCACGATGGCGATGCTTGCGCGCTATTGCATTGAAGGCGGTCTGGATTTGTCTACCTCATATGCCCTTAGTGATTTCTATATTCAGGAAGCCGATCGTGTCTCTACGATGGATGAACTGAATACCCTTCATACAACAGCCTGCCTGGATTATGCCAGACGCATGAAAAATCTGCGCAAGAAAAAGATCACCTCAAAGCCAATTTCAAAATGCCTCGATTATATTTACGATCATCTACATACGAGAATTACGCTTTCCCGGCTTGCAGAACTGACAGGATTAAATTCATCCTATCTTTCCCGCCTTTTCCACAAGGAAACCGGTATGACTGTCAGCGACTATATCCAGCAGACAAAGATTGAAACTGCCAAAAATATGCTGCTTCACTCTTCCTATTCCGCGGCTGAAATTGCTTCGATCCTTGCATTTTCAGATCAAAGTTACTTCACAGAAGTATTCAAAAAACAGACAGGACTGACACCAAAGCGATATCAGTCCCTAAATCTGAATGCCTCCGGTCTGCCTGACCGGTAAAATCTATGACATATATAATGTGATTATATTATCCCCGTTTGACATAAGCCACTCGTCTTTCACATAATTATTGAAGATAGTCTGACCATTGATTTCCATGCACTTAAATCCAGACTCTGCATGTCCCGGATTTTTCACCTCAATATGGAGATGCTTTCCGCGGAAATCCTTCTCCACTGTAAATCCGTCCCATTCTGCCGGGATGGATGGTGCTATCCGCAATCCATAGAAATCCGGGCGCATGCCCAGAATACCTTCGACACTGCCAACCATAACTGTTGATGCAGTTCCCGTCAGCCAGTGCACATGGGATCGTCCAAAATGAGGACTTGCCTTACCCTCTGTAAATTGACCATAGCAATAAGGTTCAAGCTTTCTCACTTCTGCTTTATCATTCTGAGCTGCCGGTGAATTCTCCATATAATACTCAAACGCACGGTTTCCATGTCCAAGTAATGCTTCTGCCAGAATCAGCCAGCCCTGTGACTGTGAAAAGATTCCCGCATTTTCCTTTACCCCCTGATTATAGATAACCGCCAGAGCGCCATCAAATGCATGCGCATGGTACGGTGGATCCATAAGTACGGCACCAAACGCTGTATTTAACTGCGCATACACATTCTCCATTGCAGCTTCCGCCTGTGCCTTAGAGGCAAATCCGCTGATAACCGCCCAACTCTGTGGATTCAGCCACATATTTGCCTCCGGATCTGTTCTTTTACCGATTACTTCTCCTTTTTCTGTAAAGCCCCTGATAAATCGGTCTTCATTCCAACAGAGATTCTGAATCACATTCCAGAGATCTTTCTGGCTCTTATCCAAATAAGAAATGTACTCAGAATCATTTTTATACTCAGCGAATTTACGAAGAATCGTCATTGCATAATAAAACTGCAATGCAACAAAGGATGACTCCCCATCTTTTCCAAGCCGCAGGCAGTCATTCCAGTCTGCATAAAGTCCTGCCGGCATGCCATGTCTGCCAAGATGTTTCATAGAGAAATCAATCGCACGTTTCAGATGATCATACACCGTACCTTCATCTTTATTTGCATAAGGAATCACTTCATCCATAAATGCCAGATTTCCGGTTTCTGTTACATATTTATAAATTGTAGGGAACAGCCACAATGCATCGTCCGCACGATATGCCGGATGTCCTGTCTCCTTCACATAAGAAGCATCGTCCGGTGTATCCTCATGTCCGGCATTGTGTGTGAACTTCACAAGTGGAAGTCCACCACCATTGGCAACCTGTGCCGAAAGCATAAATCGAATCTTATCTGCTGCCATCTCCGGTGCCAGATGAATAATTCCCTGAATATCCTGCACTGTATCCCGATATCCGTATCCGTTCCGAAGTCCACAATAGATGAATGATGCTGCTCTTGACCAGATAAATGTCATGAAGCAGTTATAGGCATGCCAGGTATTAATCATCGAATCAAATTCCTTGCTTGGTGTCTGTACCTGGAAATGCGAGAATTTCTCACCCCAGTAAGTCTTTAACTCAGCCAGTTCCTTCTCACAGACATCCGCTGGATCCGCATAGCTGTTCATGATAGCTTCTGCCTCATCATTTTCCTTTAATCCAAGGATAAACGCAATATTCTTTGTCTCACCCGGCATAAGCTCAACAACAGTAGAAAGCGCGCCACAAGAATTTTCATTATAGCTTAAAGCATTTCCAAGATCTCCGTTTACCACGCCATCCGGATTGCCATAGCCATTACATCTTCCAATAAATACTTCCTTATCTCCACAATAGGAAGAAACATCTGCTCCGGCAAGTCCGAAGATCCGGTCTGTCGGACGCTTATCATCTACTGTCTCACCAGCTCCGAGTACATCCAAATTCCCATGCACCGTCTGGCGAATCCGGTTTTCTACAAAGCTTGTTCTGGAAATAAATAATGAATACTGCAGATTCACCTGATCCTGCTCATAATTGCTGTTGTTTGTAAATTCTGCATATCCGGTCAGGGTGAGATTTCTCTTTTCAGAACCATTGTTTGTTACTTTCAGATTCCATACTTCATATGTCTTATTCAATGGCACATAATAGAGTGCCTCTGTGTGAATATCACTGTAATCTGCCATAATCTTCGTATACGAAATACCATGATGGCACTCACTCTTATACGTATCCAGGCTCTTTCCTACCGGCTGCCAGGATGCAGACCAGTAATCTTTGCTGTCATTGTCTCGAATGTAAATGTAACGTCCCGGCTGATCGAAATTATTGAATACATAGCGCAGGATTCTGCCATTCGCACCAGACTTTGCGAAACTGTAACCACCTGCATTGTTTGAAATCAAAGCACCATATTCCGGGGAGCCTAAGTAGTTCGCCCAAGGTGCCGGTGTCTTGGGATTTGTAATTACATACTCCCGATTCTCATTGTCAAAATAACCAAACTGCATACCGAATCTCCTTTTCTTTTTCGTTTTCCATGATATAGTCAATGCCCATATACTTTTACTTTGGTACCGTATCAAATAACCTGTAAATATGTTATATCAGATTCTTACATGCATTTGTATTGTTATCTTGATATTATTATGGTAATTTTTACGTGTGTAGAAATACATATATCTTTCAAAAATTTTGTAAGAAACCAGCAAAAGAAATGCCCCGCATGTTCTTTCAACATGCAGGGCATTTCTTATATCTCACTAATGTTTCTTCTTTGAAGAAGCGGCCATCTCCGGCTGATCTGCGTTATGATTTGCTGTTGCACAAACCTTCGGCATAACTTTCTTTTTCTTCAATGGATGTTTTGGATTCTTGTCCATATCTCACACTTCCTTCCCTTACTTTACGTTAAGTTTCAAAGTCGATTGTGTATATGGTGTAGATTTATATGCACCGCAGCTACATTCTCATAGATTATTCAATGGCAATGTAGTTATTCTGCGCAATGGCTTTTGCTTCCTTCTTCGGAATTGACAACTGCAGGATACCATTCTCAAACTTTGCATGGATATCTTCCTGCTTAATCTCATCGCCAACATAGAAGCTTCGCATCATGCTGCCTGCATAACGTTCACGGCGGATATACTTACCGGTCTTCTTATCCTTCTCGTCCTTATCCAGACCCTTCGCAGCGGATATCGTAATGTATCCATCATGCAGCTGTGCATTGACTTCGTCTTTCTTGAATCCAGGTAAGTCAATATCAACTTCATAGGAATCATCTGTCTCACGGACATCTGTCTTCATCATGTTCTTCGCATGCTTACCATACAGCGGATTCTTCGCTGGCCGGAGTTCCTTGTCAAACTCCTTCTCAAAATCGTCCATCCAATCGTCAAACAAACTTTCTCCAAAAATACTAGGTGTAAACATAAGTCATATCTCCTTTCATACTTAAACAACCAATGCCTACGGTATTCTTTAAGCACTATCAGAGAAATCTGAGGTGTCGTTTGAATATCACAACTTTGCAATCTCTAAGGGATTTTCTCTATTTCTTCTTTCCTTTTCTTTTCCCTTTCTTGATTGTGACTATACTATACACCCGGTTATTAGCACTGTCAAGAGGTGAGTGCTAATTTTATTGTGAACCTTTTGTGAAGTGTGTGCCCAATATGTTTACCATTATTGCCGGATCTGTTCGAGTATAAATGGATCCTTGATCTTCTTATCTTCGGCAAAGAATAATATCTTTGTCAGCACTTCCGATGTCTTCGGATCATCGTCCACAAATGGCAGGAAGATCCGTCCGCGCCGCTGCGAATGCACCGGAAGTACATTGATCATAGGTCCCGCCTCCTGATGGACTACGCCACTGCCAAGATGCACGGTATAGTTCGCACGTGCGCCCTGAATCACCGCATGATTCTTCGTAAATGTAACATTTGTAAGCTTGAAGAGCGGCATCGTGAACTCCGCGATTGCCTTCCGCATCTCCACAGTCGAATGTGATGTCTCCGGATCTACGCCACCTGCATGTGCCACGCTCACTGCCAGATCCACGTCACGCATAACTTCCGAGAATATGATATCCGGAATCTCACGAATCTTTAGATCTTTGCCTGTCTTTCGATCAGTGAACACGACCCATTCCAGCGTCGGGGATTCGATATCTGCCGGTGAGAACCAGTCCGCCAGTGCATAGATCCTCGCTACGATATTTTCCTTGTAATATACCTTCTGCAAGCCTTCCTCGATGTCGGCAACCCAGTGTCTTGTTCTCAGGCACGCAACCGTCTTCTTCGGCTGGATCTGATTGCCCGCATAACGTAAGGAGTGCTCCATATTAAGCTCTTCTTCCGTCTTTACATACAGCTCGCGGAACACCTGCTTAAACGGCTGGATGATCTGGTTGTCAAACACATATTTCTGAATCGTATGCCACATGCCCTGTGTGTACATCTGGAATGGATGCGCCACAGTCAGTAATGTATCGCCGGATGGCTCGATATGATGTGAACCTATAACATCCATGCCTTTCGCTGTGACAAATCCAAATACAACCTGTTCCTCCTGCGTATGATCTGACACACCGCCACCATCCATCACACGGAACACAAGCGCCGCCACCAGATCGTGAATCACAGGATTTTCCAGCATACCCTGAATCTCCGCATATGTATAAGTCTCCTGACTCTCCATCGCATCTTCCAACATTGCCCTCGTGCGGCTTGCCTGCTCTGCCATCTGCTTTTTCGCCTCGGTGATCGCCACAATATATTCATCCTTCTTAAGCTTCGCCGGAACAGACTTCAGCTGCTTGCCATTTTTCTCCACAAGCAGGGCACATTTGCCGCCATCTTCCATCTCAAGCCATACGGATACTTCTCCGACTTCATGCGGCTTGAAATAGTCCGCCATGCCCTGTGCCACCAGACTCTCCATCCGTAGGATCAGCCTCGTCACATCCTGATAGCCTGCATTGATTGCCATATTCTGTAATGCAATCTGCACCGCAGCCGCCTCGCTGGCTCTCCGCTGGGCACCAAACTGTTTGCTCTCCTTCTTGAACTTCTGCAGGAACATATACCGTTCTTTGATCTGCGTCTCATCGGCAATCGGCAGGATTCCGACTGCCATCAACAGGTCTTTATTCCGCTTTGCCTCGATCTCACCGAGCAGCTCTGTCTCATTATATTTGCCGAGTGCCGCATCCGCGTATTTTCTCGCTCTTGCATGTTTGGCACCATCGGAGATGTATTTTGCAGCCTTATATATGAGCGTGAAATGCTTCTCTCCAAGTTTCTCGTAGACCTCCGTAAACCACGCCCGGTCAAATGCACCATCGTTTAATTCCTCGACCGAAAGCGGCGTATATCGCGCGATCATCGCCGTCCGCTTGTTGTCAAACGACTCATTCATATGTGCCATAAAATAATAACATCCGGCTGTAAATCCATCCCAGCCAAGATAATCACCCACAATATCAATCCACTCCGGCGAATACATTGCCGCCTCAACTAAACGTGCCTCGCTGATATCCGTCCCTTTCAGATGTGCGCCAAGCGTCTGCGCACTGTCATTGACATCCGGCAGGCACGCCTGCAACAGATGCGACAGGCTGTTCTTCTTGCTCACACTTCGTCTGACACTGGAGCTGTAACTGCTGTTAAAATACGTCGACCGTTCCAGCGTCTCCTTGCCGAGTGCCGACAGAATCCGCACAAAATACGCCGCACCGTAGATTCTCGTCAGCCCATACACATACTGGGAAAATGCAGTCTCGGTATCGCCACGTGTAAGCTCTGCCTCCATGACAAGCCCTGCCATAGCCTGATACAGTTCTTTCGCAGTATCCACGCTCGCCTGATCCGTCTCGGACAGCTCCTTCGTCGGATTATGCAGCAGCATTTTCCGCACATGCTCCAGCCGATTGCCCACTGTCCAGCTCCACTCGCAGCCTCTTGTCTGCACCTGTCTGTCCCGCTCGGTCATATACCGCACAATGTCAGACAAACACTTCAGGCTTACATCCATCCGGCTGCCCTCAAATGCCATCTTATACAGGTAGTCCCGGCTGATTAGCCCCTTCGTATATGCTGCAATGTACGTCGAAAGCTCCGGCACGTGCATGATCTTACCGACATTTACCCAGTAATAGCCATTTCCATCGTTCGCAACATCATGCGGGATCTTGAAATTAAAGCATTTCGCAAGTGCATAATTGTATGGGAAGAGATGCAGAAACTCCGTATCATTTTCTGCCGCCTGTGCCGAATCCGCCTCCACATCATTTGCACTTCCATATTCCGCATAGCCCGGCGCAATATACGCTGTGATAACCATGATCTGCTCCTGTGTAAGCACGCTTCTATAACAGATGATTTCCTTCTTAGAAGCCGGATTTACTGTCTTCTTCTCCTGCACAAGCGCATCCTTGCGCGAGAGCAGATAATCCGCAGCCACAACCGCCAGCTTCCTTCTGTCACTTTCCGGCACATGTTTGTTATAAAGTTCGCGTAGGATCGTCTGCATCTGCGACATGTAACCGTAGGTCGGCAGTTCCTCGTTATACCGGCTTCCATACAGATCATCCACAAAGCTCTTGCAATATTGCTTGAAATACGCTTTATCGGAATTATAGCCATTCACATAAATATAGATCTGCATGCACGCTTCCGGCGTCTGTATCTCTTTCCTGTAGAAATCCTCCCAGAGCTCTGGAAATGGTATGTCCCCACTCCAATATCCGAACCGTTCGCCAAGCATACGTACTTCACCGTTTTCACTCTCATATTCATCGTTCTTATGTGCATCAAACAGTGCGTCCAGTTCCCGAAGCGCATGATGGATGTCGACCGTATCCGGTTCCAAGTTCTTCCCGGAAGTAAATTTCGCCTTAATCTTCGCCAATACACCGGCACTCTTCCCGGCATTTCCTGTCGCAATCCCGCTCTCCGGAAAATAACGCCGGTATACATCCTTGCATACTTCCAGATACGAAGAATCGAATACCGGTTCATACGCCGCATTTACATCATAAAGCCCGTATCCTTCTTCCGCATCTGCCTGTTCTGCATGCGTATTCCGGATCTCCCGGATCAGGATCTGCTCCTTCGTCGATATATTCGCTACTGTCTGCGCCATATAGTCGATCTGTGCCACACATTTTGCAAATGTCCGCTGTCTCTTCTCGTCCTTCTTCAACTGGAGCAGCAAATCCAAACCTGCCGTGCGCTTCTCTTCCTTCGCATCCGTAAGCAGCCTGCCGATCAGACCATCCAGCTTCTCCTCATCCATCTGATAGAGGATGGAAAGCACCGTCTCTCGGATGTCGGATTTCTTATATTTGAGCATGTTCTCAAGCTGCATATAGTTCTCCGGTGCCAGCTTCATCTTCTTCACAAGCTTCGCTGCTTCCTGTCTCGTATATGTCTCCTTGTCTGCTACCGCATCCACGAGAATCTCACGCTGGCGGGCATTTGCAGGCTCCCGGATCAAAAATAGCATCAGCGTATCCCTGCCGTACCGCGATACATCGATATCGCCCAGCATCTCCGCAATCTCTGTGATCTTATCCTCATCCCGAAGTGCGCTGGCACATACAGCAAGCCGGAAAATCAAGTCAGATCTATCCAGATATGCAACATTCCAAGGGAATACACACGGGTTGATTTCCAGCCGCTTGCCAGATATCTGACGCAGAATCCCCATTAAGCGATCATAGACCGCCAGACACTCTTCCCGGTTGTCAAAATATTTTCCAACATCCGCATAATTCATCTTCTGCAGCGTTCCGTTATAACGTCTGCCCTTCTCATAGACAAGATCGAGTATATACGACTGGAGATCCGGCATAAGACATGGCATGATCACCGTCATCGTGTCAAGCTCATCCGAAAACTGCTTCACGAATTCCTTCGCAATGCCATGTACATACACCCTGCCTAGGTGCATCGCCTCCATATACATGCCGAACACCATGCGCTGGTGTCGCGTCCCGGATAATGCAATCTCACCCATGCGCTCACATGCATCGTCCACATCATAAAATCCATAGCACCAGAGTGCCAGATAGATTTCCATCGCATCTTCGCTTCTAAGTGCCTGTGCTCTGGCATCCTCATCCTGCAAATAGGTATCGATGATATATAGTTGCTTCTCCTGAATCCGGTCGATCTTGCTCTCCTCATTCGCGATCAGTCCGGTCCATGTGGCAACCGCCCTCAGCACGGACGCATACCGGAGCATATCATTATCCTTCACGACGCGGAATAACGACTGAAATGCTTCCGCGGTTCCGTAATCCATATTCTCACAGATTGCCTGACGCAATCCTTCCTGCAGACGCGCCGCTAACAGCAGCTTGCCCAGTGCCTCATGCAGCCGGGTATTTCCGCTCATGCAGATGCCACGGATGATCTCCACAGACAGCTTCGTCTGCGCACTCTCGCCAAATAAGATATCCATGATGATTGCTTCTAACTTCTCATTTCCGCGGTCTAACTCCGCCTGAATCCAGTATTCTGACACTACCTGACGTCCATTGGTACTCTGATCCCGGTAATAGCACAGCACGTCCTGCGGCAGCTGCTCCGTGTAGACCGACACGAGATCCGTTCCGTAGATTCCAATGTCATGATATGTATTCATGATATGGAAATAACGCCCCATAAATGCCCGGTAGTGCTTGATCCGCACCGTTCTTCTGTAATAAGACTCGCTCGCCTGCCATTTCGTAATGCTGTCGATCGTACAGCAGAAATCATCAATCAGATGCTCCGGTATCCATCCCGGCATCTGCTTTAATTCCTTCCGGAAGAATTCCGATGGCAGGCTGCCCGGTTTCGCCAAATGCTTATCCAGCCGCTTTCCGACTTCCGTCAGCTGCGTCACGCCGTTATATTTAATGCATTCTGCAAGCAGCGCCTGAATCTCCGCGCTGTAAGACGCCTTTAAAGCCTTGTCTGCCTCATTGCGCGCGAGCTTAAAATCATTCGCGATCTTCGCCTGCACTTCTAACTCCTGCTTCGTCTTCTTGTCTTCTGCCATATGTAACCCCTTTCACATATACATGTACGCTACCCCATATAAACCCTAAAACACTCTTTTTAGCCGTTCAACTACTTCTTTATTTTTCACTCCGTAGTTTTTCAATGAGTTGTCATCAAATGGATCATCCTCTAAAGATCGAATAAATAAATCTATATCTTCTTTTACAGCGTCAGGAAGATTTGTTATTTTTTCAAGCATCAGCTCTACCGCGATTTTCAACACATCTTTTTTATGCTTTTTTATATCATTGGAATCTACAGATTCCCCATTATCTTTTCTTTGCTTTAAGTCAAGATATGCCTTTGCTTTGAATAAAATCAAATACTCCGGTCGAAGCACAGAAAGTCCACCTACAACCACTTTCCCATCTAACAACACTCTATAATAATCATCATTAAGCAAAATCGCAGACAGACTGGATACCGTGTCATCAATATGAATCGGTGTGATTCCTGTCATTTCTCTCAGTTCAAAATTGTTTCTGCAAAACAATTCTACCATTTTAGGATATGAATTATCCTCCGGCTTATCAAATCTATAAAATTGTGGTTTTCCTCCGTTTGTTGCTTTATTTCTATATTTGCCCTCCTGAATAAAATCCCAGAATTTTTCTGCAAATTCGGGTGTCAACGCCTCCACAATCAAAACCATATCTAAATCTCTCGTCGCTCTGAAAGACGCATCATTACTCTCAAACATAATATCGCAGGCAGTACCACCAATAAGCACATACTGATCCTCATATTGTTCAAAATACCTTCTGAACGTATCTAACCCTTTTACCATACATACTCCTCAAGCATCTCATCTACAGAGATATCTACCCTTTCATCCTGTTTTTCCGCTTCCGTAAGGGATAATGCCACACTCATAGGATCCTCAGTTTTTTTATCCATAAAATCAATAAAATACCCTAGTTCCAAAACCAAACACCCGATTTCTTCTCCCTTGTGAACCTGTCGCATATTTTTTAATCCCACGCCCGCCATTTCTTTTTTGGTAATCGCATAGGTAGGATATCTGTTATCCGATAATAATGAATACTCACATAGTGCGGAAATCCCTGCTTTGTTCTCTAAATGGATATCTTCCTGCAATTCATATCTTGCAATAACTGGATTGCGAAGAATAGGCTTCATATCTTCCCACAATTTCTTTATATCTGTTGGGACTGTTATTGCCCTTGACTTTCCTTTCATACCCATGATATCCACATTCAGATATTCAATTTCGTCAAAGCATCTGCTAATTGACATCTTAGAAACTTTTAACTTTATTGCGGCTTCTGATACAGTTACTTCAACCCATTTTTCATATATTGCAACAAAAATCAATTTTTGTGTCAAATAAGAAATCAAATGTACCGGTGCTATCTCCCGCTCATTTATATCCGACAATAAAATGCCTATAAATGGTAAATAGACCTGCTTGTCCTTTAATACAAATGGGATTCCCTCTTCTACAAGTTTTTGCTTAATATAATATGTTGTTGTATTAAAGAAGATGGCACAATTTAAGCCAGCCAGCTTTTCAATTCTCGCACGATCCTTTCTGAGAGTTACCAATCCTACATCACATTTGGGTTGAATCGCAATCCATGATAACCCATTTGTTTTGACCATAAAAAATGCATATCTTCCCTGAAAAGCTAATGGTAACTTATCATTCAAATATTCCGTCTCTTCCATGAGAACATTTTGTCGTAATGTTTTTTCTAAATATTCTTTCATAATAACACCTTTTTTAAATTTGTAACAAATTTTATGTTACAAACTCAAAATATCATATTTATAGAAAAAAATCAACCACCCATATATCTTCCTACCACATCCTGCCCGCCAACATCGTCAGACGGATAAATGTAACCGTATCGCCCTCTTGTAACTCCAGCTTCTCATCTAATTCCGTAAGTTCCGTGTCCCCTAAGAATACCCGGAACAAGCCATCCTGAAACCCAAGCATCGCCGTCTCTATGGACTTCCCAACATCCGGTGCCTTCTCACCATACACGATGCCAAAGGCAATCTTCCCAATCTGCGCCATATCGTCGATCTGTGCATTGGTAAGCACTGCTTCGCCCCGATTCATCGCCTCGATATATCTGCTCACACAGAGCTTCACCGTCTCTGCAATCAGCTCCCGCAGGCTGCCCGGTGCCACCGCATAGGTAAATGGCACCTGATCCACCGTATTCCTGCGCTTGCCAAGCTGTTTCATGTTCATGTATAAAACCATGTACTACCCCCGTTTAACCTTATCATTCGTAACCATCCAATATCATCACCTTATGCAGTCTTCACACATCTTCTCAATCCAATCACGTCGGATAATATCCCACTTCCACGCTTTCGGAATCGCATCATATCCATAATATAAACCTGCCAGTCCACCAGCAATTGCCGCCGTCGTATCCGTATCATGTCCAAGATTTACCGCTTTTAAGACACAATCCTTATAACTTGCTGTCGTAAGCAAGCACCAGAACGAAGCTTCGATAGATTCTATCACATATCCGCCACTCTTAATCTCACTCTTCGGCAGACTCTGTAATATCTGCAAATTTCGAATACGGCTGAAATGCTGTAACTCGGTTCTACATTCCTCTATTTGATCATAATAGGAAAATGCCGCATCTACACCTGCCTGTAACCAATCTGATATAGAACCAATTCGATCCATACATGATCGAACACAGAAATAATAAATTCCACACGCCATCTTGCTTCGAACATGCGCATGTGTAAGTGCAGACACGGCATGAATCATAGAAATCGCGTCTGCATCCGTCATCTTTTCTTCTTCCTGCAACTTTGCCAGATAAATACACACTGGAAGAATACGCATCAAAGAGCCATTTCCGTTGCTGTATTCATCCGATAGACCACAGCTTGTTACATCATTTGACTTCCTGTAATTCTGGATTGCCATATGGCAGGTAATCCCCTCATCAAACGTCTCACCAAATGGCGTGAACTCTCCCTGTTGTTCCCATGAGACAAAATTAGCCATAATTTTATCTAGATTAATACCCTCTCGCAATACATCCAATGTTGCCAACGCCATGCTGCTATCATCGGACCAGCTGCCTTTCGGTACATTATATGTGCCGTGTCCGGTCATTCCCGTAACAGGTTTCTTTGATAGTTCTTCTCCACTCACAAACTCTACCGGCACACCAAGTGCATCACCAACGACTAAGCCCATCATACCATCTAAATATGGATTTGCTGTGATACGTTTCATCACTTTTCCCCCCTTTGATTTAAGAATTCATAAACTTCAATTATTCAGCGCCAGATTCCATTGCCTGATATTCCTTTTTCAGTTCTTTCAGTAATTCTTCTTCAGAAGGTAAATAAAGCTTATATTTTGAGGCAAACACCTGTGTCTCATCTTCTGGCAATGTATAACGCACAACTGCATCACTTTTATCTGCACAAAGCACAATTCCAATTGGAGGATTATCTCCCTCATTCATCAATTCACGCTCATAGTAATGCACATACATCTGCATCTGTCCCAAATCCTGGTGGGTAAGATCACCTATTTTCAAATCTATAAGCACAAAGCATTTCAAAATGTAATTATAGAAAACAAGATCTATTCTAAAATGTCGCCCATCGAACGTAATCCTCTTTTGTCTGGCTACAAAGGAAAAACCACGTCCCAACTCTAGCAAAAATTTTTGCATATGTGTTATAAGAGCCTGCTCCAGATCACTTTCATAAAAATCATCATTAGGAGATAATCCGAGAAATTCTAACACATATGGATCACGAATAATATCTTCTGGTGTTTTTCCAGGCTCCAATGTTTGAATCTCCTGTGCAACATTTTCTTTATTCTTGCTTGATAACAATCTCTCATAGAAAAATGTATTAATCTGTCTTTCCAACTGCCTCGTGCTCCATTGAGATTTTACCGCCTCGTCCATATAAAACTGTCTCGCATTGTCATTTTCCACTCGCATTAAAAGTCGATAATGTGTCCAACTCAATTCGCTACGCAGTGCGTAGCCATTTGGAAAGGTCAGACAAAACTGCCGCATATTTTTCAAATTTGCAACCGTAAACCCTTTTCCAAAGTCCTGTGTCATCTGCTTCGATAATTCTTTGAGCAAACCCGTTCCATATTCAGCACGTTCTTCTCCATTTTGTTCTTCAATAATAGACTTTCCAATTTGCCAGTACGCTTCCACCATAGCAAAATTAGCCGTCTGATAAACTTTGTTTCTTGCCTCTGTAAGTATTTTCTTAATTTCGCCATAAAATTTTATGTTCATCGGAAAGCCCTCCTTTTAATAATTGTTGCGACGTACACACTCAATAAGTTACTTCTCTACTAGAACTTCACAACCTTCGGTTCCTGTGTAAATGAAGAAAATGTAGCTGTCGCATTCTTGAAATAAAATACTTCTGTGTTGCCATCATCCGCAGAGTACATCTTCTGCAGGGACGGATATGCGTCGAGCATCGACTGTCTCGCCTCTCTGCGGTCATCCTCAACAAGCTCACCTGCGACACGCAGCCATTCTCCGCCCTTAAATGCACAGAGCTCTACCTTCGGATTCGTATGAATCTGCTTCGAAACTGCCTTCGACTTGCCTGTCTGGATATAGAGCTTTCCTTCAAAAATATGAGCCGTGCCAAATGGTCGTACTCTCGGCTGGTCACCCTCGACCGTTGCCAGATAATATGTATCAGCTTCCTTCAAAAATTTTGCTACCTGTTCCATGTGGTTGTCCTCCTGTAATTATGTCAATCTATTTATTCTTCAGGCATTCAACTGCCCAATTCATATCAACGATATAATCCCGCTTGCCATCGCCCTTTGAATCAATGTACTCCGCCTTGGCTGCATCATACACCTTCTGGGAAAATGGACTGTTGCCCAATACGCCATTCTTCAACCGGATCACAAATCGTTCCGGCTTTCCCTTGGTGATCTCTAAGAATATATCTCCAACCTCCAGATCCGGATTCGTCTGCGACAAATGCGCCACAGTCATAACCTTCATGATCTCAACGACGCGGTCATCGAGTCCTATATCGAAGATATACGCTTTCTCCCGGAGCTGATTCTGAGAATGAACCACTCTGCATGTATAGTCCGTACTCTCCATGCCCGGAAGCATGTCACCATTCTCCATCTTGTCAAATGTATCTAAAATCTCCTTCTCATCTTCCTTCGAGATTGCATAATAAATCATCAACTGCTTCTCCATCTGATGATACAAAAGTCCGTAATTGACATAATGGACTTTCTTGCATTTCGGGCAGGTATACGCAAATAACTCGCCAGACAAAAGATCCTCCTTCGCCTGTGGATTTAATTTCGTATTGATGCTCTGCCATATTGTAAATTCGCCTTCTGTGCCGCAATCCGGGCATTTGATATTCTGTGTGTTTTTTAGGGACATGGGGTTCTCCTTTGGTTTTTATTTTGTGTTATGTTTGCTTGGATAAATGATACCACTTTTTTATATAAGTGTCGTCAAGTAAAGATGCATCCTTTTCTACTAACTCTACAAATATTCCTGTCAATCCGTCCCAATCTTCGTAATTGCCAGCATCATACAATTTCCAATTCAACTGCTCCAATGTCCAATTGTTCTTGATTGAGTTATGTAACATAGATGTTGTTGCCCAATTTTCTTCCGAATCAGCTCCGCCAAGAGCCACTGGATAAATATGATCAACTGTGGGGACAAACTCCCAATATGCATTGTGACACGCTTCCATTTTCCAGTGCGAATGATACGGAAATTCCTCTGGCATATAATGTGATAATACCTTCAAGAATCCCGGATTCACTAATTTATCGCCGCTATATTGATCAATAAAGCCATCTTTTTTGAATTGTTGCATCTTCTGCCTATCGGTATAGGAACGACTGGTTGATTCCAATGTCTTAAATGGATAATTATCTGTTATTACATGTCGGGCTTGTTCATATTTATTTGTTAAAAGATATTGCCCTGCTTTGGTTAAAGCTTCAATTTTTTGCATGGTTGGCTCCTATGTATCATAACAATGTCTCAATGATTATTATGTCATTTTTATCATTTAAATTGCTTTCTTTACATACTTTCTTTTTGTTTCACAATGAGCTTTAATGCTTAACCCTATTATTTCTCCTAATCTAGGTGGAACTGCGTTTCCTATATGTCTAGCAACATTTTTCAAAACAACAACTTCATCTTGTGGTACAAACGAATACTCTTGTGGAAAAGTTTGAAGCATTGCACCCTCTCTTAATGTCAACGCCCTATTTTGTTCTGGATGCCCAAACCTTCCAGTACCATAACCTGTAAATTGCGTAGTTATAGTAGGGGCGACATCATCCCATCTCATCCTACCGTATACTGATGGATACGTTCTCCCACTAGCTTTCTTATGACATTCCAATAGAAGCGATTTGGGCCAATCTTTCCATGTTCCTCCCGGAACAGAATGTTTAATTCTTTCTATATTAAGTTTCGATAAAGAAGCTGTTATATGTAAATTATCATTATTATTTTGTTCCCCAGCTTCTATTGGCGGCAAATTTCCTATAACCTGTCTAACTGTAACGGGCAAAGAATGTGTTGGTTCTATGAACTCTATTTTTTTCTTTTTTGAAGCCAATAACAACAATCTTTTTCTTCTTTGCGGAACTCCATAATCCGCTGCATTTACTACTTTATATGTGACTTTATACTTTAATCTTTCTAATGTTTTTACAAAATCCTTAAAGACCTGTTCAAACTCTAATTCAGGAACATTTTCCATAGAAACAATATGAGGATTAACTTCTTCTACTAACCTTCCAAACTGATACAATAATTTCCAATCCTTGTGTTTTTTTCTATTTTTTTTGTCCTTTTGGTGACTTGAAAACGGTTGGCATGGGGCACATCCAGCAAGTACTTTTACATCATATCCTCTAAGTTGTCGTTTGATTTCTTGTCCTGTTATTTCTTCAACATTTTTATTTATAAATTTAGCCCTATTATTATATGTATATGTATACTCACATGTGGCATCCAAATCATACCCAGCTACTACATCCAGTCCAGCCTTTTCAAGCCCACATGTTAAACCTCCTACGCCACAAAAAAGATCTACAACACCATAAGTCATTTTCTCACCACCTTGCATTATACTACCTTAATGAGTGTTTCCAAATGTTTTACATTTGATACTCTATCCCTTTTTTTGTACCCTAGATGCTCACATATTACTTCAATTTTTTGTGCAAATATATCACACGACAATTTTGACATTGACAAATTCCCTTCAGAATCTCTAAAACTAATATGCCATTGAGAATCATCATCTAAAGGATGCTCTGGTCTAAAATCTGCTATATTAAATATTTTGTGATTAGCCTGTGTTATCCATGCAGCACCAACCTCTGTTAATGCGCCCCACGATTTTTTAGTATTTTCACTTGTCACAAAAATTATATATATTTTTTTGTTTGAATAACTATTTACAAAAAAGTCCCTTAAATAATCATAAATACCACTTTTTCCAACTGCGACTTCTGGAATTCTTGCTCTTTCATCATCACAATTTGTGTAAATTATGTCATCAACAGGTACTCCATTATACAATAACATGTTAAAGACAACATCCGCCAAATCTTTGTCTTTATATGTTTGGCTAATCAATATTTTCTTTTTATTATTATCTATAACACTTTTCAATCCCAAATCTATACTATTGGAATTAATTTCTGCTTCAACAATCTTTTTAATTTCATCTCTCTGTGACTCTGATATGCTTTCTATTTCTTTTGATAATTTATCTGCAACATTTTCAGATGATTTCTTTTTAAAATTTTCAACCGATTTCTTAAACTTTTGTTCATCAAGCTTTTGTTTTTCTAAAAGATTTTTCTTTTTGGTGTCCTTCGTTAAAGATACATATTTTTCTCTCATCTTCAAGATGTCTGGTAAAAGTTTATTTCTTATTATTTCCAATACCTTTTGATATCTCTCATCATCTGTTTTATATCCTTGTCTATTACTTAGGGCCATATCCGGCAATTCTGTAAGTTCAAATAAATCAATATGAAGTTGTCCAACTACAAAAACTTCATTCAATTTATTTTGTCCAACAGAAGGAAGAATATTGAATTCTCCCATTTTTTTATTTGCAAATAAAGATATAAAATTATCTGGAAAATCTGTAATTTCTACTTTTCTTCCTCTCGTTGATAAATATGTACCAATCCATCCTTTAATCTCTAATTCATAATTCTGTAAATTATTCTCATTATTATACATTTGAATTGTTGTCTTTATCGCAGTTCTACTGTTACATAACTCCAATTTCATTTGAGGGTAATCTGTTTTGAAATTATCAGTTAAATATTGAAATTCATCTCCCAATGTTATTAATGTTGATAATTCCCCTATCATATCTTTATCAAAATTACTAATAGTGCATTCTTCTGTTCCTCGTATTATGTGTATTTTAAAATCCTCACTTACCATCGGAAATATCTTTAATAAATTTCTTCTAATCGCTTTAACTGTTGCGTGCAGTTTATATTTGGGATTAAGCATTACAATTGATGTCCCATGTTGTGATATTTTTTCGAATTTAATCTCTGATTCATCTATTGCCTGCAACAATCTATCTTCATTCACAAATCTAGATAAAACAAAGCCAGACTTTTCATTGCTAACCATTGTCTTAACCAACACATTATCTGAGACAGATAACGCAGCTAATTTTCCTACCCCTTTTCTTCCCATTTTTTTACGTCCTAAAGCAGTTATTGCGTCCTCCTCACTAGTCCTCGAAACGCTTGCTACGTTTAAGTATTTTTTTATATCTCCTCCCTGATATGACATTCCATTTCCATCATCTTCGACCGTAATATTATTATCATTATCTATTATATAAACATTATGGGCATCTGCATCATACGCATTTGCAACCAACTCTGCAATAATATAATAAATATTGGTATACAGACTAGGACCCAATAATTCTAATATCCTTGGATCAATATTTAATTTATATTTTTTTTCACACATAATAATCTTCCTCCGTATTGTAAAATAATTATATTATATATTGTAACATACAAAAAATCATTTGCTAAATGTATACTAAAATATATTATTTATCAATAGTTTACTGCTTTATCTATATTCCTCTATACCTTCTCTGATAATAATCCATCGTACGATACTTAATCACATCCCTCATCTGATCTACGAACACCGGATTATCAATCACGTCTTGCAGCTTTTCGTTAAGTGCCAGAGCACATCCATCACGCTTCTCGAAGAATCCATTTCCAGATTCCTGCAAGAAATGTACTGGCATTTTCAGAATCTTATTAATATGCTCTTTATCTGAAATCGCCATGTACTTCTCATAGGTCATATCCTTGTCCAAGTCCTTCCAATTTGTTCCGGTTGAGAAGAACTCTTTCCAGCTTGCAAGCAACTGCTGCTCCGTGACTTCCATCCGGATGTCTCCATGATTGTAAAATGCCATAAGCACCGGCATCTTATAGACTTTTGTCATGTTTGTTGTCTCAATCAGATGGATGAATTCACGTCCATTTATGTCTTGCAAAAATGCCAATTCATCCTCCGAAAGCTCATCTAATTCCTTCTTATAATCCAGATACCGCTTGAATGGGTTCTCCTTAGAATGCTGCATCGCTAACTGATACACATCATCATCCATATATGTAAATAATTCCAGTCTGGACGGTGATTTATCAAGCAGATTCTTCACTCGATAATATTCACCACGTATGCAATCCTTCACCCGCAGGGTACGTTTATCCATCTCCGCGAAAAGATCAATAAGTTCCAGATCAAAATCAATCATGCAATCATCTGGGAAATCTGACCGATCCGCTGGATTATATGTCTTTGTCTCTGAAAATGTCTTTCCTGTCAGTAAGAATCGTACACGTCCTGCTTTCTCATAATTTCCGATAAAATCAAGGACATTCAGATACTCTTTGCCCATGCTCTTTCGAAGTCCCCTGCCAAGCTGCTGCAGGAATACAATTGGTGATTCCGTTGGGCGCAGGAACATCACCATATCAACAGCAGGTATATCCACGCCTTCATTGAACATATCGACAGAGAAAATCACTCTGATCTCGCCCTGCATCAGTTTTTGGATTGCTATACTTCTTTCCTCTGTGTACTCTCCATGTGCATCGCTATACACCGCCACCGAAGGAATGTCACGTCTACAGAATTCCTTTGCCATATCCTTTGCATGCTCCTTCGAACAACAGAACCCTAATGCACGCTTCGAGCCGTATTTACAATAATTTTTATAAATCAATTCATACCGGCGTTCATTTCCGATATATGTTTTATTCAATTCTCTGTCATCATATTTTCCCCGCACCTGATGCAATTGCGAATAATCTGTCTTATCGAAGATTCCATAGTAATGAAACGGAACCAGCATCCCCTTATTAATCGCATCTTTGAGCGAAATCTCATATGGCACGTTATAGTCACAGATTTCATAGATATTTCTGCCATCCATACGTTCCGGAGTCGCAGTCAATCCAAGCAGAAACTGTGGTTTGAAATATTCCACAATCCGCATATACTGATCATTTACTGCATGGTGGAATTCATCTATGACCACATAATCAAAATAATCCTTTGAAAAATACGTTTCATTTAGATATTCGGATTTGCCTAAGGTTGCAACTGATGCAAATATCACGGATTTATCTTTGCATTTCTCATTACCATCGAAAAATCCATAATCATCTGATTTTCTGACATTTTGAAATGAGTTCGCCGCCTGCCTCAGGATTTCTTCCTTGTGTGCCACAAATAAAACCCGCTTGTACTTTTCTGAATCAAATGCCGCAAGATAGGTCTTTCCTACACCGGTTGCCGCTGATATCAGTGCGCGTCTGGCTCCCTCTGCGCGCGTGTGTTCCAAGGTGCATAGTGCTTCTATCTGAGCACCTCTTGGCTCAAATAATTCTTTAACCTTCTCATCTTCCGACTCCGCATCATACCGTTCCAAATCCTTTGATACTGCCGGCTTGTGCCAATTTTTTGAATATTTACGCAACTCTTCATCGTCAATCGCAATGGAATGATTCTGGAACAAATCTTCAAATGTCTCGTAAAACTTATCATAACTCTCCGGATCTGTTGTACTACGGAAGCGATAGTTCCACTCAATACCAGAAGTGAGCGCACTTCTTGATATATTCGAAGAACCTATGTAAATTTCACTATAATCTTCGTAGTGGAAAATATAAGATTTTGGATGAAACGAGCGATTTTTCTCGTTATAAAAACGTAGATCAATCTGATTGCCTAATTTGCGCTTGATCTGGTAAAGCGCGGATGGCTGTGTAATGCCAAGATAATTCCCAGTTAAAATGCGTATCTTCGCCCCACGCTTCAATGCGTTTCCCAGATGTTTAATCAGCATATTAACACCAGATTCCATTAGAAATGATACTATAATATCAACGCTTTCCGCTTTTTTAAAACTTTTAAGCAACTGAAAATAGAGATGCATCCTTGCATCTCTATCACCAGTCATAACGTCCGTTATATAATCATAGTCTACATTGGTATTTAATTCTTCCGCATAATTAAATTCAGCCATTTTTCTTCATTTCTCCCTTGTCTGACGTCCCCTGTAATCCAAACTTCTTCTATCCGTATCTCTGTAATATCTGCAATGAAATCGCGGAATGTATCTTCCGTAAAGTCCGTGAAATACCGTCCATTTCGTTCCCCTTCGAAATTCCCGTACTTAAAGGAAGTATAGATAATACCCTGTTCTTTCAACGCGTCTGCCATCTTCATCAAGACAACTTTCAATTCCTGCTTCAGAAGATGCAGAATCGACGAACACGCCCATATACCATCGTACTTTTCTGTTTCCTTAAGCTCTTGGAACAACATCTGTTTTACAGGTATCCCAGCATAATCACTCGCAATCCTGCATAACTCTTCGGAACCATCGATTGCCTCTACATGCATACCGTGTTCCAGAAAATATTTTGTATCTCTTCCAGATCCACAGCCAAAGTCTAGTACAAGGCTTCCTTTGTCCAGTAACTTCAGGAATCTGTCCTGCGTTTCATGGAAATCCACAGATACGGTTCCCAACGCGAAGCTTTGTGCATTTTGATTGTAATAATCAAGTGTTGTTGAGCTGTTCATTTACCTATATTTCTCTTCCTTTTTTACCGATACTTAATGTATTTATTATAGTTGATTTTCCTTGTAGTTGCAACGGTATTTCCCTTACCAGTTTTCTTCGTTTCTATAAATTTACAGAAAGAAACAAATTTTCTAATGTCCTTGACATACTTAAATCAAACCTGTTATATATAATTCAAGGTTTGAATACACTCTCACAGTCGTCTTCAGCCAAATCATTACCATATTTACATGCTTTATCACACGCTCAAAATATTATTACAAGGGGGATTAATTATGTTTTTAACAAATGCCGATTCATTACTCGACATCGGAGTTGTATCTCTGATAATCCGTATTTGCATTTTATTATTAGTTGCTATATTGGTAGGATATCTTTTCAATTATACGCTGATTAAAGAGATCAAAAAATTGACCACAAAGGTTGACGAATTGAGCTATCCTCTCAGTCAAATTGCCAATAACACAAGCGCACAGATTTCAAAACAACCTCATACGGAAAATACCCAGGTAAAAAATACTGTAAACTATGGAACGGAATCTAACTTAAACAACCCCAATAACAACTAATTCATAATCACGATCCTGCTTATTTGAAGTTTGATTGGAGGTAAAATATTTTTTATTATTTATAATATTCTGCCATCCAATCCAACTTCTCCTCTTAAGCCAACCGGGTAAAATTTATTGCATATATTTCACCTTATGAAATGCCCGCTTCCTTCCACATATTCCGCACGTATAATTGCGGTAATACTTCGTGAATTCGCACTGTTTTTTTCTTTTTATAATCTGTCCACAATTCTCGCATACGAAACAATATTTATAATCAAGTCTTTTAGAGGCGGTGTAATTCTCCACGCCCTTCTCCTCTCCGGAGGTGGTTCGCTTTATGTGATATCCATATTTCTTATTCATGATATTCGCATATATGAGCCACAATCCGGTATGTCCCTTACAGCCTTTGCAGGTATGTAGGATCTCGTGGATCATAGTTTCCTTGCATGCTTGTTCGGATATACGCTCATCCTCGATCAGTCTGGCCGCAATCTGTATAATGCATGTTCCATCCGGATTTTTCGTGCACATTCCCCATCTTGTTTTTGCACGGCGGTTTATAACCCATGAGACAATATTTCCCGGCTCGATACCTGCGCCAAGAACTTCATCTATACACACCTTCTGTAGCATCTCAAAATTCTTCATATATACATCCTTTATTTCGTCATCACACCATCTTTTGCGTTTCCGTTCCTGATATAAGAAATTCCCAGATACTTCCCTTACCAGTCCCCATCGTTTCCATCCTCGATATCTTCCTCGATGGCATCATCCACACCGGTTGCATAATCATCATCCCGGTCGTACCGGTCCTGATCATAATCGCCATCCATGTAGACATCATCGTAGCCGCTATCGTAAGAATCATGCGAATGACTGCTGTTATACTTGCTGTTCGAACTGCTTGGCTTGTAACTGCTAGACGATGAACCGGAATTCGAACTACTTCCCGAACTATTTGATGTGGAACCGCTGCTTGTTGTAGAATGACTGTGCGAGCTGCTTGTTCCATAAGTAGCCTTTCTGCGCTTTCCGGGTGTGTTGTGCTGATAGCAGTAACCGCCCTCCGTCGATACCGTGTTATCGCATCCTGCAAATGCACACTTCGGATCTTCTTTTTCGGTCAAAGATACTAAGAATCCGATTATTGCGAACACTATGATAACTCCAAGCATTGCATATCCTGCTGATTTCTGATTGTTATTTACGCTCATAATGATAACCTCCGTGAATCTTACGACTCCATGCTTCTTATTTCCGTTTCTTTGTATCTCCATCTTACGCAAAGCAACTGTCATAAATAAGTACTTGCATTATGAACATTCAAGTATTATCTTCTCTTTTTGTAACATAAAGTTATATCACAACCCCGTTGCAATGATCCACTTCATGCTGAATAATCTGTGCCACCCAGCCGGAATATTTCCCATGCTGCCTCTTGAAATGCTGGTCGAGGTAATCGACTTCTATCTCCTGATATCTCGTACATGGGCGTGTCCCGTCGAGCGACAGACATCCCTCTTCCACCTGATACGCGCCCGTTTTCTTCGTGATAACCGGATTCACCATCGCGAATTGGAACGGTCCGCTTGCCACGACGATGATATTCTTCTTTACGCCGATCATATTTGCCGCCATGCCGACGCAATGATCCAGATTCGCCCGGAGTGTATCAAGCAAATCTGTTATAACTTGTTTATCTGCTTCCGTTGCATCCACCGACTTCTGTGCCAGGAACAGCGGATCCCGCATAATTTTCTTTACCATATTTATCCTTTCAGTTCTATTACACATACAAAATTATTAGTCCCATGTCTCTCTTACAAGTACATTTCCTGCAGCCGCTTAATCTCTGATTTCATCATATCTACCGTGCGCTCGGGAGCCACGATCTTCACTCCCGGGATTGCCATGATCCAGCTAAGGAACAATTTGCTGACGGATACCCGTACCCGGACTGTGAAATGCTCTGCGTCGGTCTTCATGAGCGGAATATCGGTTCCGAACCGGTCAATGATCACATTTGCGGCATGGTTCTCACACAGAAGCGTTACTGTTTCCAGATTGCCATCGAACATGCCGAAAAGCCTGTTCGTGTACTCCGACATCTGCATTTTCGAGAATTCCTCTTTTCCTTCCCGCTCTTCATAGACCACGGATACATCTGCCATCTTATCGACACGGAAATGTTTGATCTTGTATTCTCTGTTGTCATATCCTACCAGATAGTATTTCTCGTCATCCCAGCACAGTGCCCACGGGCTGACACTATAGTAAGCCCCGCCATGCTTCAATTCCATCTTCTTATCTGCCGTCCATGTGAAATATTGGAATTTAATCTGGCTCTCCTCATTTAACGCCTCGTGAATCTTATCCACGCTGTAATAGATGCGTTCGTTCATCGTCTTCACGCGTCCATTTACATTGACCTGACGTGCCAGCTTCTTCGCCTCGTATTTGCTTGCGTAGCTCTCAAGCTTCGCGATCAGCTCGTCGGATTTCTTCTCTGTGATGAATCTGGAGGACTGCACCGCATCTACGAGAAGCTTCAGCTCGACAAGCTGGAATTGCCGGCTTGCAACCTTATAATGGTAGGTCTTGCCATATTGCATGCCTATGATATCCAGACCAAACGTGCGCAGATTCTCGATGTCACTGTACAGGCTCTTCCGCTCTGCTGTGACATTGTATGCTTTCAGTTTCTCAACGATTTCGTTCAGTGTCAGGTCATGATCTTCGTCTGTCTCTTCGAGCAGAATCTTCATCAGATACATGATTTTTAGTTTCTGGTTGAGTCTTGGTCCCCGGACAATCTTCTTTTTTTCCTGATTTTCTGTTTTCTGTTCTGATGTGTTATCCATCGTGTTATCCCCTTCTTATAGTATAATCTATGACTCTTCCAAGCCGTTACCTGCATCAGCTTTGTGTTTATCTTATTTTACACTAAAATAGCAAAAAGCGATAGCTGGAAATTCAGATCAGCTTCTATCTCTCCCCACTTGACAAATATCCTCCCACCCGTTAGAATACAGAAAGTGTCCGGAATCATACCGGACACGCAATCACATACCAAAACCCTTTACGGGAGTGGATTTTTTAAGAGAATTCTTTTTTCGCCACACAGTATATTTGCTGTGTGGTTTTTTTATGCAAGACAATCCTTCTTGCCCTGCCCGGCAGACGGGTTTGCTCTGCCCGCAGGCAGGATGATATACACAACAATTACGAAGGAGTGAAAAATATGAACCAGAATTTTATGAAAGAAAAACCGATTTTACCGTTGGTAATCTCGATGTCTCTGCCGATGGTTATTTCCATGGCGATCAATTCCCTATACAACATCGTCGACAGCTATTTCGTGGCGAAGATCAGCGAGGATGCCATGACTGCAATCTCGCTTGTATATCCGCTGCAGAATCTGATGACTGCGATTGCGGTTGGATTCGGTATCGCGATGAATGCAAGAATTGCATTTTGTCTTGGCGCGAAGGATCAGGAGAAAGCGGACGAGGCAGCGGTCACAGGCATGTTCTTAAGTGTAATCCACGGAATCATTCTGATGGTTGCCTGTATGTCCGGTATGCCGCATTTTCTGAGACTTTATACGAAGGATGAAGCAATCATCGAGATGGGACTTACCTACGCCAACCGCGTATTCGTGTTCTCGGTCATCATCATGCTTGGAATCTCGCTGGAGAAGATCTTCCAGTCGGTCGGCAGAATGAAGGTTTCCATGCTCAGTATGATGTGCGGCTTTATCTCCAACATCGTACTCGATCCGCTGATGATCTTCGGCATCGGACCATTTCCGAAGATGGGGATGGCGGGAGCCGCTTACGCAACCGGAATCGGACAGACGATCACATTACTTGTCTATGTGCTATTCTGCATCTTCCGTCCGTTGCCGCTTTCCCTCAAGCGTAAGAACCTGTCGTTTAACAAGGCATTACTTGGGAATCTGTACGCCGTCGGCATTCCGGCTTCCCTGAACATGGCGCTGCCGTCGCTCATGATCTCCTGTCTGAACGGTATCCTGACGGCATTTTCGGAGAAATACGTCCTCGTGCTTGGGGCTTATTATAAGCTGCAGACATTTATTTACCTGTCCGCAAATGGAATCATCCAGGGAATCCGCCCGATCATCAGCTTCAACTACGGTGCCGGCGAGAAGAAACGTGTCCGGCAGATCTTCCGGACTACACTCTGTCTGACCGCCGGTGTGATGGCGGTCGGTGTGCTGCTCTCCCTGCTCATACCGGGACAGATGATCGGACTTTTCACCGACAATGAGACGACGGTTGAGATCGGTGTCAAGGCACTCACGATCATATGCATCGGTTTTATCATCTCGGCAGTTTCGGTCACCTGTTGCGGTGCGCTCGAAGCCCTGCAAAAGGGAATGGCGTCCCTGCTGATTTCGTTGTCGCGTTATGCCGTTGTCATGATACCAGCAGCATTTCTGCTCAGCCGCGTCCTCGGTGCCAATGGTGTGTTCTGGGCATTCCCGGTCACAGAGACCATCTCCGCGGTTGCTGCATATGCGATTTACCGCCTAATAAAATTGTAACCGGTGTTCCACGAGTGTATCGCCCACATACACAAGCCGCAGTGTGAAAAACCTTGGATCGTCTGACAGGATCTGCTTCAGGAATATGGCGTCTCCGCTCCAGGTCGGAAGCTCCGGCACCTGTGTTTTATCCACCCAGACCAGATCCCCCTCATTGCAGGTGATCAGCTCTCCGGTAAATCCATCTGCCGTGAACAGGCACATCAGCTCCGGCTCACACTCGTTGCTGATAAATGTAATCAGCCCACGGAACCGGTACGACGTAAGTGTCAGCCCTGTCTCTTCCTTCACTTCGCGAAGCAGACATTCTTCCGGTCCTTCGCCCTCCTCGGCATGTCCTCCGACACCGATCCATTTATCCTTATTGATATCTTTCTTTTTCTTCGTCCGATGCAGCATGAGGTATTTCCCATCCTGCTCGATATAACATAATGTTGTCATTCTCATAGTGATTCCACCCCACGTTTCAACCGCTCCATACCGTCTTTCAGCAGTGCTCTTGGACAGGCGATATTCAGTCGCAGGAATCGGTCTCCATCCCCGGAGAATCCACTTCCGGCGGACAGGAACAATCCTGTCTTCTTGCGGATGCGATGTTCGATCTCCCGCGAATTTCCCGGAAGATCCTTGCAGTAGATCCATAACAGGTAGGTCGCCTCCGAAGGAAGAATCTCCACCTCCGGTATCTGTTCCTTCACATACTGAACTGCATACTGCTTGTTCTCGTAGATATAGGCACGGAGCGCATCTAGCCAGTCTGCGCCCTTGGTAAATGCCGCGATTGCCGCGTCAACCGCAAATGCATTCGGCTCTGCAACTTCATCAGTGTTGATCCCACGCCATACCTTATGGCGAATCACCGGATTCGGTACAGAGATGGCTGCCGTCTGCAAACCTGCCAGATTGAATGTCTTCGTCGGAGCTATACAGGTAATACTGTTATCCCGGCAGATATCGGATACCGATGCAAACGGAATATATCCGCATCCCGGATCTGTCAGATCACAATGAATCTCATCCGAAAGCACAATCACATGATTCTTTGCACATAATACACCGATTCGTTCCAGCGTCGCTTTGTCCCAGATCTTTCCAATCGGATTGTGCGGGTTACAGAGAATCAGCAACGTCGTCTGCGGATCTGCGAGTTTCTTTTCCAAGTCTTCAAAATCAATATGATATGCATTTCCATCAAATACAAGCGGACTTTCTAACACCTGTCTGCCATTATTCAGAATCGAGTTAAAGAATATATTATACACTGGTGTCTGCACCAGTACCTTTTCGGCTGGTGTTGTCAGCTTCCGCACAATCGACGAGATTGCCGGTATAACACCGGTACAAAACATCAGCCAGTCCTTCTCCATTGTGAAATCATGGCGGATCTTCCACCAGTCGATATACGCCTGATACCATGCATCCGGAATCTCTGTATAGCCGAAACAACCATGCTGCGCACGCTTGCTGATTGCTTCCATAATTGCAGGCGCTGTTTCGAAATCCATATCCGCTACCCACATCGGAAGCTCACCTTCTGCCACGTTCCATTTCATGGAATTCGTATTGGAACGATCAACTATTTTATCAAAATCATATGCCATAATATCTTCTCCATCTGCAATATTCATATCATTTGTCACCTCGCGATAGTGTGATGACCTACGTACACATCAACCTGCTTCATTATAGCCTTAATCTTACTTCGGAGCATGATCCCTCGTCTCTTTGATCTCTTTACAGATAATCTCTGTATCCGCAGGGTTCACCCGCTCCGGCTCCATGATGAGCGTTCCGATGGAATCTGCCCGTATCACACCGGACGTCGGATTGATTACGCTGTCGATACCGCCCTGTATCTCCACATCGACGGTCGAATACTCAAACGCAAGCGTTGTATTGACGAGCTTGCAGTTCTTCATCACAAGATTCTCAATATAACACATGCCCTGCAGGCTCTCGATCGTACAGTTAATCAGTGTCAGATTCTTCGAATTCCAGCCCAGATATTCGCCGGAAATCACCGAATCATAGACAGTCACATTCTCACTGTTCCAGAATGCATCCTTCGAGAGCAGCTTCGCATTGTGGATCTCCACATTTTTTGCTCCATCGAACGAATAATTTCCCGCAAGCTGGAAGTCCTGAATCTTCATGTTCTCGCAGTCCATCGCGAAATAATCGCCCTTTGCCATCACGTGATCGAGTGTCACATCTGTACAGTGCCACAATGTCTCTAAAGCATTTGGAAGGGCAACTTCTTTGAGCGTCAGTCTGCGACAGCGCCGGAAATTCTTCGGTGCCTCGATCAGCGCGCGCTCGACTGTCATATCATCGGTGTACCAGACACCGGCACGCGCCATTTCCGCCCATGTGCCGTCTTTCACCGCAATATTCTTACTGTACCAGAGCGGATATTTCCACTGGAAAATGCTCCCTTCCAACGAAATATCACGGCTCTCCTTAAGCGGGGATTCTCCTTCCCCGAAAATCGTATCTTGAATGGACAGATGCTCCGCACCAAACAATGGGCGTTCGCCCTCGAAATATGTCTGTCTGATCTGCTTTTCCATCTTGTTTCATCTCCTGTATCTATAATTGTTCTCTTACGTTATACCACCTACACCTACCTTTAGGTCAAGAGCAAATTAACAATTCTCATTTCTTTTATTGACAATATAGATTCCCACACAGACAAGTGCAAGCGAAATTATGCTCAGTACACCAAATGCCTGCTCCCGCTCATCCAACAGCCATGCGGATAAGATCACACCGAACACCGGATTCATGAATCCGAACACTGCCACCTTCGATACCGGATTGTATTTTAAGAGCAGTCCCCACAGCGAGTAGGCAACGGCGGACACAAACGCCAGATACACAAGAATTCCGATAGCGGATGCTGATACCGCACCCATCCGTCCGCCAAGCAGCAGGCCACACAGGATCAAAATAATGCCACCCACGATGAACTGATAGCCGGAAAGCATCACCGGATTATGCTTTGCAGAATATCGCTTCAGGAACACGGATGAAAATGCGTAGGCAATCGTCGATAACAGGATAAAGCCCTCTCCATTTGCCTGCATATGGAAGTCTACGCCATTTAAGTTAATCAGCACTACACCCGCAAATCCGATCAGACAGCCGATCATCTGTCTGGCATGGATCGTCTCCTGCCGGAACAGACACCCCGATACAAGGATTGCGACAAACACATTGACTGCCTCTATGATCGACGCCTTCACGCCACTTGTATGTGCCAGTCCGATATAGAAGAACATATACTGTGCGACTGTCTGCAGAAGCGACAACCACAGAATCTTCCCTGCCGCGCCCTGCTCCGGTTTCAGAAACCGCCGCTCAAGCATACTTCCGAGCACGATTGCCAGTATGCCCGCAAGCAAAAAACGCATACCCGCAAATAAAATTTGCGATGCCGTATCCAGAGAATTGATCTCCCACAGCTTATAACCGATCTTGATACACGGAAATGCGCTTCCCCACAGGAAGCAGCAAAGCATCGCACCAAGCCATACTACAACCGGTTTCTGCATCCATTCTGTTTTTTCTTGTTCGTTCTTCATCGTCTATTCTCCATTTTATCCCTGAATGTCAATGTCCTATATCATCAACGATTCCATATTATATATCATAGTTAAAAAAATGCCAACCAAAATAAGTTTCCACCAAATCCCAGCCGGCAAGCCTTGATGAATCCTAACCGGATTGGTATAATAACGATATGAGTAACGTAGCAGTCATAGCAGAATTTCATCCATATCACAACGGACATCACTATCTCTTCGAGGAAGCGATGTCTCTTTCGCATGCCGACCACGCAATTGCGCTGATGAGCGGAAATTTCTTGCAGCGTGGCAGTATCGCCCTGTGGGACAAATACACACGCGCGGAAATGGCGGTTGCGGATGGATTTGACCTGTGCTTAGAGCTTCCGTTTGTGTATGCGACGGGAAGTGCCGGAGATTTTGCGGATGGTGCTGTCGCAATCTTAAAGAACCTTCATGCGATTGACTATCTGGCGTTTGGCGTTGAAGAGGCAGAACCGGACGTATTTGAACAGGTGGCAGAGGTTCTGACCGAGGAACCGGAGAACTATCAGCTTGCCTTAAAGCAGGCATTAAAAGTCGGAGTTTCCTACCCGAGAGCGAGACAGACTGCAATCGCCGCAATCTGCGGAGATTCGGCAGCCGCGCTTCTTAAGGCACCAAACAATACGCTCGCGCTCTCCTATCTGTGCGCGATTAAGAAGCTACATGCCAATATCAGACCAATCTTTATCAAACGGATTTCAAATGACTATCACGATACCGATCTACAGGCACAGATCAGCTCGGCAACTGCCATCCGGACAGCCCTTGCGAAAGGAACGGACTTTTCAGCACTTGCCGCACAGGTTCCACCGGCAACCTATTTGCGCATGGAGACACCCGACCACACCTATCTGTCGGATGCAATGCTGACACCTTTCGTACAGGCTTGCAGACTTCGGGAACCGGAGCTTTCGGATATCTGTGATATCTCCCCGGCACTTGCGGATAAACTGCAGCATGCCCCATATCCAATCGACTATGAAGTGCTTGTCGAGCAGTTAAAGACGAAGGACATCACAAGAAGCCGCATCGCCCGGGCGCTCCTGCATCTGCTGCTTGGCTATACCGAGTCCGACCGGCAGAAGTTTATCGGATCCGGCTATGCATGTTATGCAAATATACTGGCGCTGAAAAAGGAATCCAGCAGCTTGATCCGGCAGCTACATGAATCATCTATGATTCCAGTCATCACGAAGAAAGCTGATTTTGACACTATACTTTCCGCCTATCCTGCCATTGACACAGAACTCGCACGCACCATGTGGCAATACGATCTGCGTGCAACTGAACTTTACAACTGCATCTACTATAATCATTACGGCATCACACGTCCGAACGATTATACAAGAAAACTCCCGGTTCTATAACACCTTCCACGTTCATACATTTTATTATGGAAGATATGGGAGTTTTTCTATGCTATTTTGTCTGATTATTTTTCTTCTGACACTCATCGGGGAAAATCAGGTCGTAGTCACCGGGGCACGTGCCGGACTTATGCTCTGGTTTCACGATGTCCTGCCCCTGCTTCTTCCCTTTATGCTCTTATCAAACCTCTTCGTCCTGAAAATCCGCACGAAAAAAACAGGCGCCGCCTATGCGATTCCTGTCTTATTCCTGCTCGGACTTCTATGTGGCTATCCGCTCGGTGCAAAGATGGCTTCCGACTTCACGAAGGAAGGCTATATCAAGCCATCCACCGCCACGATACTGCTCCCTCTGTGTAATAACATCAGTCCAATGTTTCTGTCCGGCTATATCGGTCACACTGTGCTGCAGGATCGGTTTCCGTTCTGGTTTCTGCTTGTAGTTCTCTATGTGCCGTATGTGCTTGTCACATCCATCGTATTTCTTGTTTTTCATGTGATCAAGAAACATAAATATGCATCCGCATTCTCCAAACTGCATCCTGCATCCAAAGAAGCTGCCATTACCAGTCATTTATCACCCCCATCTGTACATACCTATAAATATCCCCAGAAAGGTGTATCTCAGCAAGCCATATCCATGCAGACAAACGATCTGCTGTTACAATCCGTCATTCAGATCACCTATGTCGGTCTGTACATCATGATCTGTTCCATCCTGTTTGCACTTGTCTGCGCCATCCCGGGCCTGCCACAGGATGTATCGACCGTCCTGTGCGGCATACTCGAGATCACTCAGGGAAGCACCGTGCTTGCCGCAAGTGCATTTCCCCTTGCAAGCAAAACAGCCCTGATTCTTGCGTGTACCTCGTTTGGCGGCATCTCTGCCTTTCTCCAAACCTTACAGGTCACGAAAAAATCCGGGCTGTCCATGATTTATTATTTCGTTGTCAAATGTATCTGTGGATGTATGACTGGTTTTGCAATGTATCTCTTACTCGTCTAAGAAATCATCAAAATCATCGTCGTCATCCTCTTCCTCGTCACGCTCGCCGTATACGTCGACATCGTCATCGTCCTCTTCTGGCTCTTCCTCATCCTCAGCGGCTTCCTCCTGATAGCTTGGAGCTGGCTGTGGTGCCGGAGCTGGAGCTGGCTCATTTGAGAATGCGCTGTCAAGATCATCCGTCTCCTCATAAGACATGTTAGAAGAAGCAGTGAACATATTGATGTTCGTATCCATCTCTGTCATATTTGTCTCGATCACATACGTATCGTTCTCCAGAGACTCGATCAGAACACGGTAATTTTCCTTCTCCATGTCATGAATCTTCTGGAAGATATCACGCATTTCTGTAAGCTTGTCCTTTGTATAATACATTGCACCCAGACGGATCTCATTTGCTTCCTCAGAAGCTTGATCTACGATCTGCTGTGCCTGATTTCTGGCATTCTCCAGAATCTCGTCTGCACGAATGTTGGCAAGACGTGTGATCTCGTTCTGTTCAATCATACGATTTGCTTCATTGACTGACTCTGTGATAATCGCATCGGAACGGGTTCTTGCATCGGCAAGAATCATTTCCTTGTTACGCATAATCTTCTTACAACGTTCAATCTCGCCTGGAAGCTTTAACTCTAATTCATCCAACATAGAGAGAAGCTCTGGCTTCTGTACTGAAATCTTTGTCTGTGACAATGGCATTGGCTTACAATTTTCAATGTATACCTTGATCTCCTCGATCATACTTTCAACGCCTTTTTTACCCATCTTAAGAATCCTCCTATGACCTCTTTATATCCAACTCATTCATTCGCTCGATTAATTTGGGAATAATGCACGCGGGAACAAATTCAGTCAGGTCAACACCATACCTTGCATATTCCTTTACCACGCTGGAACTCAGATACGAGTACTGCGTGCTTGTCGACAAAAACACAGTGTCGACATCCTTGGCAACCATGCGGTTGCTCTGTGCCATCTGCATCTCTAAATCAAAATCTGTTAAGGCACGAAGTCCCCGGATGATCACGTTCGTATTCTTCTGACGGACGAAGTCCACCAGCAAACCGTCAAACGATTCTACCGATACATTTTCAATCTCGGAAACTACATCTTTCAACATATTAACACGTTCTTCCAAAGAAAACAATGGTTTTTTCGATGTATTATTCAAAACTCCGACAATTACATGGTCGAATATCGCCGCTGATCTGCGAATGATATCCAGATGTCCAAGCGTAACCGGATCAAAGCTGCCCGGGTAAACTGCTATGCTCATACGTTCTCCTTCTGCATCAAAAAGACATGCTTGTTCGTCTTATAATGCTTATCTTTTGTTATTTCAAATCCAAGTGCATCCACATACGAGAAATCCTCGTCCAATGCGGCTTCCACTACAATCAGGGTATCTGTCGTAAATTTCTTTGTGGAAAGCACCTCTAATACTCTGCGCTCCAGTCCCTTGCTATATGGAGGATCCATAAAGATCACATCATAATCAATTTCCGGCAGGGATGAGACAAAACTTACCGCATCAAACTTCCGCACCTGTGCCTTATCTGCAAGCTTCGTGAATTTCAGGTTATCCTCGATACATGCGGCTGCATTTTTTGCCTGCTCGACAAAGGTACAGCTCTCTGCCCCACGGGACAGCGCTTCAATTCCGATGCCGCCGCTTCCTGCAAATAAATCCAAGAATTTTGCCTGCGGCACATACCCGGTCAGCATATTAAATAATGTCTCTTTGATCCGGTCTGTCGTCGGTCGCGTCTCCAGACCTTCTATCGTTTTTAACGGCAGACTACGTGCCGTTCCAGCTATTACACGCATATTCTTCTTCCTTTTACTATTTATTTTAGAATGCCTGGACTATATGCCATGTTCATCCTGATCAGTTTTCTCCATGCATCTGCTTTTTGAGCCATTTTCCTGTCTCAGAATAATCCTCGTCTGTCCAGCCAGATGTCTTTGTACAGGACGAATCAATCAAGGATGACGTCTCTGCCTTGTTCGATAAGTTCCATGCGGCATAAGACAGATTGTTGGAATCAATCAGATCAAACCATTTTGCTGCCTGATCGTAATCAATCGCACCATTTCCAGATGCATCGCAGATGGAAAACTCACTGACAAAGATCGGCAGTCCTTTGGAAAGCGCCGTTGTCACTTTGTTCCGGATGTTATCCGTATGTGTTGCCGCATAGAAATGAACGGCATACATGATATTGTCATATCCGGTAACAGGATCTTCTGCCGCAATATCTACATCCTGTGACCATGTTGGTGTTCCTACGATGATCAGGGCATCCTTCGCATTCTTGCGGATAATCGGAATCACCTCTTCCGCATAGGATTTTACGTCTGCCCATGTCGTTCCACCATTTGGCTCATTACAGATTTCATAAATCACATTATCATAATCTTTATACAGAGAAGACATTTCTTCAAAAAATGCCTTTGCCTCTTCTTTATAGGTCTGTGGATTCTGGTCACCTAATACATGCCAGTCGATAATAACATACATACCAAGGTTCGTTGCTGCATCCACACCCGTTTTCACCAATTCCTTTAACTGCTTCTGGTCACCACCGGTGCAATATCCGTTATTTTCACCGGAATACATCGCGATACGAATCAGATTGGCTCCCATATCATCACGCAGACTCTGGAACGCATCCTGATTCACATATTCCGGGAACCACGCGATACCATGTGTACTGACACCCTTTAACTGATATTTGTCTCCATTTTTATCAACAATATCCGTTCCCTTCAATGTAAGCTTGCCATGATTGTCAACTGGGGTACCGCTCTCCGGCTCTGTCTTTTCCTTCGGCTTCGTCTCTTCCTTTGCCTCCGTTGCCTCTGTTGTTGAAGACGCACTGCTTCCTTTGTATTCTTTTCCATCTACATACAGCACGGCGCTGTCACAGATGGCCTTCAGATCTGCCTGTGAAGGCACAGTTACGATGACGCCGATATCCTTCAGATTGCCGTTTGCTGGAACCTCTGCATTGTAATCCACACACTTTACCGATAATGTCGTTCCATCCAGCTTGAATGTTCCATTCCATGAGCTATCTAATGTCGTCTTATCTGGCACCGTCATCCGAATCTCCCAGTTTTTCAGTGCACCGCTTGTCTTGTTCGTGATCGTTGAATCGAGCTGTCCGCTGTATCCGTTTGCACTCTCCCACGAATTGCTGTTGGTCACTTTGACAAAACAATCCTGTGTCGCCTGCGCCTCTGTTGTTGCCGCTTCTGTCGCATCCGAGGCTGTCTCCGGCGTTGCCCCTGTCTCCGTCTGGATTGCCTCCTCGGAGGTTACCTTCTCGACGTCATCCTTCGGTTTTCTGCGCACCAGCACTACGATCAATGCCGCGATCACGACAACCAGCACTGCGATCACCGCAATCCATACCTTATTATTATTTTTCTTCATTGCTTCACCTGATTCCTTCCCCTGTAACCCTCTTACTTTGTACGTTTTTCCTGTATCCAGATATATAATCGGTGCAGGTCAACCTCATCGTATGCCTGTCCTCTGGCACGCTCCGACTCGATCTGATATTTCTTCTTATTCGTCTTGATCACGAGCAGATACGCAAGATTCGTCTTGCTTGTCTGTCCAAGTGTAATCGGTTTGATATCTACACTTTTTATATCATCCATCGCAATCTCGATATGGCGCTTCTTATCATGATATGTAAATTCCCCGTTCTCAATCGCGGCGATTCCTTCGCCCTCAAAGCGTTCCCATTTGTCACTCAATACAAGCACAAATACAACGATGCACAGAAGCAGTGCCGCAACACTTACCATATTCGAAACAAGTGCTGCTTCGATCAGCTTCGCACATACGGTAGATACCAGTCCAAATACAACAATACATGCCACCAGAGTAAAGAAAATGGCTCTTCTCCAGCGTGTAATATACCCTACTTTTACTTTCATGTCATTCCTCTTATCTTATTTAATTAAACACGTGCCTATTATATGCTTTTTTGCCCTTTTCGGCAACCGTTTTCATAGGAAATCTGGCGTTTTTTCTATAACACGGTCTCAGAGATTCCTCCCCGGTTTCTGCGGACCGGCTGTATCGTCTTTCCGTATTTTTTGAGCATGTCCTGTGCAAGCTGCAGCATATCCGCATGATTGTAGATATCCGCAAGCTCAAACAATGCATCGCCGCTCTGCCGGATTCCGAAGAAATCTCCCGGTCCACGAAGCTTCAGATCTTCGCTTGCAATAAAGAATCCATCGTTGGAATTCTCCAGCACACGCAGACGTTCCATCGACTCTTCCGATTCTTTTCCATTGATGAAGATACAGTATGACTGCTTCTTTCCACGTCCGACTCTGCCCCTCAGCTGATGCAGCTGTGCCAGTCCAAACCGCTCTGCATTTTCCACCATCATCACGGTTGCATTCGGATTGTTGACGCCCACCTCGATAACCGTTGTCGATACAAGCACGTCAATCTCACCTTCCGAAAACCGTTTCATGATCTCATTTTTCTCATCTGCCCGCATCTGTCCGTGCAGCATCTCAATCCGTGTGCCTGCAGGTAAATTTGCCCGCATCGTATCCACATATTCTGTGACATTCGTCACGTCGAGCGTCTCGCTTTCTTCCACCATCGGACAGACCACATAGATCTGACTGTGCTCGGCGATCTGTCCGGCGATAAACTGATATGCCGTCTGGCGGTAATTCGTGCCGACCACACAGTTTTTGATCGGTTTTCTGCCCTTCGGAAGCTCTTTGATAATCGAGATATCCATATCCGCATATAAAATAATGGCAAGCGTCCGCGGAATCGGTGTGGCAGACATGACAAGCGTATGAACACCATACCCTTTGTCTGATAATTTCTTTCGCTGGTTGACGCCGAACCGGTGCTGTTCATCGGTTACAACCAGTGCCAGATCCTTAAATTCCACCTTATCCTCCAGCAGCGCATGCGTGCCGATCACAATATCGACTTCCCCCTGCTGGATTGCTTCGTAAATTCTCCGCTTCTCTTTCAGTGGAGTCGAGCCAACGAGACATGCCGTGCGGATATCATACTGTGCAAACTGCTCCGCCAACTCCTCGTAATGCTGTCGCGCAAGCACCTCCGTCGGTGCCATGAGCGCACCCTGATACCCAGCCTTCGCACAGGCAAGCAGAGCTGCAGCCGCAACGACCGTCTTTCCCGATCCAACATCTCCCTGGATCAGGCGGTTCATCACACCATCGCCACCCATATCTGCTAAGATATCCTCGATTGCCTGCTGTTGCCCCTTTGTAAGGGAAAACGGAAGATTCGATATGTAATCCGCAACTGCCTTGCCCTGTACGATCTTATGCAGATTCTCCTGTAACTGCGTTGTCTTCTTCATGGATGCCATATCATAGAGGAACTGATAAAACTCGTCAAAAGCAAGTCTGCGGATCGCATTTTTTAAGACAGCCTGATTCATCGGAAAATGAATGTTCTCATACGCCTCCGATAATTCCATCAGACTGTGCTCTGCCCGTACCTCCTCCGGTACATAATCGTCCATCTGACAAATCAGCTCCCGTGTTGCCATGATGGCTTTCTGGAATGTCTTGTTCGAAAGTCCGCTCGTAAGCGGATAAACCGGCTGCATTTCCTGCTGCATCCCGGCATACACCGGAAGTTTATAATACTCTGCCTGCTCCATGACACGCATGCCATTTTTTACTTTGGCCGTTCCAACGAAGATATACGAATCCCCCTTGTGGAACACATTTCTTAAAAATGGCTGATTAAACCATGTCATATGCATCGTCATATCACCGTCACTGACGGTCAGGATTGTAAGCTTTAAGCTCCGCACCTGCTTGACGGTCACATAGGAGGTGATCATCGCCCGGATTGCATGCCGCTCGCCAACTGCTGCATCCCGGATACACACCGGTTCCTCGTAGCTTAGATAGTTACGAGGATATGTATGCAGCAGATCATCGATCGTAAAAATGCCAAGCCGCGCAAAGCTTTCTGCCGTTTTCTCTCCAATGCCTTTAATTGTCTGGATACTGTCTTCTTTTCTCATATTTTTCTTTCCATCTTCTATAACAAAATCCTGACAAAACACACGTTCTGTCAGGATTTATACATGAAATTGTTTTCCGACAATTTCGTTGATTCACTTTATTCCAGAGACAAAATGTAATAGTAGATTGGCTGTCCGCCTGCATGCGCTTCGACTTCAAAGTCCGGATACGCTGCCTGCACAGCTTCTACCAGTGCATTTGCCTTCTCCTCCTCGACATCGCTGCCGTAGTAGATGCTCAGAAGCTCGGAATCCTCATCTGCCATCGCACCAATCAGATCCTTTACCACCTCTGTGATATCCTGTCCAACTGCCTGAATACCTGCATCGTCGATACCCATATAATCGCCGGTCTTGATCTCCTTGCCATCGATGGAAGTATCACGCACGGCATAGGTAACCTGTCCACTCTTCACTGCAGTAATCGCATCTTCCATGCCAGCCTGATTTGCCTCGGCAGTTGCTGTCTCATCAAACGAAATGAGCGCACTGATACCCTGTGGAATCGTCTTGGTTGGAATCACAATCACCTGTTTCTCTTCCTCAATCTCGGCTGCCTGATTGGCTGCTAAGATAATATTCTTGTTATTCGGGAATACAAATACAGTTTCTGCATTTACCTTGGAGATTGCATCTAACACATCCTCCGTACTTGGATTCATCGTCTGTCCACCCTCAATGATATGATCGACACCGAGATCCTTGAAGATATCATTCAAGCCTTCTCCGACGGAAACTGCCACAAACCCAAATGGCTTCTTCGGCTCTTCCTTCGCAGCTTCCTGCTCGGCAGCCTTCTTGCGATCCTGCTCATGAATGACCTTTTCTTTATGCTCCTCACGCATATTGTCGACCTTCATGCTTGTAAGGGAACCATACTCCAGACCTTTCTCAAACGCAAGTCCCGGATGATTCGTATGCACATGTACCTTCACGATCTCATCATCCGATACAACAACGAGAGAATCACCGATTGAAGTTAAGAACTCCTTGAACTTTGCCTCGATCTCTGCATTGTATTCCTTCTCAAGCATAATGATAAACTCTGTACAGTAACCATATTTGATATGGGATGTATCAATCTCTTCCGAAGACATCGTCTGTGCCTTCGCTGCACCGCCGGATGTCACCGGCTCTTTGATCTCTTCTTTTCCTGTCAGGCCGTTGTATGCACCCGTCAGAAACTCCATCAGTCCCTGTCCGCCAGAATCAACCACGCCTGCTTCCTTTAATACTGGCAACAGCTCTGGTGTCTGCTTTAACACTTCGTTACCATGATCGAGAATCTCCTGTCCGAGTGTCTCGAAATCCATGTCCATCTCAGAAAGCTCCACTGCCTTCTCTGCGACGCCCTTTGCCACAGTCAGGATTGTACCTTCCTTTGGCTTCATAACTGCCTTATATGCCGTCTCTACGGCACGTACGAAACCATCTGCAAGTACCGATACTGTAATCTGCTTCTTGCCCTTGATCTCCTTGCAGAAGCCACGCAGAAGCTGGGATAAGATAACACCGGAATTTCCTCTTGCTCCACGCAGGGAACCGCTGGAAATCTTCTTGGAAAGCTCATCCATCGATGGGTTCTCCAGTGCACTTACCTCTCTGGCTGCCGCCATGATCGTAAGTGACATATTGGAACCTGTATCGCCATCCGGCACCGGGAATACGTTCAATTCGTTGATATAATCTTTATTTCTCTCTAAGTTGTATGCGCCAGCAATAAATGCTTTCTGTAACAACTGGGCATCAATTACCTTTGTAGCCACTTTGTCTGTCCTCCTGATCTATGTTATTAATCTATCACACGAACGCCCTCAACAAAGATGTTGATTGCCTTCACCTTCATACCTGTCATCTCTTCGATGGAATACTGTACGGTACTGATCAGATTGTCACATACCGTCGAAATGCTGACACCATATGCCACAATAATGTGAAAATCAATAGACAGCTCATTGTTCTCACCGATGACTACATTGACACCCTTGCTGATACTGTCGCCCTTTAAAAGCTTCGCAATACCATCCTTCATGCTGATGGTTGCCATACCAACAATACCGAAGCACTCCAATGCAGCGTGTCCGGCATACTGGGCAATAACTTCATTCTCTATAATGATTTCACCGTTTTCATTCGATAAATAACCCTTCATGCGTTTACCTCCGTTTCCGTAATAAGCCAGACTGATTCCAGCTGTTTAAAGTCATATAGTGACATTATACCCTTTTTAACAGGATTTAGCAACTTTTACCTGCTATGCAATTCTATTTATTTGTCATCTCTGCGTATCAACGGACGGCATAAAAAAAACAGCATACTAATATGCTGTTTTTTTACCATCTGCTTAGGCTCTCTCAACCTTACCAGACTTCAAGCACTGTGTGCAAACATAAATCTTCTTAGGAGTACCGTTAACTACTGCCTTCACAGACTTGATGTTTGATTTCCACATTCTGTTTGATCTTCTATGAGAATGGCTCACATTGTTACCGAAATGAGCTCCTTTTTCACAAATACTACACTTTGCCACCGTTAGCACCTCCTTGACAAATATTAAGCCCTGCCTGCATATTTCTTCTTTGCGGGCTCACAACATAGGCTATTTTACCAAATAACTTTTCAATATGCAAGAAAAATTTTCATATTTTTTGATTTTTTTTGAAATTTTTCTATTTCACCCTATTTTATCATAGATAACTGTATCCGATGCTTGTCCAGATCGACACTCATTACCGTCACATCCACGATATCTCCAACTGAAACGACCTCCAGCGGATGCTTGATGTATTTGTCTGACATCCGGGAAATATGCACGAGTCCATCCTGATGCACACCGATATCGACAAACGCACCAAAGTCGATCACATTCCGCACCGTTCCTTTCAGCTCCATACCCGGTTTTAAATCTTTCATCTCCAGTACATCGCTTCGAAGGATCGGCTTTGGCATCTCCTCTCGCGGATCTCTGCCCGGCTTCTCCAGTTCCTTCACGATATCGACAAGCGTCGGTTCACCGATTCCAAGCTCTTCCGCAAGCTTCTTCGTATCCTTTGTTTTCTTGCTGATGCCTTTCATGCCGCCATGCTTGATATCATCCTCGGAAACACCGATTTTCTCCATCAAAGCCTTGGTTGCCTCGTAGCTTTCCGGATGAACGCTTGTCGCATCCAGTGCTTCGCTTCCGCCATGGATACGCAGGAAACCAGCACACTGCTCGTATGCCTTTGGTCCAAGCTTCGGCACCTTCAAAAGCTCCTTACGGTTCTTGAAGCTGCCATTTGTCTCGCGGTATGACACGATTGATTTTGCCAGTGTTTTATTGATGCCGGACACATACGAAAGCAATGCCGGGCTGGCTGTATTCAAATCAATTCCGACTGAGTTTACACAATCTTCCACAACATTGTTAAGGGCATTGCCAAGATTCTTCTGGTTCATGTCATGCTGGTACTGTCCGACACCGATGGATTTCGGATCGATCTTCACTAGCTCTGCGAGCGGATCCTGAATTCTTCTTGCAATACTTGCCGCACTTCTCTGCCACTCATCGAAATCCGGGAATTCCTCGGTTGCCTCCTTGCTTGCAGAATAAATCGATGCGCCCGCCTCATCCGTGATGACATATTTTAAGTCCACGTTCAGTTCCTTCATCAGCTCGACGATCATCGCTTCCGACTCCCGGCTTGCGGTACCATTACCGAGAGAAATAAGTGTCACATGATATTTTGCGATCAGCTTCTTCAACACCTGCTTCGCCGCATCATAGTTTTTCTGTCCCTTTGTCGGGTAGATAATGACGGTATCAAGCACTTTTCCGGTCTCATCGACAACTGCCAGCTTGCTTCCGTGTGCAAATCCCGGATCCCAGCCAAGTACAACCTGTCCGGAGATTGGCGGCTGCATCAAAAGCTGATGGAGGTTCTTGCCGAATACGCCGATGGCGCCCTCCTCTGCCTTCTCCGTCAGTTCATTCCGTATTTCACGCTCGATGGAAGGCGCGATCAGACGGTCATAACTGTCTGTAATTGCCTCATAGAGATAGCTTGCACTATCATGCTTCATATTTCCGATAATCTGCTTTACAAGCCAGAGTAAAATTTCCTGTCTTGGTGCCTCGATCTTCACTGTCAGAAATTTCTCTGCCTCGCCACGATTGATTGCTAAAATCCGGTGTCCAACCAGCTTTTTGATTGGCTCTGAGAAATCATAATACATCTCATAGACCGAATCTGCTTCCTCGTCCTTCGCCTTTGCTACAAGGCTTCCACTCTCCTTTGTCATCGCACGAAGCTTCGTCCGGTAATCCGCATCATCCGCATACACTTCTGCGAGAATATCCTTGGCTCCGTCGATGGCATCCTGTACGCTTTCCACGCCTTTTTCTGCATCAACAAAAGCGGTTGCCTCTTCCTCGATCGTCCTTGTTGTTGCCTGTGCACGTAAGATCTCTGCAAGTGGTTCCAAGCCCTTCTCCTTGGCGATTGTCGCTCTTGTCCGACGCTTTGGACGGTATGGACGGTACAGATCCTCCAATGCTACCATCGTCATTACTGCTTCGATCTGTTTCTTTAATTCGTCTGTCAGCTTGCCCTGCTCCTCGATCGTTGCAAGTACGGACGCTTTCTTCTCCTCTAAGTTCCGCAGATACACAAGACGCTCAGACAGCGCACGTAACTGCTCATCATTTAAGGAGCCGGTCACTTCCTTTCGGTATCTTGCGATAAATGGAATCGTTGCACCCTCGTCGATCAGTTCAACCGACTTTTCTACCTGACCTTTTTTAATCTGCAATTCATCTGCGATTACCTGTAATATATCCATGTTGTCTCTCCTGTTATTCCTTATAAAATTCCGGGATGAAGCTTTCTTTTGCCACTTCCCCTTCCTGATAAAACGCCTGCTCCACGCCTAAGTTCACTGCATAATCAAGCAGTTTGCGGTACGATTTCCGGCGAACTTTATCTGCAAGCTCCGGGAACCTTACCCCGATATCACCAACCGGTGTGTACTGGCTCATCATACTGATATAGATCCGGTTTCCATACGTCTCGTAAAGATATCGTATAATCTTCTCTGCCTCTAACAGATGCTTTGGCAGTAACATATGCCGTACGATCACGCCACGTCTTATATACGCATCCTCCGCATCAAGGACGACCTCACCACACTGGCGCACCATCTCCGCAATCGCAGCCTTCGCCACCACCGGATAGTCCGGTGCGTGGGAATACTTCGCCGCCGTATCCACATCCATATATTTCATATCCGGCAGATAGACATCCACCAGTCCTTCTAACATGCGCAACGCTTCCACCCGCACATAACTGCTTGTATTATAGATAAATGGCAGGGAAAATCCTTGGTCCTTCGCCTGTCGGATTGCCTGTGCCACCTGCGGGATAAAATGATCCGCAGTGACCAGATTGATATTCGCCGCGCCCTGTGCTTCTAAATCACGAAATATCTGCACAAGCGCTTCCACTGTGATCTGCCTGCCGGTGCCGCCATCCGAGATTGCGTAATTCTGGCAATACACGCAGTGAAGCGGACACCCGGTGAAAAAAACCGCCCCGGAGCCTTTCTCTCCGGAAATACACGGTTCCTCCCACATATGCAGAGCAGCCCGTCCGATCCGCATGGCAGCGGTCTCTCCACAGACACCGATCTCGCCGTCCGCACGATTTTTCTTACAATCCCGCGGGCAAAGCGTACAGGCTGACTGCTCTGTATCTTCTATCTTATTCTTTCTCTGACTATTCTCTGTATTATCTATCATTTAACTCATGTTCCCTGTGAATTTCCTGTCTGTGCGGCCGTTCAATCGTGATATACCACTTCACCACAGACGTTCCGATGATCACCACATATCCGATCACGCTCAGGTAATCCGGGATCTGATCTAAGAACAGGAATCCCCATAATGCCGTAAAAAGCACAATAGAGAAATCATACACCGAGATTTCCCTTGCCGGTGCATACGAATACGCCTTCGTGATGAAGATCTGGCCTCCTGCAGCCGAGATTCCCGTACAGATCAGAAACAGCCATTGAAGCCCGCTCATCGGCTGATATTGGAACACGAAAAAAGGCAATGTCACTGCACAGGAAAAGGCGGAGAAGAACAATACGATAATCATACTATTTTCTCCGCGTTGTCCAAGCTTTCTGACAAACGTATACGCAAAACCGGCGCCAAATCCGCCGAGTGCCCCGATCAGAGCCGGCACTGTCTCCATGCTCATCGTCGGCTTCACAACAAGCAGCATTCCGACGAATGCTGCAATTACGGTCACCCAGTCCAGCTTACCCGCAACCTCCTTCAACACGAAGAACGAGCAGATAATCGCAAAAAACGGTGACAGCTTATTGAGCATGGAAGCATCTGATATAGAAATATGATCGACCGCATAAAAATTACAGATCAATCCACACGTACCACCGATGGCACGACAGAGCAGATACTTCAGATTTCCCTTTCCGATTCGAAATGGCTGATGTGCCTTCACCAGTGCAGCGATTGCGATAAGCATCGCAACCAGATTCCGGAAGAAGCATTTCTGCATCGTCGGCACATCTCCGGCTAGCCGGATAAATAAGCTCATAAGAGAAAAGCAGAATGCAGATAACAAAATACATACGATTCCCTTTTTACTTTTTTCCACGTCTCTCACTTCCTGCCTGATTTATCCTGTTTATTAACGACAATATACAATTTCGACGTCTTCGACTGCCTTCGCGATCAGAGGCTCAATCTTACCGACAAGTGCCTTCTCTGATTCTAAGATCTGCTCCATCTTCGGCTTTGTCACCGGATGCTGTGCTACAAATGTTGTACAGCAGTCTTCATATGGAAGAATGGACGTCTCATACGTTCCGATCTTCTCTGAGATATCAATGATCTCCTGCTTATCCATACCGATACATGGACGGAATACCGGAAGCTTATCGATTGCGCTGTCGATGACGAGCAGACTCTGTGTCGTCTGGCTCGATACCTGTCCGATACTCTCTCCGGTGATCAGGCACTGGCAGTCTTCTTTTAGTGCGATCTCCTGCGCGATCTGATACATGATCCGCTTCATGATGATCGTCAGTTCATCATGAGGACAATTGTCATAGATGGCAAGCTGCACATCGGTAAACGGCACCACATGAAGTTTGATCACACCTGAATACTTAGACACAATCTTCGCAAGATCGATAACCTTCGTCCGCGCCTGCTCGCTTGTAAATGGTGGCGCATGGAAATACACCGCTTCGATCTCCACACCACGCTTGGCAATCATATATGCCGCAACCGGACTGTCGATACCGCCGGAAAGAAGCGTCATACCCTTACCGTTCGTGCCGACCGGAAGTCCGCCCGGTCCCGGAATGATCTGGGAATAAATATAGGTGACATTTCGCACTTCCACGTTGATGAATACATCCGGTTTATGAATGTCGACCGTCATATCTGGATAGGCATCCAGAAGATCGGCTCCAAGATCACAGTTTAACTCCATCGAAGTCTTTGGAAATGTCTTATTATTTCTTCTTGCATTTACCTTGAATGTAAAATGCTTATCGTTATATTCTTCTGCCACATGCGCAACGACTGCCTTGGAGATTGCCTCGTAGCTCAACTCCTCCACAACCTTGACCGGGCACACACCGACGATACCGAAGATCGTTGTGAGTACCTTCATGACATCCTCGTAATCGTAATCCGAGAACGCCTCGACGAAAATACGTCCGTATTCCCGGCGTACCTCAAACTTGCCCAGTGGCTTTAAGCGTGCACGCATACGCTTGCACATAATTTCCTCGAAGACGTAACGATTCTTTCCTTTCGTTCCGATCTCCGCATATTTGATCAAAAACATCTTATACTGCATCGTAATCCTCATTTCCTACTACCATAGTTGTTTTATTTCCATCGTTTCACTATAACAGAAATAACGAGGAATAGCAATTATTTCTTCCGTGTATAGCGCCGCCGCAAATTGTCAATACCAAAGCAACAATTTTTTAAAAAAATTTTTCGCACCTATTTTCGCCTTACCTGGTCCATATTACCTTGAAATTGACATTTTCGCAACACGCAAACAAAGCCTGCACGATGCAGACTTAATTTTAATATTAAATTAGAGCAGTCAGAAGAACTGACAGGCACCAATACCAAGTCTATCCAATTCTTCCCGGAACAGGTTGTTTGCCGTTTTCCATCCCAGAAGCTTCCGGGGGTAATTGTTCATCCAGTCTTGAATATATCGCACATCATCATGTGATAAATCATCAAGATTCATTCCTTTGGGTGCATGCCGTCTGATTATACGGTTGGCGTTCTCATTGCTTCCGCGTTCATAAGATGAGTAAGCATGGCAATAAAAAAGCCTTGTACGGTCTCGATCTGTAAGTTTCGATTCCTGCATGCCGTAAAAATCCGAAAACTCAACACCGTTATCAACAGTGATCGTGCGGAAGATGCGACCAAAATTATTACCCAGTCCATGCTCCAGCGTATCAAGAACAGAAACAACCGATTCCGCCTTTTGGTTCGGCAGTAAAAAAATAAGTTCTTTTCGTGTTTTACGTTCCGTAAGCACCAACAAGCATCCGCGCGTTACTTTCAAACGTCCTTTGACCGTGTCCATTTCCCAATCGCCAAACTCCGAACGGTCAAGAATAGCATCTGGGCGTTTTTCAATACTTGTACCTGCACTTGGTCTCTTCTGCTTCCGCACGACTTTTTTATATGTCCGCTTCTTGTAGTACGGCAGATTTTTAGTTGTAAGGCGTAAAAATAACCCTTTACGGATATATCTGTAAAGGGTTGGTGTGGATATTTGAATTTTAAATTGTTTAGATATTTCCGGCGTAGTTCGAATCAGATTTATGACCGCATCCGGGGAATATTTTTCATCGCAGATTTTAGATTCTATGAAATCAGCTAATGCATAATCATCTGCAATCTTTAATTCCTTTCCTTTGCTTGTCATTTGAAACTCTGCACGCTGTTGTGCAAGATCAGAGCTATATGCGGCTACATCGCGCCAAAACGAATCTTTCCGCATATATGCGCCTTTCCGTAGTTCACGGCAGATAGTAGACGGATTTACCCGGAGTATCCGGGCAATATCTGCTTGACTGTATCCAGCATTTTTATATGCTTCAATCTTCATTCTGTCATGATATGTAAGTCTTTTGTATTTCCCCATTGTTTCATCCCCTTTGTTAGTTTATAACATACAATTCTAAATCTTTGCAAGCTGAATATAATTCACTTGCTGTCCGTGTGTCTCTACCAAGCGTTGATAGGTCATTGTATACTCCGGGAAATTGCCTTGTATAAAACTAAGCAATTCATATTCATCTATCGAAAATTCCAAGACATCCGGTTTTTTAAGCCCCCGGCTGTAAAAATAGCGCCGCTTATTATGCAAAGAAAAAGCCAGATCTTTAGTTATGTATTTTGTAATATATTGCGCGGTTTTATTAGAATCGCGGATAGGTTCAATCTCATTTCTGCCAAGAGTGTATGCCGGAATCGTATATGTACCAGAACGAATACCCGGAACTATATGACTGGACATATCGCCTTTTATCATTGCATGGAAATGCCATGCGGTGTCCTTGTGCTGTTCTGGAACAGCGATATACTCAATTTTGCAACGTCGTTTCTGAAAGTCTTTCAACCACTGCCGGAATTTCTCTTTACATGAATCATAATCAAAGCGGTAAGAATCAGCAAAGGTAAATGTTGCGAAATAATCAAACTCATTTGCCCTTGCTATTTCATAGATTGAATTTTTTGACCGTCTCAATGACCGAGCCTTGTTAAGTTCTGAACGATCTTCAAAAGCAACCGCAGGCATCCGAGAAAATTGTTCATCATCCGAAATATCAGCTTCAACATTCTTTTCTTTCAACTCCTTTTTTTCTGTATCTGTCATAAAGTGTTTATCTGTAACCCTTACACCGTGTTCATAAAAATTGACTTGGATTTCAGAATCATATTTTATAACTTTGACATTATATCCCATTATTTCACACCTCTAAAATAAATTATTTTTAGCACATTGCCCCCAATGTGTCCCTATCGACAAGGTTTTTATATAAAACAAGATTTTTATTTTAAAAACTAAAACCATGTGGAGAGCATCGGCACTGGGCAGACGCGAGCCGACCGCCTGCACGCATGCGGCACGGCTACGCGTGCGGGCGCAGGGTAATTACAGGGTAAGCCCCGCACTGGCGAGACTCACCCTTTCTGCATAGCCTGACACGCAACAAGACGGACAACGACACCGTCAAGGGCAAGGCAAGTTGCCCGGACAGGATAAATCCAGCCGGGCAACCCTTGACCGCGTCTAATCGTTAGGATCGAATGACTGCCCATATATAAGCACATCATCGTCATCATCGAACAGATCAGCATGTACACTGTCTGGCGCATCCGGCAAGATCTGCGCAATACGACATTCCAGCATGGACATATCATCTATTTTTTCCTCGATGACGTCAACGAGATGATACAAAGAGCCTGCAATCATGCACACAGAAATCAATGACACAACGCTAATTACAAGCAAAATCATATTAAACATATTTCTTTTCCCCCTGTTCTCTTTTTAAACGTTCTTTTTCAAGCGAACGCATCATAAAACGGCGCACCATTTCGCCGCGCAATAAATCAGACATAGCAACATTATCTACTATGTCAGAGCCAACAACATCATAATATGAGCGCGTCAACTCAATATCTGTTGCACCAGATATCCAGCGCGTGCGCTCCTCAGCCGCATATCCAATCATAAAATCACTTCCTTACCCGTTTTTTATATTTACGCTTCAAATGCGTAAGCGTGGATATATCCGATGTTTCGCCGTTCGCGTGATTAAGAATTTCCTCGTTGCTGATTATTTCGCCATTACACGCACTCTCTACTATCTTTTCTACACGCTCATTTGTATCATACGAAGAATATACCTTGTCGGTCGCTAAAAAACACCGCGTACCGTGTGACTTAATCATATCTGTATTATAGTTAGCCTTTTCCATATCCTTTGCATAATAGACGAGGTTAACAACAAAACGCCATGTTTTAGAACACACAATACATTCCGCAGACACTTTGCGCAAAGTCGCATCAAAAAGAGACCAATCTTGAACAGTTCCCAAGATGGCTATTTTTGATTTCCGCTGTTGTAACACAGCTTCGAGCAAATCCGGGGGCAAGTTGTTTTTCCAGTTACGATTATTAAACTGTGAACCTAACTCATCAATTACAAACAACTGAACCATAGTATCATTATTTTCCGTCCTGGCATTAATAAGCTGGTCATAGCTTACCAAGGGAACATAAGGAACGCCCCTCAATTCCACGTTGGAAAATATCTTTATTTTCTGTTCAACAAATTTCTGATCTGATTCAGACCAGACCATAGCACCATTGTAACGCTTGTACACACATAGGACATAATCGACTATCGACAACGTTTTTCCAGAGCCAAAAGGTTGTTTATCATTAGCAACATAGATCTGCATCTTTCCGAACTGTTTGTATTCGTTATACCGCTTGTACTTGAAGTACTTGTATGTATCTATGACAAAATTATAAAAAACCAGCGGCAAATGGAAACACGTATAGCGCACTTCTGGGCGCAGGATAAACGCAAACACAAAGCCAACCAAAAATAACCATTTAAACATCAATACATCTCCTTATCCTTATTAAACAAATCCATCGTGATCCATAAAAGAACAATCGAACAACAAATACTCAAATGAGGAACAGACACACCCAATAAAATCATAAAAGTCTGAAAGTAACTAGAAAACATATAAACCGCCAAGGAAAAATATCTAAGCATCAACACGTCCCCTTTCTACAACATCTACAACGATACTTCCAAACATCATAAAGACAGACAAAACAAAACCGATAATACAACACCATGAACCACAACGAGTAACTACATTCAGATCATCTGAAATAAACGTAACAAGAACAAACAGACTGCACATCCAACAATAAAAATCAGTCATAAAAATTCACTCCTTTTCTAATTCTTCAATCCACCAACAAACACGCTGATAATAAGAATTTAAAAACATAAATTGTTCCGGCAATTCATACGAAATAGCATAGATCATCCCTGCCATGAAAAAATCCTTTAAAAAACGCAATACAAAAAGTTCATTCATAAAACACCTACTTCATGCGCAAGATTTGCGCCAAGGTTGACACAAAATCCAAAGAAAAAAGCACAATAAACATGTTACAAAACGTCTGGAGCATGTTTCCATCAACAAAGATTTTTAGAAAGTCCATACAACCAACCACCTTTCCTTTTAATCAATAAATAACAACCATAATCAGCAGGACGGATAATATCTATCTTTTCAGACTTCCAACCGCTAAATCCAGTCCGTCCAGCTTTCATATTCTGTTCTTTTGTATACATACTAAAAATATCCAAACAAACACCTCATTTCTTATGTTTTATACAAAAAAGCAACCATAAAAGACCCTTAATAGCAAAGCCAATAAAAACTAAAAGAAGAGCAAGCCGAAGTACTAAAAACCAAAACATCAAAAAACACCTCTCAATCTACGCTTATAAAACACCAGCAAATAATGAAATAACCAAAAAGAACAAATAAGTCATAATACCTAACCAAATTCCGAATAAAATAATAAAAAGAACATCAAACAATTTCATAAGTACTCCTTTACGATTTAAAATGACGTTTCATAGCGTTTTTCATCAGTTTATGTGCTTCAAAAATAAACACGATAAAGCACAACAGCAACACGGCATTTCTGGTCGACACAAGCATACTGTATATATCATCCAACGACTTTCCGTGATACTCTTGTGACATATACAAGCGATCATCAACCGCTTCCGGCAGTGCAGAAGCATCCTCTGGTGTTGCATCTGTATCCGTGGATACCTCGACTAAATAAGATTCAAAATCAATTATCATATAAAACTCCTTTCTTGACTTCCCCCGGTGGATTTCATATAATCATATGAAAAAGGGGGTATTTTAAAATGACAATATTTGCAGCACTTCTTGGATTGATCTATCCAATTATTTTCATTACAATATGTATCTTAATCTTTTTAGCCATAATAAAAGGAATACAAAATTCCAATAAAAAGACTAAACTAATAGAAGCACAGACAGAACTAATCAAAAAAATGTCTGAAAAAGAGGGAAAGTAAAACCCTCTTTTTTTAATCTCCGCCAAGCAACGTAGACACAAGAATCAAAAACAGACCAGCAATAACTGTATAGATCAGCACATCCGCAAAAGATACAAATGTATCGAATACATGCCAACCGCTAATAGTCATGAGATTCCAGATATACCGGAACATATAACCAACATCCCAAGGATCCCGACCATAAGTGACTGTCAAAAACATAAAACCACCACCTTTCAATGGAACGCCTTAAATACACGAATACCAACGATAATACCAAGCGCAGTAGTTACCAACGAAGAAACACCAGTAGGCAACCAGCCAAAAATCTTTCCAAAAACACCAAGAAAACTGTTATTTTCTATGATTTCAAAAAATCCCAAGAACTTATCAATAAAACTCTTGTTTGTAGTCGCATCAGATTTAGAATCAGCGTAGCTATTAGCAGAATTACTAATTGTATCACCCTCAATCGTTATATTATTGTTATTGGTAAACGTAGGACTATTATCTATCTTGATTGCACCCTCTTGTACAGTATTAGTTATTGTATTGTTCGCCGCATCTTCAGAAGAAACCTTTTCTTTTCCGCCATCTGGATAATAGTAATAGTAGTTATACGTCGTATTCCCAGCGGCATCCGTGCCAACTTCCGTATAATAATGTCCGTTGACTTTTGAATCATTATTAGATGTATAATTTCCGTCAGTATCTGGAACATAAGAATTTTTAACACCAATTCCAGTCAGCAAATTAAGATTATAATCAACATAATGACCGTATTTTTTATTTGCGACCAGATGAAATTTCACATCAAGACAACTAACCTTTACATTACCTAAAAGGTAATCACCAAAAGGAATATTTAACCCTGTAAAACTTCCTAATACTTGGCGCTTATGCGTAGCATTAAAAAATCCATCATATTGATCAACAAAATTATCAATCGCTTTTATGTCCTTTAAATAAATTCTAAAACCATCCGCATGATTCAACACATCAATATAATTTGTTCCAGTATGCGTTTCTTCCCAATCGCTAACAGAACCAGAAAAATGACCGCACCAGTCAAATTGTTCTTCCATATCGATCTGAAACGAACTAACGCTTTTCAACTCTTCTGGAATCGTGTACTTAACATCTAAATAGCATTCCTCGAATTTATTAGAGTCATGAAATTGGACGTCAAAATCATTAAGCAATAAACCAGAATCATACTCTTGTTTAGGCGTTCCGCCCTGCCAAGCAAGACCGGATGTATCGCCTGTCTCAAGATAATTCATAGCATCATCCGCAGAACTAAAAACCTTCATTTTTCCAGTCATGAAAGCATACTCCAAGGCTTCCGAAGACGATGAAGTCCAAGCATTTAAAATACTCAAATACAGATAATCAGAATCATCATATTTATTTGTTGTAAAATCAATCTTTCCAGTGTTACCGTGATCTTGCCAAGCTCCTTGCCAGTACCAATTACCCTTTCTAGCATAGTACATACGAGATTTACTAAGAGCAAACAAATTTAAAGTGCCAGCTTGATAACCCGATATAGCATTTACATAGTCAAGTACAAGCACTATTTCTGAATCACTCGACAAAGTAACATTTTCGCCAACGCTATAATCACTCTTAACATCGTAGTATGCAAGATTCTCCACATACTGACCATTAGACACATCGACAAATCCCATCGGTCGTCCATCTGGAAGAGATTGACTAGGTGCTTCCTGTTCGCCTTTATTCAATTCTAAATTCGACGTACTACCTGCAATAAAATACTTCCAGTCCGCGTCTGGTACATCACTATACGACGATTGAGCATAAGACATATTAAAATCAACTAATACTGTCGACAGCGCAACAAACACAGCTACAAGCATATATATAATTGTCTTTTTAGACTTCTTCATAAAATCTCCTTTAATAATTAAAAAATGGCAAGTGATCATCCGACCACCTGCCACCTTTGGTTTCTCCGTGCTACTGAACAGAGTTCTTAAGTGAACGGAACACATGAACTCCGACAGGAATCAAACCGCCAACAAAGAACACCATGAGAACTGGGTTTTCGGACACAAAAGATACAACCCAAGATACAATATCCTTGATAGTACCAAGTGCCGCTGTAACTGCTTCACTAGTCATACCTGCTCCTTTCTGGACGGCTTCCGTAGTAGCCTGCATCATCACAGACATCATAATACGTTACCTCCTAATATGTATTAGTTTACGACAGCAGGCTCAACATCAACGATCTTGAGCTTTTTGTCGATGAACTCCAAACCTAAGTTGTAGGACTTCATAAGTTCCAAAGTGTCGGCAATTTTACCAGCCGTTAGCATAAGAATCTGCTTTCCTGTCGTAAATCCGACATAATAAAAGTAGTTCCCAGCTTCGTCCATTTCACGCTTGTCAATCTGTACACAGATCAGCCGTTCCGCCTTAAGCGTACCCTTTAACTTCTTTACTTCCTGTTTAGCTTCCGCCATTTTCAACACCTTTCCTTTCCTGTTCTTCTAAGTCACTGAGATATATTTTTATATGATGCATAAGACCAGCCATAGCATATTGGCGTTGCAATTCATCCTTTGCACGCCAGTAACTATCTATGCTTTTTCTCATGCCATCGGTCAACTTAATTTCCTGTACGTTCCATATTGATTTCATCACTCAACCCCCTACCAAGAAGTAAATAAAGCTGTGACAAATCACTGTATGCATCCGAAACTTCACCCGAAAGCCGAGTAAAGAAAGATAATTGTTCCACATATCCATGTTCATTTCCAGAACAAATCCAAGAACCTTTAGAATCCATCAATTTAAACAAAGATTTTTGTAAATCAGTCTTTTTTTGCTTTAAAGCAAGCAAAGCAGTTTCAACAGAAGATAACAACGATTCCGAAAAATCTTGACTCCAGAACTCAGGTTCATCAGATTTCCCAACCTTTACAATAATTTCCATATATTTTTCCTCCCAAAAAAAATAGTGCAACAGGTTTTACCTGTCACACTATTGTGTTAACAAATTTTACCTGTTGCACTAGATTATAAATTCACGCGTGTATAGCGCCGCAGCATTGGAAGGGTTTCCTTTAATACTTCCACGCAATAATCCACTTCTTCCTTTGTGTTCCACTCACAGAAGCTGAACCGGAGTGTCGACTCCAACTGCTCCTGTGACAATCCGATTGCGGTCAGGACATGGCTTACCTGTGGTTTGTTCGATGAACAGGCAGAACCTGCTGATACATAGATACCCTTATCGCCGATCGCACGCATCAAAACGGCAGCGCGCACCCCTTCAAAGCTGATACTCGCGATATGCGGTGCCTCACCGGAATGGTCATAGACACCCTCGATCTTCGTTACCTCCGATACTAGATAATCCCGCACCTCGCGTACATGCTGCATCTTCGCCTCATGGTCGGTATAGATCATCTCTGCGGCAAGTCCCATGCCTGCGATTCCCGGTAGATTCTCCGTACCGGAACGCATGAAATTCTGCTGTCCACCTCCGTAAATGATCGGGCGGATCAACGTCTTGTCCTTGATATAGAGTGCTCCACTTCCCTTCGGTCCGTGAATCTTATGCCCGCTCACAGAGAGCAGATCCACGCCGAGCTGCTTCGGTGTGAATTTTAATTTGCCATATGCCTGTACCGCATCGACATGCACAAGTGTCTGCGGATTGTGCGCCTTTACCAGCTTTACAAGCGCCTCGATTGGCTGGATACTTCCGATCTCATTATTTACATACATGCAGCTGACTAATATCGTATCGTCACGCAACAGCTTCGAGAGGCTGTCTAAATCTACCTTTCCGTCAGAACCGACTTCCATGAAACTGATCTCGAAGCCTTCCTTCTGCAGGAACTCCACCGTGGAAAGCACTGACGCATGCTCGATCGGTGTCGTGATAATATGCTTGCCCGCACGGCGGTGTGCCAGTGCCGCTCCGATTAAAGCAAGGTTATTTGCCTCTGTGCCGCCGGATGTAAATACGATCTCCTTCGGCATACATTTAAGCGTCTTTGCGACCTGTTCTGTCGCGGTGCGCTCATAGTCTTTCGCCGTTAATCCCTTCTTGTGCTGGGACGATGGATTTCCATAATCCACGTCCAGCAGTGTCATCATCAGTTCCTTTACCTCTGGGAATACAGCTGTTGTTGCTGCATTATCAAAATAACATTCCATAACTTTTTTCCTTCTATCAATCTGTGCTGAACAAATTTCTAATTTTCTCTACTGCTCCATTTGGAACATCAAAATAGATAAAACTGCAAGCCCTGCAGTCTCTGTCCGCAAAATCCGGTTTCCTAATGTGATAATCTTCGCACCAGCTTCCTTTGCTACATCAATTTCTTCTTTTGCAAATCCACCTTCCGGTCCGATAAAAATTCCGATATTCGCGCCGTCTGGAAGGTTTGATGCCTGTGCAATTATCTCCCTTGCGTATGCAATTCCATCCGCACTCTCATACGGTACAATCAGCAGGTCAAACTTTCCTGCATATTGAAGTGCTTCACGAAATGACATAAATCCGGTGACTTCAGGAATTATACCTCGTCCGGACTGTTTCGCCGCAGACTCCGCAATCATCTGATAACGTTCTCTTTTTTTGTCTTTCTTCTTATCTTCAAGTTTCACGACAGTCCGTTTCATCATAACCGGAACAATCCCGGCTGCTCCAAGTTCTACCGCCTTCTGGATGATAAATTCCATTTTATCTGATTTTGGCATTCCCTGAAACAATGTGATATTACACGGAAGTTCTGCTGCATTCTGATTGATATCTACGATATTTGCATATACCTGCTCTTTGGATATCTCCGCGATCTCACACTCATACTCTTTTCCAGCACCATCACACACAGTAATGGTATCTCCGATTGTCAAACGCAATACATTTTTTATATGGTTCACATCTTCTCCCATAATCGTAATACCAGTCTGTGCATCCTGACATCCTTCCACATAAAACCTTGGCATAGCGAATATTTACCTCCTGCTTTTCTGCATGTCTCCTATCATACCTTATCTGATAACGTTTTGAAAGAATATTTTATATATTCTTACAGATCTGTTGTTTCCGTTATACAAATAGATTCATCTTCCTGTTTATTTAATTCACTTTTCTGCTCATTTATCTTTTTCTCCACCTGTACACAAAATGGACACACACTATGCTCCACTGTGTTATAGTAATGTTTTCCCTTTTCACATTTTATGATCATTTGTCTCACTCCCGCTTTCCACTATCCCAATCGAAATTCCTGTGATTCATCACACAGCCATACCCGGTTTCCGGTCTCCGCCTGTACCTTATTTCCTTTTCCAAGATAGGCACCTTCCACATAGACACCATTTTTTGAGCAGTCCTCCACTTCATAGGTGTCATCGTCAAGCCGTCTTACAATACAGTGTTCCCGGCTCACGTTGGATTTTTTCAGCACGATCTGACATTTTTCGGCATCTCTGCCAATCGTCAGACTTTCACCATCTTTCATGCGGTAGATGATTCCAAGCAACTCGCCCTTTGTTCCAATGATTGCGCCATTATTTTCCATGCTTTTCGCCAGACTCCGTGTGACTGTCGGATCTATATCCTCCTCTGCCACCTGTATCTTCTGCTTGAGCTGAAACTGCATCTGCACCGTTTTATAATATTTCCGGCTGATTGGAAGCGTATCCTCCCCGACAACGGCCTCATATCCATTGATTGCTGCAATCGCGGCCTTCCGTACAAGAAAGCTCTGATGGATACGCACAAATCCATGTTGTAACACCTTATGTTCAATATCCGCCAGCTTTCCATAAAATGGAATCACTTCGTTTTTTGTATGTAACAACAGCACTCTGGCGCGGCTTTCTATATAGCGGATTGTGGCAATCGGAATACTGCGCACAACCGACTCTGATTTCACAAGAATCGTACCAGTCTGCGCCCGTCGTTTCATATATTGCCGCAGACAGTCTGGAAGCTGTGTCTTCATATCTTCTTTTAAGACATATCCCTGTGCCTGCACATGATAGCCTTCATACACATGATCTGACTCATCTGTTACAAACAGCAGATCAACATCCAGATTTTTCTCCCGTATCTGCTTTGCCAGCTGTAACCCACTTGTATTTTTATATTTCATTTCCATTAGCAACAGATCAAACGGCACTGTACTTGCCTGTATCTCCTGTTCCAATGTCTCTGCTTCCGCATATTCAATATAGCTTAATTCTTCTTCCCGGAACAATGTGTCCGTCACAATCTGTCGGATTACCGTCCGGTCTTTCGTATTTTCATCACAGATTCCAATTCGCAACATCGTTTTGTCCTCACATAAAAAAATCGAGTATTTACATACTCGATTTTTATTTTACCATGTTCTTTTATTTTTTCCAATATTCCTGATAGGCTTTTCTGACTTCTTTGTCGTATGTCCTGCCGATCGGGATTGTCTTTCCATTCTGTACTTCCAGCGTTTCCACACCTAAATAAGTGATATACGTCAAATTCACAACATATCCACCATGCACACGTATCATATTGTCTCCCAGCATTTTGCGGATGCCTGCCAATGACTTGTAACTGGTGTATTCCCGGAACCGCGTCACGATTTTAATGGTTCTTCCACACTTCTCGATATAAATAATATCCGGACGATTGATAAATACATGATGCCCGTCACAGATAATCTCCAGTGATTTCCGCGCCGTATCCTGCTTTACCATATTAACGGCTTTTTGCATTGCAAGCTCCATGACTTGATCTGCATCCTTTTGCCGGACAAAATAGCAATGATTGGTCTCATACACATCCTTGATTGCATTTTCATTCTCGGTCAGATAGATAATCTTACAAAATGGAAATGCTGCATTGATCTGCTTGGCAATCGCCACCCCCCGCAAGCCGCTCTCTGGATAATCCGTATTCATGATCAGGATTTCACAGTCAAATACCATATCTTCGATATCAATTTTTATTTCGTTTGGAGTATATGAATGAATTAAGAATCCTTGTTCCTCTGTATATGTTTCCTGTAATATTTCCTTTACTTTGTGCCGTATTTCATAACGGTCATCGCAAATTCCAATTTTCATCGTTTGTTCTCTTCCCCAGTCCCAAATATTCATTTTATAAATAGTATCATAAAAAATACCATCAAAACTGAATCCTGCTAATTTGGCTATATATTCGGTATAATTTACGTTTTATTTACAAATATGGATTGAACACATCTTAACAAAAGCGAGGAATCTCAAACAAAAAATGCAAATAATATACAAAAATTTGTAAAATTTGGTATATCTTACGCTTTTATGCAAACAGGAGCGCGAATTACATCGCGCTCCTGTTCAGATAAAATTCAATTGTCGCCTGAAACACCGATTTCTGTGTAGCAGGATCTTCGTAAGAAAAATATAGCTTGTACCTTCCATCCTCCAGCCCCGAAGTAAGCGGAATATACAATGTAAAGGAATCATCTGCAAAATGAAACTCTGGCGGATATAAAGTTGCATAGTCCCAGTAACCCGATGTATCATCCGCATCATAGATTGCCCGGTATATTCCATAGTCGGAATCATATCGTTCAAAGGTATAGGAATAGATCAAATCATCTGTCACCTGCGGCGTATCCCCCAGAATGCTGTCATAATACTTTAAGCAGAGTTTTACGCAGTCTCCCTCATATGCAACCGCCGCCAGACCATCTGCGGATTCCATCCTGTATCCCTGATTTCCATCCTTCATATATTCAAATGCATCAATACTGACGCGTTCCGTCTCCGAGGACGTGATATTCAGGATCGCATCGGATTTTTCCTGCTCGGCAAGCTCCTCCTTCGTTGGCACATGCATAACCATCGGATTGTCCGCCTGTGTCGTTTTCTCCGCCTCTGTTGCTGCCTGTTCAGCGTCCGTGGCAGTCTGTGCATCCGCCATCGTTGCTGTCTGCGCCTCTGTCGATGCTGCATTCATTTCGGTTGCTGTTGCCGTCCCTGCCTTCTTCGCTACACGCCCCGCCATCCAGATTCCTGTCACTACAAGCATAATTACGATACAGAAAGCTACACCAATCAGAAAGCCCCGTTTCTTCGGCAAATCCCGCTTTGAAATCCGGGATGCTGGGATCACATACGGCTCCATCTGCGCATTCTGCCCCTCTCCGGCAAGCAATGCCTCCCGCATTGCCTCCACCGTCTGGTAGCGGTCCTCAATCTTTACTGACATCGCACGCATGATCACCTGCGACATTGCACGCGGGATCTCCGGGTTCACCTCACAGACTGGCTTTATCGTATCCTCCAGTACACGTCCAAACGATTCCTCCGGCTTCTCTCCGGTCGCCGCAAAATAAAGTGTCGCACCAAGCGCGTAGATGTCTGTCCACGGTCCCTGTTTATCCTTTTTTGCATACTGCTCTGGCGGTGCATATCCCGGTTTTAAGACAACCGACATCGTCTGTTCCCCATCGAGATACACCTGCTTTGCCGCGCCGAAATCGATCAGCTTGACGGTCAGATCCTCACAGATAAAAATATTCTCCGGACTGATATCTCGGTGAATCATGCCCGCCTTGTGAACAACTGCAAGTGCGTCCAACACCGACAGACAGATATGGAGGATATGATCCGTATCCAGCCGTCCTCCATGCTCCCGAATGTATTGTTTCAGCGTACAGCCATGCAGATACTCCATGACCATATAGGCAGTATCATTTTCCTCCAGATAATCATAGATGCTTACAATATTGGGCTCCGACTGAAACCGCGCCACATCCTGCGCTTCTTTTAAAAAGCGAATTCTTCCCCGATGGTATTCCCGCTGCTCCTGTCCAACCGGCACACAGACCTTCGACGAATCTGCGCTCCGCGTCGCAATCCCGGACGGATAATACTCCTTGATTGCAACATACGACTGTAAGAGCGGATCCCATGCACGGTATGTGATTCCGAATCCACCTGCCCCGATCACCTCTTCAATTTTATATCGCTCTTTTAAAATAACACCCGGCTTTAAACACCGGGTGTTACTCATACTGCGATTTGACGGACTTTCAATCATTCCGCGTTCTCCCCATTTGTCGCAAATTATTTCTTTCTTCCGATCACGGATACCCAATCATTCATATGCACAACATCGATGACTTCAAATCCATTCGCCTTCATCGCATCTGTAACATCGTTTTCTTTCACATCCAGAATTCCAGATGTAATAAAATATCCATCGTCCTTCAAATATGGGCCGATTACCGCAGAGAGCGGCACGATCACGTCTGCCAGAATATTGGCAACAACGATATCATACTGTCTGTCTACATCAAGGTGCTGTGTCTCCTTGATCGTCGAACGGTCAAGCTGGAAGGTTGTTCCCTTTCCAATGTAATTATCTGCAAGCAGATTGCCACACGAGAACTTGATCTTATCTTCGCCCATATGATTGAGTTTCGCATTTTCCTCACTTGCCCGCACAGCCAGCTCATCAATATCCATGCCATGTACAAAGCCTGCTCCAAGCCTTGATGCGATCATGGATAAGATACCACTTCCACAGCCGACATCAAACACCATATCGCCCGGCTTTAAATATTTCTTTAACTGTCCGATACAAAGTTTCGTCGTCTCATGCGATCCGGTACCAAATGCAATCCCCGGATCGATCTCGATCACGATGTCATCTGGCTTCGCATCTTCCACCGTCTCCCATGTTGGTTTGATGACAATATCATCATAGAGACGGATCGGATGGAAGAACTGCTTCCAGTTGTTCATCCAGTCTTTGTCCTCTGTATTCGAGAGTGTTATATTCTTGCTGCCTACCGGTATAAACGCTTCAAGGCGGGTAAGCTCTGCAGCTATATCCGCCCTTAACGTTTCTATATTGAAAGAGTCATCTATGTAGCAGGAAACCTTTGCCGTTCCATCATCCACGCCATCAACCAGCGGGATATCCACAAACATAGCAGCCTTATCTTCCTCGGTAAGTGGCACATGATCTTCTATCATCACACCTTCCACACCCTTTTCATCCAAGAATGCAGAGATGAGATCAACAGCTTCCACCGTTGTATCGATGGTCAGTTTTGTCCACATCATTTTACCTTACCTATAATCCTTTTTTGAACCCTTTCTTTCTCTTATGATCGCCAAAAATCGAAGAACCGGACGATGCCGCATCCGTAGAGGAACGTGCATTTACTGTTGTATTTGCATACTGGTTCAAAATCGATTTCTGCTCTTCTGTCAGCTTATCTGGTACCTGAACAACCAGTGTGATGTAATGATCGCCTCGTACTGTCTTGTTACGAAGTGTCGGAACACCCTTGCCCTTCAGTTTTACCTTTGTATCGGTCTGTGTACCTGGCTTAATCTCCAGTTCATAAGGTCCATCAATCGTTGTAACTGTGATCTTGCCTCCCAGCGCTGCCTGTGTAAATGTAATCGGCTCAGAAGAGTAAAGATCATACTCCTGTCTCTGGAATCTAGGATCCCGGTCAACAAGCACGGTTACAAGCAGGTCTCCACGTTCACCGCCGTTGATACCCGGCTCGCCCTTTGCACGAATACGGATACTCTGACCATTGTCAATACCTGCCGGAATAGCGACCTGAATCTTCTTCTTACTCTTTACATAACCAGAGCCTGCACAGTTGCTGCACTTATACTTGATAATCTTTCCGGAACCGCCACAATCCGGACATACGGATACGGTTCTTGCCATACCGAACAATGACTGCTGGGTATAGACAACCTGACCTTTTCCGGCACATTTGCTACAAGTCTCCGGCTGATGTCCCGGCTGCGCTCCTGTACCATGACAGACCGTACATTCATCCTTGAGCGGAAGCTCCAGCTCTGTCTGTGTACCAAATACAGCGTCTGTAAAACTTACACGCACTGTTGTCTTGATATTTGCACCCTTAACCGGACCATTGGACTGTCTCTGACGGCTGCCGCCACCGAACATATCTCCGAAGATATCTCCGAAGATATCTCCCATATCTGAGAAGTCAAATCCACCGAAGCCGCCCGGACCACCGCCCTGCTCGAATGCAGCATGACCATACTGGTCATACTTTGCACGCTTCTCAGGATCGGACAGTACAGCATATGCCTCTGCAGCCTCTTTGAACTTTTCTTCCGCTTCTTTGTCTCCCGGGTTTGTGTCCGGGTGATATTTCTTCGCTACCTTACGGTAAGCTTTTTTCAAATCCGCCTCGGAGACACCTTTTGTGACTCCGAGGACTTCATAATAATCTCTTTTATCAGACATCTGCACTCACCCTTATTATTCGTAATCTGCTTTTATCAACTTGCTCCCCGTCTTAACGCTTAGACTTCCTTGTAGTCTCCATCAACTACATCGTCTGAATAATCTGGTGTGCCTGTGCCTGTACCAGCGTTTGCTCCAGGACCGTTCTGCTCATAGAGCTTTGAGAACAATTCCTGTGCGCTGTTCATCAGTGTTTCCTTACCAGCCTTGATCTTCTCTACATCGTAGTCTGTCATGGCATCCGGATCTGTGCTCTCGATGATATCCTTCAAAGCCTTCAGATCAGCCTCTACCTTTGTCTTATCTGTTGCAGAAAGCTTATCTCCTACATCGGAAAGTGCTCTCTCTGTCTGGAATACCATAGCATCGGCATCATTACGAACCTCGATTGCTTCCTTACGCTTCTTATCCTGTGCCTCGTACTCAGCAGCTTCCTTAACAGCTCTATCGATATCCTCATCAGAAAGGGATGTTCCGGATGTGATTGTGATATGCTGCTCACGACCTGTACCAAGATCCTTTGCAGATACATTTACAATACCGTTTGCATCGATATCGAATGTAACCTCGATCTGTG